>Ga0265295_1000599_pt1 | contig 71245 bp, 57 predicted proteins | sample Munlansysbiofilm_FD_192503 | JGI IMG/M metagenome (GOLD analysis project Ga0265295, IMG submission 192503) | Leachate microbial communities from a municipal landfill in Southern Ontario, Canada - Methane capture system biofilm | ecosystem: Engineered > Solid waste > Landfill > Unclassified ...
GAAGATTAGTTGATGATACAGAAACACAGAATCATAACTTTATGAGAACAATAGAACAATAGAACAATAGAACAATAGAACAATAGAACAATAGAACAATAGAACGATAGAACAATAGAACAATAGAACAATAGAACAATAGAACAATAGAACAATAGAACAATAGAACAATAGAACAATAGAACATTAGAACAATAAAACAATAGAACAATAGAACAATAGAACAATAGAACAATAGAACAATAGAACAATAGAACAATAGAACAATAGAACAATAGAACAATAGAACAATAGAACTACACAAACAGTTTATCAACATAAATTCGCAAATATTTTAATAACTTGTTAATTACATGATGAAAAACTATCGAATTAGAGTTTATTAACAATAAAGATATTAACAATTATTTGATATATTTAACTAATTTAATAATATTTGCATCGTTAATAAGTTTTTTAATAATAATTTTCTAAAAAATTGGTATTTATAAATAAAAACCTTTATTTTGCATTTGGATAGAAAAATAAAATTATGAAAAGAACAGTATTATTATTAACAGTTTCCATAGCAGCACTTTTGATGTTATGGTCATGCAAATCTCAAAAAGAAGTGGAAAGTAAAAAAGTTGATTTAACAAGTCAAGCTGACTCTGCCAGTTATGCAATTGGTGTTCAAATTGCAGAAAATTTCATCAGACAAGGTTTAGACACTACCATGAATATAGAATTGGTAGTTGCAGGTATTCAAGATCAAATTGCCAAAGAATCAAAAATAGCAATTGAAGCTACCGATCAAATTGTACAATCATTTTTTGAAGAGATGCAAAAAGCACAATCAGGAGGTAAGCTTGCCGAAGGCGAGGCTTTTCTAAAAGAAAACGGTAAACGTCCTGAAGTTACAACTACCATTAGTGGTTTACAGTACGAAGTTATTGAAATGGGTAATGGAGCAAAACCCATTGCTAGTTCTACCGTAAAAGTTCATTATCAAGGAACATTGCTCAATGGAACAGTGTTTGACAGTTCGTATGAAAGAGGAGAGCCAATCTCATTTCCTTTAAACGGAGTTATTAAAGGCTGGACTGAGGGACTACAACTAATGCCAGTAGGTTCTAAGTTCAAGTTTGTCATTCCCTACGATTTAGCTTATGGTGAAAGAGGAGCTGGTCAGTTAATTGGTCCTTTTGAGACTTTGATTTTTGAAGTTGAATTACTCGACATTGAAAAATAATTATTAAAACCGAAGTTTTTACTTCGGTTTTTTTTTGAAAAAAAACAAAAGTGTAATCAAAATAAAAACTAAAATGAAAAATAAAAGTCTAATTTCCATTAACGATTTTTCAAAAGAAGATTACTTCAACATTTTAAATTTGGCAGAGGAATTTCGACAAAACCCAAATCAAAAATTATTGGAGAATCATATTGTTGCCTCATTGTTTTTTGAACCTTCGACTCGTACACGATTAAGTTTTGAGACTGCGGTTCAAAAACTAGGTGGCCGAGTAATTGGCTTTAGCGAGGCAAGTAACTCTAGTACATCTAAAGGAGAATCGCTAAAAGACACAATACTAACAGTAAGCCGCTACGCCGATTTAATAGTTATGAGACATCCAATAGAAGGAAGTGCACGCCACGCTTCCGAGGTTTCTGATAAACCAATTATCAATGCTGGAGATGGCTCAAATCAACATCCCACCCAATGTCTTTTAGACCTTTATTCGATAAGAAAGACACAAGGAACTTTAGAAAACCTAAATCTTTTTCTTGTTGGAGATTTAAAATATGGACGCACGGTACACTCTCTGCTTATGGCAATAGCACAATTTAACCCTGTTTTTAATTTCGTTTCACCACCAAGTTTACGAATGCCCACAGAATATAAAGATCATTTAGAAGAGTTAGGAGTAAAATATTATGAGCACGATGATCTAAACGAAAACATTAACCATGCCGACATTATTTACGTTACTCGAGTGCAAAAAGAAAGGTTTTCAGACCCAATGGACTACGAAAAAGTGAAAAATGCTTATATTCTAAAAAATAAAATGTTAGATAATACAAAATCAAACCTCAAAATAATGCATCCACTACCAAGAGTAAACGAAATAAGTACTGATGTAGATAAAAATGAAAAAGCATACTATTTTGACCAAGCAGAAAACGGTGTCTATACCCGAATGGCAATAATGGCAACAATGTTAGGGCTCAAATAATTACAATAATATTTTAATTTTATTATCATGAAAAGCGAATTAACAGTAAAGGCAATTGAAAATGGAACCGTAATCGACCATATTCAAGCAGAAAATTTATATAAAATCATATCTATAATAGGAATTGAACAGATTGAGACAGAAGTATTTATAGGCAATAATCTAGACAGCAAAAAATATGGCAAAAAAGCTATTATTAAAATTGCCGACAAATTCCCTTCGATGGATGATGTTAATAAAATTGCACTTATTGATCCCAATGCAGTAATCAACATAATTAAAGATTTTAAAGTAGTTGAAAAGAAACAAGTTGTTTTACCAGAAAAGATTAAAAAGTTTGTGAAATGTATTAATCCTAAGTGTATAACAAACCACGAAGATGTTGAAACAAGTTTTAAAGTTGTGAAAAAAGATGGAAAAATCGGTTTAAAATGCTATTATTGTGAAAAAGTTACGGGTCAAAACAATATCGAAATAATAAAATAGTTATTATTAACTAAAAATAATATTATGATAAAAACAATAACATCATTTGCGATTTGTTTGCTAATGATAACAAACATAACCGCACAAAAAAGTACAAATATCGTGGAAAACAACAATACGTTTGCTTTTGAGCTTTTTTCTGAAATATCCGCTGCAGACACGAATAATGTTTTTATTAGTCCAATAAGTATCTCAACTGCATTATCAATGACTTATGACGGAGCAAAAGGTAAAACCGCCAAAGAAATGCGTAAAACACTAGGCTTCACACGCTCTCAAGAGGATTCGCATAAAGAATTTACTGACTTACTTATACATTACCGTAACAACAAAGACGCTTTCTTTACAATAGTTAATGCGGCATTTGCTCAAGAAAAATATAATTTTTTAGAATCATACTTTAATTTGTTAAAGGATTATAATGCTGTTATCAAGCAGGCTGATTTTGTGGATGATATAAAAAGAGAACAAGCCCGAAATGAGATTAACCAATGGGTTATGGATAACACAAATAATAAAATTGAGGAGCTATTAAAAAAGAATGCAGTTGACAAAATGACTCGTCTTGTTTTATTAAATGCTATCCATTTTAAAGCCGACTGGGAATACGAATTTCCTGAAAATAAAACTCGCCAAATGGTATTTCAACACCCTAACCGACAGTACATTGCATCATTTATGCACTTACGCGAAAACTTTAAGTTACACTCTAACGGTGATGTAACAGTTTTGGAGCTGCCATATAAAGATAATCTTGCCTCTTTGTTTATTCTACTGCCTTGCGACACATGTCAAATCGACGATTTTATTCAAAACTTAAATTATAATCAATTCGATGAATTGTGTAATTCTTTAACTGAGACAAAAGTTGACTTGCTCATACCTAAATTTAAAATTGAAGCAAAATATGAACTAAAAAAGACACTTATTAGTTTAGGTATGGAAACCGCATTTACAACAAGTGCTAATTTTAAAAACATGACAGGGAGAAGCGACCTTATGATAGATGATGTTATTCACCAGTCATTTATCGAAATAGATGAAAAAGGAACTGAAGCGGCTGCTGCTACTGCGGTTGTAGTTAGAGAAAAATCTGCACCGCAAGTTACCTACGTTAACTTAAATCGTCCTTTTGTGTTTATCATTAAGGAAAATTATAAAAATTCAATCTTGTTTATCGGTAAATTTATGAATCCATAACATTAAATTTTGAAACATGAAAAAATATTTTTTAATACTAGTTTTAATTATAACTTCAATTGCTGCTAATGCTCAATTTGGGTACAAAAATTCGTTAGAGCCTATTGATGGAGTTGAAATAAAATATAAAGTCGTAAATGAAAAGATGTTCGACAAATCGAGTCCTGCACAATTGCGGTTCAAATTTAAAAACACCAATAAATACGACATCAAACTAAGTTTTGAAGTTGAGTATCAAATAGATTTTACTAAAAAATATCAGAGTGGAAACATCGAAATTGAAATACCAGAAAAATCAGCAAAAACAGGTAAAATGCACGGTATGGTTTTCGAAATAAAATCTAATGATAAAAATATTTTTGAATCAGATAATGCCGAATGGATTTTTACTAAATTTGCAGTCGAAAAAATTGAAAAATTGTAGTAACAGGTAAATGTAATATAAACTTAAATTAAACTTAAATTGAAATTATGAAAAGACTAATGTATTTAATATTGCCAGCAATGATATTTTTTGCGTGCAATAATGCAGAGCAGACAAAAAAAGAAGTAACAGAAGACAACGACAATCTCGAGCAAACAGAACAAACAGAACATCTTTGTCGTAAAGATGCAATTACTGTTGATGTTTTAATGGAAAATCTCGAAGAAAAAGTTGACCAAGAAGTTATAGTACATGGTATTTGTACTCATATTTGCGATCATTCAGGTAAAAATATTTTTGTAAATTCTCTTGAAAATGAAGATGTACTAATTATTGGTAAAGCTGGAGAAGGAATCGAAAAATTTGACAAAGCTTTAGAAGGGAAACAAGTAGTTATTAAAGGGAAACTTATTGGTGTTAAAGCTGAACAAAATGAAGAGATTGAGGTGCATCACGATGTGGAGCTTAACTACTATATTCAAGTAAGCGTTATTACTGAGTGCTGTTCTGGTGAAGGCGAACACAAACAAGATGGTAAAGGACCACACAAACACGATTGCGATGGTGAACATCACCACGCAAAATAGTATTTAAGAACTATTCAATTAATAAAAAAACCTCTTAATGAGGTTTTTTTTATTAATTTTGCTTTAATTTATGGAAAATAAAGTTGCATTTTATACTTTGGGTTGCAAATTAAATTTTGCCGAAACCTCTACAATCTCTCATTATTTTGAAAATGAAGGATACAATATTGTCGCTTTTAACGATTTTGCTAATATATATGTGATTAACACTTGTTCTGTAACTGCAAATGCGAATAAAAAAAGTAGAAATGCAATTTCACGAGCAAAAAGCAAAAATCCAGACGCCATTATAATTGCGACAGGTTGCTACGCTCAACTAAAACCTGAAGACTTAATAGCGGTAAAAGGTGTAGATTATATTGTAGGTGCAAACGATAAAGATAAAATTGCAGAAATAATCAAAAATATCGAAAAGAAGGAAAATTCTTTATTGATTTCTACTGACCATAAAGATATGACAAGATTTTTTCCGTCAGTTTCTTATGGCGAACGCACCCGATCATTTTTTAAAATTCAAGATGGGTGCGACTACTTCTGTGCATATTGCACTATCCCTTATGCCAGAGGAAGAAGCCGAAACGAAAGCATAGCAAATTCGATTATACGAGCAAAAGATATTGCGGCAAAAGGAATTAAAGAAATTATACTCACAGGAGTAAATATCGGAGATTTTGGTAAAAGTACTAAAGAATCATTTTATGAACTTTTGTTGGCTTTAACAAATGTAGAAGGTCTCGAAAGGATAAGATTAAGTAGTATAGAACCCAATCTATTGACTGATGAAATAATTGAGTTCGTTGCTCAAAACAAAAAGCTTATGCCACATTTCCATATTCCTTTACAATCTGGAAGCGATGTTATGCTCAAAATGATTAGAAGAAAATACGATACAAATTTATTTCGTAACAAAATCGAAAAAATTAGGACTGTATTGCCGAATGCATTTATCGGTATTGATTTGATTGTCGGATTAAACGGTGAAACAGATGCTCTATTTGAAGACACAGTTACTTTTGTAAAATCACTCAATGTTTCGTTTATCCATCATTTTCAATATTCAGAAAGAGAAGGCACTCCAGCAGTAAGTTTTACGCCCAAAACCAGTTCGCAGACCAAACATAAAAGAGCCGAGATAATAACTAACATAAGCAACTTAAAACACAAACAGTTTCAAGAAAAACAAATAGGGACAAAACATGTTGTACTATTCGAGTCATCAATAAAAGACAATACCATTTTTGGTTTTACAGATAATTACATAAAAGTTGCTACAAAATATGACAAACAACTAATAAACAGTATTAAAAAAGTTGAAATAACAGGTTTTATAGACACAGATGTTATGTCTATTAAAATTATTTAAAATAAATATATGGAATTAAAATCATTAACGCTAAAAGTAGCTAAGATTGCAAAAAATGCAGGAAAAATAATAAAGGATAATTTTGGTCAAATTACGCCATCGTCTATTGAGACAAAAGGCTTAAACGATTATGTTACAGAGACAGATAAATTGTCGGAAAAATACATTGTTGCCGAATTGAGTAAGCTTATTCCAGAATCTGGATTTATTGCCGAAGAAGGCACATCCGATAAAGTTGGCGAAACATATAATTGGATAATCGACCCATTAGATGGGACAACAAATTTTATCCATGGATTTTATCCATGTGCCGTGAGTATAGCATTAATGCAAAAAGACAAGATTATTATCGGCGTAGTTTATGAAACAGGTTTAGATGAGTGTTTTTATGCGTGTGAAGACGGTGGTGCATGGCTAAATGGGAAGAAAATTACGGTTTCTAACAAATCGATTTTCAAAAATTCTTTATGGGCTACTGGTTTTCCTTATCAAGATTTTGAGCAACTTGACGAGTATATTGACTTATTAAAATTTTTGACAAAAAACACACAAGGTATACGCCGTCTTGGTTCAGCAGCAACCGACATGGCTTATGTGGCTTGTGGTCGCTTTGACGGATTTTACGAATACGACCTAAAACCCTACGATGTAGCAGCAGGATGTATATTAGTTAGTGAAGCTGGCGGAAAACTCTGTGACTTCTCTAAAGGTAATAATTACATTTTTGGCAAAGAAATTGTTGCATCAAATCTTTATATTTTTAAGGACTTTTCAGAAATCGTAAAACAGTATATGAAGTCTTAACAATTATTTTATAAAAATTTATCGTTTATAATCCAAAAATTTATTATATTGCATAAAAGTAATAATTAGTACTATGAAAACAATACTATCAATTTTGTGCTTTCTTATCATAAGCATCACTTCGTTTAGCAGCCTGGAAGTATATTTTATGTATTCTACTTTTAACTCTCCCGAAGGTCCGTATATTGAGACTTATTTAAGTACAATTGGCAATTCGGCAAATTTTGTAAAAAAAACCAATGGGAATTTTGTTGCTGAGCTTGAGATTACAATTATTTTTAGAAAAGCTGATTCGGTTGTCGCTATCGATAAATACACTTTAAGTAGCCCTGAAATAACTGACACAGCAGCAAACAAACCAAATTTTATTGATCTCCAAAGAATTAGTCTTCAAAATGGGATATACAATTTTGAAATACAAATAAAAGACATAAATAGTGAGCAAAAAGCATATATCTTTACTGATATTATTAGCATTGACTATTCACCTAACAAACTACAATTTAGTGGTATTCAACTTATTGAGGACATTACTCCCTCAACAGAATTGTCGGCACTTACAAAGAACGGATACGACCTTCTCCCCTATATTTCTAATTTTTATCCGTCAAATTTTCATAAACTAAGTTTTTATACCGAGATTTACAACTCCGACAAAGATATTGATGATAATTTTATGGTACGCTATTATATCGAAAGATTTGAGACATATCAAGAAGTTGAGGCATATAGCAGATTTAAGAAACTAAACTCCGCACCAGTTGTGCCTTTAATTGGAGAATTAAATATTGTAAGTCTCCCATCGGGCAATTACAATTTAGTAATTGAAATTAAAAACAAGACAAACGAAACTATGCTCAAATCGAAATTCTTTTTTCAACGCAGCAATCCCGACATGGATCCTAAAACAAACCTCGCAGATTTTATTGCGGGAACAGATATTTCAGAAAGTTTTGTTGGCGATATGAATTCAATAGATTCTTTAAGATTATATGTCGCTTGTTTGCGGCCTATTGCTGATATGAATGAAAGAAATTTTATTGACTATCAGTTAAAGTCGGCTGCGATTGATGTTATAAAAAACTATTTTTTAGAATTTTGGTTTAAACGCAATAATGTAGAACCCGAAGAGCTATGGAGACAATATAACGAGCAGGTTGAGCTTGTTGACAGAAATTATAGGACACCTATAAACAGAGGATTTGAAACAGACAGAGGACGCGTTTATCTACAATACGGAATGCCAAATGATATTTACGTTTCAAAACACGAGCCTAGTTCATATCCTTACGAAATATGGCATTATTACCGTGTTTTAAATGAAAACAACAAGAAATTTATTTTCTACAATCCAAATATTGCAGGAAAAGAATATGAACTTTTGCATAGCGACTTAACTGGAGAAATAAAATCCCCAAATTGGGAAAGATTATTAAGCAAACGAAACAATACCCTTTATAATCACGACAATCTTAATTCGGACGAATCTTGGGGAAGCAGAGCAAAACAAGAATACGACAGATAATGCAGGCATATTTTATTCAAGGTGCTAATGCAAAATACTTTTTCTTTCCTTATGAAGAAAGCACAGTTTTGAGCAGGTCGAAATTCTCAATTGTTTATCTCGCTGCTGAAGCAAAAACTAAGCAAAAAGTAGTTTGCAAACAACTATCTCCGAATTTATTTAATAATCAATCGGATAAACTAAAGTTTTTTGTTGAGGCAAGTATAAGCATGCAACATCCTGGAATAGTAAAAACAATTGACCTCGTTGTCGAAGATGAGAATATTTTTATTATTCAAGAATTTATTGTAGGATTAACACTAGAGAATTTAATTAAAGACAACCGACTTTTTGACTATAAATATAATTACTTTTTTATGAAAGTAATTGCAAAGTGTTGCGATGCTCTCGACCATATTCACAAAAACGGATATTGTCATTGCGATATAAAACCAGCAAACATCATGGTTTTAGAAAAATACGGCGAAATAGATTTTCACGAGCCCGAAATTAAAATTATAGATCTTGGCAATATCAAACCAGCATTTAAACCTCGGATTTTTGATGATAATAAACGTACTTATAACATTATGTACGGGAGTCCTGAGCAAGTTTTTGGTTTTGATGAACTTATTGGCGAGCACTCCGATATTTTTAGTTTGGGACTTGTTTTATATGAAGCAATAGCAAAAGAGCCAGCCCTAAACACATCAAATCCAATGTTTATAAAAAGGCTTCAAGCAGTAACAAAAGTTCCTAAGCACTACCGCATTGATGACGAGCTTTATCAGATTATTTCTAAAGCAACTGCAAAACCAGAATTAATTAAATCGACAAGCAAATACTCGCAACAAGAAATAATACATAAAATTGTACTTTCACTACAAGCACGATATCAAAAAACTTTTGACATGAAAGAAGATATATTATCTTTGACACCATAAAAAAAATAATTATGACAGAAGACGAAAAAAAGATTAGAGATTCATTTAATGATAAAAATTGGGCAGACATAAGATCAAATGACTCATGGAGTATTTTTAAAATCATGGGCGAATTTGTTAATGGTTACGAGCATTTTGCTAAAATAGGACCATGTGTCTCAATATTTGGCTCAGCAAGAACAAAACCTGACCACAAATATTATAAAATGGCTACTGAAACGGCATATCTATTAACCCAAAAAGGTTACGGAGTAATTACTGGTGGTGGACCAGGTATTATGGAGGCAGCAAACAAAGGAGCTAGTGCAGGCGATGGTAGATCGGCAGGCTGCAATATTGAATTGGAATTTGAACAAGATGCAAATAAATATATTGACAAGGACAAACTAGTAACATTTAATTATTTCTTTGTTCGTAAAGTAATGTTTATGAAATATTCACAGGGTTTTGTTGTATTTCCAGGTGGTTTTGGAACTTTCGATGAGCTTTTTGAGGCAATGACATTGATACAAACAAAAAAAATAGCCAAATTCCCAATTGTGCTTATTAATAGAAGTTATTGGACAGGGCTTTTTAAATGGATAGAAGACGTAATGTTAGATCAAGAACATAATATCGCTGCTGAAGACCTTAATTTGTACAATATTGTTGATACTCCAGCTGAAGCAGCTAAAATAATTGACGATTTTTACAAAACATATAAATTGCAACCTAACTTCTAACTAAGATCTACATAGAAATTGTCATTTAAATCAGAATGTTTACAATACTATGATAGACTCTTTCAATTCATTCTTTAAAAACTCACCAGTATAGTTATTTTTGCTTTTCGCAATATCTTCTGGTGTTCCTACGGCAATAACTTGTCCACCTCTTTCACCTCCTTCGGGTCCAAGGTCTATAACAAAGTCAGCAGATTTGATTATATCCATATTATGCTCAATTATAATCATGCTGTTGCCACGCTCAATAAGTGAGTTTATTACCCCAAGCAATATACGGATATCCTCAAAATGTAAACCAGTTGTAGGTTCATCAAGAATATATAATGTGTTTCCTGTTTCGCGTTTCATTAACTCGGTAGCAAGTTTAACTCTCTGAGCTTCACCTCCCGATAAAGTAGTTGATGATTGTCCTAGGCTAATATAACCAAGTCCAACTTGTTGCAGAACGATTAACTTTTTGTATAAATTTGGAATATTTTCAAAGAACTCAACCGCAGCATTAATAGTCATATTAAGGACATCAGAAATCGACTTGCCTTTAAATCTGACTTCTAAAGTTTCGCGATTATATCTTTTACCGCCACAAGTTTCGCATTGCACATAAACATCTGGCAAAAAATTCATTTCTATTGTTCGTAATCCTGCACCTTTGCATGTTTCACATCTTCCGCCCGAAACATTAAATGAAAAACGCCCAGGTTTATATCCTCTAATCATTGATTCGGGTATATTCGCGAATAAATCACGAATGTCAGTAAAAATTCCTGTATATGTTGCCGGATTTGATCTTGGCGTTTTGCCAATGGGAGACTGATTTACTTCTATGTATTTGTCTATATGTTCAAGTCCCTTTATCGTATCGTGATCTAATGGAAAGCTGTTGGAATTATAAAAATGACGTGCAAGTACTGGAACCAAAGTTTCGTTTAGCAATGTTGATTTTCCTGAACCCGAAACTCCAGTAACACAGACTAAAACTCCAAGAGGAATAGCAACATCAATATTTTTTAGATTATTTCCACGCGCTCCCTTAATTGTAATTTTTTTATCTGTAATTTTACGTCTCTCGCTTGGGATTTCGATTTCTTTTAAACCTTTAATATACTCGCATGTGATAGTATTAGACTGTATCATTTGCTCGGGAGTTCCAGAAAACACAAGCTTCCCTCCTTTCCTACCCGCTCCAGGGCCAATATCAACAACGTAATCAGCTTTTAAAATCATATCTTTATCGTGTTCGACAACAATAACTGTGTTTCCACGATCTCGAAGTTCTTTAAGGGAATTTATCAATTTATTATTATCGCGTTGATGCAATCCTATACTTGGTTCATCAAGAATATATAAAACATTTACAAGTCGTGAGCCAATTTGAGTTGCAAGCCGAATTCTTTGCGATTCTCCTCCCGACAAACTTTTAGCTGGACGATTAAGGCTGAGATAATCCAAACCAACATCTAATAGAAAGCCCAAACGACTACGCACTTCTTTTATAACTTCGGTAGCAACAATACGGTCTCTTTCTGAGAGCTCATAATCGCAATTCTCAAGAAATTGGTACAACTCACGAATATCCATCGCTGAAAGTTCATAAATAGTTTTCCCAGCAAAACGAAAATGGAGTGCTTCTTTATTTAATCTTGCACCATTACATTTAGGACAAGTGATAAACTTATTAAATTTTAAAGAAGATTTATTAGAATGTGGATATTTTTCTTCTTCGTCTTGTTTTGCTTTTATTTGATTTACAATACCTTCATAACTTACAATATAATTTGACGATTCTCCCAGAGGTGTATTTTTAAGCCTCAAACTTTCACTACAACCATAAAGTACAGCATCTATAGCCTCTTCGTTAAGTTCATTAATAGGTGTTTTAAGTGAAAAGCCCATTTTATCGGCAACAGCCTCAAGTGTCCAAAAATTTATAGAATTTCGATACTTACCAATATAGCTAATGCCACCACTATAAATAGAGAGCGAGTCATCTGTTATTATTTTCGATATGTCGATATCTGCAATTACTCCAAGTCCGTTGCATTTAGAACACGCACCATGCGGTGAATTAAACGAAAACGTGTAAGGGGCAGGTTCTTTGTATGATATTCCACTTGTTGGACACATAAGGAATTTACTAAAAAATCGTGGTTTATCACTATCTTTATCCAGTAACATTATTATTCCTTTACCCAAACTCATTGCCAAATCAATAGATTTTTTAAGCCGCTGTTTATCTTCAGCTTTTACCACTATTTTATCCACTACCAACTCAATAAAATGTGTTTTATATCTGTCTAGTTTAAGATTATAAACTATTTCACGCATTTCTCCGTCAATACGTGCGTTTAAAAAACCTTTTTTACGGTAAGATTCAAATAGTTCTTTATAGTGTCCTTTTCTTCCGTCAATTAGAGGAGCGAGAATATAAACTGGCTTGTCGGCAAATTCGGTAATTATTATATCTATTATTTGCTCATCAGTATATTTTATCATTTTTTCACCAGAAATATGCGAAAAAGCGGTTGATGCTCTTGCATACAGTAATCTCAGATAATCATATATTTCTGTTATCGTGCCAACTGTTGAGCGAGGATTTTTTACAGTCGTTTTTTGCTCAATTGCTATAACTGGGCTAAGTCCGGTAATGCTATCAACATCGGGACGCTCCATACTGCCGATAAAATGACGTGCATAAGCCGAAAATGTTTCCATATATCGTCTTTGGCCTTCAGCATAAATAGTATCAAAAGCCAGCGAAGACTTTCCACTACCACTTAAACCAGTAATTACACTTAGTTGATGTTGTGGAATATCTACATTAATATTTTGCAAATTATGTACGCGTGCACCACGAACACTTATTGTTTTGTTATTTTTACCCATTTTAGAAATCAATCATTTTTAATTGGAATTTCGCAGTCTCTAACCCCTTTGGCTGGTATCAAGATTGTATATTCCTTTTTTGTGTTATTAATTAGACTGTTTCCTCTTAGCCACGGGTTAAAGTATTTAAGCATTTTATAATTTGTTCCGTTGTTATAAGCAAACTGAACTAGGTCAATAATGGTTGTGTCTATCTTTATTTCAACAGTTTTAAGCATTTGATATCTATCTTTCTCTGGAATATTAAATCCATATCGTTCGGGGTCAGATAATATTAGTTTATATGCTAAAATTCTGTAAACGTATCTAGCTGTTTCACTATTTAATTCTAAGTCCCAGTAATTATTATTGCGTTGGAAGTCCATATCTTTTTTAAGTCCGCCCATTCCCATATTATAAGATGCTGCTGCGAGTGTCCAGCTTCCGAATTTTCGATATGCCTCTTTAAGATAGACAGTTGCGGCAATTGCAGATATTTGAGGATGGTATCTTTCGTCAATAATTTGATTTACTTCCATTCCTTTTTCGATAGCTGTGCTTTTCATAAATTGCCAAAATCCTGTTGCATTTGCTGGACTCACAACATTTGCTAAGCCGCTTTCTGCAACACAAAGATATTTCATATCCTCTGGAATCCCGTTTTCTTTTAAAATTCTTTCTATTTCAGGAAAAAATCTATTAGCACGCTTAATATAGAGAATAGTTGAGGAATGACGATAAGTATTTATTATCAGTTCATAATCTAAAGCCTCACGCACATCAAAATATTGCAAGGGAACATTTTCACCGCAAAACTCAAGTGTATCGGGTATGTGTGGCTGAAAGACATTATATGGTATTATGACACTATCATTGTTTTGATTAGTTAATGTTTCGTTTTTTATGTTATCAGAAAAAATAAAAAGGCTTGACAATACAAATCCGATTCCTATTCCTGCGATTAAAAAAGCTGGTATTTTAATTTTTTTGTTAATCTTCATTATTTTTGTTTAGTAATTTTTGTATTAATGTAAAGAAATAAGAAAACCATAATCGGATATGCAGCGAAATACAATAAGTATTTATAATTGAGGCTTCCGCCAGTATTTATCAGATATAAGGCCAGTACTACTCCTACAGAGTTTATTAGAAACAATACAATTCCAACCCATCTTACCGACAATCCCAAATAAAACAGATGATGAGTTGTGTGGTCTCGCCCTCCAACAAAAGGCGATTGTTTGCGTAATAATCTATTAATTGTAACAGTAGTAGTATCACTTAATGGTACAATAAAAGCAGATGCAACAATTAGCACTTGTTTTAAGTTATAGCCATATTGAAAATCTCCAATTGGCACTGCATTCCAGTAGAACACAATTCCAACAAGAGCCAATATCGCACCAAGGAATTGCGATCCATTATCGCCCATATACATTTTTGAGGGATGCCAATTGTAAAATAGAAAGCTAATTAACGCTGCACTTGTAGAAATTAGTACTAATCCCATAAAAGTCGAAATTTCCGAATCGAATATAACAGCAAACAGGGCGGCACCACCAATAATTGAGAAACTAGTAAGTGCAGTAACTGCGTCCATATTGTCAAGCATATTTATAGAATTCATAATACCAACAACCCAAAGTACTGTTATTATGTAATTATACCACTCATTAGGAGAGATTTGGATATAAATTCCATTAAAAATAAAAATAAAAGCACATAAAAATTGCACAATGAATTTAAATGAGGGAGGCGTACTTATTACATCATCAGCTAAACCCATTATAAAAGACAATGTAACAACCAGAATAATGCTTATATACTCACTTGTTTGATATATTTCGTTTTGCAGGATAAATAAAGCAACAATTACCATAATAATAAAAACCACATAAAATCCGACTCCGCCAAATATTGGTTTTGACTGTGTACTAAACCTAATTGCCGAAATATTAGCTTTTTTAACAAGGAATTTAAGTGGTCTTTTAATAAAAAAATTATTTAAGAAAACCCCTAGTAATAATGAAATTATAAATGTAATAAGTATGTTAATCTGCATTATCTTTTCTTTTTTATTCTATCTGTACACTTTTTTAAAAAATTTCTTTTGTCTTCCACATCTTCCTCATAATACGAGTTATGGACTTTTGTCAGATACCCGTAGCCGTATCCATAGGATGAATAGCCATATTGATGTCCATATCCGCTTTTATATCCATATCCGAATCTGCCAGTACTTCTTTCGATGCCATTAAGAATTATAGTCATGTTTTTAAGTTTGCTTCCTATTACAAACGAATTTACATTTTCGATAAACGATTTAGGGCTCACTCCTGCTCTCATTACATATACCTGATTATGTGCAAGCTTGTAAGTTGTTAGTGCATCAGTTACAATTCCAATAGGAGGAGTATCAATTACTATCAGATCATAATCTTTTTGGATATCATCAATAAGTTCATTTAGTTTATCACTTAATATTATCTCAGCAGGATTTGGAGGTAATGGTCCACTAGTAATAAAGTCCAAATTATCCATATCTGACTGATGTAAACATTCTTTATAAGTATGTTTACCGATTAGTATTGTGCTGATACCTTTTATGTTTGTAACATTAAAACATTTATCAAGTCGTGGTTTTCGGAGGTCAAAATCAAGAGCAATTACTTTTTTACCAGTCATAGCATAAATTGCGGCTATGTTTAAACCCACAAAAGTTTTACCTTCACCTGCTATTGTTGAAGACACAGTAATAATCCTACATTTCTCTTTTATAGGATAAAACTCTAAATTTGTTCTTACATTTCTAAAAGCCTCTGCCATCATAGATTTTGGTCGTTGAGATACTATAATTTGGGAAACATCCATACTTGGTTTAGCAGTAGGAATGCCACCTATAACAGGTATTTGTGTATAATCAGAAATATCAATGGTTGACAGGATTTTATTAAAGAATAAATATTTAATCAATACGAATACAACAGACACAACAAACGCAATCAAAAGTACCATCATTAACACTCGGCTTAAAATTGGAAAATCTGGAGTATTCGGTATCGTTGCTTTCGCAAGTATCAAATTATTGCTAACATAACCCGCCTCGGAAATCATTGTTTCTGCTTTAGTTCTTATCAATTGCGAATAAAAGTCCTCATTGATAGAGTATAGCCGTAGCAATCTTGCGTATTCGATCTCATCATAACTTGAATCGACAAGGACCTGTTCTTCAAGCTCTCTAATTTTTTTATTATATTCATGATTTTCTGCTTTAAGTCTTTCGATTGTAGAGCCTATAAAATCAACAATTGTTTCTTTTTTCGAGTTAATTTGTTCATTAAGCGTTACAATTTTATGGTTATTCGTAGTTACATCAAACAGGAGAATTTCACGACGGCTAATCAATTCCTGCAAAGAGTTTATCATTCCCGAAATAAAATGTTCAGATTGTTGTCCTGACAACATTGCTAAAATCTCATAAGTTTTAAGCTCAGGATCTTTTTTGATTTTTTCTGCCACTTTTTCCAAAGTCATTATTTCAAAATCTAGATTAAACAACTTTGTTTCTAAATCAGACATTTTTGTCGTATATATACTTGTTCGGTTAAATAAAATACTTTGATTGTTTGATCTAATATTATTTAGTTGTTTAAAATCGTGTAGGTTTTGTTCTGTTTCATTTAGCTGTACAAATACATTATCCATTTGTTGATCAATGTACTTAATAATATTTTTTGCAGATTCTTTCTTTTTATTTTCATCAAACTCAATAAACTTCTCTGCAATTGTATTTGTTATTTCTGCCGATTTACGTGCATTATAGTCGTTATAATTTATTAAAATAGTTCCTGCATTTTCATTAAGCACCTGAATAGTAAGATTATTTGCAATACCAGTCAGTACCGTTGTAGAGTTGTTTATTGTGATAAAATACTGTGATCTATTATCAGGATTAAGTTCATATTCCATGTCTTTTTTCGAGGGAAAGTGAACAAATATTTCCATTCCAAATATTGATTGCCATTCTTCAGGCGAAATAAGATATTCATAATCTTGATTCCCGATTTTATAGGATAGATGGCATTTATAATCAATAAATTCGATATCTATTTTCTGGTCTAGAATAATAGTATTGTCAATTCTATAATTAAGTTCAAATGGCGTACTACCATATAATTCAGTGTATAAGAATGTTCCTTGTCTAAAATAGCTCACATCTAGTGGCAAACTTGCAACTACTGTTTTGAGAAACTCATTCGACCTAACCAATTCAATTACTGGTGCAAGGTCTGTTTCGAGTATTCCCGTATTTATTCCCAACATCTGATTAGTTTTGTTTTCATTTTTTATCTGTAAAATTGTAGATGTTTTAAAAACAGGTCGTGTATATCTAAAATATGCGTATCCTGACAACAGGGCGATAATGAAAAAAATAATCATTAGCCACAAATTTTTCTTTATAATTGTAAAGAATGTCCTGGGGTCAAACTTTTGGTTTAAAATTGGTATTTTATTTTGCTCCATTTATTTGTTATTTATTTAAAGTGAAAAATACTCCGTAAATTGTAACAATTGTTGTGGTCAAAGTCAGGTACGGAGCTATTTCACGTAAGACTCTGTAAACATATTGCGGCTTACTGTCAACATAAATAATGTCGTTTGCTTCAAGAAATAGATTTGTTTTTTTTAGTTCACTAAGCTTCGAGATATTCCAGTAATATACTTCTGGATTTTCAGTTAGGTCTCCTCTTATAAGTTTGATTTTATAGGATTTGCTTATTTCAGACAACCCACCAGCTTGTGCAATTGCCTCAATAAGTGTTAGATTCTCTGTAGGCATTTCTATTATCGTAGCGGATGTTCCAGAGTTCATAAATACCATTACTTTACGATTTGTAACTTGCATTAGCACAAAAGGATCAACAAAATACTCTCGATATATATTTTCAAGATAGGCTTCGGCTTCCCTAACTGTCATTCCGCTAATTGGGATTCGGCCAACAATAGGCAGTTTAACAAGCCCATCGAACTCAACAGGAAATTCTAAGCCAGTTTGATTTCTTTGAGAGTTTGCAGAGCCGCCCCCTCCGTCCTGACTACCAGTACCAAAAAGTGATTCTCCGATATTACTAACAACTCTTAAAGCGATTTTATCGTAGGCCTGTACAACATATTCTTTTTTTGATGATTCAAATTGTGAAACAGGATACTCGTTTTCTATTTGAAACATTTCCGAAGGTCTTAATATACTACAAGAGTTTAAGAAAAAAGAAATGCTAATCAAAGTCAATATAATATATTTTATTTTCATTTAAAAGTTCATGTTTGTTATAAACTACAAAAATAAAAAATATTTGTTTGATTATAGTATATATACCTATTATTTCTTTTAGTTATGATTTATACTTTAAAAGTAACTCATCATAAAGTCTTTCCATGTCGCTCACTAAACGAGTGTAATGAAATCGGTTTTTAACGAAATCCCATCCATGTTTTGACATTTCTATTCGTAACTCATCTTCGTTTATAAGTTTTAAGAGTTTTGTGGCAAAGTCGTTGGGATTATTGTTTTGTGCAAGGAGAGCAGTATTATTTTCGAGAACAACATCTTCGATTCCTCCAACATTTGTTGTTACAATAGGTGTATTTGCTGCTTGAGCTTCGATTAGCGAAACTGGTGTTCCCTCATTAAATGAGGTTAATGCAGTTATATCACTACCTGCCAAAACAGTATCAGCTTCTTGTATCCACGAAGTAAATATAATGTCTGCATTCGGCATAAAATACTCAGGGGTCGAACAAGTTAGTCCTATTGAAAAAGCAAACTCTATTAGCCCATTTCGGAGTTCTCCGTCTCCCACAACTAATGCTCTTATTCTTTTGTTTGCCTTCTCTTTAGCAATTGCAAAAGATTTAATAAACATAGCATGATTTTTCACAGGAACAAGTCTTCCAATAATTGAGATAACTATTTCATCATCATTAATCTCATATTGTGTTCTAAATTGTTTACGTTTATTTTGATAGTTTTCTTGAAATCTATCGAGATCAATACCTAATGGAATTACCCTAAATTTATCTGCTGGAGCAATTTTATGGATGTCGCAAAGCTCGTGTTTTTGTATTTCACTAATTGCAACGATAGCAGTACTTTTTGCAGCCAAGTTTTTTTCTATTTTTTTAAAAACAGCAGTTTTATGTTTATTAAAATAAGAATGAAAAACATGTCCATGAAAAGTGTGGATAATTATTGGCACATTACTTTTTATCGCTGCCTGACGCCCAATAAATCCAGCTTTTGAGGCGTGTGTGTGCACAATATCGGGTTTATATCTAGTGATTATGTTTTTAATTTTTTGATAGGCCATTAAATCATTATATCCATTAATCTCACGCATCATTTCAGGTATTTTTATGGCATGAATACCAAGTTTTTTAATAATGTAATCCGAACAAGCCTCATGTTCATCTTTCATTCCTCCAACAAGCAAGGTTTCGTATCGGGACGACATATATTTTGTCAGATAGGCAACATTGTATGTAGGTCCTCCCAAATTAAAACGATTTATTATTCTTAAAATTTTAGGCATAATTTAATTACTAAAATATTTTTTCCACCAATGCTGAAAAACGATTAATGCCCATATTTTAGCTGGTGTGTCTTCTGGATTATTACTAAATAGTTTTTTCTTTAAAATATTTATCGTTTCAATTTCAAAGATTCCTTGCTCTATTATAAACGAAGAATTTAATAAATCGTTGTCTATCATCTGCCATAATTCTTTTTTTAACCAATCTAACAAGGGGACTTCAAAACCATGTTTTGGTCTATTAATAAGCTCAGAGGGGAGCATTTGTGCAAAAGTTTCTTTTAATATTTTTTTCGTAGTTGTTGATGTAATCTTATATGAAGCTGGCAATCCTGCAACAAAATCAACAACTGTATAATCTAGAAAAGGCACTCTTACCTCAATACTATTTGCCATCGACATCAAATCAACTTTTGTAAGCATATCTCCTTGCAAAACCAAATGCATATCGGCATATAATACATTGTTGATTTCGCTATAATCAATATCAGGATTAAGAATATGTTGCTTTAAAAACTCAAAACCAGCTTCTGGGATTTTATTTTTAAGCAAACTGTTTGTGTAATTATCAGAGCCAATACTTGCCCAAAACAAATATCTATCGGCAGCATCAAATTTAAAACCTGTTGCGAATTTATTAAATTGTCGCATTAGGTTTGCTTGTTTCGAATTTCGAGATTTCGGCATTATTTTCCAAACAGGATTCATAGCTGCCAGCATTTTTTCTTTTGTCCCAGCATATCTAGCATTATAATGTGCCCGATGTTTATTATATCCAGAAAAAAGTTCATCTGCACCATCTCCACTCAAAACCACTGTTGCTTTTTGCTGTGTAAGTTTACATAAAATGTTAACTGCCAAAGCCGAAGAGTCTGCAAAAGGCTCATCTATATAATCTAAAACGGAGTTTAAACCTTGCAGCAAATCATCATTACTTACTTTAAAAACTGTATGATTTGTATTATATCTTTTAGCAACTAATTCGGCATAATTGGTCTCATCAAAATATTTGTTGTCAGTAAAACCTAGTGCAAAAGTGTTAAGCTTATCTGTGTGTTGTGCTGCTATTGCTGTTATTACAGAAGAATCTATTCCGCCACTCAAGAAACAACCCAAGGGAGCATCTGCAGTTAAACGCAGTTTTACAGCATTATCAACAAGTGAATACAGTTTTGTTTTTGCATCATTATATGTTGGAGGCGTTTGCTTACTATCATATAAAGGTATCTTATAATAAGTTTTTTGCTCGATGCCCAATTGCGAAACAATTAAATAAGTGCCTGGAGTAAGTTTATAAACATTTTTTAAAATGCTTTGTTCAGTTGGTAGATAATTTAGCTGGAAATAAGTTGTGAGACTTGTATAATCTAATTCTTTGGGTATTCGCCACGCCAAAACTCCTTTTAATTCAGATGCGAAAATTATTTTTTCATTATCTTTATAATAGTGTAAGGGATTTATTCCCATTGTATCGCGTGCTATTAGGCAAGTATTTTCTTTAGCATCATAAAATGCAAATGCAAAACAGCCATTAATTTTGCTGAGAGCCTTATCTCCATATTTGATTAATAGATAAAGCAAAACTTCAGTATCTGAATTTGAGACGAATTTTATTCCGTCTTTTGCAAGTTCGTTTTTATAATCTTTATAATTATAAATTTCGCCATTAAAGACTATATTATATCTTCCAGTATTATCAGAAAAAGGCTGTTTACCAGCTTTGCTTGTGTCAGTAATTGCTAATCTAGTATGTCCTAAACCAATATTTCCATCAATAAATATTCCATTATCATCGGGGCCTCTCAATTTAAGAGCCTTGACAGAAGAATTTAGCTCTGCTGTATATTTTTCTGCTTTATTATTAAAACAGTATATTCCACTTATTCCACACATGGTGTAAATTTAAAAATCTTGCATAAACATTGGATCCCAAGGAGGTAGCATAATGGGTTTTTGTTCGGTAAGTTTAAGAGTTTTTGCATCGATATATTTTTTATTTACTACAAGTCTAAACATATATTCATTAAACCAGTCGTCTGTAAAAGTAAGATATCCGTTATGCCCGTGTAAAGTACCCCATGAATTTTCGAATTGCCATTTAAAAGGTTTATCTTCATCATCTGTATCTACTGCCATTAGGAGCATTGCATGAGACGAGCCACTATCATAAGTTTTAATACGTTCAGATTTGTCCATTCTAAATTCAATTCCCAAAAGTGCTTCAAAATCATAATTATTAATATTTAGTGTGCCATCTTCTTTGTTTAATTGTTTCCCTACATCGCACGAAGCATACATCGCCTCATTATTTTTGATACTTTCTATTGCAAACTTTTTAATTTCATCCGAAGGCAAGTTAAGATATATCCAATTTTGCCCTTCGAGTACGTTACGGTCAAATTCAATTTCATAAACTTTGTAATATTCACGAGTTGGATCGTTCATTAACATAACATAATCGCCAACATTGAAATCGGGAAACATTTCTGTAAAAAAACTTTGTGGCGTATAGGTTTTATACTCACCAATTTTGCCAGATTTATCAACAAATCTATATTCAAATTCTGTTGGAGGCTCTCCAAGGAATAAAACTAAGGTCTTATATATTTCAGACATCATTGCAAATTTCACATCTGCAATTTGCTTTGTAGAAGAATTTATTCTTTTTAAGTTATAAAGTTTTAATCCATTTTCACGAAGTTTTCTGGACAAAATTCTATTTAGCCAAGCAGAATTTTCGCTATGATAAGTTTCAGGCATTACTGTTTTGGGAACTGCTCCATATTTCCTAACTATATTTGCAAATGAATTCCATACGCCGCCGTCTCCAATTGGATTTTTGAAAAGCCATTCTATTGTTTTATCAGTAAAATCTTTATCTGAATTTTGCATTACAGCCTCTAAAAACAGATTGGATTTTTCTAATAAATCCCAGAAATAAGAGTGATTTACCGAAAACTCGAAACTTGAAAGCTCTTTATTGGCAATAATTTCAGGACGCAATGAATTTAAACCAGTAAACATCCAACAGCGACCAGACGATTCCTGATTAGTGATACCGCTAACTTTAACTTTGTATTTGAAATCATGATCTGTTTTTCCAGTAACATCTCTGTTAACTGATAGCTTTCTAACATCATTGTTTGTTAAAGCATTGCGAATGCCCTTATTACTTTCTGATGTTTTAGAATAAGCATCTCTAAAGTTCTTTAAACTTTGCTCATCAAGATTTCCAGTCTGAGCCGATAGTGTAATCGAAAAAACAAGAAATAAAAGACTTGTAATAATTAAATTTTTAATCATTTCTATGAAATATATTAATTAGCAATAAAATTTTTGTAAATATATAAAAAACATTTTTGTCTTCGTAGCCTTTCGTTAAAGTTTTATAGGAATCAATTAAAGCATAGATTTTTTAAAATAGTGGTTTGGTGCAATGTGTCTTCGACTTACTTTCGTCTCAGCTAAACCAATTTTGGCTCAGATTTTCAAACGTTTTTATGGATGGATAAACACTAAACAATTTATTATTTGCACCATCTTATAAGATACTATTCTGCGTTTTTCGCAAATAATAGCATGAGTTTCTTTTTATATCACGCTTACTTTAATTATATTTGTTCTGTATCGAATGTTTGAACAAATTTAAAAAAATCAAAATGAAAAAATTAGTGGTACTATCGGGAGCGGGAATAAGTAAGGAAAGTGGGATACCAACATTTAGAGATAACGATGGTCTTTGGAAATCGTATCGATTTGAGGAGGTTGCAACTCCTGAAGCATGGCAACGCGATCCAGAGCTTGTGCTGGATTTTTATAATTTTCGTAGAAAAGTCGTTGTTGAGGCACAACCTAATAATGCACATTTATTGTTAGCAGAATTACAAAAACAATTTGATGTACAAATAATAACACAAAATGTTGATGATTTGCATGAAAGAGCTGGCTCAAAAAACATATTGCACTTGCACGGAGAAATTAGAAAAGCACGCAGCATTACCGATGAAAATTTTGTAACTGATATTAAAGGTCCTGAGCTTAATATTGGTGATTTATGCCCAAAAGGTTCGCAATTAAGACCTCATATTGTGTGGTTTGGCGAAGCAGTACCAAATATCCCAAAAGCAATTGAAATTATTAAAACTGCTGATGTATTTCTTGTGGTAGGAACTGGATTACAAGTTTATCCGGCAGCAGGATTAGTGGATTATGTCAATCCAAATGCCCAAAAATTTATAATAGACCCAAGTGATGAATTTTATGTAAAAGATTTTCGTCATTTTAAAGAAAATGCAGTTGTAGGAATGCAGCAGTTTTATGAGTATATTAGAGCAATACTCGAATTAAAAATCTGAAAAAAAAATTGGATTAACGAGATGAAATAACAACTGTGGCTAAAGCCACTTGTTTTAGTATGTATTTCCCAGTCAGATAAATCTGACTGGAATAAATTTTATTATAGTAATTTTTAAAAATCCGAGTGAACGAAGAGCGTTGGCTTTACCCTCAAGGGGTTAGGGGTAGCGTAGGCAACAATAATAAAACTAAAAAAACATTCCTGCTAAACTCGAATTGCAACCTAGTGACTACAGCAAAGCTAAATCCGAGCGAACGGAGACTTCGAGACATTTTGGCTGATGCCAAAACCCTCAGTCTCCTTATTGCTCACGACCAACTTTGTGCAATATTTTAATAATTGACAAAATGTAAAAAAAACTGAAACAACGCGCTACCGCACGATTTTTTTCATCGTGTGGTTGCTATAATCACAGAATTTCAGGTCTATAAAAAAAAAGCATTTAGAGATTTGATAAATAATTTGTAAATTTGCACAGCTTATGGCTTATATTTTGCAATAAAGTAATTATAAAAACTTTATATTTTGAAAAAACTCTACTTATATCTTATTATCTTCTTGCTTACAACATTTGGGAGTTTTGCACAAAGCTTTCGAGTTTTAGCATTTGAAGAGGATATGAGTGATTTATCAGCTGTTTCGTTAGAGCGAAAAGATGTTAATGATCAAAAATGTGCAATTGTAAAAGTTTTTACTAATCTTAATGGCTTATTCTTTGAAACTCGTTTGGGCATTGAAGGAGATATTGTAAAAAAAACTGGCGAATACTGGATATATATTTCTCCGAGAGAAAAAATGCTAAAAATAATCAAGAATGGCTATATCCCTTTAGAATATCCTATTCCAGCAAATATTGAAGAGAGTAAAGTCTATAAAATGACTTTGACTGATAGCAATATTAGCTCAAGCACAATAAAAGAAACAGCAATTGCCGAATTTGTAGTAATAGAAACAAAACCAAATGGCGCTCAAGTTTATATTAATAACCAACTAAAAGGGGTTTCGCCTTTAACAGTACCATTACTTGAGGGCGAATATAATTGCCGTATAGAGATGGCTCTTTACAAAACAGAAGATTTTAACTTTACCCTTGAAGCTGGAAACACTTTTAAAATAAATAAAATATTGTCCGAACTTGATATTTATGGAAAAATAAAAATACACACTAATCTCGAAGGTGAAATTTATATTGACAACGAAAAAATTAGTTCTGGCTCTTATGAAGGACGATTGATTGAAGGACTCCATATTATTAAAATTCAGGCAGATAATCACAAATCTTACACTAAAGAAATTCTTGTAATTGCAAACAAAGAATATACTATCGAACAAACATTAGAACGAAAATTAAGCGTTATATCAGTACAATCAGAACCGCTTGGAGCCTCTATATTTATAGATGATGAGTTTGTTGGGACAACTCCAAAGTTTGTTCGTGATGTTTTTGTTGGAGAACGAGAAATCTCAATTGAAAAGCAAGGATATGCAACTCACAAAGAGCAAATTACAGTTGAATATGACAAAACCAAAGAATTTGTATTTAGACTAAAAGCGGCCAAACAATTTTCTATTAACACAAAACCACAGGGAGCAGATGTTTATGTTAATAATATTCTAATAGGACAATCGCCAATTGAGTTTGAATTAGATTATACAAAGCATAATAAAATAAAGATCAGCAAAAATGGCTATCATAATGTTTATGATGAATTCCCATCTGGAACGCAGTTAAATTCAAAATCTTACACTTTAGAAACTGCAATTCTTGCTAACAGAAGTAATGTAAATACTAGTATTAATACTAAGTCATCATGGAAAAATAGACGAAACACCAGCACAGACAGAACTGTATTTGGTTGGTCTTTGTCTGGATTAAATGCTAGACCTGGAGGAATGCAAACTTCATTTTATATTAATTTAGGCAATGCATCTCAGTACGCAGTTTTTATTGATGGAGGTTACCAATTTAATAATTATGACAATTCGTATATTAATGGAGTTATTAATTTTCCTAGATTTTCTATTGGATTAGGATATAATTTATGGTTCGGAAGTTTTGCAGTATTAGAAGGATTTGTTACTTATGGTCGCGAATATGCAATGGGATTAAATTGGAAGATATACGATCTTTGGGATTATCCACCAGATATGGTCTATACATATCATACAAAAGTAGGCTTAAGGGCGGCAGTGCGAATTTCGCCACATGCTGAACTATTTGGAGCGTATAATGTTAACTTAACTGACGGACCAGCTTATGATACTTTTGATGAGCAAGCAGTAATTAATGGAGCGAGTTATAATTATCAAACTATTTTTCCTGACCGCGATAGTGAAAATTGGGAAATAGGAATTAGGTTTGTTTTCTATTAAGGGATTGTCAAACAATAACTAGCAGTTTATCGGCTTAACAATTTTCATTTACCCAAAAACTCCAATACATTATCACTAATATAGCTTAAAGTATCATTATCTAATTCTGTATTTATTGGCAAAGAGAGTACAGTTTCGCACAATTTATCAGTTATTAGAAAATCATTTGGATTATAATGATATCCCTGAAAAGCCTTTTGATTATGTAAAGCAACTGGATAATATACCGCCGAAGCAATTCCTTTTGATTGTAAATATGCTTGTAAACCATCCCTATCAACATCATTAAGTATCATTGTATATTGATGAAAAGTATGTGTTGATTTATGAAATCTTTTAGGAGTAATAATTTTATCGCAATTTGCGAATGCTTTGTCGTAATAATCCGCAGTCGTGAGTCTTGCTAAATTATACTCATCAAGAAGTGGTAATTTTACACGCAAAACAGCCGCTTGTATTGTATCTAATCTTGAATTAACACCAATTCTATCATGATAATACCTAACTTTCATACCATGATTAACAATAGAATTTAGTTTTTCGCTAAGCTCATCATCATTTGTAAAAATTGCACCTCCATCCCCGTAACAGCCAAGATTTTTTGATGGGAAGAAAGAAGTACAACCAATATGTCCAATAGTACCAGCTTTTTTTGTCCAGCCTTTATCAGAAGTAAAATCACTACCAATTGCCTGAGCGGTATCTTCGATGACATAAAGATTGTATTTTTCAGCAATTTCCATTATTCTATCCATATCGGCACATTGTCCAAATAAATGAACAGGCATAATTGCTTTAGTTTTGGGCGTAATTGCTTTTTCAATTTCAGCGGGATTGATGCAAAAAGTATCAGGATCAACGTCCACCATTACAGGCGTTAATTTTAGTAAAGCGATAGTTTCTACTGTCGCAATAAAAGTAAAATCAGTAGAAATAACTTCATCACCAGGTTGTAAACCAAGAGCCATCATAGCAATTTGCAAAGCATCTGTACCATTACCACAAGTAATTACGTGTTTTACATTTAGATATTCTGCAAGTTCATTTCTTAATATTTTTACATCATCGCCATTTATAAAAGCAGTATTATCAATAACATTGAGGATATTTTTGTCTATCTCATTTTTAATTTTAAGATACTGCGACCTAAGGTCAACCATTGGAATATTCATATAATCAAAATTTATTTAATGCAAAAATAGTTTTTTTTAATGAATAAGTAAAAACATCCGCTTTAACAAATATCAAACAAATAAAAAAAATCTAAAAACAAAAAACCGTCCATATTTAGCACGACTTTAAACAAAATTTGTTATCTTTGAAGAAACTAAATAATAAGGATATGAGCATAAACCGCCCACAACTAATCGACATCATTGCTAAAAAAGGCAATATCAGTAAAGCAGAAGCGAACAAAAGTTTAAAACTTGTACTTGAGAGTATAGGCGAAGCACTGGCAACAGGCGAAAACGTAACACTTGTAGGCTTTGGTACATTTAGAGTAACAGAGCTTGCAGCACGTACAGGCAGAAACCCACAAACAGGCGAGAAAATGCAAATTAAAGCTAAAAAAGTAGTGCGTTTTAAGGCTGGTAATGAACTAGCAAGTAAGGTAAAGTAAGAAAAAAACTTGTAAAATTGATAACATAAAATTAAAGGTGGCTTCGAGACATTTTGGCGAGCCAAAACCCTCAGCCACCTTTAATTTTGGTAAACAGTATCACAGTATCACAGAATCACAAAAAAAACGGTTCTCGGTTCTGAAAACTGTTCTCGGTTCTCGGTTCAATGTTTCAAATCCGGCGGATAACTGCGAACTGTAAACTGAAAACCGTTCTCTGTTCTCGGTTCTCGGTTTGAATCACAACATCACAGAATCAAAGTATCACAGAATCACAGCATCACAGTATCACAGAATCACAGAATCACAGCATCACAGTATCACAGTATCACAGAATCACAGAATCACAGCATCACAGTATCACAGTATCACAGAGTCACAAAAAAAACGGTATTCAGTATTCGGTATTCGGTTTCGATGGATGTATCACAGAATCACAGTATCACAGAATCACAACATCACAGTATCACAGAATCACAACAAAAACGGTATTCAGTATTCGGTATTCGGTTTCGATGGATGTATCACAGAATCACAGTATCACAGAATCACAGCATCACAGTATCACAGTATCACAGTATCACAGAATCACAGTATCACAGAATCACAGTATCACAGAATCACAGCATCACAGTATCACAACAAAAACGGTATTCAGTATTCGGTATTCGGTTTCGATGGATGTATCACAGAATCACAGTATCACAGCATCACAGAATCACATACCTACCTAAAAAAGCACCAAACATGTTACTTAACACAAAACAACATTACTGTATCATTTGAAAAATAGGTTAAAAAAATATATCTTTGAGCAATACAAATTTATATTTAATCTAAAATATTTCAAAATTATTTAGTTATGGCTAGAAAAAATGTTATTATTATTGGAGCTGCTGGAAGAGATTTTCACAACTTCAACATGTGTTACAGAGGCAAAGAAGAATACAACGTAGTCGCTTTTACGGCTGCTCAAATTCCTGATATCGATGGAAAAAAATATCCTACAGAGCTTGCAGGCGAATTATATCCTAATGGTATTCCAATTTATAACGAATCAGAGTTGCCACGATTAATTAAAGAATTTAACGTTCAAGATTGTGTATTTGCATATAGCGATATGCATTATGTAAAAGTAATGAACATCTGTTCTGTTGTTAATACAGCAGGAGCTAATTTTATATTATTAGGCTTGAATGACACAATGTTAAAATCTACAAAACCTGTAATTGCAACTGGAGCAGTTAGAACTGGTGGTGGTAAAAGCGAAGCCTCAAGACGTATAATTGACTTACTAAAAGAAAAAGGTTTAAAAGCTTGTGTAATTCGTCACCCAATGCCTTATGGAGACTTAGCAAAGCAAGCTGTTCAGCGTTTTGCAAAAGTTGAGGACTTAAAATTACATAAATGTACTATCGAGGAGATGGAAGAATACGAACCTCATGTTGTTAGAGGCGACATCATTTATTCAGGTATTGATTATGAAGCAATTTTGCGTCAAGCCGAAAAAGAAGATGTTGATATTATACTTTGGGATGGTGGTAATAATGATTTTCCATTTATTAAACCAGATTTGATGTTTACTATTGTTGACCCACAAAGAGCAGGACACGAATTAACATATTATCCAGGTGAAACAACTCTAAGAATGGCAGATGTAGTAATTATAAACAAAATTGAAAGCTGCGACTTAGCAGATTTACAATTACTACGTAAAAATATTGCAACACTTAATCCTACTGCTGCAGTTGTTGATGCAGTTTCGCCTTCTAGTGTTGATAAACCAGAACTTATTAGAGGTAAAAAAGTTTTAGTTATTGAAGAAGGACCAACAGTAACTCACGGGGAAATTAAATATAATTATGGAAGTATAACTGCACAAAAATATGGTGCAACCGAATTAGTTGATCCAAGACCTTATGCTGTAGGTAAGATTAAAAAAACTTTCGAAATTTATCCAGGTCTAGGTACTATTCTTCCTTCGATGGGTTATAGCGATGAGCAAATCAAAGATTTAGAAACTACTATCAAAAACACTCCTTGCGATGCAGTAGTTATAGCTACTCCTATTGATCTTAATAGAATTATCAAAATCGACAAACCTAGTGTGAAAATTGGTTACGAATTATTTGACATAGGTACTCCTAGTATAAAAATGTATCTTGATGAGTTCGCAACAAAATTTATAAAGTAAAATCTTAATAAATCTAATATAAAAGCTCCTAAATGGGAGCTTTTTTTTTGCCTTAGTTATCCGAATTATTGTATCTTTGCACAAAACTTTAAGAATAATTAATGAAGAATACTCGTAATTTTTGCATAATAGCACATATTGACCACGGAAAAAGTACCCTAGCAGACAGATTACTTCAAATCACTGGATCAGTTACTGATAGACAGTTTCAAAACCAAGTGCTTGACGATATGGATTTAGAAAGAGAAAGAGGCATTACTATAAAGAGCCATGCTATTCAAATGGATTATGTTAAAGATGGTCAGAAATACGTTCTTAATCTGATAGATACTCCTGGTCATGTTGACTTTTCGTATGAAGTTAGCAGATCTATTGCGGCTTGTGAAGGCGCTTTGCTTATAGTTGATGCGACCCAAGGCGTACAGGCACAGACAATCTCAACTTTATACCAAGCAATAGATAATAATTTGGAAATTATTCCAATTCTTAATAAAATGGATCTTGATGCAGCAATGCCCGATGAAGTTGAAGATCAAATTATTGAATTAATTGGCGTTGACAGAGAAGATATTATTCATGCTAGCGGTAAAACAGGCTATGGAATTGAAGATATTCTTGATGCAATAATTTCTAAAGTCCCCGCTCCAAAAGGAGATCCAAACAAACCGCTGGAAGCTTTGATTTTTGACTCTGTTTATAATTCTTTTCGTGGAATTATTGCTTATTTCCGAATTTTAAATGGAACTATCAAAAAGAAAGAACTCGTAAAGTTCGTGAATACAGGCAAAGAATATTATGGAGAGGAAATTGGAGTGTTAAAGATGGGGAATAATGAACCAAGAGACACTCTTTCTGCTGGTGATGTTGGATATATTATTTCTGGAATAAAAACCGCCGTCGAAGTCAAAGTTGGTGATACAATCACTAGTGTCGCTAATCCTTGTCACGAAGCTATTGATGGCTTCTCGGAAGTAAAACCTATGCTCTTTGCAGGTATTTATCCTGTTGATGCTGATGATTATGAAGAATTGCGATCTGCAATTGATAGACTTCAACTTAATGACGCTTCTTTAACCTATACTTTGGAATCATCTGCCGCATTAGGTTTTGGTTTTAGGTGCGGTTTTTTAGGATTATTACACATGGAAATAGTGCAAGAACGTCTCGATCGAGAATTTGACATGGATGTAATAACAACAGTCCCAAACGTTCAATATCTCGCATACACAACAAAAGGTGAAGTTATTGAAGTCCACAATCCTTCGGGAATGCCTGAACCTAACTACCTTGAATATGTCGAAGAACCATATATCAAAGGAACTGTAATTACAAAATCTGATTATGTAGGATCAATTATAAAATTGATAATCGACAAAAGAGGAATGCTGCAAGATCAGATTTATTTAAGTACTGATCGAGTTGAACTTAAATTTGAAATTCCATTAGGTGAAATTGTCTTTGACTTTTACGATAAACTTAAAAGTATTTCGAAAGGATACGCTTCATTTGACTATTATCAGTCAGGATATGAAAAATCCAAACTTGTTCGTCTTGACATTTTATTAAATAGTGAAATGGTAGATGCACTCTCAACACTTACTCACTTCGACAATGCTCAAAATTTTGGACGCCGCATGTGCGAAAAACTTAAAGACTTAATTCCGCGCCAGCAATTTGATGTCGCAATTCAAGCTGCTATTGGCAGTAAAATCATTGCTCGTGAAACAGTTAAAGCCCTGCGTAAAGATGTTACTGCAAAATGTTATGGTGGCGATATTACTCGAAAACGCAAACTACTCGAAAAACAGAAAAAAGGTAAAAAGAGAATGCGTCAGGTAGGAAATGTTGAAGTACCTCAATCTGCATTTTTGGCTGTTTTAAAACTTGATTAAAACCCTAAACTCGGAATACTTCGACAAGTGTACCTGTCGAACTGGTTTATCGAAGTAAGCGAAGTCAAAATGGACAAAATACAATGAAAAAACTTTGCGACTTTGCGAGAGAACTCAGAACTCGGAACTCCAATTATTTCATTTGTATATTTTAAAAGCACTTTAATATAATATTAAAATATTGAAAAATAACACAAAGCCAACATTTCCATAGCTATTGCAGTACTATTTTGTATTTCATCGAATATGACCAAACAAATTTCATACAATTACAACAAACTTAATTATCACCATTTGCATATTACTAATTTTGAGTATATCTTTGTTTTGTTTAGTAAAAGTTATGGATAAAAAAACAAAATATAGAACACTTCTTATAAGTATTGCACTTAGCGTGTTTGCTGTTGGTGTTTTCTTTTTGCTATCATTTTCGTTGTAGCTATTTTCCTGATTTAAAAGTTTTAGCAACTTTTTTAAACATCCTCAGATTTTCTTCAAAATCCCCATAAGTTATCCCCACTAATACATAATAATCTTGTCCATTAAATAAAACCACTTGGTAAATTAGCTCCATTTTATACAATTCTTTATTTTTACCCATTGAAAAAATTTCATAACCACTTAGATTATTAATACTTATGGACTTAGGTTCACGAGACATATCCTTTACCCACTCAAGAGGATATAAATCGAATAACTGCACACAAAGAGTTTTCTTTTCATCATTCGAGATCGGATTTATTGCAGTTTGATGCCTAATCATAAATGAGGTTTTATTAGCAGTATTAGACGGAACAAAACCGTCATCAGTAAAAGTCATTGAGCTAAACATCAAATTGCCTTTTTTCAAAATAGTACCACTAACATCAACAGAAAAATCAAAACGATCAAGCATATCAGATTTCATGTCAGTATCATAATAAACGCTAAGCAATGCATCTTTAACCTCTTGTTTATGTTTATCCGAAGCGGTCGAAAGTACTGATGCACTTATAAGATATGAACGATAAATATCTCCAACAACAAGCATTATACGAGTATAAACTCTATTATAAGCCGACTGTTTACCTTCTATTAGCATAGCATCAAATCCATTAATTTTGTAAAAACTTGTTTTATCAAGTATTACTCCGCTTTTAAATAAAGATTTTTTATCAAATCCTAAAAAATTACGATTAACATCGCCAGGCAACTCTGTTATGACTATACTGGTACCAGCAATTTTATGTGTAAAACCATTATAATTTGTGCTTTTAACAAAACCGTTTGGCAAAGACATTTGTATATTTGTACCAGAAACTATTTGATAATTGGCATTAAGATTGTTATTGATTTCAATCGCTTTTGAATTATATGATTGTGAAAATATTGGACTTGTCAATAAAACAAAAAAAAGTATGTTAAAAATATTTTTCATAAATAAATTTTCGTAAAGTTAAATAATATGTTTTATTTGCTAAAATAAATCTTTTAAACCAAAGCAATACTTATGCCATATAACAGACACATAATAATAACTTTAGTTGCTTTTATGCTAACTATAAATAATGCAAATGCAATTAATACCGATACTTTACCATGTATAGACAAAGTATATTCAAATTTATTGAAATCTGTTCGTATGCACCAATCAGGTTGGGAAAATAGTTATCCAGTAATGAATTTGTATGGCGATAACCCACTACTTTTCAGTTTCGACCAAATGGATGGGCAACCAATTGATTTCTACTATACAATTATTCATTGTACGCATAATTGGAAGCCCTCAAAGCTAATGTTTTTTGAATTTGCCGAAGGGTTTGAAGAAAATGAAATAAGAGATTATGAAGATTCACACAATACAATTGTTCCTTATACTCACTTTTCATTAGAGATACCTAACCGAGATATTAAACCTAAGCTATCGGGTAATTATTTGCTAATAATTTATTCAAAAGAAGACACAAATCGAATTTTGTGTACTAAGCGATTTATGATATACGAAAACCTTGTAAGCGTTGAGGGACGAGTAAACGAAGCCCCCGAAAGTGATTATCGCAAAAAATACCAAAAAGTGGATTTCAAAATTAAGCATAAGTCTTATAATATATCAAACCCTCATAATGATCTTAAAATTGTGGTTTTACAAAACTATCAATGGGATAATGCCATTACAGACATAATTCCGTCATTTCTTGACAATGAATATCTTGTTTATGAATGGGACGACAAAATTAATTTTAATGCGGCAAACGAATATAGATATTTTAGCTTTAATAATCTTGAAATTTATTCAGAGTTCGTTGAAAATATCGAATTTCGCAAACCATATTACTATATAAAAATATACAAAGGAAAGCCAAAGTTTTTTGAGCCGTATAGCTCCATTGAAGATATCAACGGGCGTTATGTGGTAAGCACCAAAAGGTTTGCAAATAAAGACTATCCCGAAGTCGAAGCCGAATATGCAATTGTAGATTTTAGCCTCGATTACAACTCGCCTATTTCTAATGCTGACGTGTATATTTTCGGCGAACTTACGGGCTACGAATTAAGTGATGAGTATAAACTCAAATACAATCTTGAAACAAAATCGTACAATAAACTTTTATTCCTAAAACAAGGGTATTACAATTATAGATATGTTTTAGTTAGTCGTGAAGATGGGGCAAAAAGCGACCATAGTTTTTTTGAAGGCTCGTATCGCGAAACAGAAAACGATTATTTACTATTTGTATATCATAGAGACCCATCATCAACTTACGATAAGTTAATAAATTTTACTCAATTTAATAGTAGAAACTAAATGATGCAGTAATCCAGTTATCCAGAATCACACACGCTACCGCACGATTTTTTCATCGTGTGGTTGCAAGTATCACTCAAATTTATTATCCTCACAATCATTATATTTCTGATTGTAAATTTTTTCCATTTCATCTTCAAAGAAAAACTTATCACTAAAAGCAGGTTTTAAGTCGCTCATCCAAGAAGCTTCTTCATCATATTTTGCAAAGAACGGCATAGCCACCCAATCGGGATTACGTCCCTGAATAAATCGGAGAGCAAAGACTTTTTCACCATTAATTTCGGCTATACCAGATACCATAACTTTACCTGGTGTACAGGACATACTTGGTCCTCTGACAGTACGGCATATTCCACTAACCTGACTATAAGCTTCTCTAAATATATCGTGTGCTTTATAAATAGGCAGTTCAAAAAAATCTTTTGCTCCTGTATCTCTTGCCATAAACATATAATATGGAATACAATTAAGATTTACTTGCTTTCGCCACATATCGACCCAAATATTAGGGTCATCATTAATATGTTTAAAAATAGGCGATTGTGTTCTAATTTGTGCTCCAGTCAACCGCAAAGCTTTTATCGCATCTTTAACTGCATTTGTGCTTAATTCTACGGGATGACTAAAATGTGCCATAATAGCCAGATTTATACCTTTATCAACTATCATTTTAAACAAACTGAGCATCTCCTTAGAGTCTGGAGCATGAGTGTATCGATAAGGCCAAAAAGACAAGGATTTAGTTCCTATCCTAATAGTTTGAATATTGGTTTTATCAATTACTTTCAATATTGGGTCTAAGTATTTTTTAAACACTTTATAACTCATTGTCATGGGGTCGCCACCAGTAAAGAGTAGATCTGTAACCTCATGATGTTCCTGTAAATATTTAGCAAGCTCAAGCGACTCCTTGCTTGCAAACTTCATATTTTTTTCTCCAATAAACTGTGGCCATCTAAAACAAAATGTACAATAAGCATGACATGTCTGTCCCGAACTTGGAAAAAACAATACCGTCTCACGATATTTATGTTGAACACCTTGCATCAATTCATTATCAAATACAGGGACATTTAAACATTTTTGCCCCGCAGGATGAGGGTTTAACTCAATTCGGATATTATTACAGAGCCTTGATAACTCATCGTCTGGGATATTATCTTTCAAAGCCTTTTCAATCTGATTATAATGCTCTTCTTTCAACATTTCCTTTTGTGGAAAAGTCAAATTATAAATAGGGTCATTTTTATAATCATCCCAGTTGATTAACTCCTCAATTACGTAATTATTTGTTTTAAAAGGCAATACATTTCCTACAACCTGAATTGCATTAAAATCTGCTTCTGATAAAGCTAAAAGTTGCTTTATCTTTTTATAATTTCTTAATGTGTATGATTTATATTTTTTCTCTGTCATATATCTGTCGCAATATTATATTTAAATAAAAGGAAAGGGATGCAAAATTAACAAAAAACAATAACTTATTAAGTTTACAACTAACTAAATATGCAAAAATTATACTACACGAACAATTCTTTTTGGTCTTATCACATATTTAATGAGAGCATCAATTTAATTTTTTATGCTTTCAGTTTCGCACAAACTTACCAATTTCTATCGCCGCAACGGAACAAACTACTGATGCAAAACCAATTAAAATTCATATATTACAACGAAAAGAAACTTATTATTGTCTTGTATTAAAATTTTGAGTATCTTTATACTTAGGAATTTACACAAAAAAGCTATGAAAAAAACTACATTTTATTACGCTATATTAATCATTGCTTCAATAGTGTTTGCAATAGATTTAAAAGCACAATCAGAATTTGTTGAAAATAAAGGGCAGTGGAATAAAAATGTCCGTTATAAAATGGAATTACATGATGGTGCGTTGTTTTTAGAGGATAATTGTATTACTTATAATTTTATTAATCCCGATGAGATGAATTATTCGGCCGCTCATCATGGTGCAGAAGGTTCATCAAATTCGCTTTTAAAATCGGCACATGCATATAAAATGAAATTTATTAATGCGAACGATTCTCCTGATATTATTGTAACAAATGCAAGTAAAGATTATAATAATTATTACATAGGCAATGATCAATCAAAATGGGCTTCACATGCAAAAAAATATGTCAATGTAAGCTATCATAATGTTTATAGTGGTATTAACATAGATTTTCATGCACACAAAAACAGTATGAAGTATGATATTATTCTTAAACCTGGAGCCAACCTCAACGACATTCTATTTGAATATGTTGGTGCAGACTTGCTTTCGATTGAAAACGGGAATTTAATTATTTCGACCACCGTAAATACAGTAACCGAACTAAAACCTTATGCATATCAAATTTTCGATGGAGACACTATTGAGATTACATGCAATTATGTATTAAAACGTAATCGCATAAGTTTTGAATTAACAGGAAATTATGAAAAGACCAAAGATTTAATTATTGATCCGTCGCTTGTTTTTTCTACATACTCTGGTTCATTAGCAGACAACTGGGGATTTACTGCAACTTATGATTATAAAGACAATGTTTACTCGGGCGGTATTGTATTTGAGACTGGATACCCTACAACACTAGGAGCGTACCAAATGGATTTTGCTGGAGGCACACCTCCTATCCCAGGGAATTCATATTATGCTGCAGGATGTGATATTGGTATCATAAAATATAATGAAGACGGAACCCAAAGATTATTTGCGACTTATCTTGGTGGTGCTGGAGGACAAGAAATGCCGCATAGCCTTGTGGTTACCGAGAATAATGATCTCCTAATAATGGGGACAACAGGCTCGCCCGATTTTCCAGTTTCAGCTAATGCGTTTCAATCAAATTTTGCAGGCGGAACATCAATTGTTTATGATAACGTTATCGGTTTTGGAGGTGGAGTAGATATATTTGTTACCAAAATTAGTGAAGATGGCTCACAAATGTTAGGAAGCACTTATATAGGAGGTAGCGGCAATGATGGATTAAATTATCAACTACACCTTAACGATCCCGATCCAAATACAGGAATAAATTACATTCTAATGCATGGAAATGATTCACTTTATTATAATTATGGCGATGGTGCTAGAGGAGAAATTATAGTTGATGATAAAGATATGGTTTACGTAGGAACAAATACTTTCTCAAACAATTTTCCAGCAGGCATAAATCCTGGTTTTCAACCCACAAGTGGTGGCAAACAAGACGGAATTGTTTTTAAATTAAATAAAGATTTATCTTTAATGCTGTGGTCGAGCTATTTGGGAGGTACAGAAGATGATGCAATTTTTAGTCTATCTCTAACAGAAGACGGAAATGTTATAGTTGCAGGTGGTGCGGTTTCAACTAATTTTCCAGTAACAGCAGGTGCATATAACACAACGCATAATGGCGGGACGACTGACGGTTTTGTGGCAAAAATAAACCAAAATGGAAATCAATTATTAGCTTCTACTTATTTTGGGTCTAACACGTATGATAATGCTTATTTTGTAAGAACTGATAGATACAATAATATCTTTATTTGTGGACAAACAAAAGCTAGTGGAACAACACTAATCCAAAATGCTGCATATTCAGTACCTAATAGCGGACAATTTATCACAAAATTCAATAACAGTTTAAGTGATGTTGTTTGGTCAACTGTTTTTGGAACTGGTAATGGACGCCCCAATATTTCGATTACTGCATTTGCAGTAGATGTTTGCGACAGAGTATATTTGTCGGGTTGGGGACGTGAGTGGGCATATTCATATTATAATGCTCAAGGAAATTACTATACTTGGGCAGACCAATATGGAACAAAAGGTTTGCAGCTAACTTCTGATGCAATACAAACCGCGACAGATGGACAAGATTTTTACGTTCTCGTTTTAAATGAAGATGCTAGCAATCTCGAATATGCCAGTTTCTTTGGAGAAGTGCATTATGCAAGTTGTGGGTATTCGGGCCACGACCACGTGGACGGCGGCACAAGTAGATTTGACAAAAAAGGCAATATTATTCAATCGGTCTGTTCAAGTTGTGGCGGTTGCCAAGAATTTCCTACCTACCCCGCCCCAGGCGTGTGGTCAACATCAAATAATGCAGCAAATTGTAATAATGCTGTCTTTAAAATAAGAATTATCGAAAATCTTGCAGAAGCAAACTTCGAGCCTGTACCAATAGGCTGTGCTCCATATCAAGTTCAGTTTAACAATAATTCACAAGGTACAACTTTCCAGTGGAATTTTGGTGATGGCTCACCAATATCTAATGCTTTAAATCCTTCCCATCTTTATACACAAGGTGGTACATATACCGTTAGCTTAATTGTTGGAGATCCTGCAAGTTGTAATTTCTACGACACTATTACTCGTATCATAACTGTAGTAGAACCTGGACAAACAAATTTACCGGATATCGAAATTTGTCCCAACGAACACACTCTTATTGGTCCCTCAGGCTCATATCCATCTGGTACAACTTTTAATTGGGTCGAAGGAAGTAACCTCAACAATTATTATATTCAAAATCCTATTGCATCACCTAACGTAACTACCGATTATCTTCTTATAGCAAATGGTGTTTGTATCGATAGTACATGGCAACGAGTTATTGTTTATGAACCGGATATTGACATTTTTGCATCAAATGACACACTCATCTGCGATGGAGATGCCATTCAACTTTTTGCTGGTAGTAATGGAATGGTAAACACTTGGCAATGGTCATCTTCACCATCATTTACTAATACATTATCAAATACAACGCAATTATTAGTTACGCCTTCCACAAACACAACTTATTATGTCAGAGCACAAGAAAATATTTGTAATACCTTTGTAACAGAACAAGTAACGGTTAGCGTTCATCATTTTAACTATAATTTAAACCCCGAGCATATTATATGTTTAGGAGAAACAATAAATCTCACTTTAACAAATTATAATTCAAACGACCAGCTCTCGTATATTTGGTCTCCGACTTCTCAAATTTTAAGTGGTGCAGATTCTAATTCACCTCTTGTAGAACCTTCCTCTAACACAACTTTTTATGTTACAATAACAAATCAAATAGGCTGCGTAACTACCGATCAGGTTTTAGTTACAATTGATAATATTATGCTTAATTCACCCTCTGTTGCTCATAATCCTTGTTTTGGGGATTGTACTGGAACCATTAACATTTCTGCATCAGGTATTGCTCCATATTCGTTTGAATGGAATAATGGTGCTACTGGAAATCAAATATCAGATTTATGTGTAGGAACATATACTGTTACAGTAATTGATAATCTTGGTTGTACTGCTACATCAACTGTTTTAGTTAATCAACCTACCGAATTATTAGCAGACTTTACAAATGTAGTTGTACCCGAATGCGATGGCGTTGGTTATGGTTCTGCAACAGTTGATGTAAATGGTGGAACACCTCCATACACTTATCACTGGGGGTTTGGAGGCAATCAATCTTATAATAATGAATGTCTCATTGGAACCAATTTTGTAACTGTTACAGACGCAAATAATTGTAAAACATTTATTAGCATTTACATGCCTTCGCCAGGGACTTTAACCTCAACACTTGACTCATACTCAATGATAAAATGTTATGGACAATGCGATGGGCACGCTATTGTCTCGGCCGAACTCGGTACTCCTCCATATATTTACAATTGGTCTAATGAACAACATACACCAGAAATACACAATCTGTGTGCTGGACCCTATACTGTTACAATCCTTGATGTCGATAATTGTGTTTCGCATCAATATATCTACATAAATCAACCCGACACTCTAATTACCCAAGCCGTGATAGCAGACGAAATACTTTGTCATGGAGAATTTGGCGATATAATATTACAAACTACAGGAGGAACTCAACCCTATACCTATCAGTGGTCAAATGGTTCTAATAACAATCAACTTAACGGCGTTGCAGCAGGACAATATTCAATAACACTTACTGATGCAAATAATTGTATAGAGTATAGTAATGTTTTGCTACCTCAGCCTGAAAAAATTATGCTCAACATTACTACATATAATATGCTTTGCGATAATGTTTGCAATGGAAAAATATATTCTAATGTAAGCGGAGGAACACTACCTTATCACTATTCGTGGAGTAATGGCAGCCTAAAACACTTTGCAGATAAATTATGTGAAGGAGATTATGAACTTATTCTTAAAGATGCTAATAATTGTACTATTGCTGAAAATTTTACTATTGCTAACGAAGGCTATGTACCAGATCTCGCAGCTGATGCTAATAAATATGAAGTATTTGAGGGCGAAGAAGTCAAACTTATTGCTAAATCAAGCATGAATGGAACTTATCAATGGAATAACGAGCAATATTTGAATAACTCAAAAATCGCTAACCCAATTGCGATACTTAAAGACTCAACTCTGTTTAAAGTATCTTTTCGTGATGAGAATAACTGCATAGCTACTGATACAGTTTACATTAGAGTTAAAAAAGTGATTTGTGGCGACCCTTATGTTTATGTACCAAACGCATTTACTCCTAATGGTGACGGAAATAATGACTATTTTAAACCTTATTATCCTTTGGCACTTGTTACCGAACTATACTTTGCTGTTTATGACAGGTGGGGAAATGCTATTTTTGAAACAACCGATATAAACTCCTCTGGTTGGGACGGTACATATAAAGGAGAAAGTCTTGCAACAGATGTTTATGTTTTTTGGCTAAAAGCAAGATGCCTAAATGGTGAAGTGTATAATCACAAAGGAAATGTAACTTTGCTAAGATAAATATGTATATCAAAAATAAACCGTATTGTACTAAACCAAACTCACTCCATTCATTTCTGTAGGTTTTTCTAAGCCCATCAGTTTTAAGATAGTTGGTGCCACATCAGCCAATATTCCGTTCTCAATTTTGTTATAAGAACTATTAATAATAATACACGGAACAGGATTTAGCGAGTGTGCAGTATTAGGAGTATTATCAGGATTTAATACGTAGTCGGCATTTCCATGATCAGCAATTATTATTATTACATAATCATTCTTTTTAGCAGTTTCAACAACCTCTCCTACTAATTCATCAACAGTTTCAACTGCTTTTTTTATAGCCTTATACACTCCAGTATGTCCAACCATATCGCCATTAGCAAAGTTTACAACTATTAAATCATGTAAATCTTTATTAATTTCTCCAATCAAAGCTTCTTTAACTTCTGGAGCACTCATTTCGGGTTGTAAATCGTAAGTTGCAACTTTTGGTGATTGAATTAAAACTCGGGCTTCATTTTTAAAAATATCTTCACGACCGCCACTAAAAAAGAATGTAACATGAGCATATTTTTCGGTTTCGGCAATTCTCAACTGATTTAATCCATTATTAGCAACAATTTCACCAAGTGTATTTTGTAAATTATCTTTATCATATACAATATTAATATTCTTAAATGACTCATCGTATCGGGTCATTGTATAATACTGTAACGAAATAGTTTGCATTCCATGTTCTGGAAAATTTTGCTGAGTCAATGCAGTTGTAATCTGGCGTAATCTATCAGTTCTAAAATTGAAGCAAATTACCACATCATCTTTTTGTATTGTAGTTACTGGATTATTATTATCATCAACCATTACTATCGGCTTTATAAATTCATCAGTAACTCCATTCTCATAAGATTTTTGCATACTATCAATAATGTCAGTACTTTTCTCACCTATTCCGCTAATCATCAAGTCGTAACCTATTTTAACTCTTTCCCAACGTTTATCGCGATCCATTGTATAATAACGCCCAACTAAACTCGCCAATTTAACAGATGAAGTTTTTAAAACATCACTTACTTTTGTTAAAAAGCCGATTCCACTTTTAGGATCAGTATCTCGACCGTCAGTTAAAGCATGTATAAATGTTTTTTTATGTCCAAGCTGGTCCGAAAGTTTTGCAAGAGCTAATAAATGATCCTCGGTAGAATGTACACCACCATCAGAAACCAAACCAAGCAAATGAACCTGCTTATCATTTTTTTTAGCATAATCGAAAGCCTTTTTCAAGACTGGATTCTTATAAAAGCTACCATTCTCGACCTCCTTGTTTATTCTCACAAGATCTTGATAAACAATACGTCCAGCACCAATATTCAAATGTCCAACCTCCGAATTACCCATTTGTCCATCTGGCAATCCTACATCTTCACCACAAGCCAATAATTCCGAATTTGGATATTCTTTTAAAAATCTATGATAATTTGGTGTTTTTGAGTTACTTATAACATCTGATTTACTACCGTCTCCTTTTCCCCACCCATCAAGGATCATTAAAAGCACTTTGTTGTTTTTCATAATTTTAAAATATTTAAGTCTAATATTTAGTCTTTTCTAATTTTAGCACAAAATTACAATATATTTTGACAAAATTTTAAATTGTCATGTTTATAAAAACTATTCCTAAATTCATAAGTTCGTTTAAATGTATTAACCATATAGCTTGCAAATTGTTATGCATTTTTGAAGATTTGCAATAAATCTACTATAATCACGAGATTTGGATTAGTTTATGTCGATGCACAAAGTAAGAAATAAAATTCACACCTTATCTCATAAAGTAAACTTTGTTTCAAAAAAATCTCATTAAAAATTGACTACTTATCAGATTATAAAACCTAAACTTGAGCAATTAGATCCAAATTCACTAAAAAAGTCAAGCAAAATGATTACTTTACAAACACATTCAAAAAATTATTGTATTTTTACCCTCTAAAATTTGTTGTGTTATGAGAATTGGTATTATTGGTTACGGAAAAATGGGAAAAGCTATTGAACAAATAGCCTTGCAAAGAAATCATATCGTAACAGTGATCGTTGATTTAGAAAATAAAGACAGCATTGCTGATCAATTAAAAGGTAATGTAGATGTCGCTATTGAATTTACTACTCCCGATTCTGCAAAAAATAATATTTTCGACTGTGCCTCAGCAGGCATTCCAATTGTCTCTGGTACAACAGGTTGGAAGATAGATGAGAACCAAATTAAACAAATCTGTCAAGATAATAATAGCTCTGTGTTTTATGCATCTAATTATAATATAGGTGTAAATATTTTTATGGAGATAAACGAAAAACTTGCAGATCTACTCTCCGATTTCGCTTCTTATGATGCTTGCATAGAAGAAACACATCATATCCATAAACTCGACAAACCCAGTGGTACTGCAATAAGTTTGGCTAAAGGAATTTTTAAAAACAACACTAAATATGTTAATTTTGAGTTAAAACCTGTAACAGACAAACGAAACCTTGAAATAGAATCGTTTAGAGAAGGCGAAATAATAGGAGATCATAAAATAATTTGGGAAAGCGAAATAGATAAAATAACACTTGAACATAATGCAAAAGACCGTGCCGGATTTGCTATTGGAGCAGTTTTAGCGGCAGAATTTTTAATGAACAAAAAAAGTGGTTACTTTACAATGCGTGATTTATTAAAACTACAAAATAATGGCAAATAAAAAAATCGACTTAAAATCGAGAATACTTAATTCAAAATTTTATAAAAAAATCAATACTAAATATGTATGGTTTGCTTTAGTTACAATATGCTACATTTTATGGGTAGTTTGGTTAGGTAACTATTGGTGGCTATTGTTAGAGCTTATTATTATTGACATTTATTTAACAAAATATGTTCGTTGGGCATTTTGGAAACCTCGAAAAGATAAAAAATATTCCAAAATCAAAAGAAAAACTCTCGAATGGGTTGATGCTCTAATATTTGCGGTTATTGCTGCCTCATTTATACGGATATTCTTTTTCGAGGCTTTTACTATTCCGACTTCCTCAATGGAGAAGACGCTCATGGTTGGAGATTACCTTTTTGTCAGCAAAGTAGCCTATGGTCCTCGTGTACCCATGACACCAATATCATTTCCATTTGTACATCACACATTACCACTAACAAAATCGACACCATCATACCTAACATGGATAGAAACAGAATATCGAAGAATGGCTGGCTGGGGCGATGTTCAACGCGATGATATGGTAGTTTTTAATTTTCCAACAGGCGATACAGTTGTAATCCAAAACCAAGCACAAGATTATTACGACATTACAAGAATTGCAGCATACATAATGGAAGAAAGTGACAAAGCATATCTTGCAAATAATAATTTTGATACTACAAAATTGGCGAGCCTAAAACCTAACGAGTATTATTATCAACTTGCATATTACATTTTTGACCCAAATACAAATCCTGCACATAATGCAGAAATGATTGAAGATGCTTCGGTAAAATTGCGTCAATTTGATGATGAGTTTTACAAATCAAAAAGCAACGCTAATCAAACAGAAAAACTAAAAACTCATGAGGACTACATGAAAATTGCACGCAAAACGATTATGGATGTTTACGACATAATTGTAAGACCATTAGATAAGCGTGAAAATTACATCAAACGTTGTGTGGCAGTTGGTGGCGACACACTAGAAGTTCGTGATGGAGAAGTTTTTATAAACAACAAGCCTCAAAAAGAAATCCCAACAAAACAATTTAATTATCGCGTTCAAACTGACGGAACAGGAATACCAGCAAGAGTTCTAAAAGAGCATGGCATTAATCAATCTGACATCAGAGTTGAAAATTCGACTTTTATAATACCGCTAACAAGTATAAATCTTCAAGATTTTAAAAACATACAACTTATAAAAAGCATTTCCAAAGACGTAAAACCTAAAGGCGAGCCTAATTTTAGAATTTTTCCACATAACCAACAATATAACTGGAACGAAGATTGGTTTGGACCGCTATACATCCCTGCGGCTGGTGCAACAATAAAATTGGATAGCAAAAACCTGCCACTTTACGAAAGGATAATTGATTATTATGAAAATAACGATCTCGAAGTAAAAGAAGACGGCATTTATATAAATGGAGAAAAAACTGACCAATACACATTTAAAATGACCTATTACTGGATGATGGGTGACAATAGACATAATTCAGCAGATGCCAGATTTTGGGGATTTGTTCCTGAAGACCATGTTGTAGGTAAAGCTTGGCTTATTTGGCTTTCAAGAGACAAAGAATATGGCGGAATAAGATGGCGTAGAATTGGTAAAATCGTACATAACGAATAAGATACACGTTGTATCCATCAAATTAGTGTTGTAAACAAAATGTGCGAAAGGATTGAACCGAGAAGTGTAGCGATGAATATAATGTTACACCACATTGACATTGTGAACAAACACTAACAAATCTTTAACTATTACTATTTGCAACCTCTATAATTTATAGTATCTTAGCATTTGTAAAGTGAATGTTTTGATTTCCATTTGAATTATTAACACACTTAAAATCAGTATATTATAACACTTTGTATTGTTTTTATTAAAGATTACTAATGATATGTCAAGAAAGAAAACAATTTTAATTTTTAGTGCTTTTGTAGTTTTAATAGCTTTATTATCTATTTTACTATCTGTGGGAATGTACAAAGCAGAATTTTATCCACAAAAAAACAAAACACATCTATTACGGCGAATTAAAAACCCTAATACTGCTTTCAACGTAATAAAACCTAATGCTGCCAAACTTTTAAAACAAGGGGATTTAATTATCCACAAAAATCCAACAATATTAGATAAAAAATATCGCCAAAAAGAAAACTACTGCTCACGTATCATAGGATTACCAGGCGACATCATAAAAATTGAGAACACTCAAGTTTACGTTAACGATGTTTTATTTGAAGGAGATTTTACAAAATGGTTTTTATACAGAGTTAGCACTCAAGAATCATGCATATTTGAAAATCTTTTATCTGATTTCGATGTCGAAATTGTACAAATACTCAATGACGGCAAAGCTTGCGAAATAGTATGTTCAAAAGATATTTCAGATCTTATCTCAAAACTACCTGAAGTAATAAACATACGTAAAATAATAGTAGAAGAAAGAATACACGACATAAATATGTTTAGTTCTAAAGGAAATACTGCTATGTGGAACCCTGACAATATAGGACCGGTTGTTGTGCCTCAAAAGGATTTAACAGTTATGATTAATCCACGAAACATAGGAATTTATAAATATATTATCGATTTTTGTGAAGATAACGATTTGATTTTCAACGTTAATGAAGTGAAAATAAACAACGAATTAGCTGAAACATACACAATCAAAAAGAATTATTATTTTGTTCTTAATGACAACAGGTATAATAGAAACGATTCAAGAATATGGGGCTTTATCCCTGAAGATCAGATAATTGGAAAAGTTATAAATTAATAATGAAAAGAGCAATCCTGAGTACTGCATACTTTCCAAACATTCAGTATATAAGCAAATTTGTTCTATACGATGAAATATCAATTGAACAAATGGATACTTATGCAAAGCAAACGTATCGAAACAGATGTTTAATCTTAGCTGCAAATGGACCTTTACATCTAACTGTTCCAATAGTAAAAAACTTCCGAACTCCAGTAAAAGACATACTAATTGACTATTCTGAAGAATGGCAAAAAAAACAAAGCAGAGCAATATTGTCAGCATATAAAAACACTGCATTTTACGATCACTATTTTCCAGAATTAGAATATTTTTTCGTAAAAAAAGAAAAGTTTTTAATTGATTTAAACACAAAAATATTAGACACACTGCTTGGCAGCATCGGGATATCAAAAAGCTACAAAATAACTGATGATTATATTAAAAATCCAGAAAATACTATTGACTTACGAGATAAAATACACCCAAAAGCATCTAAAAATACTCATGATGCAAATTTTGAGCCGTCCGAATATTATCAAGTATTCTCCGATAGGCATGGTTTTATCCCAAATCTAAGTATTATCGACCTACTGTTCAACGAAGGTCCACTGACATTAAGTAAATTGAAAGAAACGTAAAATTTCATCAGCCGACTTGATACAAAATTAGAAAATTTGTTTTACATTTGTAGAAAACAGGTCAAGTTACGTTTTGATTAAATTATAAAAATGGTAAGTTTCGGACAATTTATAAAAACAGAAAGAGAAAAACGTGAGTGGACACAAACAGAGTTTGGAGAAAAATTGGTATCAACACCAGTGCTATTAGTCGTATTGAAAATAGCAACCAAAAATTCAGCAAATCGAAATTAAAAAAACTGGCAGAACTTTTTCAAATTGACAGCCAAAGGGTTACCGACTTGTTTTTTGCTGACAAATTTGCTCGTGAAGCATTCAAGTATAAATGTTCTGATTCAATTTTCATAGTGGCAGAAAATACAGCAAATTACATTAAAAACACTAATGTTAAACAAGGTAAACTTGAGTTATGAAAAACAAATTAAAATATATCGACTTATTTTCTGGCTCTGGTGGTTTCGCATTGGGGTTTGATAATAAAGGATTCCAAAACGTTTTCTCTATTGACATAGAACCAAGTTTCTGTGAAACTTATAAATACAATTTTCCAAAGCACCAACTTATTGAAAAAGATATTTGCGATTTGTCTGATTCTGAAATTACCTATCTGAAAGAATTTTACGAAATAGATGTTGTAATTGGTGGTCCACCTTGTCAGGGCTTTAGTATGGCTGGAAATATTGGACGTAAATTTATTAACGACCCAAGAAATAAATTATTTAAAGAATTTGTAAGAGTTGTAAAACTTGTGAAACCAAAGTTTTTTGTAATAGAAAATGTTGCCAGACTATACAACCACAACAAAGGAGAAACGAAAAACGAAATCATAAATGATTTTCAAAACATTGGATATAAAGTTGAATGTAAAATACTGAACTCAGCAGATTATGGAGTTCCACAAGTAAGAAAAAGAATTATTTTTATTGGTACCAAACTAAATCAAGAAATTATTTTTCCTGAAAAAACTATACGAAAATACTTAACAGTAAAAGATGTATTAAACAATTACCCTCCTCTTAGTTCTGGAGAGGAATCATCAATCCCAAACCATGTTGCAATGAATCATTCAGAGCAAATGTTAGAAAAAATGAAGTATGTAAAAGATGGTGGTAACAGAGCAGAAATACCTGAAAATCTCAGACCAAAATCAGGCGATATTAGAAAATATATTAGGTATAAAAGTTATGAACCTTCGGTTTGTGTAACTGGAGATATGAGAAAGATATTTCATTATGAGCAAAACAGAGCGTTAACAGTTAGGGAATTAGCTAAACTACAATCATATCCTGATGACTTTGTTTTTAAAGGTACAAAAATATCTCAACAACAACAAGTTGGCAATTCTGTACCTCCTAAAATGGCAGAAGCAATAGCTGAAGCAATTATTAGAATGTCAGAAAATGTTTAAATATCCTAAAGTTAATTACATAGGGAATAAAGAGAAAATTGCAAAATGGATTTGCGACCAATTTCCTATCGATGCCAAAACTTTATTTGATGCGTTTTCTGGTGGATGTTCTTTGAGTTACGAGGCAAAATTTAGAGGGCTTGAAATTTACACTAATGATATTTTGAAAATTAACTATCATATTGCAAATGCTTTAATTCAAAATAATTCAACCGTTTTATCAAAAGAAGATATTGAAATCATTTTTTCAGGAGAACCTTTTGAGGGTTTTATGTTTAAAAATTATTCAGAGATGTTTTTCTTTGCTGACGAATGTAAAGAACTTGATTTATATAGGGCAAATATCGAAAATTTAGATTCTGAAATAAAAAAATCTCTTGCATTTACTTTAATGCGTAGAACAATTGATTCACTATTTGACTTGAACTACATATCATTTACAGATGAAGGGGAAATAATTTTCTCAAAACGATTATCAAATGATGTTGTAGAGTTTTGGAAAACCTATCAATTAGACAAAAAGATTTTAAACGAGAAAAGACTAAGTTATTTAGCTTATCATAGAGAATTGTTAACAAAAAAAGATGCAGTCGCTTAAAACCTGATAATGCCGATACTCGAGAGCCATTCCTATTCGCTTACAACAACCTCTTCAATCAAGCAACCGGGTTTAATTTTGTCGATTACTTCGAGTCCTTCAATCACTTTTCCAAAGCAAGTATGGTTTCTATCAAGATGAGCCGTATTGTTACGACTATGACATATAAAAAACTGAGAGCCTCCAGTATTACGTCCAGAATGAGCCATGGACAAAACGCCACGATCATGATATTGATTTTCGCCATCTAATTCGCAATCAATAGAATATCCTGGACCACCAGTACCTACTTTACTATCGCGAATATCTTTTGAGTAAGGACAACCGCCTTGTACTACAAAATCGGGAATAACACGATGAAATCTCAATCCATTATAAAATCCTTCTTTTGCAAGTTTAATAAAATTTTCTACGGCTATTGGAGCGTCTTCGGTGTAAAATTCGACTTTCATCACACCTTCTTGAGTTTTTATTTCTGCTGTTTTCATATATTATTATTTATTTATCCAGTTTCCAAATTTGAACGTACAATTACTGTACGATTGATCAATATTAATGTAAGTGCTTTCTAATTTTGTGTTTATCCATTTTTCAATAACATCCTGTTTTGCTTGGTCGAGGGCAAATTGTTGAATTTCCTGATAATCATCTTTAAGGTTTGCAACATGTTTATCAACTTTAACATCTAATCGTATAATTTTCATAACTTTCCCTCCGCGAGTGTTTGCAGATAAAAAGGGTTTAGAAATATCTCCTTCTTGCAAAGCAGAAACGTTTTTGGCAGTGTAAGGATCAACAAAATCTTTACTTAACTTTGCATTTCCGTAATATGGGTTCATAACTTTTCCTTGATTAAATTTTGAATCACCGTCGCTATATTTTTCAACCGCTTTATCAAAACTCAAAGAATCACTCTGTATCATTTGATAAACTTCATTAATTTCAGTTTCAGCAATTTCGAGTTCCTCCACTCCTATTTTTGGTGTTAAAAGGATATGTCTAAAACTCATCATATTACCTTTTTTCTCCATAAATTGTATAATATGACATCCGAACTCTGTTTCAACAACTCTCGAAACTTCCTCTGGGGAAGTAAGGTTAAAAGCAACTGCAGCAAACTCAGGGACGAGGTCATTTCGACCGACAAATCCGAGTTCTCCGCCTTTAGTAGCCGAGCCAGGGTCTTCGGAATAAAGTATAGCTAATGTTGCAAAACTCTCACCATTTAGTATTCGTTCTCTAATATCGTTTAGTTTTGATTTCACTTCATTTTTCTGGTCTTCACTTATCTCAGGAGTGATAACAAGCTCTGATAACTCAAAATACGGTTCTACAACTGGCAAACTATCTTTAGGTATATCTTCAAAAAAAGCTTTAACCTCTGCAGGAGTTACTTTTACATCAGCCGTTAATCCAGATTGCACTTTTTGAGTTAATAATTGTTCTTTAATAATGCTACGAAAATCACTTTTTATCTCAACCAAAGATTTATTATAAAATTCTTCAAGTTTTTTTTCTGAGCCCAATTGATTAATAAAAACGCTTAAACGTCTATCGAGTTCGGTATCAACTTCTTTTATAGTAACTTCTACACTATCAGCGATTGACTGTAAATACAATAATTTTTGGAACATCAGTTCTTCAAGAATATCACATTTAAGGTCTTCTGTTTCAAGTTCATATCCCTGTGATCTAATTTGAATATACTGATTTTCGATATCTGATTTTAGAATTATTTCGTTACCTACAACTGCAATGACCTTATCAATAACTTCCTGAGCCTGCAGGTTTACAATAAATAGCAGAGTACTTAATATTAAGATAGATTTTTTTAACATATTATTATTTTAAAACTACGGAGCCCGATTTAATACCTTGCTCAATAAGTTGGTTTTGTTTTTGCGAGTATTGTTCCTTTTTCTTTTTATTAATAAGGATTTCAGCTATTTTATCTCGAGCTATTTCTAAAGGCATATAATTACCAATTGTTCTATAGTCATCAAATTTAATCAGATATCTTAGATTACCAGAAATATTTTCAAGCGTTGATTTAAAAAGCAGTTCATTTGCATCAAAAACACCTAAACATTTAACTACATCAAGAAACTCCCCTAATTCTGTCCAATCTTCAAAAAAATACACTTTACGACCAGTCCCTACGCAAAAATCTTGTAATTCATTTTTATCTTCAATACTACTATTAAAGAGTCTGTCTCTTTCAAGATAATAAGTAGATACTTCGGCATCCATTGTCATATAATGAGCTTTAACATAAGTTTTGGCTAAAACGTAATCTTGAAGATGTTTATTATAATAGTCTTGAATTTCTTCTTCAGATAGTTTATAATCAACATTACTATATATGTGTTTTTCGCAGTAGTAATAGATATAAAGTTGCTGTCTATAATTTTTAATTTTATTTTCAATAGAGGCTGTATCTGTAAGTACTCTGCGAGCTTCATAATATAGAAGTCTATCGCCTACCCACGCATGTATATAATTAGATACATAATTTGCACTATCTTCGGAGCTAATGTTTTTAGGCAATATTTTAACTATATCGTTTTGATACAAATACTCCCCATTGACCTGAGCAACTACAATTCCAGTAGGTTTAACCTCTTTATTATTTTTACAACTAATATTAAAAAAACCAACAATAACTAAAATACAAATTATTCGATATATCATATTATTCGGCAATTTTTTTCAGCACATCGTCATGTAAAACGACTTTGTATTTGGCCTGAAGTTCTGCAATCCATTGTTTCTCAAGAAGATTTTGATAATCGGCAGTAATCACACCTCTGGCCTCATTTAGTGTTTTAATTTGAGGAGCAACAACTTTTACTGAAGTAAGACTTAAATTGTCAAAATCTTTAACTACTTTAACACTCATTTGGTTTTCTTTAACATCATAAGATGACAATATTTTATCAACTTCATGCTTTGCCCCTTTTTCACATAATTCGTGTTTTATCAAAACAACTGCACTAGTATCTTTTTTATTAAGCTTTGCCAATAACTTTTCTTCGGACCACGATTTTGAGATATATTTCCCTAATGTATTTAATGTTTTTTCATCTTTACATTGATATTGGTTGACATTATATCTATACGCCCAACTATATTTTTCTTTATTTGAGTTATAAAAGTTCTCAAGACCAGTTGTGTCAGTAATTGCTTTTGACCAAACAGTTTTATCGGTAAGTTCGAAAAGCAAAATGCCATCGTGATACTCTTTAATAAGATACTTAAATGCTGGATACTTATCTTCGAGTATATCTTCTTCGTACATCATAATCATTTTATTTACAAAGTTATCAAAAGCTTGATCAACAAATATATCAATGTTTTGTGGGTTTTGTTTTCTGTTAAACTTCATTAAGTAGTTCACAAAATCTTTTTGATTATAATCTTTGTCAGAAAAACTAAGTAGCTTAGCAGTCAAGTCAAGATTTTCGTCAACTTTCCAAGTCCCCTCAAAAATAGAGTCTGTAACAATTTTATAAAGAGGCTTAATATTCTCTTTGTACTCAACTACGTTATATTCAGCTTTAAGAGTTTTAATTACAGATTCTCTACTGCGCGAAGTTCTTGCACTATTAGAAATTTTTGATTTGATGTCGTGTTTTACTTGGTCAAAAGGTTTAATGGGTTCAATTTCTAACAATTTTATTAAGTGATAGCCATAATTTGTTTTTAATATTGGTGCTAAATCGCCTGGTTTTTCTAATTCAAAAACTGCATTTTCGAATTCTTTAATCATTTTTCCACCAACAGTAATCCATCCTAGTTCTCCGCCTTTTTCGGCAGTACGACGATCTTGACTATGTTCTTTGGCGATTTCAGCAAAATCTGCACCGTCTTCGATTTTTTTCTTCAGATCGGCAATATCTTCTTGCGCCTTTTTATCAAGATTCGAACCCGAACCCTGGGGCACAATCATCATAATATGAGCAACTTTATAAGCTCCTTTAGCAGGTCGTTTATCATTGACCATTAATATATGGTATCCAAAACGTGTGCGAAAAGGTTTAGAGAACTCCCCAACTCTTGTCTCATACATATAACTTTCAAATTCGTAAACCAATCCAAAAACAGTACGGTATCCGAGATTACCATCATTATGGGTTATCGACTCATCTTGTGAATGTTCTTTGGCAAGTTTGACAAAATCTCCACCTTTTTTAAGTTTGTTATAAACTTGATTGATTTTATCCCATGCTATTAGTGTATCTTTGGGGCTTGCATTATCATCAAGTTTGATAAGAATATGACTTATCGAAACATCATATTTCATTCTTTCGTAAGCTTCAGCGATTAACTCGTCCTCGACCTTTTTATCAGTAAGATAAGGTTGAGCAAGTTGCGACCTGTACCCTGAAAGCTCCTGTTTAAAAGCACGAGTTGTATCTAATCGCAAGACTTGGGCTTCGTGTACTTTAAGTTTAAAATTTATGAACAAATCCATATATTCTTTCATTGCCTCATAACTCATTGCATCTACATCAGTATTGTTTTTTTTGTAAATGTGTAAAAACTCTTCGGCATTAACTTTCTCATCATCAATCTCTAGTAATATTCTCTCCTGAGCAAATGCAGGAGTTAATAAACATAATGCAAATAATCCAATTAATAAATTTTTCATCGTTATAATAGTTTTATGTTTGACATATAATAATTAATCCATTCTTGAGTAATTTGGTGCTTCGCGGGTAATAGTTACATCGTGAGGATGATTTTCTGTTACGCCATTTGATGTAATGCGAACAAACCGTGATTTATTGTGCAAGTCCTCAATATTTTTTGCTCCACAATAACCCATTCCCGCTTTTAATCCGCCAATTAGTTGATAAACAATTTCATTTATATTTCCTTTAAATGGTACGCGTCCTGAAATTCCTTCTGGTACAAGTTTTTTAATATCATCTTCCATATCTTGGAAATATCTATCTTTAGAGCCTAATTGCATAGCCTCAACCGATCCCATTCCGCGATAAGATTTGAATTTACGTCCATTAAAGATTATTGTTTCGCCAGGAGCCTCTTCGCTTCCAGCAAAAAGTCCACCTGCCATTATAGAGTTTGCACCAGCAGCAATAGCTTTAACGATATCTCCCGAATATCTTATACCACCATCAGCAATTACAGGTACGCCCGTTCCTTTTAAAGCATCAGCTACATTCATAATAGCCGATAATTGTGGAACGCCTACACCAGCAACAACTCTTGTAGTACATATTGAACCAGGACCAATTCCGACTTTAACAGCATCTGCTCCATTTTCGACCAAAAGTTTTGCAGCTTCGGGAGTTGCGATATTCCCGACAACAATATCTACATCCTTATACCTTTTTTTAACTTCCTTTAATATTGTATTAACATTTTTTGTATGTGCGTGAGCGGTATCTATAACCAAAGCATCAACCCCAGCATTTACAATAGCTTCCATTCTTTGCAAACTATCGCCGCTAATACCGACGGCAGCAGCGACCCTAAGTCGTCCATGTTCATCTTTGCATGATAAGGGACAGTCAGTTGCTTTAGTAATATCTTTATATGTTATTAAGCCAACAAGTTTATTGTTTTTATCAACGACAGGCAGTTTTTCTATCCTGTGTTTCATAAAAATATCTTTTGCATGATCGAGATCTATACTTTGGTCAGTTTTAATAATATTGTTCGCAGTCATAATTTCTGTAACAGGCTTTTTCATATCAGTTTGAAAGCGCATATCCCTACTTGTAACAATTCCCAACAATATATTGTGCTTATCAACAACAGGAATCCCTCCAATATTATATTTTTCCATAATTCGCCAAACATCGCCAACAGTTCCCGAAATATCAATTGTAACAGGATCTAATATCATTGCATTTTCGGCTCTTTTTACTTGTTTAACGTGCCAAGCTTGATTTTCGATGCTCATATTTTTATGAATTACACCAATTCCGCCCTCACGTGCAATGGCAATCGCCATTTTACTGTCAGTTACAGTATCCATAGCAGCTGTTACAATTGGAGTATTTAACAAAATATTTCGCGAAAAAGCTGTCTGTAAGTTTACCTGCGAAGGCAAAACTTCACTATACGCAGGTATAAGAAGCACATCGTCAAATGTGAGACCTTCGAGAACAATTTTACTATTTTCTTTCATGCTAAAAATTATTGTTATAAAATTTTACGAAAATACAATATTTTATAAGTCTATCAAAGACTTTTTTTTTAAATTTGTATAATTACAATATTTTTATTTTGAGTGATTTTAAAAACATACTATTAAAATACTGGGGTTACGATAAATTTCGAGAGCCACAGGAAGAGATAATTGAATCTATTGCAGATGGCAAAGACACTCTCGGACTTATGCCTACTGGAGGTGGTAAATCAATTACATTCCAAGTATTTAGTTTGTCACGTCCAGGAGTTTGCCTTGTTATAACACCACTTATAGCATTGATGAGAGATCAAGTAGAGAATTTACAAAAACGAAAAATTAAAGCAAGTGCTATTTATAGTGGAATGACTAAAAATGAAATCGAAATTGCTTTAAACAATGTAATTAATGGTGATTATAAATTTTTGTATCTGTCGCCAGAGAGGTTAAAAAACTTTTATTTTAATGCTCGCCTCAAAGATATGAATGTAAATCTTATCTGTGTTGACGAATCGCATTGTATATCTCAATGGGGATATGATTTTAGACCAGCGTATCTTGAAATTGCAGAAATTCGCGAACAACTCCCAGATGTGCCGATACTTGCCTTAACGGCTACAGCCACTCCCGAAGTAGTTGAAGACATCCAGGAAAAATTACATTTTAAAGAAAAAAATGTTTTACAAAAAAGTTTTGAGCGTAAAAACTTAATTTATTATGTAATAAATACCGAAGATAAAATACGTCAACTTTTTAAACTTGTAACAAAAATTGAAGGCAGTACAGTTGTATATGTAAGAAATAGACGAAAAACTCGGGAATATGCAGCATTATTACAAAAATACCGATTCTCAGCAGATTATTACCACGCTGGAGTAGATGCAAAAGTTCGTGCCGAGAAACAAACCGCATGGCAATTAGGAAAAATCAGAATAATGGTATGTACCAATGCTTTTGGAATGGGCATAGATAAATCTGATGTCAGATTAGTCGTTCACATGGATCTTCCCGATTCCTTAGAAGCATACTTTCAAGAAGCTGGCAGAGCAGGACGAGATGGAAAAAAAGCTTGGGCATTTTTATTATCAAACAACTCTGATAAAGCTCAAATTAAAAAAAATATTACAATGGCTTTTCCTGAGTTAAAAGTTGTCATAAACATATATAACTCAATTTGTAATTACTTAAACATTACTCTTGGAGCTGCCCGCGATGCTGAATTTTCTTTCGATATTTATGATTTCGCTAAAAAATTTAAAGTAAATGTGCTGACAACATATAACTCACTTAAAATTCTACAATCTACTGGGCTAATTTCTTATGCAGAAGATGCCAATTCGACTTCAAGAATTATTTTTACTGTAAATCGTGAAGACTTATATCGTTTTCAAATCGAGAACCAAAAATTAGATGATTTTATAAAACTAGTTTTACGAACATACACAGGTGTTTTTACTGACTATATCCATATTAGCGAAGATTATCTTGCAAAAAAGGCAAGTGTAAAAACCGAAACTATCATAAATTTACTCAAAATATTGCAGCAGTATAAAATTATCAAATATATACCTCGCATACAAAAACCGATTATACACTTTGCATCAGAACGACTTGAAGAAAAAGCAATCCGCTTTGACAAAAAAGACCTTGAAACTCAAAAAACAAGAACTCTTAGTAGGTTAGAATCAATGCTGCTATACGCCACAAGCACTAATAAATGCAGAAGTCAGCAATTATTGGCATACTTTGGAGAAAAAGATACTGTTCGCTGCGGCAATTGCGATGTATGTACACGCCGAAACACTCTTGAATTAAATAAGTATGAATTTGATATTATTTTAGAACAAATCAAAAATATAATTAACTTAGAGCCATGTTTATTAAATGATATGATTGAGAAAATCGAATTTGACGAATCAAAAATTATAAAAGTTGTACAGTGGCTATTCGAAAACAAAAAAATAAAATATGATAAAAAACAAAGATTACAGTGGATTCAAGAATAATATTAAAGCATCTATTACATTACTTGCTTTTATTGCAGCATTTGGTTTTATAAGTTCATGCACACCTGAAGAAGTTGCTGATTCAAAAGATGTTAACCAAGCCAAAATACATCAAGCATATTGGGTTTCTTATGATGCAGGAGAGAATAACTATTATAATATTGAGGCTCAATTTCGTTTCGGGGGAGCAAATGGAACCACACTTAGTTTGTCGGAACCAAGCACCGTTACTGTGAATAAACAAGAAATGAAAGAGAATTTAGATACGTTTCGTGGGTGCTACTATAAGACTAAATTGCAAAATATAACAGATTGTATTTTTACTTTTAAAGATACTGAAAACAAAGAATACATTAATAAATGCCTTATTCAAAAAGTAGAACTAAAACCAATAAAACAAATTGAAACTGATGCAAATTATGAGATTGAATGGATAGGTATGCCAGTTTCTCAAAAAGAAGAGGTTTTTGTTGTAATTGAAGACCAAGAGAATAATACTGTCATAGTTTCAACCACAATTGTAGGTAGCGAAACAGTAAAACTTAAATCTAAAGACATGCCAGACCTTATTGAAGGTAAAGGTCAAATACATGTTTACAGAACATGGGATTCGAGCCTACAACAAGCAGCCGATGACGGAGGTAAAATTTATTCTGAATATAAATCAAAAAAACAATCTATTGATATTGTTACAAATAAAGAAATTACTAAATTATGAAAAAAACTAGCTTACTAATATTATTAATTATAGCAGGTTTATCACAAATATTTATATTTTGCGGTAAAACCGATACAGATGAAGAGTGGGAACAAAACATTAAAGCATTTTGGGTGCCTGTAAATGCGGAATACCAAATTATGGTTGATATGCCATCATATCTATTTCTTGACGATAATAGAGGAGCTTCATTTTATACAAGTTTTGAGCTGGCAGATAGTTTTAACTGGGAAATATTACGAGGTCAATTAAAAATATATTATGACGAGTCTCCCTCATATTATTACGGTTATGACAAATACAATAGCAGATATCTTTTCAGGATAAAATCCTTTAATGATACCATAATAGACGTAGTTCAATATCTTAATTCGGGTTTTCAAAAAGATTATTATTTTCTTAAAAGTGACTTACTGGATCCAGATGAAGATTTTTAAGGTGTTATTACGAGCCGTTGGCATCATTGCGAGGGCGTAAGCGAAATAGCCTGCCCAAGCGTCATTATGATGACTACCATTCAGAAATTTCATCATATAAATCATTCCAATCAGGATTAACAGCATTTATTAAAGTTTCTTTTTTCTTTCTTGACCCTGCCTTTATTTGTTTTTCTCTTGCAATAGCTTCTACTATACTGTGAAAGACTTCATAATAAACAAGATGTTCGATGTTATATCGTGCAGTAAACGAATCTTTATATAAATGATTTTTATGTTCGTACACTCGTTTTTTTAAATTAGAAGTAACGCCAACATATAGAGTCGTTTTATTCTTATTGGTTAAAATATATATACATCCTCCTTTTTTCATTGTTTTATTGTTTATTTTAATCGACATTGCGAGGGCGTAAGCGAAATAGCCTGCCCAAGCGTCATTGGGAGGGCGTAGCCCGAAGCAATCTGTTCACAAATTGACAGATTGCTTCGCCTGCGGCTCGCAATGACGGGTGTGTCTGCGGCTCGTAATGACGGGTGTGTCTGCGGCTCGTAATGACGGGTGCGACTGTGCCCTCGCAATGACGGTTAGGTTATCAAAATTATAAAGTTTTTTAAATTCAGCATAATATTTTAAATCAATAATTAATGGCAAATTTAAATAATCCAAACGAATTTTGAAATTAAAAAATCACAAACTATGCAAAATTCCAAATTCTTTTATTGTTTATTTTAATCGACATTGCGAGGGCGTAAGAGGAATAGCCTGCCCAAGCGTCATTGGGAGAGCGTAGCCCGAAGCAATCTGTTCACAAATTGACAGATTGCTTCGCCTACGGCTCGCAATGACGGGTGTGCCTGCGGCTCGTAATGACGGGTGCAACTACGCCCTCGCAATGACGACACTATAACCACCACCACTCAGGAATTTCATCAAACTCAGGTTTTAAGTGCAGTAAAACAGAAGAATGTGCAAAGTTTATCAGGTATTTTGGTATTATTTGTTCTTAATTTCAAATATTTACAAGTATTATGTTTTAAAATACCTCTTTTATTAATAATATTCCCATAATTTTCATTAATATTGTCAAAACATAAAATTTAGATAAAATGAAAACACCGGTAGATGTAAACATAGTTAATTCAGAAATAGAAAGTTCGGGATTAAAAGATCTTGGTAAAGCTACAATAAGAGAAATTGTAGGATTAGTAAATCGCATACAATCAAAATCGGGTGTAAATTTTATGCGTATGGAAATGGGCGTACCAGGTTTAAAACCTCCGCAAGTTGGCATTGAAGCAGAAATAGAAGCTCTAAATAGAGGGGTTGCCTCCGATTATCCTATGGTTGATGGTGTATCGGCATTAAAAGAAGAATCCTCCAAATTCATCAAAAACTTTATTGGAATTGACATTTCCCCAACCTCTTGTATCCCAACAGTTGGAGCAATGCAAGGAGCTTATGCTACTTTCTTATTATGTGCAAACTTAGACCCAGTAAAAGATACTGCATTATTTATCGACCCAGGCTTTCCAGTGCAAAAACAGCAGTTTAAAGTTATGGGACACAAATTCGATAGCTTTGACGTTTACGATTATCGTGGTGCAGCTTTACACGACAAACTTGAATCATTCTTAAAAAAAGGGAATATAAATTCGATAATTTACTCAAACCCTAATAATCCAAGTTGGATTTGCTTAACAGAAGCTGAGCTTAAAATTATTGGAGATTTGGCAAATAAATACGATGTTATAGTTATCGAAGACCTCGCATATATTGCAATGGACTTTAGAAAAGACCTTTATCATCCAGGCAAACCACCTTATCAAGCATCAGTAACAAAATATACCGACAATTACATTTTATTAATTTCAGGCTCAAAAGCATTTAGCTATGCCGGACAAAGAATTGCAGTAACAGCAATATCCGACAAAATATTTAATCGCAGCTATCCGCCTTTAAAAGAACGTTTTGGAAGCGATTTATTTGGATACACCTTTGTTTTACGCATTATTTACGCATTAAGCTCTGGAGCAGGACACTCGACACAATACGGAATGGCGGCGATGTTAAAAGCTGCTAACGAAGGACGTTTCAACTTTATCGAAGAGGTCAAAGAATATGGCGAAAGAGCTAAAATTATGAAAAAAATATTCTTAGATGCAGGCTTTAAAATAGTTTATGATAAAGATCTTGACGAAGATATTGCCGATGGATTTTATTTTACAATATCATATCCCGGAATGAGCGGAGGTGAACTTGTAAAAGAACTTCTATATTATGGGATTAGTGCAATTTCCTTAGATAATACAGGAAGTACACGCAGCGAAGGTTTGAGAGCTTGTGTTTCGCAAATAAACACAGCTAAAATGCCAATACTATTCGAAAGAGTTAATGCTTTCAAAAACAATCACAATAAATAATGGCACTCAAAATAAAAAATGGCTATCAAAATATTGATGATGTTTTACAGAAATTAAATGAACATTATCCAAACTTAAAAATAAAACAAGCAAATAAATCAACTGTAGTTATTCCTAATGGAAAGATTTCTTCGGTTGTAAGAATAAAAAACAAGCATATTACCGTACATGGTGATATTAATTTACGACATACATTAAATCTAATTTTATTTATAATTTGCATTTTACTTGGAATATTTGGCGTTGGTTTATTATTAGTAATACTTTGGATAGTTTATGCAAAACAAATAAAAAAATTCAAAAACGAGGTTTATAATGTCCTATCCTAAACTAAAAATTGATAATTATTTAAAGATTTTTAAAGATTACACCGAAACATTTTTATCTAAAGACATAGATGATAATACAAAAACAAATCTAAAACTAAAGCAAGACCACAGTTTACGTGTATTTAAAAATGCTGAAGCCATTGCGAAATCGCTCAATCTTGATGATAAAAATCTTTTTATTGCTCAATTATGTGGATTGTTTCATGATATTGGCAGATTTGAACAATTTACTAAATATAAAACTTTTAAAGATGAAGTCTCACTATATCACGGAGCTTTAGGCGAGAAAATCCTAAGAAAAGAGAAATTTATTGAAGCGGAATCACTTGATATCCAAAACATTGTGTACGATGCTGTTTACAATCACGGTTTAATTGCCATAGAACGAGAAAATCCGTCTTCTCTCCTATTTTCAAAAATCACTCGAGATGCTGACAAAATCGACATCTTTCGCATCGTTGCAAAATATTATCGCAAAAGTGGACCTCGCAATATCGCTCTCGAATATGGACTCAAAAACACTCCTACTATTTCGGATGTGGTAATGGCAAAATTCAAAACACAAGAACTTATAAATAAAGATGAACTACAAACTTTAAATGATTTTAAAACAATGCAGCTTGCCTGGATATTTGATTTGAATTTTCCATTTACAAAAGAAAAAATCATTGAACAAGGGCATCTGAATATAGTATTAGATAGTATTAACGCTCCTGAACAAGGTGAAATACTAAGAAAATTAATATTTGCATCTATCAATAATTAGTTTGCTTAAAAACGCTATTTACTTGATATAGAACTTTTTGCAGACAATTACTACTCTAAAAACTTTGGAACTTTTTCTTTATCAAACATTTGAGTAAAAAAATCCTCAGATGCCCAATTATATTATTAATTTTTGTTATTTTTAAAGATATTTTAATAAGCGATTGTAAATATATTAGAAAAACAAAAACATTCTATTTTTTATGTGGCGTTATTGTATATTAACATTATCAATCTTTTTATTCTGCTCGACAAGTACCCATTGTCAGATTCGCACATATATTTATGCTGGTACAGAGGCTGCAATATTTCGACAAACTAAACCAATCTTAATAATAATAGATGACTTTAACGCCCACCACCACGAGTTTGATCAATCTAATAATAAGCTATTAATAACGCCCAAATTTATTTCTGGAGGTTTACTTGGAACAAAAATTCATTCACGACGCAATGAATTTGGTGGAAACATTCAATATATGCGATATCTCACAAGTAGCAGAGGTATTAATTCAGAAGGAGGTAATTATTTTCAAACTTTAACAATTGCACATAATGGAATTTGTATTAATTATGTGATAAATCTAATCAATACAAATTATTTCCGCACAGGACCAGGGGTCTCAATAAACATCGAACAATACAAATTTAAAATCAAAACCGAATATGATAGCGACTTTACAACTCAAACACCAATAAATCGGGCTGTTTTTACTAGCAAACTAAATTACAAGATTTCAATAGGCGGTCCGAAATTTAATATAGATATTATCGCATTTTATAAGCTGCCATTACACACACTAAATCTTGATAAACTCAACCAAGACTTAAACTTTGGGTATGCAAGCGAATACAATAATGGTGAATTGGTTTTTAGCCCTGTTACTTATGGTTTCACACTTTGTGTATGTTTTGGCTCTAAAGAGAATTATGATTTTTAAAAGTTTACCTGAATTACATTTATACGGCATTAGCCATTTGCATCTCCTATACCAACCAATTTAATGCTTTTTGGGTTATTCCTTTGTACCATTCTTTTTCATTTTTAGTTTTATTAGCAAGGTTTTTTGAATATTCAAAAAAGTTTTGAACATGGCTTGGTTCTGGAACGTAACTCGCTTTATATGAATCTTCTAGCATTTTCAAAAACACATTTAATGGTAAAGGAATAATAGCTGAAGTTCCACCGTAATAACTAATGTTCATTTTATGTAACGCATAAAAATGGGCAATAGTCGCTTCATTTATTTTTGGGGCAATAAATAAACAATAAGCTGGTTTATTAATTTCTTTTTTATACTTTGCAAGATGTCGAGTAATTGGTTCGCCTTCTGCTTCATATTGTCTTTGACCACCTTGCATAGTTACTTCAACTGTTAAACCAAAATGACCATAATCACAAATAATATCAGCCATATTTCCTTGTGCCGTTGACATAGGATTTCCAAAATCATCGAATTTTAGACAAGCTTTGATATTCCCGCCATCTAACATTGTCATTGCTCGCCACATATTCCATTCAAACATAAGAGGTGCATCATAGAGGGATTTATCAAGTATTTGAGCAAAAGTTGTATTTATTTCATCAAATAAACGATAATCTTTAATTGCAATAATTTGTTCTGAAATAATTTGTTCTTTGTGTAATTCCAAATTATCTGCATAAATATCTTTAAGCTCTTGCAAAGTTTGGTTTAATGTAATTTTAATATGCGGAAATTCAGACTTTATTTTTTCTTCGAGTAAGACTCTATTATCCGTATAAAGAGTGGGTATTTCAACATTACCAAGATAAATAATATATTGCTTTTCATTATCAATAAATTGCGGTTCTCTATTCGTATGTTCTAAAAAATAATCTACTTCTATCATTTTTTCTAGTACAATTGACAAAGATTTTCCAATATGGGAAACATTGACCATTCCTGTGGCTCTTATATACCTAAAACAAGCATCAGCATAATCTCTCATATTATTTGCTTTAGTTTTCAAAAATTTCTCAATTGAAATATCTTTTGTTTCTCTTATTTTTGTTTTACCTTCCCTAATTTCGTCTTGATAAATTTCTTGCAACTCTTTTTCTAAATATTCCGCTCTAAATCTCTTATAATTACCTTCATTCTGTGCTTTTGCAGATCTAAATCTTTCGATTTTCTGTACAATATGGTCAAATTGACGATAATCCACCAATTGCAATCCAAAAATCTGTAATTCATCAAATTTTAATGTACCTAAATGTCTAATAAGACGAAATATTTCAAGATATGGTTTTACCCAAAATTCTGCAGCTTTTTTGTTAGGTTTATGAAATGGCGACGGCAATTGAAATTTTAATAATTGTCTCAAAAATATCTCTTCATTTCTTTTAATCTTAATTAATTGTTTTCCTGCATCAGTTAATTCTATATTGGGAGATAAAATAACAAAACCAAGTGATTTTGGAGCCCTGTTAATTCTATCTCTTGCACTAAATGCAGGGTCTTTTTCTCCTTTGCCATTGAAAAAATTCTCTTTTTTTAACAAATCCATAAATGCCCTTTGATTTTCGTTGTTCCACTTTTGTCCCGAAAAATGCTTATCTAATAATTCGATTTCCGGTATCATTTTCTCCGCTGTTCGAGGCGAAGTGGTTACAAAAATCACTTTACTACCAATACTTGCCATATATTTTTAAAATGCTGTTGTTTCTTCAAATTGTTCAAAATTAAATTCAGGAAAATACTTTTTTGCAAGATTTCCATAATTTGAAATTAAAATATGCTTCGCTGTTGCCTTAAAGCGATTCCTTATATTAACAGCATAAGATTTTCCATACTCATCAATTATCAAATCTTTATAAAGTTCTTCTGTCAATGGTGTTCTACCAATAACCATAAGAGCTTTACATTTTAATTTTTTATAATTTTCCGCTAATTCAATTTGATCATTTTCTGTAAAACCTTCTTTATGTTCTTTATTCCCATAATCTGAAAACACGCAGTCATAAGGTGGGTCTAAAAACATAAAATCATCTTTTGATGCTAATTTAAAAATATCTTTATAATCAGAATTATAAATTTTTGTGTTTGCCAATAATTGCTGATGTGATTTTGTTACTAAAGAAGTGTTTAAATTTTTATATCGTCCATAAGGAACATTAAATTCTCCTTTTGAATTATACCGTATCATTCCTGAATATGCGGTCTTGTTAATAAAAAAATAAAGAAGTGCATCAGAATATTGTTTTTCTACAAGACCATTAAACATATTTCTTATTTCATAATACAAAGCCTCGTTATCATCTTTTACTCTTTCTTTTGATTTTTCTGCTTTTAATTTCTCAAAATTTCTACGATTGATTTTATAAGTTTTTTCTATTTCTGAAAGTTCTTTTTTAAGGTTTAAAAAATCATTCTTTACTCCTTTATAAAAGTCCATTAATTTCGAATTAACATCGTTTATTATTGCCTTTTGGGGTTCTAAATAAAAAAATAAAGCACCCCCACCAAAAAATGGCTCTATATATTTACCACTAAATTTTGGGATATGTTTTTCAATATTGGGAATTTCTTTTGACTTACCGCCCCTGTATTTCAATAGTGGTTTCATAGTTTCACTTTTTGATGTCTACAATTACTTATGTTTTCTGCCACTACATTTAAAATTTGTGAAGCATCTTCTTCGTCTGCTATAATCTCATAAACTTTATCTGCTGACCAAAGTTGTAGTAGCTTCTTTACGTCAGTATCTAAAAAATCGGCAAGAATATAAACTTGTTCTCGCCTTGCCTTACGGTCTCCTTTTTCAATTTTGCAATAAGTTGCTGTGTCGATTTCCAAAATGGCTGAAAGCCTTCTCTGTGGAATCCGTTTTTTTCCACGCAAAGATTTTAACTTATTTCCAAATAAACTTGACATAGTAAAGTCTTGACATTATTTGGCAAATTTAGTTAAAGTTTTTGAATATTAAAAATTTTATAATATTGTTTTTTAAGAAGCATTAGCTACATTATCAAAACAAACTATTTTAATATAATATTGATATTACCAGCCAAATCACCTTATTATCTACGACTTATGGCTAAGTTTGAAATTGTTTTTGGAAAATAAAATGATTCTTGCAAAAAAACATCTTCAATCACTTTTAATTTTATAATAATCTGTTTTATTAACCTGTTTTATATATATATTTCTACTTTAGCATTTTATCGAACATCCATATATACCGAACAATAACAGCTATTAAGCAACATTATTACAACTAAAAGATTGGAGATAGTAGCCCAACTACCTTTTCAAAAAGATGGATGTACTTAGGTCTGTTTAACCAATCAGTTGGGTTTATCTCAACAGATTGCTCTAAGTCATAATTAAATGATGTTTGCAATTGTTCAGTAATTGTTTTACCATAAAGCATTGCATTAACCTCAAAATTAAGGTCAAAACTTCGGTAGTCCATATTCGCAGATCCAACAACTGACAAGTTATCATCAATAATCATAAACTTAGAATGCACAAATCCCTTTTTATATTCAAATATCCTAACCCCATGCCGTAGAAGTTGAGTATAATATGAACGTGCTGCTGTATTTACCATTTTTGAATCAGAAATTCCAGGAATCAGAAGTTTTATTTCAACACCACTTTTTGCAGTAATAATAAGAGCATCCATCAAACTCTCTCCTGGAATAAAATAAGGACTAGCAATTAACACCTGTTGTTTTGCCGAGCCAATAGCTTCCATAAGAGAATAATAAATAACAGGTAATTTCGAATCTGGACCAGAAGGTACAATCTGCACTAATTCAGAAAGTATTTCTTGTTCGTCAGAATATTTTGGAAAATAATTAAAGTCAAATTGCAGTTTACTTTTGGCACTAAAATTCCAATCGCAAAGAAAAATATATTGCAGATAAAAGGTAGAAGGTCCCTCTATCATTAAATGAGTATCTCGCCAATATAAATCATTTGCAGGTATGTTATCATTTCTGTATCTATCACTAATATTGATACCACCTATAAAAGATACTTTACCATCAATTACAATAATTTTACGGTGGTTTCTATAATTTAGCCTACTAGCGAAAGCAAACAATTTAATTTTATAGAAAGGTGCAGTTTCTACTCCATTTTCCTCCAATTTTGCGATAAAATGCTTATCTAAACCACGGCTTCCAAAATCATCGTACATAAAACGCACTTCGACACCTTGCAATGCTTTTTTAATAAGTATATCAGCTATAGCGTTTCCAGTTTTATCATTTTCATAGATGTAGTATTCCAGATGAATATGTGATGTAGCACTCTCCAAAGCCTCCAATAAAACAGGGAACTTCTCCTCACCGTTCAAAAGTAATTTTACAGAATTATTTCCTGTCAAAGGGCTTGTGCTTGAATTGCTGATGAACCGAGCCAAATTTACATGCTCAGAAGATAAATGCCCAGAATTCAAAACCTGCTGTGAGTAGTTTCGAACATTAGCAAGGATTTTTTGACTAAGTGCTTCATCCTCGATTAGTTTTCTGCTGTACAGTTTACTTTTTCGATAGTTAACACCAAAGATGAAATAAAATATCACACCAAACAATGGGACTATAACAATAAATAAAATATAAGCCAACGCCTTGACGCCACTACGTGTATCGTATAATACTCGAAGTATAACCAAGATTATTATGATGACATACACAATTTCTAACACAAATAACCATTCCATAAAACCTATTTTTAAGATTGGCAAAAAATCTACGCTAGATTATCTACTTTCTAAGGCGTTTCAAATATAGCTAAAACTTTTAAAAAGCAGCAAATTATAACAAAACTCGTATAAATCCGAGCGATAGCGAGCTCACTTCGACCAGATTAGTGCATCGCAGCAAATCTAAATTCGAGCGAACAGAGGGGGGTGTTAATTCATCAAATTGTTTTTGGTAAATTATAAACTGTATCTATATGATTTGAGGTCTGATGGAGCCTTTGAAGATAGTCATTTAAGGTTTCCTCATATTCAATTCTATAATCCTCGTGAAGTTTTTTTGTTACTACATTTAACAATCGTTTTACAATCATAGCTACCTTTGTATCATATTGAGAGAAACAAGTTCCAAAAATATTCGCAGGCAATGAAAATGGAATTTCAAGAATATATAATAATAAGTCTGCCTCGAAAGTCTTATTTTTTGAAATCTTAGTGAACTCATTAAGTCTTTTAATACAAGCAGCTAACATATTTGCCATTTGTAATTGCTCAGCAAATCCTTTATACCTTTTTTGGAAAATAATAGCTAAATCATCTTTTGTCCTTTCAAATAATTCTTGCTCTCCAAATTCTTTGTCTATATAATTCGCAAAAACATAATCATAAACTGATTGCTCCTTGGATGCTAATTTTATAACAATATCTTGAAGTTCTTTGCATTCAAGCTTTTTTATTTTTTCTTTTGTTTCTTTATCTAATCTTGGCATACAAATAATATTTTGTGGTGCAATTTAAGTATTTTAATCCTTAGCCAACCCGTAACAGCAAAAAAATCGACGTTTTATAACACAAAAACTTACGATGGAGCATATAAATCTGCCAAATGTAGATTGCCCCTGTCTCTTTTTACATCGTTTGTTTGTTACATCTAAATTATTTGTAATTTTATACATTATTTTACGGCATAAAAAACAATTTAAAATGATAAAAAGAGTTTTCATTGCGATATCTTTGCTAATAGTTGCGGCTTACTCTACAGCACAAATTCTAATTCAAGATAGTACTTTTACTGAATCGTTGAATATTTACGGACACACTTGGGATTCTGCTATAATAAAGAATTGCACATTTAAAAATACAATTTTGAGTGATGGAATCCGGATTGCCAATGCAGATAATGTAATAATTGATAGTTGTATATTTTATAATATTGAAGGAAATGGAATTAGATTACATCCTATTGGAGTTTCAGATGGCATAATAATTAAAAACTGTAGGTTTGACTCAATTTATGGCAATGGAATATTGGCAGATGAACAACACATAAACACAGAAATTTTGAACAATACTTTCAATTGGATTGGTTTAGATAGCACAGGTGCTTCGATAGGTCAACCTCATCATGGGATTTATTTTAGCGGAAACGATTTTCTAATTTCGAGCAACAGAATTCAAAACATTTATAACAATTATGGAAATTGCATTAGCGTTCGTTCTAATGGGATTGTGAGTAAAAATGTGCTGTCAAATGCGACAAAAAATGGAATTACATATTTTTCAGACCATCCAAATTTGGGAAACAAACTGCTGATAGAAAATAATATAGTGTATAGTTGCCAGCGTGGAATTCGTATATCTGATGGAGGTGAACCTTATGTAGATTCAAGTGTGGTGCGTTTTAACACTATTATTACTAATAATTATATGTGTGTTTCTATTGGTCCAGACTTAAATATGAGCATAGAAATATATGGAAATATATTAGTGAGAACAGATGGGAGTCCAAATCATATTTGGGCAGAAATCCCTGTTAGTCAAACACATAATGTTTTTTCTGACGAAGATATAGGTTTTGTTAATTACCTTAATAACGACTGCCATATAACAGAACAAAGCATAGCATATAATTTTGCGACAGGATTGTTAGATTTCCCATTGACAGATTTTGAAAATGATTTAAGAAATGTAAACCGACTTGATGCTGGTGCTGACCAATTTTACTTGTCAACATCAATATTGCAAAATAATGAAACTCAATTTAATATTTACCCCAACCCAACCAACGGGAAAATTATTATTGACACACAAAACCAGCCAATAACCTGTGTCAAAATTTATGACATAATCGGAAATCTAAAACACGAAGCTTTCTCAAATGAGTTCTCAATATCAACCTTATCAGACGGTTTTTATATTATTATAATACAAACAAACAAGTCTAAATTAGTAAGTAAAATAGTTAAACAATAAAATACTAAGGGCTTGTTAAATAATAAAGTATGGAGAATTTATTTGAGCAAGCTTCGTGTTTTAAAATCCCTAATCACATCTAAACTCGAAAAGAATACTGTAAAATTTAGAACGTATCAAAACCGGTAAAGCCAACAAGTTTAATTTGTTGATTGGCATGTGTGGCAAATGTGCCAGTAATACTATTTTGCGGATATGCAAAAGCAAAAGTAAACAGCAAAAGTAAACAGCAAAATAATAATGGCATTCAATTTTTTCATAAAATATTTGTTTATTTTTTTAAATATTTTTATCAGTTAAAAGTAAAACGTTTACACTTTTATCTTTTTACTTTCTAACTTTTAACTGACCTAATCCCTCACGCAACGGACAGAAAACCCCACCTCCTTACCGTAGTTGCTCCTGCCTACATCGCTGTCATTGCAGTTCATGCTCCGGTTCCAGGCGCTACTGGTACTGAGCTCAGTAGCACTCCACCAGTAACCGCCGTAGCCAATGTCGTCGAATGCACCATTGCCGTAACGGTAGCCACCCGGAAGGGCTGTAAAACCAGTTTCGTTAGTTGCTCCGGTATTGGGAGTATTCCAATGGGTTGTGCCAATTTCCTTTAACTTACCCCCAGCAACACTTTCGCCACCTAAATAGTCGGTTA
>Ga0265295_1000600_pt1 | contig 71237 bp, 90 predicted proteins | sample Munlansysbiofilm_FD_192503 | JGI IMG/M metagenome (GOLD analysis project Ga0265295, IMG submission 192503) | Leachate microbial communities from a municipal landfill in Southern Ontario, Canada - Methane capture system biofilm | ecosystem: Engineered > Solid waste > Landfill > Unclassified ...
TTTCGGAACCACCAACAATTTCAATGTTATTAATGTTGAAATCATGCCCGTATGGGAGTTTTACGGTCTTAGGCATTATTAATTTTTTACAGACCGTATCGTTAATATGGAAATCTGCACTGCCTGAGTATAGATATATTGATGCATTGAGGTAACAAGTGTCACCATCGAATCTAATAATAGACTCATTATTTATTTTTTCTACGACCCATGCTAAGTCAGCGTCCTGTTGTGCGTAGACGCCTATCGAATTGTATCCGCCTGAGTAGGTTGCATATCCTGCACTCGCACACCCAATCAGCAACCCCCCCAACACTAAAAATAAAATTAATCTGTGAATCATATGTCCTCCGTGAGTTCTACAGTACCCTCGAAATCAATACCTGTGGTCTGATTCAAAGCGGCAACAAGTGACCGGACAATACTTTTGTCTGCCATGTCGTTCGCCCTTTTCTGAGCCTGAACCTTTGCAACCTCTAAAGCCTGATCCTTGAGGGATGTAATGAGTGCAGTCCTTTCTGCTGTGGTTGCGGGGAGGTCATAAGGGATCTGAACAGGCACAGGAAATTCTTTGTAGAGAGGGAGAGGTTTCCCGTTTTGTCCGAGAACATCAGTATAAATAATATTGCCCTCTGAATCTTTCATGGGGTTTCCTCGATCTTCCCAAACTAAGACAATATTACGTCCTTCATCTGGCATATTTGCGCGAAGTCTTCTCATTTTTATTGTTGCCATGTTAAATCACCATACTATAATTTGCTAAAAATTTTGTAACTGAACCGTCCACAGCCGCCTCTCACAACGAATAATTCGACTCCTGATTATTCGATCCAGTCAAGGTAAACTTGGTTCCCGTCATCCCGCGAGCAACATTATTTATCACAACATTATAGTCGGATGTTCCCGTTGTCCTCACGCCGTACCCAGCATGTGTATTTGAATCATAGATGTGATTCCCGTCAATGAGAGAGTAAGAGATATTCACAAGACACACGCCTGACCCGCCCGTAGAATTCTCATTGGGATCAACAATCTTATTGTCTGAAATGCTGACAAACGCAAATGAGTTTGAGTTGGAATCGAGATAAATTCCATCACCCCCGATTCCTTCAAAATAATTTCCAGATATATCGACTTTTACGCCTGTTGTATTCGCTTTTATGACAATCCCATCATAGTTTATGTTCTGGATAGTATTCCCTTTTATGACCATGTTAGCGTATGATTCGCCTTCATCGGCGTCATCATTGAACATGATACCGTATTGCCCCCCATTCAGATAGTTCCCGGTACACTCAAACAGTTCTCCGACACCTTCACCATAGCCCCTGTAAATATATCCATGACCGGACAGCGGAGTCACATAATTGCCCTTGATGATCTGAACTTTATCGGGAATGTTACCGCGAGTACAGACGCCGCCTTCCCCACCGTAGAATGTGTTACCCTGGATGACGGAATACTGCGCACCATTAATCATTGCGTAGAAATATTCCCGGTTAATTACAATGTTATTTATCACGTAAATGTCGATCATCTGTTGGTGCGCATCAATCGCATGAGACCCGTTCGCATATCCACCGATAACGAAATTATCATGGATAAAAATTTTCCTCGACAGTACATCTGTAGAATCTGAATTCACAGAGATACAGTGCCTACAGTTGTCCACGTAATTATCATGAATATCAATGTAAGCATCTCCTGACCAGCTTGCAATCCCATAACCGCTCCCTGTCATGATGCAATCATACACGTTATTGTTAAAGATTCTCACATTGTGGCTGATATACGTGGCTATCCCCATCATTCCGGCGTTTCGGATGGTACACCCTTCAATGGTAGAATTTTTAAGAACTTTTCCGACGAAAGCAGTATGATTAAGCGTGCTGCTCGCCATTGTAATATTTATATTTTTGAAGTGTATTTCAACTGGTCTATGAATTGACACAATTGAATTGTCACCCGAGGCATAATCCCTGATAAGCGGCTCATTCAGGGTAATTACACTACCGCTGACACTCCGGGCAATGTAAATTTCTGCCTGTTGCAATGAAGATGAATCGATGGGAGAAAATAAAGTATCCTTCATGATGTGGATGATGTCCCCGACCTGAACGGATGCAGCACTTGAGACAGTAATATCAACAGCACCTTTGGAAGCCGTTGTCATCGTAATTGACCCATATGAGATGGTTGTCCCTCTGAAATCAAAACCGTTTGCGGCTGCTGCTGCCGTACTGAAAGTAACATTGACTTCGCCAACTCCCTCAATGGAAAAACTCTTCCCATATTTGTAGATTTTAGAGGAACATGAATAATTTCCGTCCAGAATGAGGACGGTTCCGCCTTCGGGAACTGCATCTATGGCAGCCTGTATTTGCACATTATCAGCTACACCATCACATTCGTAATCTGCGCCTGAACCGGTAGGTCCGACAGTAACCCAGGGTTTGAATACTGAGCCGCTGGCACTTGGAACAGTCCAGCCCCCATTTCCATTGTAATACACTGAAGACGAACCAGGGAGTGTTATAGAAGTTCCGCTGCCTCCTGCAGGCGTTGACCAAGCCCCCGAACCGTCAAGGTATTCTGTAGATGTCCCGGAGAGTTTAGGGCATAATCCATGTACTAAAGTTGTCGCATTAAGGTCTGTTATGTCGTCAGGCGCAGCCAACTCATCCAATTTTATTGAATCTGTCCCTGTTGATTTATGTGAAACAGCGTGAGAATTTGGATCTCTTGCATCTGATAATCTTGCATCATTACCTTCACAAGCAGTCCCCGCAGTTGTGCCAAACTCGACCCCTCCAGACCCAGGAGGTATTTGCCATGAAAGATCATCTCTTAAATATTTTGTACCTGTGTTTTCTCCCTTCGGACATAGCCCTGGACGCGTAGTTGTTGCATTGTGTGTTGTAACATCATCTGCGACAGCTAAATCTGTTAATTTATCGACTGGTATTGTTGCAAACGAACCATCTCCTCGTAAAAAGGTAGTTATATCCCCAGGGTATCCTGCTAGGTTCTTAACATCTAATGCATCCGTACCATTTGATCTATGGGTAGATTCATGTGTACTAACACTAGATGTTACTTCGGCAAATGTACCGTCGCCTCTTAAAAACTGTGCTGTATTATTTGTTAATGCTGGATACGTGTCTGATTTAAGCAGTACTTCATCAATCTTATCTGCATCTAACGGAATAGTATGTGTTGTCATATTACACCTCACTGTAAAGGTACTTGTTGTCGTTAGACATTAATTCATAATTATCGTTAGCCAACAGCCGTGCTATGTCTGGATCTTCTGGATTCACCATTGTATAATTTTCTAAGAATTTTGTAACCGAACCGTTTACAGCAGCCTCTAAGCAATCAGGAATAGTATCAGAATTAGTATCAAGAGTGAGATCAGCAAAAGGAATCTGACCGTGATATACTGAGCCTGCGCCTGGGTAGAGTGATAAAGAATAGATTGTGCCGGTTTCGTCCCGTTTGAAGGACAGATTTTGAGGACGATGTGTAAATAGATAAAAATCAATTAGTGAGTTGGCAGGATCGTAGAGAGCTATCCAGGGTTTTGTGAGGTTTTGTAAGCCGTATGAGGTGTTTGTGCTGTCTGCAAAAATATGTGTAGCCGAATAAACATTCTCAGCATCAGGAGCATAATTTATAACTAATTTTGCCCGAACTTTATTAAAATTCGTCCTTCCATTATCACTCGGAGGCAGGTCTACTTTCAATCCGATTCTCTTATCAGTCCCCAAATTATTACTATAAGTAATACTCCCAGAAGAACCATTTACCGTAGCTCCTGCTGATCCCTTGGGGAAAACTGCTCTACCTAATCCAGTGCCGTAGACATCATCAAATTTTGTGTCGTCTAAAAATGTGCAGTTCGCGGAAGTCTGAGATATTTGTGAATATGCACCGTCTAAAAAATGTGAGGAACATAATTGGTATGCTGTGCCGTTGTGTGTATATAATGAAAGTGAAGTAGCTGAAAGGTTATCTGGGACATGTGCTTCGATTGTTGCCCATGTTCCATTGCACGATTTTACATCGGTAACTGAATATGAGACCGTAGCACCTGCACTAACCTCTACCCCTATGTAAAGCCTTGAAATGTAATTCAGATCGAATGTGCCACCTCGCTCGTATAGTACTGAAGGATTAGCACCGGTTGAGGAAACTGGAGCAGAAATGGGTAAAACAAATATTGTTGGGACATTACCAGTCAGTGGAAAACGCACACCAGACCATTGTTTATACGTTGATGAAGCAGGGTTGACAATAAGGCAACACAGAGAAGCATCGGTATTTGACACAATTGTGAATTTAATAAACGCCTTGCCTAGCAAAAACCCTAGGCCGATAGATTTTATAAGGACGCTTTTGCCGTTTGCGTCACACACTGAATCAGTATTCGTGATGACACCGTTAGCATATGTAATTGTACCGCCTGTAGAATACCCCTCTGTCCAACCACTTGTAAGAGGGTCGATAACAGTAACATCCGCTCCCTCGTTATCGTTTCTGATTATAAATTCTTCCGTGATCGTGTGTGCAGATGTATCGACAGTCAGCAACCCAAGCTCTGTAAGTTTCCCCGCCGTCAGTGTTTTTGTTGAATTTGTCCCTGACAAATCAGTCAAATAAACGCCATCTGTGGGAGTATAAAGAGTCCCAGGCGCATAATCAGGAGAGCCAGAACCTTTCAGCCCGCCGAATGGACTTTCAGCAATCGTAAGCCTGTCTGAATTGAGAACTGATTGATTAAAACTAGGAAGTATAGCCGCGTCCTCAGTCGGCAGAACTAAAACTTTTCCATCTGTTTCAAGAGTAACAACCCCGTCCACAGGTGTTAATTCAGTTAAAGAATTTGTGATAGGTGTCCTCAGTGTAATTTGAATTTTATCAGTATCGGCTTCTGTGCCCTGGTATGAGTGAGTAATGCAACCATTTGAGACTATAGGAAGCACCGTAGAACGTTTGCAGTCATAAAGAATCTTGTTCCTGGTCAGGTTCTTAATCTTCTCAATATTTTCAAGATTCGTCCCGTAATATTGATAATCCAACCAGATCTTTTTTCCGGCTGAATCGTAGGAATAATACCCACCAGGAACAATAACGCGCAATTATATCACCGTGTAAAAAATGTAATACTTTCCCACAAGTGCAGCCGCGTTTTGATCCAGGATCTTTCCTGTGATGTAATCATTTGTCCCGCCGTTTTCATCGACTACCTGACGGGATTTCCCGTCATCTCCTTTGTCTGTTATATTATCAAAAATTCCAGTGGCGTTGAGGTTCAACCCATCAATAAGAGTATCTGCTGTGCTTGTTGCGTTTGCGACTACTCCAACATCGAGAACGCTAGAGCTAGTTCCTCCGGCTGTAGTAATATTGATGAGAACGCGGGTAACAATTATTTTAGAGGCTTCTGGATTTTTCCATACAAAAGCGAAAGCGTTAGCGTTTCCGGCTTTGAGGGTTCCTTTTGCAACTTTTAAGCCGGCTGCGTCTGAGGCTGCGAGGGTGTCAAGTTCGGTGTCAATTAATGAGAGTTCCGAGGTTATTTTCGAAGAAAGGGAGCCACCCTTTCGTACAAAAGTCGCGGCTCCTGGTGCTGTGTATGTCATTTATTGTTTCTCCTGATATTCTGTACTGGATCAGTCCGAAAAAGATTATATTTTGTTAGTTCCCACAAGAATTGCATATGGTTCATGGACCACAGGTGCAATGTCATACCAGAACTGAAGAATTTCTTCATGTGTTTCCTGGTCTGTGTACCTGTTGAAGTTGAAACCAAAAGAGTACGGTTTTCTTACTCTGTTGCCGTTTGCTCTTGTTTCATAAGCTCCGGTCATCGTGGAATACCGAGGGGACTGATTATAATATATAGTCATGCCTGGGTTATTCCTATCAATTCCGATTATCCCGCCGTCTGAAATACCAGATAGAAGTCTATGAATAGTTGCACCGATTACCGGGATTGTCATTTTGTCGAGTCCGACGGTGGGAACTCCGTATATTTCTTTCTGTTTTGACTCCGAAATATCCGCACTGGTAAGGTATTTTTTAAGCTCTTTGAAGTTGTCCTTATAGAGGAAAACATCAGTGAGCCTGTACGGATACCCTTCCCTTATCATGATATCTTCAAGTTCTTCGAGGTCTGCTATGGGGTTGGCATTCTGGTCACTCCATACGGCGGTCGGAGTAAAATCGCTTGTAATAGAGGTTCCGGCTGCGGATATCGCGCTGCTTACCTGGTTATCGTAATCCTGAGCGAGCCAATAACCGAGTTTTCTGAGTGCCCGTTCAATTTCATCTACTCCTTCTGTGAAATCGAGGGCATCCTGGTCGATTGCAATCGCAAACCCCTTCTTATTGAGGACTGCACTCTTGATTTCCATCTGATTAATCGTAACGTAAGTAAACTGAGAGCGAGTAGTGAGCCTCCTGGGTAGCTGCTTATTTGCGTCGTTTGCGTCACTTGTAGATTCCTGTTTGTAGGCAATTACCCTGGCTGTCGATTTTACTTTGGGAAACATATCCACAAAGGACAGGAGAGGGTTCATTATATCGTAGACTCTCGGAATGACAAATTCTGGAGTCAAAAACTTTTCATTTGCACCTGATGGTCCTGATGGCATATTTTTTACCTCCTTAAGTTGTCACCGTTCCGAAGCCTTTACGACCAATCAAAATTGAGGTTGTAACACCGCTTTCCTGGGCTTGGTAGTGGAAAGAGAACATGTCATCCGAGCCGCCTGATGTCACATCAATGACAGAAAGATTCCCATCTGTGGCGGCTGCTGTTGCTGAAGCGTCTACATCGAGAATTCCAACTTCGCCGGGGATTACATCATTTGCGTTTGTCGTTACGAGAGTGGCTTTGCAAATAGACATCGGGAAAACTTCAACTGTTGCGACTCTGTAATATCCTGCTGCCAACATGTCAGCCCATTCTGTCTGTGATGCAGTGGGTTCTTTTTCCCACACGGGAGTGGAGATTACTTTCCCTATCATAAGATGTACGTCATTTTCAAGGGCGGTAACTACAGGAAGCCCGCCAGTTGCGTCAAAAGTATTTGCGGCATTAGCCGAGAGGGCGACCCACTGCCCGTCCAGAGGAGTTGCCGGAGTTGCGGTATTAAGATACCCCCCTGCTGTGAGTGACCTCCCACAAGTTATGTTTCCTTCTTTGAGGATGCAGGTCATTTTTGTGACGAAGCCGAAGTCACTTGATATTGCAGATGTTGCCATGTTTAGACCCTCCCCAGCCTAGCGTCCCATTCCTGTTTCATGGACCCGTAATTTTCAGGCGGTTCAGTGGACTCGGCTGAACTTCCAACACCCTTAGACGCCGAGACCTTCATGATTGCAGCTATACTTTTGATCTGCTCGATAGTCGGATTAGTTGCGAGATATTTCCCCGCGGCCTCTTCGCTCATTACAGTTTTGAGTTCAGCTTTTGCAGAATCGAGTTCAGCTTTTGCTTTGAATTCAGCGTCCCGCTTTGCACGGTCTTCAGAGATGGCAATTTCAATCCTCTGAGCTTCTCCAGATTCGAGTTCACTGTATTTTGTTTTCCAGGAAGCAAGTTCAGTCTCCAATGTTTTCTTTTCACTTTCAAGAGTCTGAATCTGACTCCTGAGCTCAACCTTTTCCAGGGCGATACTTTCATACGCCTCTGTGCTGATGGCGGATGAACCGCCTCCGGTTTTTTCTGACATAACAAAATCCTCTGTAGGATATTTTGATTGTAAAATCGAAGCAAGATCCGGCCTGATCCCAACACCCGTTTCCTGATTTGCAGCAGGTGTATAGGGACTCGTCACAATAGTGACACCAGTGCCAAAACCGCGTATTACATCACTAGAATTCTTCGCGAATTTTACCGGGATACATTCTTGCGAAAGTCCCTGGTAATCTTCCGAATAGATAAGGCTCTGAACCCAATCTGGTAAGCCTGAAAAAGAGCAGATAACAAGATCAGTTTCCTTGTCGTAGGTAGGATTATAGAGGGTAGCTTTTACCCAATCGTGATTATTTTCGTGATTAATTGATACTTCCCCGCCTTCCCATGTAGGAAAGTCTTTGCTGAGAAAATCTTTTGTTAGGGTTGCCTCTTCACCCCATAAGGAATAGGCTTTTTGTCCGGCTTTGGCTATTGCCATGCGGATGTCTCCGTTTTCGAGTTTTTCAGGAGCAAAGGAGCGTAAGGGTTCGGTGATGTAATGTTTAGGAGGATCAGAAGTACAACTAATTGTTGCCGACATAGTTAAAAAAAAGTCAAGTAGATATAAAAGGGAAAATCAAAAAGTCAATTACCCCCCACTAAAGTAGAGGGCCTGTAACTAACTTACAATTGTTAACGCTATTAACTGTTATAAAATCAACTGTATAATATTCTGAATATGAAAAAAGGATAAGCTCAAAAAAGGTATCTCTCTATATCTCTCTATTATATTATACTTATACGTATTAGTATAATTATTAATTAGAGATATAGATAGATCGTTTTTTGGAGTGGAAATATAGGTAATTTAAAAAAGAGAAGTACAAAATCTAACTAATTCTAAGCCCCAACATTAAACGATCTATACAAGCCTAATGCAATCCCCTTGATGGCGTGAATTAAAGCTTATCTGTGACAAGATGTGAAGCCACCGGAAACACTCCACCCAACACCCAAGCACCTAAGAAATAATACTCAACTCCAAACAGGACAATCCAAAATAGAGGGTTATGCAGGGTTTTACGATGCCCGAAGAGTTTGTTTATAATCCAGCCTATCAAGCCTAATCTTTTTGTTGCTCTTGAATGGGTGTCTACGTCAGGCGTGAAATAGTAAGTATTCCAGATCCATTTTGAGATAAATAAAAGTGAGAATATAATAGACGCTCTGTAATACCCTAATAAAAAGAGAGTAGGAAATAGAGCAATGAGGTTAAGGGTTTCATGCTGTTTTCCGTTCATTCATCCTCTGGAAGTTCAAAAATCGACCAAACAATCGCGCCTCTTGGTGGTTTGTAAGAGATAGGTGTCTCAAATTCAACAGGTCTTCTCAAATGCCAGAAACATGTTTTCCCCTCTTGATAATACTCTGATGGTGCTAAATGTTCATTTTTGTATATTTCATATTCAATATCATCATTGCAGCGAGAAGATGCAACAATCTCAACTGTGCCTATTATTTTTTGTTCTGGGCTTGTTGCGTAGATAGCAATTCTTTCTCGGATTCGTGTCTCTCTACTTCGTACTTCTATTGTTTTTTTACCATCTATAATGTTATGGGCATATTTTGGTTTTACCGCTAAAACTCTCATTTATTCACCCACCGCCCAAGCTTTTCATTGTAGGCATATCCTTCCTTTTCAGCGCCCCCCCTGAGAAATGCCATTTCTTCATCCAGCACGTTTAAGACGGTTTTGTACTCTTCTATTTTCTTTTCGTAGTAGAGGACTTCTACTGAGTAGTTCTCCCACCACCGATTTAATTCAGATAGATCCATTTCCACCCTCCTTCGGGCAGTTCTCTTTTCTGCAAGCTATCCCATACTTCTTACATTGTCCCTCGTAAGTGTCGAAATCCGGGCATGATGGGTTGTAAGTGTTTTCGTTTTCCCAGGTCATTGTGTTGCGCCTTCTTGGTCTTCTACACTATCAAGTTCATAATCTACCTCGCCAATAAGTACAGCATATTCGTCAGGTAGATCTGCGAATCCGTCCATCTGTGAGAGTGTCACCCCTCGTAATAAATTATATGTGATGTGTTCCACGATTTCGGACGGTGTTTCTAAGTTATAAAACATGGATCTCCATTCGTCGTCTACTTGCTCGAAAACGGCAGGATTTATTTTAAGAGTCGTTGAAACCATGAAGGTTACATTTATTTTGTAATCGGCTGACATGGTTTACACCCTCGCAATAGCAGACGAAACTGTATCCAGCTTAACAGTCTTCCCGCAAGTCGGGCATTCTTGCGCCCATGTATCGGCAGTTACCGCCGTGTTTCCATCGACGGTTATTATTTTTCTGGTCCCACATGAACATGGATAGTACATGTTATAGAGATGCATGTTTTAGTCCTCCTGCCTTTCCTTACCCTCATCAAATTCCTTCAATGCCTTTATAATCCGATCATGCCCAAAAGTCCCACACTTCGGTATTATCTGCATATGTCCACTTTCGAGTTTTGCAGGATCGAATCTTGTAGGCTCTTGTGTCATAAATCCAATCTGTTCAGGTTCATTTTTAGGAGGTCTGGAAGTGTGAAGCATTATCCTCATGAATTCCTCGACTTTCTCAGCGTGTTCTTCGCATAATTTATCATAGTTTGGAAGATCTTTGTATTCCTTGCTTGTTTCTTTTACTGCTGCTAGAATGAAGTCGTCTACCATGTTATCTCATCTCCTCCATCGTCAACTGCGTTTCCACATTCTTCAGGCAATGTATGACAATCTATTCCTGCATCACATTCTTTTCCCGTTACTGAGCAAATTATTAACGAAGAGTCTTTCATTTCATCCACTTCCTCTTTAACATCTTTAGTTTCTCCGTTTGCGGTTCTTCGTCAAATATTAATATCCTGTCTAAATCGTCATCCTGATCCAGCAACGTCTTAAAAGCCGAATCCGCATCATCATCGCTTGTCCCTTTTTTACCAAGTCTTTTTAAATTGTTTTGATCGAGTCTTACCTGTTTTTTTACTGCCATGTTCTGTTACTATGTAACTTCATATATATATAGTTTATCTACCGGTTGTTACAGCGTAACTGTTATATACTTAAAAGCCCTATACTAAGTATCAGAAAAGCGCGGGAAATGCGCTGAGAAACAAGGTGAAAATAATGGTACAAAAATATGAACTCTATACACTGACCGATCTGAACGGAAACAAATGGAATGTAATGGAAGTCCTCGAATCAATGGCAGAGGACGAAATTGATACTGTTTGCAGAAAATACGGAATAGACGACTTGCGCTGGAAATGCGCGAAGGAAACAATTTAAAAATACTAGAAAAAACGGGACTAAGATAACAAAGGAGAAAGAACAATGACCACCGAACAAATTGAAACCATTAGAAAAGCACTCGAACAGAAATACGACTTTCCGTATTACTCGCTTATCCGAGTCCATACTCGCCACAATGGAACATTCCACATCCCTGCCCCAATGTTCAACGGGATGTCAAAAAGAGCAGTATGGGCTGGGAACCTGCCAATTGCTCAGGATAAGAGGGATGGAAAATATTACGAATGTCCTTTCTGTGGGGAAACTTCGTTTTTCTCTGGGGTCTGTCAGGACTGCAAACGAGATTATGAAGTGTGGGAAGAAGACGAAGACGGCGATTTCGGAAATGATGGTCAATGGGTAGACGGACCACTGCCGCTTGAGTATAGAAACCACGAAGCTGTGAAAACTGCTGTGAAAGAAGAGTTTCTCAGGAGACTTGATTCAGGTCTTGAACTCGGAATAATTTCCGCAGAAATCGTTCTTTCAGATGGTCCGCATGACCACTGCGAAACCCAATCACCCTTCCTGAAGAGAAGGGAATACAGAGCAGAAGAAGCACTCAATTATATAGATCGCGTCATAAGATCCTACGCTCGTCATCAGGAACGGGAAGAGTATGAGAAAGTGATCCGAGAGTATGTCCCGGCTGATGGTATCCCCATCGATTACATAGAAGGGAATGTAATCGAAGTTGAAGGCACGGATGAAAAGAGGAGATACGTGGATGATATGTGGCAGCATATGCACGGAGATTATTGTTATTGGCATCCTATGGGACGAGTTCACAAGGAAAGAAAGATCTACCCGCTTTGTGAACCTTCAAATGAGGTATAACATAAGATAACACAGGAGAAATAGATATGACAACAAAATCTTTTGAAATGATAGAATCAATTCCCTTAAAACTTACAGAGAGAAAAAACATTCTCGGAAACAGAGTAATTTTTGAGCCTGAGATATTAGGGCTTATAGATGATGTCAAAGAATCAGAAATGAGAGTTACCACCGAGTCACTGAAAAGGCAGCACGAAAGGGAGATCAAGGGGCTGAAAGTATGACTCTTCTTAGCTTTTCAGATCCTAAACACGTCTCGCGAATTCTCTCGGGGGAAAAAGCGCAGACTACAAGGAAGCCACGTAAATATCCAATTAAAGCAGGGGGCACTCTTCAGGTCTATTTCAGGTCAAGGATGAAAAAGGACTGCGTAAACTGTATTTTTGGACAATGTCCCGCTTCAGTTCAAACACATACACATGCTTTTCGAGGGCAGGTCTGCGCTCAACATCAAAATTTCTTCGGGACAGCGAAAGTAATAAAAGTAGAAGACTTCGATCCGCATCTATTAAGTCAATTTGCGCTTGAAGCATGGGCGAAAGCTGACGGATTTGAAAGCTTCGAGGAAGCCGACGAATGGTTTGCAAAAGTTCACGGCCAGGACTGGACTTCGCAACCATGGGATATAATTTATTTTGAAGGGGACTGGTTAAAATAAGAATTACCTCGGGGAGTGCGGATGCACAGCGGGAAGACCCATTCCTTTAGGGAGGGGAGAACGTCAATGCGGATTTTATGACTTGCGCGGGAAATGCGCGAAGGAATCGAGGTGAAAATAAAATGTTACCTCTCATTTTAGGTTTAATGTGTGGTGCAAAACCCAAAGAAATCTCACGTTTAATGGACGAAACAACGAAACGACACCAGGAAGCAGCCGAAGAATTACGCAAAAAGGAAGAAGCAAAGAAAGCACAGATTGAATATGAACGTGAAAAGTTCGAGGCTGTTATTGATGAGGTTTACGAGGAACTTGAAAAGTATGAATGTTTAGTTGGATCTGAAAACATGCAGGAACGGCTGTTGGATGAGCTTGATAATGTGTGTTATAAGATGAAGATAGACAGGGTAGAATTCTTTGAGATGTTTTTGAAAGGATTGAGAGAAAATTACGATTGAAGGAGGAATAAAAACAATGGTACAGAAAATATTGAACTTGACACAACATGCAGCGACCCCCGAACAGATCGTAGTAAGGAAAGTACAGGTATTCAGGCACGCCGGATTTGTAGAGGTGTGAAAATGACCTCTAAAAACTTTATAGAATGGGTACTAACAATACTGATAGTTTTCACACTAACTCTGACAATATACATATTAATGGAAATATATATATGGGGGGTATAATTAATGTCATCTTACCGCCCATCGTCAGCTATAAAATGGCCTGATAGACTCGGGCCAATCAAAATACCAATCTCGGGAAATGATATCATAGAATACAAAACCCCCAACAACGTCGGACAACTTCAAGCAGCTTCATTTTCAGGGAAAACAGGCATTGTAATCAGAGGAAAAAAAGAGAAAGCAGACGAAATAATAATAAGTCCAACTGATGAAGTTTGGACTGTTACATTTACCCCTCGCGGCGTGATGCCGTCTGTGGGGGTTTATAATGAGGTTATCACAATTATTATAAAACCATTGTAATAATGCCCTAAAAGTATATATACTTTTAGGGCATATAGTATATTGTAGTAAGGGCATAAGGCCCTAATAAGAAGGAGGAAAAGACAAATGATAAACCTTACAAAACTAGGAAAAGTAACAAAAACGTGGTGCAAAGACGGAAAACACAGAATGTATGTCAATGATCTATGTACATTAATTGGAATAGACCCAAAACATTTAAAAAGCGGAGAAGAGGGGAGAATTGCAAGAGAACTCGTGGCTGCCAAACTCTGGTACGATGTTGTAGCCGATGAATGGGTGAGCCAGGGGATAGGGCAGGCTAGAAAAGAACAACTCGTGGCAGAAATACTGAAACAAACTGGAGCTGAAGAAGTTGATGAAGAAGTTGAACATGAAACAGTTGAAGAACTAGAAACCATAGAAGAAACTGAAGCTCCTGAATTCACCGCAACAAGACCAAAAGATTCACCAATTGCAATAATCAACAGAATGCCAGAAAATAATGAAGACCTTGAAGCACTTTTCAAAGCTGAGAAAATAACAGAATTCAAATCAAAAGTACTTTACCTGAATGGTGCGCTCCAAGTAGGGCGGATACATAATATACACTTCGACAAAGCAAAATATAAAGAAATATTCATGAACTATCTTCTCGAAGAAAAGGAAAACAGTAATAAGAGGGCTTGAAATGGCATTAGAACATATCCTGATAAAAGAAGATCAAAAAACCTGCTGGAAATGCGGGCAACCAAACCCAGGACACTCTTATCCATCCGAGCGCGGGGAGAAGAGAGTGTTTTTTGATAGAAAGGTGTGAGATACATGAACAATGAAAAAAGTATAATATCCAGAATAAAATCACATTTCTTTGATAAAATTTCATTATACGTATATGCTTACATAATATCAATATACATCGCAATATCACTGACTCAAAACGTTTACATTCATGCTACAGTGATATTGTTTTTTGCTTTAATTCCGATCAGGATCGTGTATAAAGATATAAAAGAGCACATGAAAAAATGAAGAAAAAGATATTAATATAATTCATTTTTTAATTTTATCATTTCAGTTAAATCCGGTTCCCCTCCTTCATAACAGATAACAACTACATTTGCAGCCTCATTGAGATATTCTCTGTAATCCCGAATTACCTCTTTTTGAGATTCATCAAGAGTGTTATATCCATATTCTGTATCAAGCCTTTCGCTTTTGATCGTTGCCATAACACTCTCGCATAACTGTTTATATTCAAGAGCGGTTAATGCACCCTGCTGTATCATAACCTCATTTACCGCATTTTCGACCTGATTCGATCTGTACTGTATATCTAATGCGAACTGGTCCCCGGTAGCATCTTCTTCAGCCACGAATGCAACTTCTTGATTCGAAGTTGAATACAGTGCCCCAAGTGCCATTACTGCAAATACGGCAAGCAGAACCTTGATTTTAGCTGATTCTACGATTGTAATCATAATTTATCATCCCTCTTTATAAACACCTTAACATATTTATTTTTATTAGTTTTTCCAAGCCACACGTCTCCACTTTTCTGAACTACAACTGGATCGCCCACATGTGCCTTTAATCTTGATTTCCTTATTTCAGTATAAATCGTTGATGGAAGCAGGATATAATGTTTGCATGTTTCTAATTCATATTCATTATCTGAAACAAAGACCCTGATTTCCTTCCCATAATTGAGTTCATTTACATGTATCCTCCCCCTTGAATCGGTTTTTCTATTTATTTCAATGGGTTTCCATATTTTAGAATTCACGTACCCCCCGTCTTCGTTTTCAATATTATTCATATTTGTTATAGAGTTAGACATATTGATATATTTATCTGAGTTAGACGTTTCAGTAATAATGGAGTCATAAGACCCAAAATCATGAAGCCCGGAGGGATTCATGCTAAATGCCATGCTATAAGTGACCGTATGCCGCAGGCTATAGGGAACTGTATGCATGGCTGTCTGTCCTGAAATATTATTGAGGGACAGTGCCGGCAACATTTAGACCGCCTCTACGCCGTTTTTGACAAGCTGAGGGAGGATAGCACAGGAATTCTGTGCTTTTATGGATTCGAGCCATTTTGACACTGCTGCGCCCCTAACAAGCGTGTAATCGTCACCGAGTGCCTCAATTAGATGAGGGGTGTATTCCTTTTTAGAGATGAATATTACTTCGTCATAACAGCACGCGCCGGACGCATCACGCGCTAAAACCAAAGAATCGCGTTTTTCCTGGAGATCCTTGATTGAATGTTTGCATTCTTTTGTTTCGTATTCCCACGCAATTTTAATAATTTTACCGTTTGGCATCCTGAATTTAGCAACACCATCGGCTTTCAGGTCCTTCCCATAGTTATTATCAGTTTCCACCGATTCAGCACCGGCGAGCATAAATTCCCCTGCAAGCAAAGCATTCATAAAATAGTGTTCTGTGGTCTGTCCTTTGATTTTGCCATCTTCTCCGAGCATAGATTTCTTGTAGAATACTACAGTGTTAAGCCCCGTGAATGGGTTTCTCTCGGTCTCTTTTTCCCATCCGTTTGGGTATTCTCTTAATTTGAGATCTTTATTATACCATGTTTTGCATGATACTTTCAGATTTTTAACTATCTCAGAAACCACAGGATTCAGCACAATTTCACCACGCGCAGAGCCTTCGGTGTCTTCCTGTTCTTCGCATTCTACGCCAATCATCCGGTTTATTTCTTTTGCCAGTGGTCCTTTGTTTAAGATTGCTGCCTGTTCAAAATCATCAAGGTCATTGTAATATGGGACTCTGTGACCCTGGATAATAAGCAAGCCGTGACCTTTCCCTGGGGTTGTCAATATCCTTACGCTCTGCTCATCAAGTCCGAATTCCGCTTTAATAGGTGCAACATTATCGGGCCGCATATTCGCGAAGAGTAGCACGTAAGCAGAATTCGCTTTCAGCATATCGAGCATGTCCCTCGGATACCCTGCGAGATCCTGGGATACTGTCTTTGTATAAAGCCCCCATGATCTACCCTGCCTGTAGAACTTTTCGATGCTGTTTTTCATTGTTGGGTTCTTAACAAGGTCTGCGCCTTCATCGAGTGTTAACAACGTCCTTACTACAGGTGCTCCTGGTCTTGCCTGTGCGAGTTTCGTATAAACCACAGACATAATCATTAATGTGAGGGCTTCCTGTACGTTAGGAACTGCACTAAGCGCGGAAAGATCAGCTACAATATACGGGTTACTCAAATCCATTATATTGTGATTTACGAGATATCCTAGGGGACCATTGGGCGTAAGCATTGCAGTGTTGTTATACAATGCTTCGATTGGGCCCGTCATTTTCTTATGGGTTTCATCGTTAATCCATCCAAACAATAGATCCCTTAAGTCCGTAAAACACGGCCAGAACTCCCCGTCTTTCCACTTGTCTACATTGTCCATGCGAACATTTCCCCCGCCGTCAATGACGTGGAAATCTTCGTATAGTCTACTTAGTGCCTCCGTGAGCCAGTTTTTTTGTTGGTCTGAGTATCCAGAGCCGATTAAAAGCCCGATGCTTTCCAGAAGCATTGTAAAATGGGCTAAGTATGCGTCCTGGTATCCATCGACTGAGGTATCCATAGTCATTTCGTCAAAGAATACCTGGAACATGTTCGGGTTTCTGCCATTTCTCCCAAATTTCCACAATAACCCATTAAGAACTTTACATACCCTGAGATGGTCAGTTATGCCATCTTTTTTCGGGACAATATGAACAACGTGGTCACCGTCGAGATATGCTCGGATGTTATCTTTCAGCAGGTCTACCGATTTACCGCTTCCACTAACTCCTATTTCGAGAGCATTAGCGTTTGGGATGTTAGGATCATCAAAGTCAAAGTGAATAGGGTTTCCTGTCCTATCGTTCATCCCGATAAGTCTTCCTTTCCTTGCAAGGATTGGATCAGGAGATCGAAGGAGTGAAGTCTTAGCGCATAGGCTGGCCGGGACTGACTTTTTGAAAAGATTTGACCATATGTATGGAGTTGGTTGCATACTCTTCCATGTTTCAACCATTCCATACCTGGGGAGCTCATGTAAAATGCTTTTTTCATCACACACCGTTTCAATAGATTTTATGGTTTTTGTCACTGCCTTCTTAGAGAGTCCCTGAACTGCTGCTAAAAGGACATGGTGAAACAGCTTAGTGGTTCCATGATACAACTGCTTTTGATATTCGAATATGCCCTCTGCTGCAAGGTCATTAATTACATCGTGCTGATGCAGGAATTTATCATCTTCTTCCTGTACTATATTAGCGATCTTAATGTTCCTGCGTGCTGTTTCAAGTGCTTCATTTTCATGGAGTGGATTAAGTGGGTACACTACCTGACAAAGTGAGATAGCTGTATCTTTCTGGGTTCCAATTTCAAAAAGCCTGTCCATAAAACGCTGATCGAGTTCTGTCGGGTAGTCCTGCCTATCTCCATATTTAGGGCTTATCCTGCCGATTACCATGCACTGAACCCAGGTATCATTAATCTCAATCCACCACCCATCTTTAGATGGCTTCAATGTAATGGGGAGGGATGTATCAATTACATCCTTTAACATTTTTTTGTTTTGTTCTTTTTCTTTTTCCTGCTTTTTAAATTTTTTATCCATTTTTATTTTATAAATTGAGTTCATAAACCCTGATTTTTTAATGTGGTCAAATATCATCATGTTAAAGCACCCCTTCGAGATTGTCCATGTGTCCCATCTGAGCGCATATAATCGCGTATTCGGTTGGATCAGTGACGATTCTTACACTGACACCATGCAGCTCTAACGACTCTCCATACTTCTCCCTAATCTCATCTATCAGATCATTTGCTTCTGTATCGTTTGGGGTATATTCAATCCCTACAAAGATTACATGCATCCACCCTACACGGTTTTTAATATTTTCAAAATACTTCTTTTTCGCACTGTATCCAGCCCTTACAACAATTGGGAGATTCTTGTTTTTCAATTTTTCAGCATACACCTGTCCGATATTTGACAGGTGCTTGCTCTGTGCAGTTATTGTTTTATGGATGCACTGTGTAGGGATAGTCCGGTATAGTTTTTCCATCCCGTCATAATATGCATCAGGATCGTTGGCATCTGAAGGGGACGCAAGCCAGCATGTCCCTCGGTTACAGTATACTCCTTCGTAGACCTTTGTTTTTTGGAAAGTTAATCGTCCCTGGTCATCTACGTTTTCAAGTCCTGTCCATGATGAAGTTTTTAAAAGTGTGTTTTTAGGGTCGAACTTGTGGATTTCATTCTTCTTAACTGCGTTTTTTGCTTTGAACGTGGTTTTAAGTTCAGCTTCATAGATTGCAGTTTTCGATCTTGCAAATTTATAAACCAGTCCCGCGATTACAAGCATCGAAATGATACACGAACAGACGAGCGGAGTATTATGCGGGTCTTTACTTATTATGTTGATGAGTAGTACAATTATCGTGCCGGCAACTATGTATACTGCTATCTGTTTTTTGCCGTGTCTTGCTGTAACAGGGGTTTCAATTTTGATAAGTGAATTTGGAGTAGTTGTATCGGTCATTAGAAATACCTCGCGAGTCTGACAGCCGTATTAAGTGTCTTTGGTGAGAGTACTTTCCAGAGTACAGGCCACGTGAGAAACAGGAATTCCATCATTACTACTGTTGCAAAAAGCCCAAGATAGATGAATGAAACGCTGTACCATGCAAGTGTTTGAGATGTGGTATAATCTACAACTGTGCAACAAACCCATACAATCGCAAACTGTGAAAATATCATTACAATAATCGCAGAAGTTACAAGTATGGCAGCCCACCTCGTTTTCTTAAATGCGAATGGTAGTCCGTACATAATCCAAATATGAGCTGAGATTAAGATCATCATTAATCTTATTGAAAAAAACAAAATTGAGCAGAGCCACAAAATACAAAATGTGAGATACAAACCGAGGCTGTCACTTGATAGAGTTACCTGGTCAAGAATTGATAACATCTGATCTTCTACAAGAGCATTATTGATTATTAACGAACCAAAAAACAAAGCAGGACCAAAAAGTAGCCATGCACAAGTCTTAACAAAATAACTTCCCATTTCAGCAGGCGCAATATACTTTCTTCCATTGAAATCACTGAGGAATTCAGCCGAATCTTCCGGGCAAGCAGACTGATAAATTAAGAATATCGCAAGTGCAGCCCCGAAAATAAGAATTGCTCTGATATAAATATCCCGCATCACATTAATCCGGCTCATCATTTCGGGATCTTTTGTAGGGTCTATAGTGTGGGCAGTGACCGCAAAAATCGCCGTCTGTGTTTGGTCTTTCCCTTCAACATCCCCTAACTGCATCCCGCCTACAGAAACAAACAGAGTATTGATGTTATCAATAATGGTATTTTCAATCCCGTCTTTGATCATCTGTGCCCCGGCAGATATTTTAGTCGATTTTGTGACATATACATCATTTTTAGGGGATATCGTTGCAGTTTCGTTTAAGTCATCTACCCTGATTGATTGATGGGGGCTTGTTACATTTTCAAACACATCCGGTGATTTCATATCATCAACTGCGGCTTTGTGTGCAGCAGGGATAATCTTAAGGTGATCTTCTTCTGCGGCATGTGCAATCCCTGGAAGAATTAGTATCAGCATCAAAAAAAAATACAGGGTTTTCATGCTAAAATCACCAATTTGAGAGGATGGCCACGCCAGCAGAACCGAGCTTCAGGATTAAGAGCACTCCGAGAATGCTAAAAAAACCCTTTCTGGTTTTTATTTCGTTTTCTACGTTGTCCCACCCACCAAAATAAAACTTCAGGGCAAGCCACCCGATAGCCAAGATAGCTATGTACGGGACCAAAGCATAAACGGTGTCAATTACCCACTTTAATTTATCAATATACGGGAGCTGGGATAAATTTTCCATGCCCTTAGCTGTATCAGGTGTAAGAGAAATGTTTTTGCTTTCGTCGGCTGCATAAACTTTGCTTATCATTCCTGTTAGTGAGCCACTAACAGCCAATAACTTTGTTTTTATTGACATACAGTTAAATAAGACGTTTAAGTATATTAACCTTGTTGAGTATATAAACTCAACAAGTATTTACTTTTAAAAAAATTAATTAAATGCTATATCCAGAATTTTATATCCGGCATACAGAGCCATTATTAACTGTACCACGAATGCAAATATTGATACAATGATCCCACGTTCTTCTTTATTATGTTCGATAATCTCTACTTTTGCCGGGAATGATTCATATGGGGTAAAATACTCAACCTGAAGTTTTGACGGATCAAAATCCCCGTATATTACATATTCGTCTCCCATGAATGGTATTGATCCTGTCCTTATGTCGCACCGGGACAACGTCGTATAAATCAAACCTTCGTCAGTTTCGGCCCTTTCTCCGAGCATTAACAACCTAGTAGATGTATTTTCCTCGTATGTAATTTCTATTTTTTGAATTGAGTCAGAGACAGGAATATTAATTCTCGTTACTGGATTCATAGTATCTTTAAAAACATGTACATAAACTGTAGCTTCCGTATCTCTTTTTAAAATATCATATGCAGGAGCAGAGTCTTCAAAAACGGTTTTTGAGGTTTTGGTCTTGCTCTTTTTCTTTTCACCTGTAAGCGTGTTCGTTTTTATTGTGTACCAACTGGTTTCGACTTTCAAAGATGCATATGCGATCCCGTCTTTAATTTCAACTGTTTCTTTTTTGTCTATTTTTTTAATATGACCTGTCCACCCCATTAGATCAGGGCTTCTAACTACTCTTGATTTAGTTAACACTGCGTTTTCATCAGGGATGTAGGGGACATCATCAATTACAACGACGTCTTTAAATCCGATTATTTTGATATACCCTGCCACGATTCCCTGAGTTGTTTCGTATTTTTTAAAATTACTATATGAAAAACTATCTGATGTTTGCCCTGTTCTTCCAGTATCTGAGAACTCAACCTCTAAAATATCAAATATCGAATCAAACTCCCTCTCAGGCCCCGGCTCAAAGTCCTCGTCCTCGATATCCTCAACGCCAGTCCCGCCTCTCATAGTCATTTCCGCAGAAACATAATCACATTCCCATGCCGAACCTGTCCAGTACCATTCAGAAGACCCAGGGTTAACTCTAGGGTCCTGCTCGTAATCACTTCCAGAACATCTATTATAATTCCCCGCAGAATTCCCCCACAAAATATTATCTTTGGAAATTATTTTATGCGAGTTTTCAAGAGTGTTTGATATCCCATACCCTTTTCCGCTCCCTGTATTGTGTCCTGCCTTAGTATTTGTAATTATATTATCTTGAATATCAATGCAGAAATTAGCCCCATTAGCCCCTTTAGACAGCCCTTTAACTGAATACGTGACAATCCCCGCATTTGAACAGCCGTCGAACACGTTATTATAAATATTGACATTATGGACTCCTGAAATCAAGATACCTGCCTGCCAGTTTCTCCAATCCCATCCAGTCGAAAGGAAGGCATTATGATGTATTTTTATTTCCGAGTTCGACTCATCGTAATTAGACTGTGTGCCCGCTATCCACATCCCAGGCCCGCCGGTCATTTTGAATACGTTATTGCAGACCTCGGCATTCATTACCATGTTTTTGTCGGTTTTATCAAGCTGCACCCCAGGTCCTGCACTTTCCCGCGCCGAGCAGGTGATGAAATTGTCATGAATATAGGCATGGTCGCTATCTCGGATACGGGCTGCGTTATTGATCCTGCAATCTATATTACATCCTGACATTTCAACATAGTCGCTTTTGATCGCGAAAAGGGCTTCGTGACCTAGTTTATGCGCTTCAATGTCTTTGAACTCGACATTGCTGCATTTTGTAGCTCGTAGGAAGTCTCCCAGGGAGTTTGATCCTGTGCAGTCGTGGACGTTTACGCCGTCGCAACCTGTGGGCATGATGAAATTATAAAAACCCCTACCCGTTATCAGATCGGTTTGCCTGTCTGCATTTCCATCAAAATGGATTCCGGTAATTTCAATATTTTTACAGTTGTTCGCACGGATCAGAGGGACCATCTTGTTTGCATAGTCTTTCGTCGCTTTGTGTTGATATTCGCTCCCAGATAGCCGGTTTGCGTTGTCTGGAATGGTTATGGTTGTCTGTCCTTGCCCGTCTAAAACGGTGCCGGAGTCTAATATAATAGGATCATTGATGCAGAAATCTCCAGACAGTATAATATAGTCCCCTGCTTTGATAGCCTGATTGATTTCTACCTGATCGGCTGTTCCGTCGCATCCTGTGACCTCTATTCTATCCGTTTCAGGAGCAGACCCCCCTACAGTATTTCCATCAATGACTATCTCATTGAATGAGACTTTCTTTCCAGAAGCCTGAGAAACCTCATTGACTCCAGAACCAAGTTTATTATTTTCAATTATGAGTTTATCCTTAGTGCCTCCTCCGTAAAGATAGCAGACATATCCTTTGTCTACATAATTATTTTTTATAGTATGAGTCCCGCCGTTAATGTTTCCTCGATAAACAACTCCTCCCCTGCCTCCATAAACTTCGTTACCTGAGAAATCAGAATCAAGAGAGCCATCAATGAACGCAAAGAAGCTCTTAAACACTGTTATTTTATTATTTTTTACCTCATAATTGAGGGTTATCGCATGAGCATCAACCGGATTTGCGCCTTCAATGGTGGCTCCAATGAATTCATTATCATGGATTGATATGTCTCTCAGGAGTGTGAGCCGCTCATTGGTATTTCCTGTGATACAATGCCTGCAATTCTCAATGTAATTATCATGGATGTCTATGTTAGCCGATCCTGACCATGCGCCGACCCCATAGCCACTGCCAGATTTAATCGAGTTTCGTATGTCGCAGCCGGATACCTCAACATCATAACAGGAATACAACGAGAGAGCAGCTAATCCACTGTCCCTGATGTCTACGTTTTTTACACTGCTGTCTTTACAGGCTTCAAGGGTTATTGCCATTCTGTCGCCGATTGGGTCTGAGTCCTGTATTTTCAGATTTGTAATATGGATTTCAACCGGTCTTAAGACGAGAACGCGGGAGTCATCGGAAAGCGGATAATCCCTCAGAAGTGGCTCGGTGAGTGTGATTGTGTTGTCTGAGACACTTCTAACCTCATACATTTCTCCTGTTTTTTGTTCGGGGTAATCCTTTGGACACCACAGGACAGACTTGTAGATCTTGATTAGGTCGCCTGCTTGCACTTTGCCGGCATCTTGGAGAGTGACAGTGTATGAGCCTTCAGACGCACTTTCAGACAGTTTGGAAGACGTAACTGTATGACCTGAGAAGAGAAGTCCGTTCTTCAAGCCGTCATCTGTTTTGATTGAGATCTGATGTCCGTTACCATCGAGAACGAAACTTTTTCCTGTTGTTGTTATGGGCTTCGATATGGTCAGATCCTGAGTTAGTATTATAGTGTCTCCGTTTTCTGCGTCGTTTAGCGCGGCTTGGAGGTCATTTGATACGGTTCCCGCGTGAGCTATACAAGGGAATAATAAAAAAATAAATAATATAATTATTGTGTGTCGCGTCAGCTTCATAGTAATATCCTTACTTACACCGTTACTTATGCGTAAAGTATATTAAGTACGACATCCTATTAATAACTTACTTACAGTTAAATAGAATCAACATGGATACACATACATGAAAAAATTAATACGCCGTTGGAAATGCAAATGTGAAAAATGTGGTCATGAGTGGGAATCGAGAATGACGAATCCTAACATGTGCCCGAACTGTAAGACAACGTACTGGAATGAAAAGAAGGCAATTGTTACAAAGAAGGAGAATGACCAAAAATGACAAAGTACAGAGTACTGGCAATCGTAGAACAGAAACGGGGAATAACAGATTAGTGTTTTTGAGGTGTCCCCGGACTGAATAAGGGATGGATTGAGAACTCAAAAGTAAAAGGTGAGGCTTGATAATATGACAACAGAATTTGCCAGAGAATTTTGTGCTCAGTCTTTTGATGAACTGAAAGAGACTATCGGATATTTAGGCTTCAATCCCGATCATTGGATATGAGATGAAATTAAGGCTACATATATTGTGTGAGGGTGAAGCATGATTGAACCAAAAATAACAGTAATAGTAAATCCACTTTCTACACTATGCGAGGAATTCACAGAGTATTCTCAAGAATTCGTTGAAAGATGTTCTAACTGTGGATCGTCTCTATTTTATTTATATAACGAACCTGTTCCTGAAGGAGAATATATTCAGAATGTTTGTGCTGTGTGCGGATCGAGGCAAGGCGGGTATGTAAATAACTTTAGGAAGACCGAGGCGAAAAATGAGTAAAGTATCATCTCACATCGTAAAAAGATCAGGGAACTCCTACAGAGCCCTGCGATATGGGCAATGGCATACAAAAGTTCGATACCTCGGAGGGATTGAAGCTCGTTTGAGTCCGTCCCTGGTGATGGTTGGAAGTGTAAGAAGATTATAAAATTAAGATGTCAAGGATTACTTGACAACTTAAAAGGGGATATGAGTATGAAAAGACAATATGAAAACAATGGAAAGACATTTTGGGAAGATATCGACTCAATAATGTCAATGAAATCGGAACAGTATAAAGAATCAATTAATAAAAATTGTGGTGGAGAGGGGTGGATGTGTTTAAGCTTGAGGTGAAAGCATGAGAGAAATAAAATTCAGAGCATGGTATCCAGGATATAAAGCCACTTCGGGAAATGAAACATCAATCCCTCCGATGATGTGTGATGTAGTGCGATTTGAAAAAACATCAGATAACTATGATACGTATGTTCTCGATTCGTATAAACAGACCGGATGTAGTCGTTTTGCTGTCCCTGTTTATAGAGTAGAGTCAGACGAACAGCAGAGTATTATAATGCAGTATACAGGGCACAAGGATAAAAACGGTAATGAAATCTATGAGGGTGATATTCTAAAATGCCATGACAAGCTGCATGGAAAATATTTTGTTGGTGTTGTAAAAATGCAAGATGGGTGTTGGTCGATAGACTTATCACATTTGCCTGATGGGCATAAACCATTTCACCCCGCTATCGGATGGAATAGAGACTCGGATTACCTGAAAATGTATCATCCTGTTCTTGGGAACTCAACTGAGATTATTGGGAATGTCTATGAAAATCCTGAGATGATTGTGAGGTGAAAAATGAATTCAAGAGCACTCCTTAAGCAATGTTTCACATGCAAACATAATCTCAAATGCTGGCGTCTTGAAGAACAAAGCCCGGATGGGATAGAAGCACGTTATAAAAAGATTAAATTTGTTTCTCTTGTTAAGTGGATATGGGGGATGAGAGGACGCAGCCTAAAACAGTTTGAGTATTCCGGTATAAGAACTTGCATAGATGCAATTAATCCGTCTATCGCACTGAATCAGGGGCTTTCAGATGCTTATACTCAGCAGGTTATGGCAGTCCTTGAAGCTCATGCAGGTTCTAAGGATGATTGGTGGTGTTGTCCTGGGGAGGATCCAGATGCAAATGAGGAATGGATTTATGAAATGAGGTAAAAAATGGACTACAGGATAATTGAATGTTTATTTTCCATAATAGGAGTCATTTTATCTAGCATATTAATCTGGGGCTGGACATATGAAATGCGATATAAATTCAAAGTTAAATATTTTCTTCGCCCTAAATTCAAAAAAGGCGATTGTGTTTTAGTCCCAGACAGGAATAATAAACCCACTCTCGCACAAATTCGACATGTGTTCACTGATTGGAAATATAGAGTAATAAGCTATGAAGTGTATCCTACGTTTTTTGGAAATAATTATGTCGATTTTGAGTATTTTGAACAGTTTAATTATAATGAGAGTTTGGTATATGATGTGATGAATTATTATGATATGAAAATGTGGGACAAATGGATGGACGAAAAAAATAAAAGTTAATTTTTGCTATACGTTTCTATCTGAGTTTCCCTTTTATTTACTCAGAATTATATATCTTTTTTTCGCTGTTTAAAACCGGTGTCTAGCGACACGGTTAAAAAGTGCCTATGTGTTTCTCGTTTTTAGGGAGAATAGCAAGCTTTTATTTTAGTTTACAAAACAATAAGAAATGTAAACTAAACATATACATATTCTCTGTTTTTCCTCTTATTTTTACTCAAATTTAATTGAAATTCCATGTTTAGTTTACATTACTTCTATCTTGTAAACTTTTATTTAATTAACTATTAATACTATTATTACTATTACTATGTATGGAATACTTAACTATACATTGCTCAGGATGTGGGCAAAAATGGAACTACAAAGGTAAGAAATTGAAACTTATTGAAGAAGGAAAGCGGGTTTATGTTTCCTGCCCGACCTGTCATAAAAACATAAAAATTGATTGAAATATGAAACATTAGAACTTCAGGATAAAAATATTGCCATGTCAAAGCAAATGAAAAAACTCGAAAACGAACTTAGTCTGTATAAAGACTTCTTTGTAAATAACGAAGTTAAAGTTTTTCTGAAAGATAAAGAGAAATAAAACGTAAGGAGGGGTAGATATAAACTCGCTTGCAGTCTTGGGAGCCTCCGACGTCGTTCTAAAGAAACCCGTCGACTACTTGACAAGAGAAGAATTGGACACTCTTAAAAGAGCTTGCCTAATAACCTATGAACGCTCTAAAAAGACTGAAAACGATGAATGGATAAAAGACAGGGATTCTTTGTTACTCTCTTTGATGTGGGTTACAGGTGGGCGCATAGCAGACTGTTTAACGTTCACAGATTACAACCTGAACATAAAAGAAAGAACTATAACATTCACTGTTAAAAAAAGGAAAGTTAGAGATTACAAATATGAAGACCCTAAACCCTTTGTTCATACTGTTTCCCTCGATAATGAAACACTTTTTGAAGTGCTTGATTATACCCGAAAATGGGAAATAAAAGGGTTATTGTTCGCTTCGAGGAGGAAGAGTAATAAATCATTAACAAGACAGGCGATTAATAAAAAACTCAATGAATACTCAGATCTTGTAGGAATCCGGCATATTCACCCTCATATGTTCCGGCATGGATTAGCTATGTTCTTGCAGTCTCAGGGCGTGCCTATAGAGGTTATTTCGTTTAGATTGGCACATTCGAGTACAAGGATTACTTTGGAGACTTATGCGAGGATGTCGGCATCTCAGGAGAGGAGTATTATTGAGAGTTTGGGTGTGAGGTTGAGGTAATATTATAATTGAGAGATATTGAAAAAAGACTTACTGAATGGGGAATATTGAGGAAGTAAAGAATCTGAAGAGTGCTCTTCTTAACGTTTTTTAAAGAAGGAGTGTGAAAAGTAAATGAAAAAAGATTTAATATCTGTTAAAATTCCAGAAACAAAACAAGAGTGTAACTCAATGAGAAAATGTTGGAAATGTTCAATTTATATCAGTGCCGCTCAGGGAGACGACTTCTTTGGATGTTTTGATCCTGAAAAAATGAAAAGCAACGTTGAAGAATTATTTAATTGTTTCTGAAAACCAAGGTTGGAACAAGGGAGTGGAGATTGAAGGAAGATTAAAAATTAATTGAATGATCGGAGCCACCAAAAATGATTAATGTTTTAATTGGAGATTGCAGAGAAGTTCTCAAGACGCTTCCTGGAAAGTCCGTTCATTGTTGTGTAACAAGCCCTCCTTATTACGGTTTGAGAGACTACGAAGTAGATGGACAAATAGGTTTAGAGCAGACCCCTGAAGAATATGTTTCTGAGCTTGTGGGAGTATTCAGAGAGGTTAAGCGGGTTTTAAGAGATGATGGGACGGTCTGGTTAAATTTGGGAGATTCTTATTCAGGTGGTGGGCGTGGTGGAGATCCTAAACATAAAAAAGATAGCAATTCAGCAGAGAAGACAGCACCGAGTTACAAAGGGATTCCAGCAAAAAATTTAATTGGTATCCCCTGGCGCGTAGCTTTCGCACTTCAAGCAGATGGTTGGTATCTCAGGCAAGATATTATCTGGCAAAAAAACAATCCGATGCCGGAAAGCGTAAGGGACAGATGCACTAAATCACATGAGTATATTTTTTTGTTGTCGAAATCTCAGAAGTATTATTTTGATAATGAAGCGATAAAAGAAGAAAGTGTCACGTGTGACCCAAGGCGACCATACACAAGCAATGGAGCGAAACAGTTAGATGGGAGAGATAACTGGCACTCAGGAGAACCAAGAGAGATGGGAGATTTCACAAAGAGAAATAAACGTTCTGTCTGGCAAGTAAACACAACGCCATATAAAGGCGCACACTTTGCAACATTTCCAAGTAAGTTAATTGAACCATGTATTTTAGCTGGAACTGCTGAACATGGAGTATGCTCTGTATGTGGAAGTCCATATAAAAGGGCGATTGAAAAAACAGGGGAATTTCAAAGAAGATGGTCTAAATCAAATGCTGACGGGTCGCCTTACAATTCTCAGGAAAGTATGCAGAACACATATGAAACCGTAGGCTGGAAACCATCTTGTTCTTGTAATGCTCCTTCTATCCCTGCAACGGTTCTGGACCCATTTGGAGGATCTGGTACAGTAGGGCAGTGGTGTAATCAAAATAATAGAAATGCCATATTAATAGAGCTGAATCCTGAATACAAACAACTCATTGAAGATAGGATTAACTCTAAACCAAAGAATCACCACAAGAAAATTAAAGCTTCTCCGTTGGAAAAATGCACATTGCAACAGAATTTAATTCAATATTTCTCTTAATGTCTCCTTTTGTACATTGTTCTCTAGTTAATGTTTTTGATATACGTTAACCCTTATAATATTCATTTCCTCTTTTTTCATAATTCTAATAATTTCTCATATTAATTTAGAGGCTATGCGTTTCTTAACAAAATTGTTCTATAGACTATAGAAATATAAAATGTTTGACCGATTTAGTGATTATTAACCCACCTATCAATAGAACAAATGGCAGCCCCCGCAACATTTAACCCGCTGATGCTGCATACTCCAATAACATCCCAGAAATCTGTATCCTTCTGAAAATGCCCGCATGTCCGGCAGACCTGCATTTCAAATGATTGAGATTTTTTTAATTGTTCGTGGTCATGTTTGATTTCTGCAAGAGTGGGAAAACAGTTCATGCACATATCGACCCTCTTAAGAGTATTATACTTCATTGATTTTCATTTTCCATGCCTGTTCCTGTCCATCCCAGAACAAACCGGCTTCGTCCTTCAATCTCTGCCAGTATTTCGCATCATAGTCCTTCTCGGAATACTCCTGAGCGCGATGTCTGCAATGGGGTTCCCGGAGCACCTTCTCGGCGTAGTCGCTCTGAAGAGTTCCCCAGATGAATATCTGCCCCACAAGAGCTACATGGCTTGGGCGCGCTATCTCGTCTACAGGTCCCACAAAGACCCATCGTTCTTGCTGCAAGACAAGTGCCTGTTTTCGTCCTTCTTCATAAGCCCTGTGTGCTGCGATATCAGCGAGAAGAGAGGAATATACTAGGGTACTCGCTGAAAACGGCTTAGAGATGATCTTAGAGCGTTCCGAAATCGTGAGGTCTTTGTCAACATAGAGTTCTTTCTTTTTTTTGCCCACATTGTCAATTGTGATATTTTCTTTTCCTGAGAAAACATCTGAAACATATTTCTGGATTTCATCTTGAGTGCTGCCCGCTTCGGACATCTCTTTTACTTTGTTCAATATCTGATCTTGTGCGGAGGTATTGAATTTCTTGAGGGACCCCAAAAAGAGAGCTAACAGGATAGCGAGCTCGGCTTTTTCTTCGGTTGTTAGGCCGTCCTCTTCAGGATCTTCGGCTGAAATGAGAGGACGGGTAGATTTATGTTTTTGCCCTGCGCCCCGTCCTGCAAGATAGTTTTTTGCAAGTTCTTCGGTGAGGGCTTCGGCTTGGGTAGATTCTATTTTTTTAAAAGCTTTCTTAAGTGACTTCTTAAAGTCTTTGAGGTTAAACATTGTTATTCCTCAAAAACGGTTTTCATTCCTTCTTCATATGCCTCTTGCAGTTTCTTAACTAATTCCGTTTCATCAAAATTCGAGGGAGCCGTAGGATCGGCAGAAATTAGCCCTCCATCCTGCATGGCTCCAAATAAACAAGCCTTCAAAATCGCATTAACCTCCTGGACCTGCTCCGGCCAGAGTGGATTGATCTGGGCCTCGTAGTTATCCAATCCCAACAGCCCGAACCCATACTCCTCTCCGAGTGCCTGAGAATCCATCTGGGAGGCTCCTACGCCCTTGACTATAGCGAGCGTTTCAGCGTAAGTTTTCGCGACCTGAGCTTCAGTCAAAATGTCTTTTGTATCCGGTGTATCGAGGGTGAAGTGGGCCTTAATGTCCTCGAAAGAATAAGCTCCCTCTTCACCGTTCCATGTTTTTCCTGAAAACATCAATTTGATAAGCCGGTCTGCCGCTCCTTCATATTCAGTCCTCTCCCCTGTGTGAACTGAGTTGAAAATCTGTAAAATATTTCGAGAGCTGGCCAATTCCGTACCTGTCGCATCAATAAGAGATATTGGAAAACCGAATGCTTGACCGATCTCTTCATTAAGTTGATCGATGAGCATTTTTATGAAGTTCTCCGAAACCGATTTCGCACTTTCGACGGGCTCTAATGAGACATCAGGAGGAGTTGTAAGGACGCCTCCCTCTTTCATACTGCTAAGAACATTGTTTGAAAGTGTCTTCATTGAGTCCACCCACGAGTTGTAGGCTGCGATTTCGGCGGAATAATTAAAAGAGTTCTCGGCGGGTTTCCGGGGAGTTGACGTGACGAAAAACGGATTCCCGGACATGTCCTTTCCGAGCTGAACCATACCGTTCTTCGCGTGGATGAATGGGCTCAGGATAGAATAGATCAAGTTGGGAGAATTTGTAAGAAGTAATCTTTTCAACCAGATAGCCAGGATAACAGAATCTATCGGCGCATGATCCGTTTTTGTCTCACACTCGTCATAATAAACATTGTGAGGCTGTCTAACTTCTGTATTATGCATTGCCACAATGCGCTCGGCTGCTGCTATTCTCAGATTGTTGATATCTGAAATGCTATAATCAGTTTTGTATTTTTCAAAGAGAGCTTTAACCGCGTCACTGTTTCCTGTTTCCCGCTTGTCGATAAAAGTTGCATAGTGATCGAGGGTCCCGAAGGGAATAAACCATGAATCAACCTCTTCGGCGGTTCCATAAGACGAAAATGATTTATTAACGCGGGCTTTCTGATGATAAAAAATTATAGATGAGTCCCAGGGATCAGTATAAGTTCTGACTGTTGCCGGGGTGATCCTTTCGAGGTGGTGGATATTTCCGTCGGTATCCCGGTCAATTCTTCGGAATGAGTGCCCGACGAGGATGCCGTAATCTTTGTAGTCTTCCCGGAATACCTGCATTAGTTTGATGGATTCGACCCAATCTGTTATCTCTTCTATAGCCTGATAGTAGAGTTTGTTGTCCTTTGTTTGGATTGTAAACCCCTGAAGCAATGTATTTTTTAGATATGGATAGATTGTGCCGGATAGGAGCGGATCAGCTTCAAATGCTTCCTGCCGGAGTTTAGGGGTTGCATGTGGGATTTTGTTTTTTGTTTCCTGAATCCATTTTAGGAGGTTTTCGTGGGAGAGATAATGGTTTTCTAGGGGTTCTGATGAGGACGCGCCTACGGTGGATGAGGATTTATCTGTTTGTGGTTGGGGGGATTGTTTGGAGGTTGTGGAAAAAAGAGAGGATATTTTAGGGAGTTGCATATATTAGACTGTATCAAAAAGAGATATAAGGGAAAATTAAAAATGTTACCAATCGCTCGGTTTCTCATTACGATATTCCGGCATCATAACACAGTCAATATAATAACCTCCTTTATGTACCATGCCCTGACTGAATCGACTTGTGAGTCGTACCTTATCATATCCTCCCTCTACTGCTGCGTATTTGTCATAGTAAGACAGATACCTGATATTGTTTGTGATGAGGTATGCCCAGATGTCCCTCCAATCAAGATCACGAAGCGGAAAGGCCACACGTCTACTACCATCCATTTGTATGAGAGGTCCCTTAACTCGTCTTGTCCTACGTGTACTTTCCTGTCCCCTGATGCCAAGTAATTCAACCGTGCAATTATGTTTTTTCATGACTCTAAAAAGGTTCCCAAAAAATCTTTTTGAGTTTGGGGTTTTGTGCCCACAACTATATAGGATTTTTGCTCCTGCTTCCCTGCCGATCTTGACAATATCATCAGTCATTGCCTTTGGCATCTTGATCTGTTGAGATTCATAATCATATCCGGAGTCGCTGTAATAGACAGGGATCTGATTGTTCTGCCGCATGACCATATGGAGCAGAACAAGGCTGTCCTTGCCTCCGCTGTAGAGGACGACAGGCCATTCTGCCATAAGGATTTGTTTGATATTGTTTTCAGCCTCTTTGATCCGTGCAGCATATTCTGGCAATTCCGCCCATAATTCAAATAGTTCACGCCATTCGTCCGGCATCATAGGACAACCTCAAAAATGTGAATAGAATATAGACCCCGGAGCTGCACACATGGTAATGTTTTTCTTATCCCAATACGGAGCTTTCCAGGCGAGCCTTTGAGCCACCGAAGGGATACCATACAGGTCCTTAAAATCTTTTGCTGGAAAGGGCCTCATACACTTCCCATCTTTCACAAAAGAATAGTCCTCTTCTGTTTCTTCAATTGATATTTTTCTGACAATCCCATAACCAATATCCGTTTTTTTTCCAAGTGCGGTGAGGTCTTCAAGGATTGAGCTGCATTCTTTTATATTTCCGTTATAATAAAATGTAACTGTTCTTGTAGGGATTACAGGAAATTTCATCATATAGTTCTTGAAAAACCCTTGCCCTAAACGGATTCTTTTGATTTTTGATTTCACATGGTCCAGGTGTTCCTCGTCAAATCTTTTGTAAACTGACTCTGTTTTCACGACATCCGTGTCAAATTGAGAGACTGAAGAGTGATAAACTCCTTTTGTCTGTTTTAGAGGCAACTTTAGAATGTTATGGACAGGGAGCGGGTTTTTTGCAGGGAGGTTGTAATATTCATCTCTGAGAAGTTTTCTCATAAGTAGAGCCATTAGAACGCTGTCCCCGTGAATATACGGGTTTGCCAGGAGAAGAGGAGATCCTAGTTTGATTTCCACTTTGAAAGGTTGAAAGTTTGAAGGGGGGTTATATCCCTTCAACTTTCTATAGATAGACTGCATTATCTTGTCTCCAGCTCGCTTAGAGTATTGCAGATCTGCTCTTTGTTGTCTTCAATGAATTTCAGATACGCTGAATCATCATCAAGTTCATAATTCAGCTTCACAGTTCCGTATCCTACCCCAGACTTTCCCCCGATCCACGGGTGTTCTCTCCAAAGATTCAGGGCGCGAGCCAGGACAGCTTTCTCTACATCATTTGGATTGTCCAGGGCAAAGGAATGGACAAAGATGGTCCCCGGATTGATTACCTCAAAGCTCATAAGCATCTGGTGTGCGGCTTCTCCTTCTTGCCTTGCTTCTTTGATGTCGTCAAGCCGTGTCATGAAATCGAATGATACAAGCTCATATATGCTTGTTGTTGGCTGTACTGGAAGGTCATCCGGCAGGAACTCCTTAAGCTCTGAACAGATAGGCTGAGCAATTGCACATTTCAGTTTTCCCTCAAACATCTGGTTTCCGAGAGCTGTGCCTAGGACAGCGAGAGGGGGTAATTCGGCCCGAAGTCTTTTTTTCATGTCGATATCGATGAGCCCGGAGTCCTTGCTGTCAACAGCTTCAAGAATTCCACCTGTAAACAACATATGATATATTTTCATGTTTGCAAGGGTGTACCCGACTCTTTCAAGTAGATCGTCCCAGATCATCCGGCGTAATACCCCTCTTATGGCATTGCCAGAGATCACCGGAATTTCAATGACAGAATTGTCCACAATGTAAGCCTGTCTTCTGATAAGGCTCTGATTACCTGCTTTCTCGTCTCCTCCGTGATGAATAGGCGACTGTGCGGTAATGAATCCGGGTACTCGTAATACTGTCATTAGAATCCCTCCAAACTTGTATTACCTTTCATTTTCTTAGCTGTTTCAAACTGTTCTTTAGCTTCCTTCTGAGTCAAGAGGGCAACAAGCACTGATTCTTTCCCTATCATTTTCCTTACCCTTTCCCTTTCGTCTTCAAGCATTTCAATGTCAATAGTATCCATAGTTGCCGATGGCAGCCCTAATCCCTTACAAACCTTCTCAAGCATCTGAGGCACATTCTCCATTCCGGCCGCCGCCCTGAGTCTTTCTGAGAAAACATCAACTGAAGATCTTTTCATAGATGTCATATCTTTCCAGGAAACTCTTTTCCAGATTCCAGAAAGTGTTTTTGCCAACAGCCCTCTTAATTCTTTGTCTGTGATTTCCATTCCCATTTTATCAGCTCACGAATATAGCCAGATCCCAGAGAGGGTTCCCGGCCAATAGTTTAACTTTTTCAATAAGTTCTATGTCGTACCCAAGCTTTTCATAGCTTTTCGCTTTGAAATTACCGGTGCTAAGTTCTGTTTTTGTGATTTTCTTTTCAAGGATGTCGGTGATAATATCACAATATTCTTTCAGTTTTTCAGTGTTCACCTCGATAAGATCATAATCAAGTCCAATCGTATAGTCAGTTTTTGACTCTTGCACTCGATTGATAAGATTAAGCCATCCCTGCTTTTTCCAGGTCTGGGTAAGGTATATCACGAAAGGGGGTTCAGGTGGGTTCAGTAAGAGTTCCTTCGCTCCGTCCCGCTTAACTTCGGTGAATGTTTCGTGGGTAACTGCCCATGCCTTCTTTCTATACATCTGCTCATTGTAGACGTGCCAGCATTCTGGGCAAATACAAGAGCCTCCTTGTATTAGGTCGTAAGCTGTGAATGTGTCTTTCAGTTCGGCTTTGTGTCCGGCTGTAGTCCCAAGCCCACATAAAATACAAGAACCTGTAAGCGTTCCTTGTTCTGGTTCGATGTTTCGAGCAGAGCATAAGAGTTTTGAAAGTGTTGTCATGATTCGACCTCATGCAAAATAATTAAAACTGTATCACCATCCTTGATTTTTTTAAAAAATGGAGTCTTAACCGGAAGCTTACCTGCTTCCAGATAAGTCCTAGGGAGTGAGGGAAAACACCTTCTTGTATCTTTTCTAATATCATCTTCAAAAACTGAGAAAGAGCCGTCACATATGAGAGTAGGCAATGTTTTCAAAACTATGACTTCTATTCTAAGCCCTGGGGCTAGTCTGTTGACAATACTTCTTGCATAGAGTTTTCCTGAACTTCGCTCTGTGTCCGTAATGTCAGAAGATGCTTTCACGATTGTGTGTTTGATATTTGAAAAAGTGATTTCTGAGGTCATTTTTCAAACTCACATCCGCATCCCCCTTTCACGCATTTTGCTTTCATTTTTTCCACCTCAGCCCAGGTTTCCACTGAGATAAGCAAGTTCTTCAGTTTCATAGCATTTTGCGTTTGCTCCGTAAGTCGTGGTCTTCCCCTCAACTGAATCGTAGATCAGGAAAACCTCTTCATCGAGAGCACTTTCAATGAGGAAACTTTCAGCATCGCTGTCGTCCTCGCCGAAGTTCACGCGAACATAGGTATTTCCTTCATATTTGAGGTCATAATTGATCCAAATCCAAAAGTTTGAATCTTCTTGTGGTTTCACTGCTTCAACGAAAGGAGTTTTTCTGACTTTTCCGTCCTGAATTTCGTAGTACCCGAAATCCGCATCTTCAACGTAGTCGTACATGCTTCGGTAGAGTCTTACATTTCGTCCATCTATCGTGATTTCGTTTGTCATCTTATTTCACCTGTATATATTACTATGCGTACAAAGTATATAAATGTTTGTACTCACCAACACCGAAAAAAATTAGATTCTCATTCCTCCCGAACTCGAAGCCCCGACAAACGAAGTTTCATATACCTGTTGAGAAAGCAGCTTAATAAGCTCATTATAAGCACCGCTCGAAGCATCTACAGCATCATCATGTACGCCCTTCTGAGGAAACGGACACAAGAAATTAATAAGAGTAGAATTCCAAGGAGCCCGCTTAAGAAATACCAATCCGTTTGATACTGCCCCTGAAAAGCCTCTTGCCCGTATTTCCTTAGAACCTGAAGACTTTATACCTTGAAAGCCGGTCCCTTGGAAAAGTGTTTTTGCAAAATTAAACACATCGTCCTTCCCGGAAGCTCCGCCTTCCTGTTCCATTCGTTGAAGTACCTGTGAGCCGTCCATCTTGATAGTTGCCTTAATTACTTCGTCCCTCTGTGCAGGATTTAACCGGACCAGAACCATATCAGCAATATAGAAGAGTCCGTTAAGTTCTCCCATTAGAACCCCGGCTGTATAGTCTGGATCTTGATAACCATGAGAAGGTTCCGAGGCTGCCATATCCCAGAATCTAACCCACTTTGTTATTCCTCTTGGGATTTCATCAACAAATTTAAACCACTCTCTTTTAAACATGTTGCCATTTGCAATAATATCCCAATCACCGTATTTTAGTTGGGCTTTTGTGATTGGATCAAGAGCGTTAAGGGATTCCTCATAAGCGGCCTGATCTATGAAAGGGTTGTCTTCCAGGCTGGCAGGAATAAAGAATCTATCGTTTGCTTTCATTTCTTCAGGTGATGGAGTGATAAAGCGAGCTTTCACCCACTCATGTCCCACGCCTCCAGGGTTTGAAGCCGCTCTTATCCTGAGAGGGATAACTGAGTTTTCCAACCTACGAAGCCTGGAAAAAAGATAAGAGTACTGAGTCTCAGAAAATTGAGTAAGTTCATCAAAGGCGATAAACTGGAACTCCGCACCTTGGTATCTGTACTTGTCATTTTCATGTTCAAGATATCCGAATGTTAGTGTAGCACCTGAAGGAAATTTCCAAGTCTTTGTTTGTTCATTCCATTTTGCATCTGAATTTCTAAGCCATTCATTGGCCCTATCCATTATAGCGCCAGGGAGGGACAGATCTGCATAAGAACGCCTTAAAATGAGAGCTGAATATTTTGGTTCCGAAACATACTGAAGGGCGGCCATTAAGATGGTGCTGGACTTGCCTCCTCCTGCTTGCCCCCCGAATAAGCCTTCCTTTTCGGTTCGCTGTAAAAAAAGAGATTGTTTATAAGTAGGATCTTGAGGGAGATATTTATTATCTAAAACAGTTCCTATGAAAGTATTGTCATCAAGAACCATTTAAAATCCCCATTTCCTTATAACGTTGGATTTTATCTTTAAGAGTAAGGTTATTATTTGTTACATTAATTAGAGTTCCGCCGGGATTAATTACAGTTTGTCCCTGGTTTACAGATAATTTACCTAAACGTTTGTCGAGACTGTCAAGCGCATTATTAGCCTCCTTGAATGCTAACACCCTAGCATGTTCATTTTCTGCGCACTGAGCGAGTCCTAAGAGCCCGTCTATAACCTGCTTGCGTTGTTCAATAGTTGAGATTTCAGCCTCTACAACTTTAGCCTTAAGTTGTGATTTGCTTTCGACAATTTCAGCCGTGTATTTTTCATCTGATTTCAAAAAAGAGAATACTGAATCCTTGCTTATTTTGTGTCCTGATTCTGTCGTTAAAGTGTCGGCAATGTCTCTTAATGATAACCCATTTTCATTAAGTTCTCTTGTCCTTTGTTCAAGGTTATATTTGTTGATTCTGTTAACGGCTGACATTGTTTAGTCCTGTCTTGAATTGTCGGGGGTTGTCGAGATATATTTCAGTGGTATCAAATATAAATGAAAATTGTTAACTCATAACCTTCCGATAAATATAAGCCCGCTCACCAACTGCAATCCCAGCAGTGCAATCTGCATCCTTGAATGAAAATTCGCAAGAATCGCATTTTGTCTCTTCCTCGCCGGTGAATCGGTGATTACACCCTATTATCTTGTAGGTGATTGATTTTTTCAATTTGTGTCACCTTTGAGAGTCTAACTGATGGATCTGTTTCTAATGTGGTATTACATTGAGCGAGAACGTCCTCTGTGACCTCTATGATAATTGCTGTGATATCTGCGTCTGATAGTGTACCTGTGTATACAAGAGTTTCCAACATTGCTACCCTAGCCTCATCATATGTATTTTTCGTAATTATAATCCCGCGCTCTTTGCATTCGGCTTTGAATTTTCCTGTACCGAATCCCGCGCTCTTTGCATTCGGCTTTGAAAATTCCTGTACCATACTCGCGTGATATTGTCCATTCTACCATTTTATCAACTCCACTAAAATCCCTGGTAAATCCCATCCCATTAAATGAGCTACTACTCCAAAAACAGCCATCATCCAGATAATAATAAAATAACGTGCGTGCATCTTATCATTTCTTTTGAGATTGATTATTATAAACGGAATGAATCCCAAGCTGAAAAGTATATTAGCATGAAAAGCAAGCCCGAACATGCACATTAAACTAGCAAGGATGTTCGGAGTAGAAAGAAGGAATTCTAATTTTTCATGCTGGTTCATGCTGCTCAGTCGTCCGTTTCGGTATCGTCTTCTTCGATATATTCATCAAAATCAATTTCATCTCGCTTTTTCCCTGCAAAAGTCCTTTCTACGTAATCAGGATGTCTCGACGGGAACGGGTTTGCGAGAGGTGTTGAGAAGACATAAGCTTCCTTCGGGGGGTAGGTCATTTTGAAGGACATTGTTCGACCTCCCTGAGTGGACCGGCTGCATTCCCGCAATAAACGAATGTTGGAATGTTTTGGATTGTGTTCTCGAAAAGAGTTTGTTGTTTAGACTGTTGGTTCATATTGTGGCTCCGACATACATTTAATTATTTATACTGATAGAGTTATAAAGTTGAATTATATTTATATACTAGATTCCTGAAAATCTCTTATTATTGATTATTATTTAGAAAAATGTACACTACTACTACTGTACATTTTTACTCTAACTATATCTATACATCTGTGGAGTAGAAACACCCCTTTTTTAAGTATATAAACAATTTCTTTTTTCATTATGTATCGCTCCATTTCCATTAGAACATTTTTAGCAGTTTTCGTTTAGACTGTTGCCTACAGTAACATATTATTAAAACTGTACATTTCTTTTAAAACTGTACATTTATTGGCACTTTTTGGTTCAAAACTGTACATTTTTTAGATAAATGTACAGTTCAAATTTAGTTTAAACTGTACACTTTTATTTTTTTATTAGTGTACAGTTTAATTTTGTAATTATACAGTTTTCCACGCTCCGTTATCAATCTGGTATATTCTTCCCTTCTGTGACAGTCTCTTTAAATACTCCTTTGTTGTGCTCTCGTTGACTCCGGCCTTTCTCATCTCGTTTATTACATCCATTTCATACGAAAAGTCTTTAATACATTTCAATAACAATTCCGTTTTTTCAACTTGACTTTTTGACTTCCCAAGATACGACACCCCGGCATCAAGATATCCGTCTTCATTCATCCCTACCTGCTTCAGAGATTCAATCATAAGCCTCTTCGCTGCCTTCACGTCATCATAAGTAATCACATTTGATAATCTCATTCTCGCGTGTGCCTCTGAGAGCCTCTGTAAGTCTTCTATACTCCGAGGAGTGATTGGTACAGGAGAATCCTGTTTTGCTCCTTTCATGCGCCTCACGTCGAGGTAAAACCCTTTCATTTCTTCTATCATTTCCTCAGTGGCAACCGGAAAAATGTACATTCTCGAATACGCAATATACTTTCTCAAAAGCTCTTCCGAAATCGGAGCTTCAATGCTTTTTATTGCTTCCTGAACTTCACTTTCTGTAAATTCTGGATTTTTCGCGCGCTCCCTATTCTGAACCATTCCCCCAATACGGTGATTTTTCAAAATATGAGAAGCTATAGCCGAATCCTTTTCATCTTCTGGAGTATCCAACATTATAAACGATAATGCAACTCTTGACCATAATGCAGGAGGAATCCCCATCTGTTTTGCATAATCCTTGTCATTTTGGTCAAAATACCCGTTAACAGGGTTTCCCGCCATCAAAATAGCACATTCAGCTCTCAGGGTCGTAACATTCCCGGCTTTTGCTACGCTGATTGATCCATTTTCCATCACTTCATGGAGCGCGCTTTTATCGTCTTCTCGCGCCTGCCCGATTTCATCTATCGCAAGAATCCCACCTGATGCCATGACAGCCGCCCCACCTTCAAGTGTCCACGCACCATCATTTAGTGGATCTTTAACCGCTGCCGCAGTAAGCCCTGCCGCGCTCGTTTGCCTCCCACTCGCATAAATCCCACGCGGTGAAATCTGCACGACCCGCCTTAAGAATCTGGTTTTTGCTCCTCCGGGATCTCCTATCAGTTGTTCATGGATTTCCCCACGCTGTATAGTTCCATCAGGAAGTATTTTTTTAACTCCTCCAAATAACTGAAGTGCAAGAGCTTCTTTAATATCCTCATTTCCATATATGGAAGGTGCTATACTTTGAATTATTTTAGTTTCGACATCAGGATCTTTTGATAATTGTATAATTTCGTCTTCATCAGACTGTGTTAATATATATTCATCGAACCCCATGTCTTTCTTCTCAATCGACAGCGCATATATAATCTTTTCATTAATCGTAGACCTGCTTCCACTCGCATATTTAGGTTTTAATTTTAAGATACCTACAACTGTAATCCTATCTCCAGGCTTTACGACATTTGTAAGATCTTCTTCACATTCTACAATTATATCTTGTGTCTTCGTGCCGGTTGTCGAGTCTGGCAATTCCTGAATTTTCAACCGCTGAGCGTCCACATACCCATCAGACGTTTCTACTTCTGTGAACGGCCCCTTTTTCCCACACGTTTCATCTTCGCAATACGTTGGTTCAATAAACTTCCCGCCGGATTGATACACTTTCGTGACGTGCCCGCATCGGAGACATTCAAAAAGAGAGTACACACTTTTAGGTTCTGCATCCGAAACAAGTCTGGCATACCCATCAACGCAAACAAGTTTCCCAATGTCCTTTTTTCCAAGGTCCTGTATAGACTGTTTCAACGCAGGAATAACAGAAGTTATCCTAATTTTAACAGTTTCAAGGAGTTCATCAGTATCATTCCGAAACTTCATAACTCCACTGTCAACTAATGCTTGTTTCAGAATGGGTTCAATCTTGTAAAATTTATTCTCAATCGCATATGCAAGACCGGGGCTGAACTTCAAAACGTCGACGTGTTTGATATATAACGATGTTTTGTCTGGATATTCAGAAGCAAGTGTATAAAGTTCATCCGCGCAGTACGTTTCTATAAAGTCCGATATATCCTTTAAATATGGAATTTTAACTCCAATATCTGCAAGATCCCACAGATCACGCTCCAACTATCTCACCCTCTAAAAGATTGTATGCAATTCTTACAGCTTCATCATCTGAGGGTTTGGGCGTGGGTCTTCTTGGAAAAACAGTTTCAAGTTTATGCTTATCAAGCCTTGTTGTATCAATATTTACAAGGCTCTCGATCATAGTTCTCTTATTCAAAATAGTAACATTGTCCCAGATTTCTATAATCCGGTGTGCCAAAATCTGAACATTATTATTCTGCTCTGCTGCATCTGAAAGTTTAGCTTCCCGACTTGCTTCCATCATACGAAGCTGTTCTAATCGCATTCTTTCTTTTTGCTCAAGGGCAGCCCGTTGGGTTTTAATCTCTTCGATATCCTGCCTTATTATATCTTCTTCATTTTCTTCAAGCCCTAAAAGAATCCTGGCCCCAAGCTCCAAAGCCATAGTACAGGATATCAGCTTCCCGCCGTGTCTCTTCCCTGCTTTCCTCGCTGCCAAAAGTGCTTGATGTAGTTCAACGTCAGCAAGTACAGTAAACGTTTCTTTTTGTGTGGCTCCGACTTTCATAAAAAAGACCTCTACAGTTTAAGCTTTTGTTTCCTGTCCCATCCCAACCTCGGACAATTTCGCATTTATAGCGTCCTGCGCTATCTTACTTACATTTAATTTAAAGTACTCATTTGCTTTATTATACTCATCAATCCGGGTTTTAATCTCATCTGGAACCCATATATTCATTCTCGGCATTGATTTACCTCCATTGGTGTATATTGTGTATATTACACAATACTATATAAAACTTACTGACAATCAAAAAAATAATATAAAAAAGTTAGTTATAAAAAAGAATTTTCTCCGTAAAATGCTTTATTATCTCTGTTTACTTCTATTATTTTACTCCACCACCCATCTTTTAATATTTGGTTTTTCCCCATGCTCAAACCTTGCGGATTTGGCGGCTCTATATGCTTGTATAAGAGAAACATGATTATAATCTATTTTTCTTTTTCCAAAATAATAAGGATTTGTGCTTTTACTCCACTCATCATTACATACAAAATCGTAGCCCCCCATGTCTATTTTTATGTTTGAGTTTATAGGCTCTACTCTGTGATCCTCCATAGAATTCCTAAGTTCTTCTATGTTTTTGCACCACCCCGGATTACAAAATCCAAATCTAACATTGCTAGAATTCACCTGTACGTATCCCTCGCTCCCTTGCCGTATTATGTATGTAGATTTTCCAAGGTTCTCACCTGGCAATCCCCAAAAAAGAATCCCTACATTTCCAGTTTTAGATTCTAATTCTACTACTTTCAATACCTCGTCTAAAGACGGTTTCTCTCCTTTGATCTCAATCCAACATTTATATTCTGGAAGCCAAAAATCAGGTAAATACCACCCATTGACACCAAGATCGTACCCCTCTTTTTCATACTCGTACTTAATCCCCAGAGTATCAAAGAAAACAGCCCACCGAGCTTCTAACCTGCTTCTAAAACGATACCCATTATAAACAGTTTCAATCGGCTTTAGATCCATTCGCCTCACTCCAATGGATCAATTAACAAAATCTTAACCCGCTTGTCTATCCATTCAACGGGTAAATACACATGAGCGGAACTACCTGATTTTTTCACTACCTTCTCTCTAGTGTCATACGCTTCTAGTTTTATTTCCATAGCATTTATTATATATCTATATTATAAATACTTATTCACTTCTACAAAAATAATATAATAATCACTCTTATATTTTTAAATCCACAACATGCCGCAACTCACCAAAACCACCACCTTCTCTTTTTTCCCGCCCCCCTCTTCCAAAGCTTTCTGATTTATGAGAGTCTGAACCTGCAAGAAATAATTATTGTAAGTTACACAGTTAGAACAGATAAAAAGACTTTACATGCCTAATTATCAAAAATCGAGTTTGAGAGGATTATTATAAGACTTGAAAAAATAGTAATGTTAGTTTCATATGTATATATTATCCTACCAAACATATTAATATGAGAGGGGAGGTAATTATCACTTGCAGGTGTAAAATCTTGCAAAATAGGAGGAACAGGAAGCGGCATGTTTTCAAAGGGTGGCTCCGACTGAACTTTAGCCGTTTCCTGCCTATCTGACTCGTTTTTTATGTGGAAGAGAAAAAGGGTTTAGCCGTTTTTATGAGGAGGTTTGAAAAGTCCTTTTATCGGGGTAGATTCTAGGACATGTTACGATACTCTTCAACAGTATATAAACTTTTTTGAATATGTTAAATTATATATATTGTCATTGGGTTAATAAAATAGCCGCCCCGGTCTGTGTAAGGGCATTTCTTTTTTACGATCATGCTGACACACCCAATGCCCCACAAACCGCCTTGTACTCTGCCTCAAGCATATCCTTCTTCTTCATGAGTTCCGCTCGATCGTCTCGCATGTCGAGCTTCAGAAGCTCCACGTAGTTCAGCTTAAGCCATTCCTCAATTCCTGCCCTATACTCCTCACATGCCGCCTCTCTGCTGCCCCTCCAAACAATCTGGAAGCCCTTTTCTAGACATTGACTCAAAATTCTTTTCTTCGTGGTCCTAATCCGTTGTAACTCACTACCATCCCTCTTTCGCGGGGAGAATCCTTCGTGACACTTGAAGTCAGGACCCGGATAAAACTCCAATATCTGCAATGTCCGAGGGCAGAAATACTCTCCAGAATCCATCTTTTGACGGTGTACCTCGCAAAACTTACATGTTTTGGGCCACGTAGGCAGGAAGTTCAGGAATTCGTCTTCTGTGCATTCAAGATCAAAACGGAAAATAGTAAACCTTGGATCTGCACGGAACCTCTCAAACTCTTCATATAGGTTCTTCCGGTGGTCCCGGTCCATGAGAGTACCGTAAAGGTCTTCTAATGTCTTTCTTTCCCGGCACACAGGATACCAAACGCCTAGGCTTGGAATATGCGCGTTATAGTCCCCTACCTGCTTATATGGCCATTTCTTCGGGTCATACTGCTTCATTGGTTCGGTCTGACATCTTAATTCATCAGCCGAGTTTTCAAGCCCCTCATTGCTGGCAACCTGGGCAGTAATAGGTATTCTGGAAGCCCACATCTTTTTTAAGTAGCTCATGGACCGTTCTTTCTGTTCAAGTTCCTTCAGGGTCGATTCGTCTTCTGGATTTGCTTCGCAGTATGCTTTCAGGAGCTGGATAGTCGGATAGAGTTTTCGGATTTCGGATTCGTAATATTCATAAGTGTAATGCCGTCTTGCCATCAAACTGCCTCCTTCGGGCAACTCGACATCATACGAGGAGATAAACCGGTTTCGGAGCAAACCGGCTTCCTGAACTTCGCACAACTCACCATTACAAGTTTATTGCAGCCCATTTCTCGACATATACAAACGGTCAGCACTCAGAAAGCCCCCTGCCGCCGACCCTTCGATCTGATCTCAACAACCTCCCCCTTACACCCCTTAACTTCTTCAGTAAGTTTCACGAGTTTCAGCCTCCTCAGCACGTTCAATTAATCCCTGAAAAAATAAAGGGACTTCTTCGGGATTTTCATATTTCTGTGCAAACCCACACTGAGAACATTTTCCATCAGTATGACAAATTGCAGTCCCTCTTATTTTTGGGTCACACGCAAGGAGAGGGGTGCTGTATTGGTTATCTGTAGCCACCTTGTCACCCCTCCAACGGAGCTAAAACAACCCACCCAAACCGATATTTAGCAAAAAGAGGGAACAACAGTTCATTATCTCCCTGAAGCGGAACATTTGAGAGATAACATTCTATCTTTCCAAGACTTTTAATATAGTTGAAAAGATCCGAATCATAAATGGCCTTTTTATCTTCGGTCCTGACAGTTACCCGGTCTATTCCACATTCAATTTTATTCCGAGTAAGTTTTATTTTATCTTCAAAATATGCCTGCACGTAACAGGGGAATAAATCAGGGGACCGGGCTTTCATTATTACTTTATCAGGAGTTCCTAATAGCCCGTCTGTAATTTCTACGAGTGGCTGCATTAATAAGCCCCCCACACAGAAAAATTAAAATGGGAAGGATGATTAATTCCTTCTTGAGTGAAATCCCCCGGTACTTTTATTCGCTTGGCCTCGGATTTTTGACTGTGGAATTCACTCATGATCTCACCATCTTTCTTGGTTTCATTATAAGATGAAAGGTATAGAGGACGGCAAGCCATCCAAATAAAAAACCGAGGGCGATATGTTCTGGATTCACGCCCCCACCTCGTAAACGGCTTCTATGACTTCACCGCCCATCTCGGCAGCATCATACATACCGCCAAACTCAGACGGGAACGCCTCCCGCTTCCCCTGAACAATTGCTACTTTCCTTATCATAGTAGCCGGCTTTGAAATCCAGAGAGACTTACCCGTATTATATTCGTGAAGTGCTACTTCTGAAACAAACGGCTGTCTCCTGTCTTTCCGGTAGATCTTGGCCCATCCTCCGACAAGTACTTCATTTTTCAAAATGAAAGTGCCTTCCCGCCTTTCGAGTGTCTTGTCTGCGTTCTGAATGATTATCCCGGCCTCGTATCCATCAAACTGAGGGTGAGCTTCAGCACGCCTCATAAACGCTTCTTTCCCTACGGTCATTGTGGCTTTATCCCCGTATTTTATGAGATATGCCTCATTCAGGAACGGGTTAAGCTGGCGTGCCTGGCACAGCTTCAAGAACAAAAAAGCTTCCTGATCTGTTGCAGCAGGACATATATACTGTTTGATGTCGTCTATGCTGAGTTCCTTGATCTGGATATCTCGCATACTAATGGGGATTACGGCGGGCATCCTCTGGACTGGCTTCTCATGTCTTACGGTCTTCTGTACTCTTGTTACAGGCTTTGTTTCAGGTTCTGCCTCTCCGTCCATTATCGCGTCAAGCTTTGCAAGCTTATCGGCTTCTTCTAAGGCTTTCTGAGCGTCTTCAGCTTCAGGACTTATAAGTGCTTCAGGCACTTCCGGAGGGAGTTCTACGGGGTTCTCGTGGTATTCTTCGACCTCATCAAGAGCAGCTTTCAGAGCTTCGGTATAGTCCTCTACAAGAGCCTCAATCATACCCTTTAGATTGGCGGGCATTTCCGGGCTTTTCACCCAATCGAGAGTTTTCCCTGCGTGCTTTGCTTCCCATAGTTCAGGAGGAAACGACACATCAATAAGAAGCTCATCGTCGGAAACCATTCTCCAAAGGGCTGTTTTTTCTGTTAGTTTCACAATTGAAAATCCGCGAAGACCTAACAAGATATTCATCCGGGTATTGATTTCTTCCGGGGTCATATTTAGTCCTCCCTGCACTCTGGACAGTTAATTTCCCCGCTCTCAATCTCGACGTCGAAAGGTTTCCCGCAAAAACCACAAAACCTCTTTTCGATCTTGTCCGCTGCCATAAGAGCATCTACCGCAGCGGCTTGATTGAATCCTGACATTAATCTTCCTCCTGTGGAGTTAGTAGGTCAGGCGATACTTCAAGGGTTATCCCTTGGACTGGCTTTTCAGCAAGAATCTTAAGCGATTCCGCGATACTCTTAAGATATTCCGCGTTCTGCTTCAAAACAGTCAAAAATTTATACTCTAAACAATCTTCACAGTCTGACATTCTTTTTGGCTCCGTTGAACTTTAAAATTCTTCTCTTGGAAATGCCCCGTTTTCGAGGGGGAGGAAATTAAATACTAATTGTTTTTCGATTGGATCCCCCGACAGTGCTTTTAGGATAGGTTTTTTCATATCGTGGCTCCGAACTGTTTAAAAAGAATAATAAGCCCATGCCGGGATTTTAACCCGTTGTTTATTTATTACTACATGGACATTTAGGCCCCTGCCGGCTTAAAAGCAGGGGTGTTCCTCAAAGATAGATTTGATTTCGTGTTTCCCGGTCTGTTCTTCTTATCGTGGCTCCTTTTTTTATATCACCTTCAGCCGTTCACGGGACTTGAACCCGCTAAAACGACATTATGACCCGTCTGAGGAGGAGGCAGACGGGATTATTATCTTAAAGTCTCTTAAAATGATGTCTTTTTACTCTTTTCTTTGTCTGTTTTATCATCATCAGTCACCTTTTTTATTTCTGCTATTCTCCTGCTTATTGTTGCCTGATCTACATTTATATCATGTTTTCTATAATAATCCGCCATCTGTTCTTGTGTTTTACCTTCTTTTAGAAGTGTTTTCAGCCCTTTTATTTTTACATCTTTTAAAGGGATTTGCTTTTTGGGCCTTGACATACTATACAATTGGTATGCATAATATAAATAGTTATGCATAGAAAATATGATTAAAAATATATTATTCATTGGTTTTTTTCAATCCATTTTCTCAAATCACAAATAGAATAAAACGCAACGTTCTATAATTAATATATCAGTAAAAGAATTAAAAAAAAAGAATTAAAAGAGTAAAGGAATTTATATTTTGACGGAATGCACAACATAAGCCGCCAGGGATTCACTCATTCTATGCAGCCGCGAAACATATTTCACAATGTCGTCCGGTTTTGTTCCGTCTTCTTTCATTTCTTTGATTTTGTCCGTGATATAAGAGGGAACAACATAATAAGGATGCAGGTCTTTTCGATGCCCTCCTACATCTCCCTCTAACAGTTGTATTTTCTGCATTCTGAGAAATATTTGAATAGATTTTGAAATGCTGACGAAATACGACGGCGGTACTTGTATTGCCTCTATTTTCGGGCAGGATTCACAGATACTATATATATCTTCAGCAGACGGTCTAAATCCGATATGGACTATTTTTTCATTTGGCAATAATAGAGGGATCTCGTCCCGTCCTGAGATTACTTTTATTTGCATTTGGGATGGCTCCTTAATGTTTTTATCACTGTTAATTATTTTTAGTTGTATATAAATTTTCACATATGAAAGTAATTTATCCAGGTGAACTGCGCAGCAGTTTTTGTTACATGACAGTAAACTATAAATAATATAATGTATTATTACTATATACAGAGTAACGGTTTAAACAGGTGAACAAACATGGAATTTACAAATGAATCACAAGAAACCCTGATTGATACGCTGAACACACTAAAGAAGAAGCTTGACAAACTAATTGAAGAAATAAAAGAAATCCCTGTAAATGCTAGATCACTAGATTACTCACCGGCAGTGTTGGAAATAATCCACATAGAAAGCGAACTGCATTTCGTAAAATATGCCATAAAGGAATTCCAATCGGTTGCTGAACTGACGGAATACTCAGAGGACCCATAACCAATTTTTAGAGGTTCCATCAATGGCAAGACCTTCAGACAGTAAAAAATGGACTCACTCTTCGGATATGACTCTCGAAATAAAACCAGAAGAAGAGTACGGATATTCAAAAACAGATCAAAACGGATACCCGAAATTAACGAAATCTAAATGGAAAACATGCACAGTAATTTTAGGTGTATCCCTTATATCAGAGTCCAAAATAAAAATATCTTCTAAAGATCACGTTTGGACGTGTAAAATAAATTACAGAGGGAATCCTTCTTCAATTGGGATCGATTTTAAAAATAAGGATATAACTTATATTTTGCATAATTAATTTTTTTCAAACCGACTACAGTAAACTATAAATAGTATAATGTACTATTGCTATATACAGGGCTAAAATAGTGTCCTGCGTTAAGATAACGAAAGTTCAAAGGAGCCACAAACATGACAGAAATACAAATCCAAGTTGTAGCACCAAGCGAACCAATCGCGAAAGCGTGGGTTCAGAAGAGAAACGCGGATGTAAAAAACTGCACCTTCTACGGGAAAGTAAGAAGATGGCATGATAATATCTTTGATAAGGACGCAAGAACAGACTTAGGCTGTCTTCAGGATGTCTATAAAATGACAGTTGACGGCGGGGACGATGAGGAGCCTTTCGAGGAAAATGCCATGTATATCCCTACAAAATCCGAAATTATTATTCTTGGGGGGGAATGGATCGCATGATCCTCCCTAATTATATTTTTGAGGCTTAAAATGTCCTCCGAAACTGATAACCTCTCATATACTGGTTTATGCCTGTGGGACAGTTGCCTAGACTGCCCACATATGTACGATTGCGAGGATTCTACATTCTTGGAAACAGACGACTGAGGGGCGGTATGGGGTCATGTGGGGCATGTATCAACTGGCGGCAGCCTGGACTCATGCAAGGAAAAAACGGGGTATGTGTGAATCAAGAATCATTTTATTTCATGAGGAAAATAATAAAAAGTGGATATTGTAGAAACGGGGATGATATTAACACATGTCAAACATTATCGAAAAGATTAAACATTTTCATTTAAAAATGTATATATATTCCACAATCAAGTCGTTTGACAGTGGAATCTCCATATACGAACTAGCACTTCATTGTCCTAACAAATCTAAATCAGAAGACGTTGCGCACTGTTTAGAGGAACTTATTAAAGAGAACAGGATAAAGTACGAAGGATGTTTATTAAAATGTATTTTGGAGGTATAATAAAATGTTAGTTGATCCAATTGACCCCTACGGCAAAATAAAAGTGTATGTGGACGGGATTGAAATAGCAGGTGTTCAGGACGATGGAATCCCGGTTCCCCACCTGCGCTCAGAAACAGCAACACTGAGCTATAACACAGTTTTAGAAGACGAGGGACAACGAATTATAGACACCGCCGCACATTCAGATAATGAAATCCATGAATATACTGTGAAAATCGCAGATATTTACACATGGATTTATGAAGGAAAAATTATAAACTATAAGCTATTGGACGGCACGATATTAGGCGCAGACGTGAAAATTAAATTATGTGGTAAGTTAAAATATATTCGTGGGGCTGAAGAGGTTAATAGGTGGATGAGTGAATGGTAATTGTTTTAGAGGTGTGAACTTTGAGAATCAAAATAAATAGGCTTAGAAAATATTCTGGAAAAATGCTTAATATTGTTGCTGATACTCTTGAAAGTATCCGTCCAAAAAAGAACTAAGTTTCATATACTTATTTCATCAGAAAAAACTATTTCACTTTATCAAAATGAACTCGCCCGACTATTCTGGGGGGTATAGTCAGGCGATCTCCTATCTTATTTCTTTTCTTCAGTCGTCACCGCTTCAAATAACATTTTTCCAACTGTGGCGACATCCTCAACAGTTATCGAATCCTTCTTCTCTTTCATTTCAACTACAGTTGACACAATAGTAAGAAATTCCTTTTTTGAGATGTTGTTTGAGAGTATCCCGGCAACTTCTTTGAGTTCTCGGTACTCTTCTACCTTGTCAAATGTTGCCAGCTTAATTCCCTTTTTCTTAATATAAGCCTGTAGCCCGCAAGCAAACGAAATAAAACCGATAGCAAACGACACAAACAGCTCAAAAAGTTCTTCTAAATTCTGATAGTCAATTACCAACTGTTCCATTAGATCACCTCATTTCAATGAAAATCCCAGGTATGCGACCTTTTCAGGGTCTACATTCTCTTTTTTCCGCGTTCCTTCAAAAAACACTTCTTATCACTCCTTTTTCAATAGAGTTCCCGGAAGAGGGATTCCAACCCCTACCCCCAATAAAAACAGAATAGCTTTCAGTAAAAAACCGTCCTGATGTGTCAGGATCAGGCAAACGCCCAATAAGATAGCCCCGATGATTGAAATGAGGAAGATTGGATTACATTTTTCAAATTCCATTCACATACCGTCCGTTTTTTCTCTGCGTAGGAAGTACTGACATAATAATAAAAAATATGAAAATTGTATTCAAAAAGGAAAATTGTTCTCTACTAATCGTCGAGTATCTCTTTTTAGGTCACTTCGTACGACCGCTGCGAAGCCGTTCTCTCAGACCTTTGAGTATATTTCTATCTCCAGGCTCCCAATGTGCGCTCTGAGATCCTCTGCTAAGATCTTCGCTTCGTCAAGGCTCTTGCACTGAATCATTAGCGATGCTTCTGCCTGGTCTTCAGCGATCGTGGTTTTCAGCATAGGTTTTTTGTCCTCCCCGCCAGCCTTCGCGCTGTAAAATGCAATATAATTACTGTCTTCCGTCCGAGCCTTCAGGAGAAGCCCGGTATTCTCGTATTTCCCTTCTGCGTATCCTTTGATAAGCTCGGTAATGTCAAGCTCATAATAGCGGTTGTCGGGGAGGTCCATACCTCTAATTTCAAAAGATGCAAATGGGGTGTTGCCCTGCGGGATACCTATTTTGTCAATCCAATCACCGCCAGGGTTTGCCCAGGAAGTATTTTTCTCTCGATTGTTCCAGCTTACAAAATCAGAGTTCCAGGATGAAGCAGGGCGGTACACTTCGACGATTGTATTTTCGAGTCTTGAAACCCCGGCAGGATAATACCAGTATAAAGAGAGGGTTGCCTTTTCGATTTTCGCGCCTTCGTACTCCCCAAGGTCGAAAAAGAGAAGATCGCGGTATCTGGCCCCGCCCAGCCCTCCGATATCGAGAAAGGCGGGAGCTTTTAAAACTGCACTCGGAGATTGTTCACGGAGTCTATTTTCATTCATTGTTAAGCCTCTTATAGATATTGTATTTCACTTTCAGACCGTCAATTTCAGATTCAGGACACTCAAATTTCACATATGCCGGGCCGTCAGGTTCTTCCGGTGTTTTTACCTGCTCGGTGACATTATACAAATCTCGTACGTTTCCAGAATATGAATTCCCCCACGCCTCAACTGTATATTTTTTCGGAATCAAATTACAAAGAGCAGTCCCGGAAGCCTCACCCGCCGTTATGCTCTTACCAGTATTTTTAAAAACGTTATCTCTTACCACTGCCTTGTACCCAGAACTCGCTGAAGTCACCGCAACATAAGACCCAAACAGCACCCCGTAACCATTGCAACTGTCAAACAGATTATTATAAATCTCAATATCGTTAATTCCATCACAGACTATACCGCCCACCCCTGCTATGTGTTTCATCTGACCACATTTATAAAAAGTATTATTTCTTATGATAACGCCTTTTGCTGCATCCCTTGACGTGTTCAGCCTGCCCATCGCCCAGATCCCCGGTCCGTACACCCCTTCTAAATAATTTTCCTCAATGAGTACATCAGACAGCGTTCCCTGCTTTGTTGAAACTTCGATCTGAATTCCCGGGCACGATGCAGCCCCGGCGACTTTGTTGTATATTTTATTATCGTGAACGTGTGCCCGTGTTATGTGTCTGACTCTTACGAGGTTGTTTGTACGGATTTCTCCATAGTTCCCCCAGGCATGAGCGTCTGAGCCGCCGTCAAAATATACCCCTTCGTGACCGGGGCGCACGATTCTATTGTTGTAAAAGTCTGAATTCTTGCAGTATGTGAGTCGTGCTCCATCTCCTGCGGTATCATGGATATAACAGTCATGAACTTTTATGCCAGTGCCCTTGTAGATGTATATAAAATTGTGAAATCCTTTTCCCAGAGAGACATTTTGATTATTGTAATTTCCATCGAAAGTGAGTCCTGAAAATTCTAAATTTATAGCTCCGGGCGATGTTTTTGAAGTTAAAATGGGTGTCATTGTCGGAAAGACCGATTCAGAAACTTTATCTTTGAGATGGAGATTTACGCCGTTCCCCGTGAGTTTTGTATTATTATAAAATTTAACTGTTGAATTAATTTCGATGTCGTTTTCTGAAAAAACATATTCTGTAGGGGTGTTGCCGGTGTCGTTTATGAGGGTTTGGAGTTTTTGAGAGGAATCAACTGAGGAACCTACAGTAACCGATTTCATGTGTTAAAATTCGCGGATTACGTTTTAATGGAAAATTAAAATACTCACAACTCTTTAATATTGGTTATGCAGGACATGAACACAGAACGAATTTCAACTCCTGAGGATTGGCTTGGGGTTGGTGGCTTTGTCGAACTCGATGGTAAATGTTTTATGGCGACTGATCGAGGATGGTACATCAAAACAGAAGCGGGATATAGAAAAGCAACCGAGGAAGAAATTAAACCATATGAAAAAAAGTTAAACGTTTTGGATTTATGGGAGGACGATGAAATCAACTCTCAACCCTAATATCTACCTGCTGAAAATTCGCTCCGTCTTTCCCGTCGAGTCTGCAATATGAACCTACAGTAACCGATTTCATTTCACTTCACCAGGCTCTTTTTACAGAGTTTAGTTGTTGCCGATACCCGTGCTATATAATCCTCTGCCTCCGGTCTTACTTTCCCAAAATCAAGAAGAGTATGAAATTTAGCACGATCAATCAAATGTTGAATCCTCTTAACATAAAAATAACCAACAACGGAAGCCCCGTTCAATTCTTCAGAAGGAATTTTAACATAAACATAATCACCTAGTTTCGCTTGCGGAGTCCCTATTAATAATACCTGCCCGGAGATTTCAGGATCTTTTTCAGCACTCAACAGCCCCTCCGCGACAGAATTACATAAATCCGATGATTTAATCCAGGGGTAAGTATCCACTGCACTCCTTCGCCCATATATAGAAGACAGTGCATCATCTACAGCCGATCCCTTATACTGATTTCCACTTTCAGGAGTCGCCCCGTAAACTCTATGAAACGTAAAAACCCCCTCGCCGTCCACGTCAAAATCAGCAGCTATCAACCTCTGAGTACCTTCTACAACTTTGTATGAATTTACCGGAGTCGCCGTAAAAGATCCTGCTGTAACAAATTGTCTCCAGGAAACATATCGGGTACTCAGGTTTTTTGATGAATCATACGTGGGAACTACTTCAAATATCCACTTTAGCCCGCTATTTGTCTCCATGTCGCTTATCAAGTCCATCAAATTCATTTGATCTGCATTTGTATCATAGGTAGGGAAAACGACCCCAGTTGATGCTCTTGAATCTGAATATGTGAGGCGGTTAAAATATTTTGAGAAATACGATAAGAGAGTTTTTGCGTCGGTTGGAGTTGCATATTCTTTCGTTTCTTCAATGAGATCTGTTCTGATTTCTGCTTCATGCCCGACAGCATAAATACGAAGTTGATTTCCGGTTCCGTATTCGGAGCTTAAATTTTCAATTCTTCCATGAAATATATCTTGCCATACAGTTTTTTCAGTTCTATCCATTTTTACGGATACCTGCAACCTGATTATATCGTCAAAATTGATAGGGGAAGCATATCCCGAACTTGCTGGGGAATTATTTGAAACTACATCTATGCTTGCACCTGATACCGAAAAAGGATAACTCTGCTGAGTAGTAGCCGCGATTACTTGAGGATAATATTTCGCATGAGTTGAAGGTTTTTCAACTACCAGCCGGATATTCACAATCCTGATCATAATATCACGTCGCTGGATCTAAATCGCGATACCGCAAGGTTGCAATCAGTGATGATTTCCCAGCAACCTGAATACCAATCACATTCGCTTTTTTATTTGCGTAGATCTTGAATCGTTCGCAGTCAATAGTTGCCAGGGCTGCCGATATTTTGAGTTCTCCAAACTCGCAGCTTTCCCCGGAATCAGGGGCGATTTTTACGAAAAACGACGTTTTATTTACAAGATTTAGACTGTTGTCATTAATCAGTTCCCTGTTCATCTCAGAATTCAGTATCTCGGTTGTTTGATTCCCATCTATCCCGTAATAAGTTCCAGACTGCGTTTCTGAAATTGAGATCTGAGGAGCCCCAGAATATACAAAGGCTTTCATATATGGAATCCCGGTCACCGGATATTTGCAGGGCATCCTAAATATGACATATCCCCCGCTTGCGATAACTATTGATTTGTTTACAGAGTTGTAAGTTACTCCAGAGGTGTCAACGGCTGTAATAGTATAATTATCATCCATGAAATCTTCCGCATAAGTGAGGCTACCGCTTCCGTCTGCATTAATTTCCATCCGGTATTTTGGGAGGAGAATATCACAGCAATCCATTACTAGCGAGGTGTCAGCCGTATTCCACATGTAGACATTGCTTGATGTCACCACGCCCGCAGTCATTTCCGTTATCTTGTATCCTATTTCAGTAGCAACTGCCTTATAGCTCGCTGAACCGGATCTCATATAATACCTGAACGTTAGGGGCTGCCCTGTAGCTGATTCCTTCGAGATTACTGCCGATTTTGACACGAAATCATCATCAGAAGTTGTCCACTCTGCAAGAGTTACTTCGCTTCCTGATCCTGTCTGCATAGTTACTTTCATGTAAGCAACAGTTCCGGAATGCTCGTTTCTAAGTTTTGCATGGATTTCTTCAATTCTGTATATTGCTCCATCTGAGAGGGCGGGCAGAACATGAATAGGTGCAGCAGAGGCAGTATAAGAAGTTGATTTGGTGGTGTATGTAGTTCCCACATCAGTTGAATATTGTGTTGAATTCCCTGAGATCGTTGTATCTGGAGCAGAGGTAACCCCAGTCAAAATCACATCAGGGGTAGTGTCTACCGTTCCATATGTTGTTATATTTGCGCCTGTTTGGGACAGTTCAAAGTCACTTGCTCTCTCTATCAGCATTTTGTCAATGTATCCCACTGCGCCGGAATTAAGATTTGACCCCCTTATTCTAACATACGCATCAGATGGTCGGACATCGAAAGAAAATGTTATTTTTCTCTGGTTCCAATCTGTATTAGAGTCCCAAGTTAATTCTTTGATTACTGAATTTCCTGAGATTATATCCGCTTTCAGACTTCCCTCAGTCAATCCTTCGACTTTTCCAAATCCTGAAATGACATATCGAGTGTTCGCCTCAAAAGACTGTTTCTGAGTAATTACGCCCCTGTTTGCTGAGCCGTCGCCCTCGATCTTGACTGAATATAGCCCATCCTTGGCGGTCTCAGAGCTTCTGGATTGCCCTGCGCTTACGTATGTCCATCCATTCGGGGCCACGTCTGATACACTACCATAATTGCTGCATACCATAGCTCTACTGCCTGAAATTCCACCTCTCGAAACTGCCACAAATTTATTGAGGTCGTCGGCATAAGCGACTGATGTATATAAGTTGTAGACTCCACCGGAAGAAGGAAGAACCGCAGGAAGCCACGAAACTGAATCAACTGATAATATAGCTCCGTTTGCAGTTCCTCCGGCGGCGTCTCCCTCGCTCACTGCCATCAGCACACCCCTTTCTCTCGCCCACACCAACGACCTTAATTTGTTGTAAGTGTATGCAACTGATCCCCCCGTACTGCCCGCTTCTGTAATCACAAATCCAGTATCCGTATTAATTGCTTTGTAGCTTCCGTTACTGGTTTTCATATAACATCTCACAGTAACAGACTCGTTTGCACCTGAAACGAGGGCAACATTCAAAGATTTTGAAGCGTAGGTGGTCGTTGAATTAGTCCATTCTTTGATTAGAGTTTCGGGTCCTGATCCAAATTGGACCGTAAATTTGATGCTCGCGACCACACCCGAATATTCGCTTTTTAGCTTGCAGAAAACTCTATCAATTCTATAATAGTGACCATTATCAAGAGCAGGGACAGTAAACGACGGACCCCCGCCTGCACTCCAATCTGTTGTTTTCGCTGAGTAAACATACCCATCCGGTGTCTGTATAGTTTCCGTTGAAATGTCACCTTCTGCCGGGGTCACAGTTTGAGTGGCCACAGGGACATCTCTAAGAGTCCATGTATCTCCAAGACCTGAAGGAGAGGTCATTATTTGTGAAAAAGTTTCCGGAAGTGGAGCATCGGCACATGCCACAAACAGACCCAGAGTATCAGCCCAGACAACCGAAGTAAGAGCAAGTGCAGGGCATGTTTGAGCAATGTAGCTCACTCCATAATCGTCTGAGGTCATTACTCTCTGAGTTGCGTGACTACCATAGGCGACTACAACAATTCTTCTAAGTTCCGGCGCATATGCCGCGCTTATCCAGTTGTTGTATTCGATAGGAGTCGCCACTTCGGTCCACGTTTCACACTTATCATCTGAGTACATGGATCTTGGTTGACCCGGAGTAGTCCCCGACTGAGCGTAAATTATAACCCTGCCAGTTGTTACCGTGTCATTTGGAGGTATCCATAAAACATACGTCCACGCGTTGTCATTTACAGGAGTCGTTTTCGAGGTCCAGGTATCCCCGTTATCACTTGAGACCATAACTTTATTCGAGGTCCCAGCGAGCGAGCAGGCGACCCACATACTCCATTCAGGACACCATGCTAACCCATTCCATCCGGTTCCAAAAGAATTACTACCAGACGGCAGTCTCCATGTAGTCCCGTCACTTAGAATCACTTTTGTGGTTGTCCCGGTTCTCGATACTGCACAAAAAGTCTGCGTCTCTTTTGCGTATCGTACACACCTGTATTCATTATCTTCGGGAGTTGTTTGCAGGGTCCATGTAGGGATTTGGTTAGGAGTCCAGTCCTCAAAACTTGCATTCCTGATTAGATTCCCTGTATAACAATCATCTGCCGAAAACTGCATAGAATTGTAAATGTACCTACTTCTCATTCTCTGGATAACGCTTTCATAATAAGGCCGGTCCATGACGAGAAGAAATGAATAAGTATTATAGTCTTCTGGAATATCCCCTGATCTTAATCTTAAATCCGTCGAATAATCGCCCATTGAGCCGGTAGCCTGCCAATTTGCATATGCTCCTCCAAATTCAACAGTCACCCTCCCGGCCTTTGTGAATTCAGCAATGGCTTCATGGGTTTCCCGAAGGGTTTCGGCTCCACAGTCAAGAGTAAGTTCAGCCCCTTCAATTTCTAAATCAGTTAATGCCCAGCCCTCGACACCCGGACATTTATCTTGAGCAATAGATTTCCCTACGTCCACCTGTTTAGCGTACCAGTTAAATGGTTTATGGTTGATGTATGCGGTTCTGCCGGGAACATAATAATTATCATCTAAATCTTTTTGGTACTGAATTATAACAGGATCGAGAACTGGTTCTGTACCGGGATCAAGACCGGGATCTTGAATTGGATCAGAACCGCTTCCGGTATCGTCTGATCCAGTACTATCCCCAGGAAGTGTCTCAGTTATAGGACCCGATGCTTCAGAAATGGGGAATACCTGATAGTAATTCCCGGCTGAATTATTTGAAACGTAATTCGTTTCAGCAATTACACTCATTTTAGAGGGCACGACGTTCCAAATACCGTATCCGCCGCCCCCCTGTGTAATGGTGGATGTGACATTATTATTTTTAATGGTGCAGGTGACGCCTGAAGCAGTTGCATCTAAGATTTTTATTCCGGCATGATAGTTCCCATTAATAGTATTATTCTCAATTTTTAGCCCATTGCCCCATTTATAGACCGCAATTCCGGCTCTTCTAGTGACTCCTGTGTTTCCCCATCCACAACCTGTAATCAAATTATTATAAATATGAACATTCTGTTCAGTGGTCCCGCTTGAACTGCTTGTATCCATCAGGCAGATGCCGCCTATACCACTGCTCCGAATTGTGTTATTATAAATAGAAATATCTTTTGTGAGTAAGGGCATATTATATGAATCTGGCTCATTTCCTACCTGGATTGCATTGTCACCCCCGTCCGGTGCGCTTGTGGGACCGTCAGGTGTTCCAAAAATCGCGCGCTCCATCCAGGGTACTATTGTATTATCTCTGATTTTGATAGACTGACAGTTATCCAGCCGGACCCCCGCATTCGTGATATATTTTATATCATTGCTATAGATGTCTCCCCCGACAACATCTATAAAAAATACACTTGAATGCATTAAATTGTATTGAGTATTATTGTGAATTCTCACATTTTTAGCATGGACTATACGGCATCCATCGCCCATACTGTCTTTGAAATCAATGTCGTGAATGTGAATGTCTTCAACCGGAACTGAAGCGGTTCCTTGAAAATGAATACAGTTATAATATCCCTTCCCATGTATTCGTTCAGGATCTCCCTCTCCGTCATGGTATAGATTAGCCTCATTCCCGTTAATTTTGAATCCTGAGATTTCAACCCCGGCAATATACGAGCCACTGCCATTAATCTGAGCAATAATAGGCGTCATTGAAGCCCACATGCATGAATCATCGAGTTTAATTTCTGCTGTAGCATCTCCTGTAAAAACAGTGTAACTTCCCATCAGGAGCTTATCTGAAATTCTGTAGGTATAGGGACCACGAATGTAAACGGTATTGCCCGGATTGGCCGCCGCCCACGCAAGAGCCTGATTTATCTGAACATGGTCGTCCACTCCATCACAAACATATGTAGAATCCCCTGCACTCCATCCAATATATCGAGTTTCGGCCATCTCAGACACCTGCTTTCTTTAATTTTGTTTTAGACGTTGACGTTCCGTTATTGTTTACGGTGTTAATTTTCACATTTGTTTCCCCGGTTCCCTTCCCACCCGAAGATGTGATACCCATTTTTATATTGCTGGGAGCCCTTTTCCCCGCGTATGTTGGATCATTATAAAAATCTTCGACTGAATTCCATTTCGGCTGAATCATGTTTATTCTGGTGATTGCTTGCCCAAGACCGTTAACAGACACCGTGGCCTTATCAGCATCTCCCTTCACCCCGATCAACCCCGCTCTAGTACCTGCAAGTGGTTGATTTCCGGCAGTCTGAAGAAGAGTTATCATTTGACCCGCAGTCAGATTTACGACTTTCCCGTTTTGGTCTACAAGGGCAAGTTGTCCGGCAGTACCTGCCTGAGACACGTTCCCGGACTCCTGAAGATATTGAGTGAGTTGATTGATTGTAAGGGATGTTGTCTTCCCGTTCTGATCTACGAGGGATATCTGGGCATTTGTACCGTCCATCCTGACATTTCCAGCATCTGAAATGATGTGAGTGAAATTCGTTCCGGTTGCAGAAGCAGCATTAAGAGAAGCATCGACTGTTTGTACCTGCCCTACAGTACCTCCCATATCCACGTTTCCCAGTGTAGTTAATTCATCAGTCCCGGCTGAAACAGTGGGGATCATAGATGATATTCCAGAACTGATATTTTCAATCCCGCTCTGCGTCCCGCTAGTGTCAATATTGGCGAAATCTTCAAAAGACCTTGTTACCTGCCCGGAATCGTTTCTTATCTCCTCAGCCTGTTCATGGAATCCCACCCCCATTTTTGAGAACTGGGACACAACACCGTCTACAAAATCGCCAACTTTTCCCAAAAACTCCATTGGGAGAATACTTTCAATTGCTTTTCGTATTTCTCCGGCGACGTAAACGATTCCTTCCCACAATATCGTGAACGCTGTCTTCACGTCATGAGCTACGATGGTAAAAATATCTTTCAAAAGATTCCATGAATATGTGATTACCCCGGTCTTTTCATTGAGATAAACGAGCCCAGCCGCCACAAGTGCAAGCGTTCCGACAACGAGAGTCGCAGGCCAGATTGCCGCAGAAATCGCAGCCCCCAAGGTAAGGGTACTTGTTACCATGATTCCAGTAATGGCAGAATATGCAGCAGCAGCACTTGTATATACTACCAATCCAGCCGCAAGAAGTCCTACGGCAGCGACCCCGGTTGCTGATACGATTACAAATGTCTGCATAGGCTCTGACATGCCAGCAAAAGCATCAGCAACAACCACACCTACGCCGGCAAGTTCTTTAAGGACCCCCAATAAACTCCATGTTTCAATTGTTTTGGTTCCGAGATCAAAACCTGCCAGTTCAGCCAACCCGCTTTTTAGACTGTCCTGAATATTTGATAACATCCCGGAGAAAGATTTTGAGCGTTCCTCCATTGCTCCGGCATATTTATCATTCCAAATTGCCGAAATAGTGGAGGTAATCATTTCTTTGTTATTTCGATCAATGACTTCAATCTGCTGCTTGCCGTTTTTGTCCATGAACGTGAGTGCAGTTCTGCCAGCATCCTCCACGGAAGCACCCAACTGTTCATAATTCTTTTTTGTGATTTCAACAGCTTTGATACCAAACTCTTTCATTCTTTCAAATTCGCCCTGCTGAGCGTCTGCTATCGCTTCCACAACTGCCATTATAGGCTTTCCCATTGCTGCGGCTGTGTCTCCTAGCGTTCTCCCGTACTGTTCAACATCCATCCCGTAAGCTTTGAGTTGGATTGCTGCATCCATTAGTTCGGGAAACTCAAATGGAGTCGTGGCAGCGAAGTCCGCCAACCATTCAAACTTTTCCTGTGCAGCTTCCTGGCTTCCATATAGTGTTTTTAGAGTTAACGTAGCGTCTTCATAAGAAGAGGCAATAGTAGCCCCATAAGATGCTATCCCGGTAAGTGCTGCCGCCGGAAGGGCAAAAGCTGAAGCTAATGCTGCCTGGGATCCGGTTGAAAAATCCCCGATCTGGTTTTCTGCTGACTTTAGAGCGGAACCATACTCGGAAAAACTCCCTTTATCAATGTGGAGTCCCGCAAGTGCAAAAATTTCTCCAACCTGTCCCATCAAATCACCTATAATTTACAGTTCCGCCCGCCGCAATTGTTTTCTGTATCATCATTAATTGATACTGTTCAGGAGTTAGTTTCTTTATTTTTGATTTTTCTTCCGGCATGAAATCCTTGATCTCAAACCGCTTCTTGTTTTCTTTTGTAGCCCCGTTTGCATTTAGAATGACAGTGCATAGCCTCGCAGAAATCAACTGTTCAAACTCAAATCTGGAATTTGCTTCCGTAATCATGAGGGTGGTTTCTGCCGGGGTGTACTTCCAAAAATCAAGAGGGGATATGTTGCAAAAACTGTACAATGACCGTTGAACGTCGTTGATTAGGTCTTCGATTGTTCCGGCACTTCCCCCGTATCAGCCCCCGTTGATTCTGTTCCAAGCAGCCCAGATGCTATCAACGCTTTGCTGATTGTCAATGACAGGTCTTTGAGGGTGTGGTTTTCGAGGTATGTATCAATTATTTTTGACACTTCCTCTTTTTTCAGATCGGGATGTTTGTGAAGCAGCCCAGCCCACAGAATGAGACGAACCGAGACAGGCCCAAAATTGCCCTTTGATATGATTCTGTCAATGTCCGTAAATGCAGGAGCATCAAGGGCAATGGTCATTGACTCGATTCCGTTCCAGTCAAACCTGAGTGGATACCCTGAAACAAATTCAACCTCTTTTGTTACCATTTATCCGCCTCACTCGCCTGGCCTTATGATGATTACAGTGTAGACCGTTACAGCTTTTGAGGGCTCAGCGACAACGACAGCTACCGACCTTACTACATCTGTGCCAGCCGCCCCGATTGTGATTGTACCATTCCCCCCGGAGGCAACTGTTTTCCCATCGACAGTAATAGTAGTTCCGGGTGCTGCCTGAACTGGCACAATCACCGCTTGTGTATCTGCTGCTGCGATAGTAGTCGTATAGACATAAGTCGTGCCCGCGAAAGACGAGGGTATTAAAGTTTCTCCAGTCACTGTAAGGCCGGTAAGCGCACTCTTAGAAGTTGAATAAATCGGCTCGCCTGATACCTTTACTTTTGAAGATATAAGCAAAAGCTGTCCTTCGACGATGTGGTCAAAGGTTTTGACTGTTCCATAGAATGTCAGATATGACCCGTCCGAAAATGTGACGGTAAACAGCGCTGTAGACCCATTTGCCGAAGCATACGCAAGTTCAATCTGCCCCAGGTCTCCGGCTATTGCGTGGCATTTGATTTCACATTCTCCTCCATCTTTCCTACCGGCTTTGTACTCTTTCCAGTCTCCGGAATCTTGATTGGTCACATCAATATCATCCGTGCTGGTCTGCGGAATCGGGATTCCGTCATCAAGTGGTTCGCCTATTTTCTGCTCAGTACGTCCAGGAATCAAAATTTTAACTTCAATTCCTCTTGCGACTGATGCAAGACTGTTAACATATGTCATTTTTTTAGCTCCTGTTCATTGAATCAATAATGAAAAATTAACTGTAAAAATGAAAGAATACCCTGCACTCACCGAAACAAAGCCGGGGGATGTGTCTGCTACTATGTAAATAAATTTTGTAGAACCAATATACTGATTGGAAACTGTTCTCAAAAGTTCATAAATAGACGTGATCTTATTAAACGCCGTTTCCGCGTCTGAATTTCTAACAGCTACCTCCAAACCGCTTGGTTTTGGATTCGTGGTTTCTTTAGAAATGACCCTGTTATATTCTCCTATGGAAAAAGGGATTAATGCGACATCGTTTTGTGTGAGAGAATCAAAATTATAAAAATGAATCGAAGCCCCTACTGTGCCGTATCCTGCCGTTTGAAGATAATCTCCAATATCAGAGAGCCAAGTCATAGCGCGTCCCTCACTTCACTTTCTAATTTTTTCATTAAGTAGTGAGTCTGCACATTAAAGGGGGTACTCAAATATTTCATCGACCCCCACCGGTGATGCATGGGGATTTCATGAACTTTGGCTGCGTACGGAGTCGAATAGGACAACCTAACATAAAATTCAGTGAAAGTGTTTTTCTGGATCTTGACTTCCGCCGACCCTCTCAGCCGACCTGTATCCACGGGACAGTACACAGACCTTGATATTGTCATGGTCTTATTTGCCCATTCTACAAGCCCTTTCCTACTTAATTTCTCAAATTTGCTTTCTGTCACTTTGAGATTAGTAAGACATCTTTGGAGTCCAGGCATCAGATGGAGCCCTCCCCATAATAGACTTCGACACATTGCTCAACTCCAATGTGATTATTTATCCTGTTGATCTTTACAATTTTGGAGAAAGAGCCATCAGGCAAAACGATCTTATCATTGTATCCTATTGTTGTCCCTGCCGGGAATTGAGTGACAGCAACCGCAAGGACTTCAGTATTATCCTGTCCTGACATCAGTTTAGACAGTTTGGCATACTTGCAGGAAATGCTTGAAGACGTGCCGTATGTAATTTTGTGATGGGCATCCTTCGAAACATACGGATACCGGGTTACTGTCGAGGGGAACATTCACATTCCTCCGACACTGATAAGAAAAATAAAGCATCTCCTGACAGGGAGAACGAGCGATAAGGGGAACACTGCCAGGAGCTAAAGAAGAGGTTTTCATCGGGAATTGTTACCCCCTCCTACACTGATACCCTTGAATGAATCCTGCGTGATACGAGGGGCTTGAATATGCATAGGACGGATTAGCTGCCGCGTATGATTTTAGATATTCATCCCTTAGTTCTTCATGCTGTTTGATTTCTTCAATTATCCCGGTGAAACTGATCTCAAATTCTGGTGTTTTGTTTGACGAGAGTTCGCCGATAGCTCTTGCTCGTTTTAGTGTGATGGCTGCTGCCGCGTGTATTGCTGCTATTTTGAGATAAGGGTGTGTTTCATCGGTAGTATTGGCCTTTATGAGTATTTCTGTAGTGACGACTGATATTATACTTGTTATATCTGCATCTGATATTTTATTAGGGTCCGCATGTGCCCGGACATCCGCTACACTACATAAAGCCATCAAAAAGAAAGAGGACCTTTTCAGATATAAACAAAAATCCGAATAAACACCACTATCAAAAACATCTGTGACTACTCCCCTCATTTCAATGAGGGGCATCTTCCGATTTTACGGTCAGATTGTAATCCCAATCTGAGAATATTAATAGAAGCATTAAGATCGCGGTCAATAGACAGACCACAGAAATGACAATTATGAGTTCTTTCTGATAGGTCTTTTTCTACCAACATCCCACAATTTGAACACATCTTTGAAGTATTCTTAGGGTTAACAAGTATTACTTTTCTACCAGCATTTTCAGCTTTGTAGGAAGTATAAGTTACAAGTTTACTCCAAGCGGCATCAAGGATGTGCTTTGCCAGATTGTGATTTTTTGTCATGTTCTTAATGTTAAGATCTTCAAAACAGATTATACCGTAATTATCAATGAGACTTTTACTGATTTTTTGGGTAAAGTCTTCTCTCTTGTTAGCAATCCTTTCATAGACTCTACACAACGTTTTAAGGCATTTTTTTCTTTCAGGAGTACCTTTTTCGGCTTTAGATAGTTTCCTATTAGCTCTTGCGAGTGCCTTTTCTTCTTGAATATAGAATCTAGGATTGGGAACATAAGTACCATTTGATAATGTAGCAAAAGTGAGGATTCCAACATCAATGCCTACTGACTTATCAGATGGTTCAAGTGGTTGATAAGTTTCAGTATCAGTAAGTATTGATACAAACCATTTACCAGTTGAAGTTCTTCTTATGGTCAAACGTTTAATATTACCTTCAAGTGGTCTATGCAATTTGATTTTTATATCCCCTATTTTTGATAGAGTTAACATGTTACCGTTTAAGGTAAATCCAGATTGCAGGTAAGTAATACTATCATACCAACCTTTACCTTTAAATCTAGGATAACCTGCCTTTTCTCCATTTTTCACTCTACGGAAAAAGGCTTGAAAGGCAAGGTCTACACGCATAGTTACATCTTGAAGAGTATGAGAATGAACGTTTTTCAGTTCGGGTTTATCTTTCTTCCAGATAGGTATCATTTTCTTAGAATCATAATAACTGATTCTTTTCTGTTCTAATTCCCAAGCGTTCTTTCTTAATGCCAGAGTTTCGTTATAAACCCATCTACAAAGTTCCAAAGTAGAATTAAGCTTTGTAACTTGTGATTTTGTTGGATAGATTCTATAACGATTTACTTTAGGCATAATACTATACTATGTAATTTTACCTAAATAAAGGTTGTTATGCAGAGGTTGACGGCTGTATCCCGCCATTAAAATGACGGGGATTAGCCTTAGACGCTCCTAAAAAATAGAGGCAACTCGGTATAACAGTACTCAGAATCATAAATATTAAAATATGTTTCGTAATAAATACAATTTAGGCGATATATAAAAAAGTAATTTATATACATCTTACGCCAACACGTAAGATAAGTTTTACGTTCTGACGTAACATAATTATATAATAATCATTTTATGCTTACTAAAACCCTATCTTTTTTATTGATCCACTCAATAGAAACCACATCTGGAAACATCTCTGTACTTTTCGTCATGATCTCCGATGCGGTGACTTGAATTCGTTCAGGATTTACCCTAATTCCTTCATCGACTTCCATTAATAGAAAAGATTGAATTTCTTTTGGAGTGATATACTTCATTTTGAGGAACTGATTTCCATTGAATAGTTTGATTCTTCGCTCGCTCATTGAAAGGAGCTTTTCCACGACGCATCGAATTCGTTGTTCAGTTTCGTTTCCTGTGATGAGATGGACTTCCTTCTCCTTGAGTCTCTTTGATACGTCCGCACCGTGCACAATGAGAGCATATTCTCTATTTTTCAGGGTCCCTTTTCTCAAGAATTCCGCTTCAGACAAGTCTTTAAGGTGTTTCTCCTGGCAGTCTTTTGAACAATATACATCTGCCGTTTTCCCATATTTTAGATAATGAAACGTCTTAAGCTCTCGTTTTTGTTCTACTGTGATGTAAAACACATTGTTACACTCAGGATAAGAACAATTAACAAGTGTTAGGGGCTGCATCTATGACTCCGTTAATATATGCTTCCGGGGATAGACAATAAGTTTCATAATCAATTGTAAAAAGTCCGTTGAGTTCCGAGGAATATACCTCGTCAGCCAGGCGGTCAACTGCTTCGATTAGAAAAGGAATTCTATGTTGATGGCATGTTGGTCTTTCAGGACAGCGATTAGTACAGATCTCACCCATCGAATTAGTTGAATGAGTATGACATAACATATTAAACTAATATTATATCAATGATATAAAAAATTTGTCAAGTATAAGATAATACTCTTATACCTGATTAACCACTATCATAATTTTATCAGTATTTGCCGCGTCCGAATCGGAAGAATCGAAAGACAAAACATGAGTGTTGGGGGCAGCCCCGAATCTTATCGGAAGAGTCTGATATCCTGCATACCGACAGTCCCAGATTATATAATTTGTGGTCAGGTTTTTAATAAATGTGACCTGTTCGACTGTCAAAGTATCATACGGACTTGAGAAAGTTAGTGTTTTTGCAGATGCATCGAAAACGTACTTATCGGCAGGGACTATCTTTTCCGCGCCCACTGCTGCAATATTTGAAAGTGCAGTAATTTCTGCCGATGTCGCCAAGTTGGAAATGTCAGCCTTAAAATTGTCAGGAGTCTCGAGGGCTGTTGCAATCCCGTCTGACACGGTTTTTACCTCTCCTATTTCGACCATTGCGTCTGACACGCTATAGCCTACACCATCAACTTTTAGTTCCAATGCTGAAATTGCACCCGCTCCGGCAAAATAAGCGTCATCGTGAACGGTTTTAAATTCGATCGTCACCGGGGCAATCCCGTCTTTTGTAATAAATATCAATCCGTATCCATACTGTGTGACATTTGCAACCGGGACAACTAATTTCCATTTTCCGAGAGCCTGCACCCAGGAAATAACAGGAGACGAAATTGAGGCTGTAGCAACCTTATATTCCTTCACTGCAACCGTCGCCCCTGTCATTAATTCCCCGTCTGATGAGCCTACCAGCCGAACAGCGAATTCTCCTGAAACATCAACAGCATCAAAATATACCTCTTGATCGGTTGAATCATTGTAAATTTCTTGCATTTATACCGCCTCCTCTAACCAGTACGTAATCTGCCATCTCATGCCCCACCATGCCCAGAATGAGTTCCAGTATGATGTAATAATCGACGGAGATTCGACTGATATGTAGAGTTCTTTCACTTCACTGTCTGTATTTTCTCCGTTTACAACTGTGAGATTAACAGTGTACGTTCCAGCCGTTGAATATGTGTATTCAGGGTTCTGGGTGCTGTTGTCAACTGTCCCGTCGTTGTCAAAATCCCAATACCATGACAGTGCATTTTCGGAGAGGTCAGTGAACTGAACAGTAAGCGGAGCAGTACCACTTGTCACATCTGCGGAAAATTCGGCAACTGGTAGAGCTTCGGGGTTGTAATCCCAGGTATACGAAACGTCACCGTTTGCGTCTGTTGCTGAGAACGAGACTGTTAGAGGATCGCCTGTGTAGGTATCCGTATAAGTTAATCCCGATGTTGCAACCTCAACGCCGTTCTTTTTCCAAGAAACAGAATCAACCGGCTCAGACACCCAAACCTTGTATGTTACCGGATCCCCGCTTTCAAAAGTATTGTAGTCTGTAGAGGGGGCATAGCCTGTGATATGAGTATTCTCAGAATCGTTGAAAAGTGCTGTAAGTGTATATTCCGATAAAGAAGTGTACGGGCGATACCATTCAGCCGAAGGAATGATTTTATCGAGAGTTAGAATGTCAGTGCCATTCGAAACTGAGATAATACTCTCAATATTTTTCACATCAGTCACCACCCCAGCTGTCTGGGATCTGTGTTTTTCCTGGATTGCAGCAACCTCACTTCGTGCAAATGCTGGGGTTGCCGTGCGTCCTGATGTGATGTCAAAAACCGACCTGAAGTTCCCATTGCCATCTCTGCTTGGAAACGCCCCATTACTAACTGTTGCGGTTCCTGTTACAGGCGAGCCATCAGCGTTTTTTGCTACAAGATCAAGATAGTAATAAAAATTCGAATCGTAATCATATATTGTATTTTGGTAATATAAACCATTATATTTTATATTTAGGAAGTGCGTGTTCGTTGTGTTTTGGGTCCATATGTCAGCAGTTGACCCATTTGAAATTACTGTATCAAAAACTTTTAAATCTGTTACACCGGGAACAGTGACCCCGGCTACCACAGCATTTGATGGCTTTATAGCAAAATCTTTTGAACCATTTATATTTCCACCTATCAGGGTGATGTTTACTGCATCGAATGATCCAAATGCACACCCGTCGTTGTCAGATGTATAATTTTCTATATATATATCTCTAACGAATCTAGCCACCTGTAGCCCCTTTGATGTCCCCGAATTATATGACGTCAGGTTCTTCATCGTATAATTATTTACACCGGATAAAAATATATTATTTCCGTCAGAGTGTGGGTTGTCATGGGATGTAATATTGTATATATACGCATTCCCTCCAGAATGGAAATCAAAACCATTGTGCCCGGAATAACTTGCAGTCATGTTTTGAAACGTGACGTTCGATGTTGGTATCCCTGGTTCAGCTGTGATTTCAATTGTGGACCATGCTGTATCATTCGCATAGACATCATGAGCTATACAATCGTTACAACTCGACATTATAAATCCAAATTTTTCAGATGTTGGCGTCAAGTGAAATCCTTTTGTGTAGTCGCCTATTTTCTCAACCCGAATGTCATAAACTTCAGTATTATTACACTTTGTAAAAATGACTCCCTGCCCGGTTGAGTTCGTGACAGATATGTTATATACATTTATCCAAGTTGAATTATAAAAATATAATCCACCGCTTGTTGTATTTTCGGTAGTGATGTTATATACATCGGTGGATATTTTGTCCAACCTGAAACGCCCTCCGTCATGAAGATAAACGTCGTGTAGCTCCCCGATGGTACCAATTTCGGAACCACCAACAATTTCAATGTTATTAATGTTGAAATCATGCCCGTATGGGAGTTTTACGGTCTTAGGCATTATTAATTTTTTACAGACCGTATCGTTAATATGGAAATCTGCACTGCCTGAATATAGATATATTGATGCATTGAGGTAACAAGTGTCACCATCGAATCTAATAATAGACTCATTATTTATTTGTTCTACGACCCATGCTAAGTCAGCGTCCTGTTGTGCGTAGACGCCTATCGAATTGTATCCGCCTGAGTAGGTTGCATATCCTGCACTCGCACACCCAATCAACAACCCCCCCAACACTAAAAATAAAATTAATCTGCGAATCATATGTCCTCCGTGAGTGAGACTGTACCCTCGAAATCAATACCTGTGGTCTGATTCAAAGCGGTAACAAGTGACCGGACAATACTTTTGTCTGCCATGTCGTTCGCCCTTTTCTGAGCCTGAACCTTTGCAACCTCTAAAGCCTGATCCTTGAGGGCTGTAATGAGTGCCGTTCTTTCTGCTGTCGTTGCTGGCAGATTGTAGGGGATCTGAACAGGCACAGAGAACTCCTTATACAGTGGGAGAGGTTTCCCGTTTTGTCCGAGAACATCAGTATAAATAATATTGCCCTCTGAATCTTTCATGGGGTTTCCTCGATCTTCCCAAACTAAGACAATATTACGTCCTTCGTCTGGCATATTTGCGCGAAGTCTTCTCATTTTTATTGTTGCCATGTTAAATCACCATTCCATAAGCTTGTAAAAATTTAGTAAGTGAACCTTCGACGGATGCTTCTAGGCAGTCTGGAATTCCATCAGAATTAGAGTCGGCTGTCAAATTCGCATAGGTAATTTGTCCGTGATAGATTAGGCCGTTTCCTGGATACAGAGTAACCTCGTGGATTGTCCCGTCGTCGTTTCGTTTGAATGACAGATTTTTAGGGCGATGTGTAAAAAGATAAAAATCAATTAGTGAGTCGGTGGGAGAATATAACGCTATCCAGGGTTTTGAGAGGTTTTGCAGTCCGTAGCTGGTGTTTGTTGAGTCTGCAAAATCAAAAGAGGCTGAATAATTGTTCTCTGCATCAGGAGCATAGGTAAGAATCGTTTTCAGTCGGATTTTATTGAAATTCGTCCTCCCTCCATCA
>Ga0265295_1000601_pt1 | contig 71218 bp, 85 predicted proteins | sample Munlansysbiofilm_FD_192503 | JGI IMG/M metagenome (GOLD analysis project Ga0265295, IMG submission 192503) | Leachate microbial communities from a municipal landfill in Southern Ontario, Canada - Methane capture system biofilm | ecosystem: Engineered > Solid waste > Landfill > Unclassified ...
AATGCAACAAATCCGCGAAAAGGTAATTTCCATGAAAACCATTAATTTACTGGTTTTAAATTTTTACTATGCCTGAAGTATTTAGAAAATTTGGCTTTGTATTTTTCTTTTATTCTAATGAAGGACAAGAACCAATGCATGTGCACGTTAGAAAGGCAGGTGGTTTTGCAAAATTCTGGATCGAACCGGTAGAATTGGATTTTTCACAAGGTATGAAGGTTGGGGATATTAATAAGGCCTAAGAACTCATTTTTGAACATAAAAAACTTATAAAAAATAAGTGGTATGAAGTACATGGTAGCTGATTTGATGTATAAGGCAGTTAAAGCATGGTACGAAAATGGCAAAATATGTATCATGTTATCTGATAACAAAGAAATTAGATTTCCTGTTGCATTAAATGATAAACTAAGAAACGCTCCGGTTGAAGAGCTTGCAAATATTGAACTAATATGTGATGGTACAGGCTTGCATTGGCCTGAATTGGATGAAGATTTGTCAATTACCGGAATTATTGAAGGAAGATATGGGAAGGATTAATTTACGAATTACGTGCTTGGTTTTTTATCATCCCTATTTATTGGAAGCGGCACTCTGCATGTGGTAAGAAAAAGGTAAAATATCACAATCGAAAGCAGCAGAAATAGCTGGAGTATCTCGTTTTGAATTTCTTGAGATACTAAGTAATGGTTATCAATCCGACAAGCTCAAAAATTAACATTAGCTTTTTTCATGCAAATCAACAAATTTTCCAAACATATCTTCTGGCCTTTTCAGGAGGGTGCTGATTTGCCTGAGGCTGTCATCATCCGCCAGGTACTTTCCTACGGGGAAGTTGCTGATCTTCTTACGCTAAACGAAATAATGCCACCAGCAAAAGTGAAAGAGGTTATCTTAAAGTGGAAAGATAAAGACCGGTATCGTAAAAGGATCAATTTCTTTAATAAAGTGATTGCTGATGATGAACCCGGAGATTGATGTAACCTACATGCCACCGGCCGCCGCTAAGATATTTGAATTGCTTGCCGGACAAAAATTTATTTCCAATTTCACGCTGATTGGGGGTACAGCATTGGCGCTACAGCTCAGGCACCGAATGTCGGAAGATTTGGATTTTGTGCAGGATGACGAGCATCTGAATGTAAATCTGATAAAGCGCAACATTGCCAAACTGTTTCCGAATTACAGGATCATCCGTTATGAACATAGCTGGCAAATCGACTTTATTATCGACGATGTCAAAGTAACTTTCTTTAGCTCAGAAGCTGTGGGTATCCCTTTTGAAGTTCAGCAGTTTGCTTTTGCGTATAAAAATCTAAATATTTGCACGGCGCTTGTCATCGCAAGTTTAAAATTAGCTGCTATTGCTCAGCGTAACACCATCCGGGATTACTACGATCTCTATTTTATCTCAAAGTATCGGATTTCTTTAAAAGAAATTTTCGTTAAAACTAAAAAACTTATTCCTGAGTTAGCTCCGATAACCTATTCCGAAACGCTTGTTTACCCCGCCGATTTAGACGAAACCAGTATAGCAGCCCATCTTGCGCCAAAGGAAATGGTTACCAAAGAGCAAATCGCCGAACATTTTATTCAGGAGCTTCGAAAGATTAAGGCTGAAATATAGTGCAAGCACGGCGGGAGATTGCTTCGTTGCGGGATGTCCGGCACTACTTGCAATGGCCAGGGCAGGACTTTTAAAGCACTCCAAGAAATATGATTGCTCATCAATTCACATTATTGACTTAAACAAATTCTCATGTTTGATAATAAAACACTTCTTATTACCGGCGGTACCGGCTCCTTTGGTAACGCAACCCTGGAAAGGTTTTTAAACACTGATTCTTTTAAGGAGATCAGGATATTTAGCCGGGATGAAAAGAAGCAGGATGATATGCGTCAGTATTATCAAAACGATAAGATCAAATACTATATTGGCGATACACGCGACAAGCGAAGCATTGATAACGCTATGCGTGGTGTAGATTATGTGTTTCAGGCTGCGGCTTTAAAACAGGTTCCTTCGTGCGAATTTTTTCCGATGGAGGCTGTGCGAACCAATGTGATGGGCTGCGAAAATGTGTTGGACAGTGCATTGGAAAATGGTGTTAAAAATGTGATTGTTTTAAGTACCGACAAAGCAGTCTATCCCATCAATGCCATGGGGATGTCGAAGGCGATGAGCGAAAAAGTAATGGTGGCCAAAAGCAGAAACCTGAATGGAAGCGGCACCACATTTTGCGGTACACGTTATGGCAATGTAATGGCTTCGCGAGGCTCGGTCATTCCTTTGTTTGTCGAGCAAATCAAAAAACAGGAACCCATAACCATCACCGACCCCAATATGACCCGGTTTATGATGACCTTGCCTGACGCAGTTACCTTGGTGGCTTATGCTTTTGAGCATGGTGAAAACGGCGATATCTTTGTACAAAAGGCTCCGGCAGCTACTATCGAGGTTTTGGCGCAGGCATTGATCGACTTGTATAATTCAAAAACTGAAATCAAGATCATTGGTACGCGCCACGGCGAAAAGTTGTTTGAAACGCTGGTGAATCGCGAAGAGATGGCCAAGGCTGTTGATATGGGCAATTATTTTAGGATTCCTGCCGACAACCGCGATTTGAACTACGGCAAATATTTTAGTCAGGGCGAAATGAAAGTGGCTATGGCCGAAGATTATACTTCTCATAACACCCAACGACTGGATCTAGAAGGGATGAAAAAGCTCCTCCTGAAACTTCCAGTTATCCGCAATGAGATTCTTGGCAAAGACATCACCCACATTGATGAACCTTAGCATAACGAAATTCTCCTACAAACTGTCCTTTTTGATATGCGTCAATCAGTGAGAAATTTCATCCGCGTCAATTAGCATGAAATAAAATGGATATCATCAAAGGAAACTACCACACCGATCATCGAGGCATCGTCCGCTTTGTCAACGATTTTACCTTCGATGGCATCAAACGCTTTTATGCGATAACACATCCGGATACCAATATCATTCGTGCCTGGCAGGGACATAAACGCGAAACAAAATATTTCTTTGTTGCCAAAGGCAGCTTTTTGATCAACTGGATTAAAATCGACGACTGGAGCAAGCCTTCTAAAGGCCTTAATAAAGAAAGCCATATCCTGAGTGACAAACAAAGCGAAATCCTGATCATTGAAGCGGGGCATGTGAATGGTTTTCGAGCTTTGAAACCAGACTCAACAATGATCGTATTCTCCGACATGACATTGGAAGAATCAAAAAATGATGATTACCGTTTTCCGGTTGATTACTGGAGCTTAGAGGGTTGAGAAGGTTTAGTAGTTGAAAGGTTTAATAGTTGAAAGGTTTTAAGGGTTTGAGAGTTTTTAGATAAAAAGTCACGAATTAATAGAAAAATTTTCTTGAAAAAATTAAGGGCAATTGAAATGATATCAATGTCATCCACATTCCATTAAAATATGATTAAAGTAGGAATAACCGGACAAGCTGGCTTCGTTGGCACGCATTTGTACAATACCTTAGGCTTGTATCCTGAGCGTTTTGAAAGAATTCCCTTTGAGGATGAATATTTTCTGGATGACCTTAAACTAAAGGCTTTTGTGATAAGCTGCGATGTTGTTGTGCATCTTGCCGCCATGAATCGCCACAACGATCCGGAGGTAATTTATAAAACCAATATCGGGCTGGTGAAGCAAGTTATAAAAGCATGTGAAGGAACCAACTCTACACCTCATATCCTTTTCTCATCTTCAACACAGGAAGATCGTGACAATTTGTATGGAAAATCAAAACGACAAGGCCGTAAACTTTTTGAGAAGTGGGCCGATAAGAACAATGCTTCTTTTACCGGGCTGGTAATTCCCAATGTTTTTGGCCCCTTTGGGCATCCATACTATAATAGCGTAGTTGCAACTTTTTGTCATCAGCTTACCCATGATGAAACACCAAAAATTGATGTTGACGGGGAGTTAAAACTAATCTATGTAGGTGAACTGGTTAATCATTTCATAAAATTGATAAAAGATGTCCATCAAGTCCAATCAGAAGGAAAGATAGCAAACCAGGAAGTAGCGATCCAGCATACCACAAAATCAAAAGTTTCAGGGCTGCTCAAGATACTAAAATCATTTAAAGAAGGGTATTTTAACAGAGGAGAAATCCCCTCACTTGAAAATCCGGCAATGCGAAACCTTTGGAACACCTTCCTCTGTTATATCGACCATAAAAACTTCTTCCCATTTCATCTAAAACTAAATACCGATAATCGTGGGAGTTTTGTGGAAACCGTTAAGCTCAACAGTGGCGGACAAGTATCATTTTCGACTACCGTCCCCGGCATCACACGTGGCAACCACTTTCACACCCGCAAGGCCGAACGCTTTGCCGTGATCAAAGGTAAAGCCAGAATCGATTTAAGAAGAATAGGCACTGAGGAAGTTTTAAGTTTTGATCTGGATGGCGATAAACCCTCTTTTGTGGACATGCCCATCTGGTACACCCACAACATTACAAATATTGGCAACGAAGAACTCTATACCATCTTTTGGATCAACGAACATTATAATGCAGATGATTCGGATACTTTTTTTGAAGAAGTTTAAGGGGAAAGGATAAAGGGAAAAGGATAAAGGATAAAGGGAAAAGAGCCAAGGGAAAAGAGCCAAGGGAAAAGGAAAAAGGATAAAGGATAAAGGCAAAAGGATAAAGGGAAAAGAGCCAAGGGAAAAGAGCCAAGGGGAAAGGATAAAGGGAAAAGGAAAAAGGATAAAGGATAAAGGCAAAAGGATAAAGGATAAAGGCAAAAGGATAAAGGGAAAAGAGCCAAGGGAAAAGTGATGGGAACAGAGACTTTATGACATGAGAGAAAATGATTTACTGGAAAGGACTTTTAACTTTGGTGTACGCTGCTTAAAATATTTGAGAACGTTTCCCAATACATCCGAATACTCGATAATAAAATATCAATTAGGCAAATCTTCAACATCAATCGGTGCAAATTATGAAAAAGCCCAGGCAGGTAGTTCCAAGGCCGATTTTAAAAACAAAGTAAGAATTTCTCTTAAAGAAGCTCGTGAATCCAATTATTGGCTTAGAGTACTAAAAGCCCTACAAGAAAAAGATGATAATGAACTTGCTTTCTTAATACAGGAAAGTGATGAGATAAAAAAAATATTAGCTACGATAGTAAACAAAGTATAACTAAGTAATAAAGGAAAGAATGTTTTTAGAAACCAACTTGGCTCTTCTTACTTTCCACTTGGCTCTTTAACAAACATCAAACAGAAACACGATTTTTAATATACTAAAAGGAAATATGTAAGAGTGCTCACACACTTGGCTCTTTATACTTCACACTTGGCTCTTTATACTTCACACTTGGCTCTTTATACTTCACACTTGGCTCTTCTTACTTCCCACTTGGCTCTTTTTACTTTCCACTTGGCTCTTTAAAATATGCAAAAACTCAAAGTCCTCACCGTAGTCGGTACCCGCCCTGAAATCATCAGATTATCCTGTGTATTGCAGAAACTGGATGAATCCGAAGCCATCGAACACATTCTGGTACATACAGGTCAAAATTACGATTACGAACTAAACGAAGTCTTTTTTGAAGATTTGGGACTACGCAAGCCTGACCACTTCCTCAATGCAGCAGGCTCGAACGCTACCACTACGGCCGGACAGATTTTAATCAACATAGACCCCGTGCTGGAAAAAGAAAAGCCCGATGCCTTCCTGGTCCTCGGCGACACCAACTCATGCCTGTGTGCCATTGCTGCAAAAAAACGTAAAATTCCAATCTTCCACATGGAAGCAGGAAACCGCTGCTTCGACCAGCGTGTGCCCGAAGAAACCAACCGCAAGATTGTAGATCATGTGTCTGATATAAATCTTACGTACAGTTCAATAGCCCGTGAATATCTGTTGCGCGAAGGATTACCTGCCGACAGGATAATTAAAACCGGCAGCCCGATGTTTGAAGTGTTAAATGCAAACATGGTTCACATTGATAATTCAGATGTTTTAACCAAGTTGGGTTTGGAAAAGGAGAAATATTTTGTTGTATCGGCGCACAGGGAAGAAAACATTAATTCTGCGAATTTTGATAAATTAGTTACAATACTCAATTTAATAGCTGAAAAATACCAACTACCAATTATTGTTTCTACCCATCCCCGCACCAGGAACAAAATCAACGAAAAAGGAATCCAATTTCACCCGCTTATCGAATTGATGAAACCGCTGGGATTTCACGACTACAATCATCTGCAAAAAAATGCCTTTGCTGTCTTATCCGACTCCGGCACCATCTCCGAAGAATCATCCATCATGAACTTCCGCGCCCTCAACATCCGCGATGCGCACGAGCGCCCCGAAGCCATGGAAGAAGCCTCCGTAATGATGGTGGGATTAAATCCTGAACGCATCCTGCAAGGCTTGGTTCAATTACAATATCAACAAACAGGAAATAGAACCTCAACTTTTAAACCTTCTCAACCCTCTCAACCTTTCCGTCCTGTTACCGATTACTCCATGCCCAATGTGTCGGATAAGGTGGTAAGGATTATCATTAGCTACACCGATTACATCAAACGAACGGTGTGGAGTGAATAATGTTATTTCATTAAAGATTACCAATTACCAGTCACCAATCAGATTATTCTATGCTGAATGTAATTCACAATAATTTCGTATCTTTTTAAGAAAAACAGCTATCGTGCAGGTCGATTTACATATCAAATTGAAAGCGATGCTCTGGGACATGCCGGAAAGCCGGCGAAAGAAAATTGTCGATGAAATTCTGGCTAATCCGGTTGAAGTGTTCCAACACAACGATCAGATTTTCATCAAAGCACTTAATAGCCTTAAATGGTATGAGTTAACCAGGCTTGTGGGGAAGCAAAATTTACTCATTTTGTTAACCGACACTACCATTCAAAAGCTGTTTCCTGTTCAGCGACGCACTTATTATACCAATGCACAACGATTATTATCAAAATACGCTGTACCCTCTTCAAGATAAAGTACTTGAAATAGTCGGAAAACTTTCTGTTGGATTTTATCTTACAGGAGGCACTGCCTTAAGCCGGGCTTATCTTCATCACCGATATTCCGATGATCTCGACTTTTTTGTAAATGGAGTAAGCGATTTTAAAATGCAGGTGAATACGGTAATTAAAGCATTAACCGATGCTGGTAATCGTATCGACATTTCGGTTGCCGATGATGGCTTTGCCCGGATTTTTGTTTTTGACGGCGAAAGTCCCTTAAAGCTTGATTTTGTGAACGATGTGCCATTTCGCAGTGGGACTCCTGTTTTTACTCCTCTTTTTAATAAAACCGACAACTTGAATAATATCCTGTCGAATAAGATAACAGCTTTAGGCCGCTACTCAACCAAAGATATTGTAGATATCGTTTATATTTGCGAATCCTTAAAGTTTAATTGGGAAAATATAATGAACGATGCCTCCGAGAAAGACCTTTGGGTAAATCCTGTAAATATTATGGAGGTTTTAGAGAAGTTTCCTGTTGAAAAGCTTGAGGAAATAAACTGGATGATAGAATCGCCAACACACGAATGGTTTAATGCAAAAATCAACCAAATTATACCCGACATACTCGACGGAGGCGACAATTCGCTACACGAATAGTCTGTTTTTATTTAGTTATATAAATTTGCGCTTACACATGAAACTTTCGTCCTTAAACTTCTGCCCTCTGCCCACGAACGCCCTAAACAATGGAAGAAGCCCCCGTGATGATGGTGGGATTAAATCCTGAACGCATCCTGCAAGGCTTGGTACAATTACAATATCAAAAAACCGGTGAGGCTCGAAACTTACATCGGGTAGCAGATTACCGTATGCCCAACGTAAGCGACAAGGTGGTAAGAATCATCCTGAGTTATACAGATTATGTTATGCAGACTGTGTGGAGTGAATAGATTGCCTTGTCGCTACGCTCCCCGCAATAACCAATCTTCGCATGGGAGACAAATAATAATGGTCTAACAACGCAGGATTCTGCGAGGGGCAAAGCCCCGAAGCAGACTGCTTCCAACTAACATAAAATGCCCATTAGAAAATGAAACACGCCCTCATCACCGGAGCCGATGGCTTCATAGGTTCACACCTTACCGAATTACTTTTGGAAAAAGGTTACAAAGTAAGAGCCTTATCCTACTACAACAGCTTTAATTACTGGGGATGGTTGGAAGATATTCCCGCCAATAAAAACCTGGAAATTATTAGTGGCGATGTGCGCGACCCTCATTTTTGTAAGGAGATAGTAAAGGGTGTGGACATTATTTTTCATTTGGCGGCACTAATTGCAATCCCATATTCCTACGTAGCTCCCGATAGCTATGTGGATACCAACGTAAAGGGAACTTTAAATATCTGCCAGGCAGCCAAAGAAAACGTAAACACGCGAGTGATTCATACTTCCACCTCCGAAGTGTATGGAACTGCACAATATGTACCCATTGACGAAAAGCATCCCAAGCAGCCCCAATCACCCTATAGTGCCAGCAAGATAGGCGCAGATATGATGGCCATGAGTTTTTACCATGCCTTTGAGTTGCCGGTAACCATTGCGCGGCCTTTCAATACATACGGTCCACGGCAATCGGCCAGAGCAATTATCCCAACCATCATTACGCAGATAGCCAATGGAATAAAAGAAATTAAGTTAGGAGACCTAAGCCCTACACGCGATTTTAACTTTGTAAAAGATACCGCCAGTGGATTCCTTGCCTTAGCAGAATGTGACGAAACCATTGGAAAGGAAATAAACATCGCTTCCAATTTTGAAATATCCATGGCCGATACCCTCAAGCTGATTAAGGAAATTATGCAAAGCGATGTATGTTTTGTTACTGATGAACAAAGGCTACGACCTAAGGATTCGGAAGTATTCAGGCTTTGGGGCGATAACAGCCTGATTACTTCATTAACTGATTGGCGGCCTGAATACACCATTGAAGCTGGGCTCAAAGAAACGGTTGAATGGTTTTGCAAACCGAATAATCTAAAAAATTTCAAGGCAGGTATTTATAATTTGTAAAAAGATAAGATGATTGTCTAAAGCCGGATTTATCGAAGCCTGGAGCAGAGGCATAGCTAAAATCATTAATGGTTTTATTAATGCAGGACTTGCTGCCCCGGTATTTGAGACCACCATGGGAGGAGTAAGGCTTACAACGCCTGCCCGCGATTATAATAACACAAGTGATGTAAGCTGGTAATACCAAATTTTGTGCAATGACCTATTCTGTATTTTCAGTTCATAATATTCCTGTTAGACTCACCAACGAGCGTTGGAGACACATATCGGTTGGTCATCCCGAAATGGCTGATTACATCGACCAAATTCTGGACTGTGTTGAAAATCCGGAAATAGTTTATAAGGGGAGTGTTGAAGAATTTCTTGCTGTTAAATCATTAGACAATGAAAAATCGAAATTTATCGTTGTTGTTTACAAAGAAACTGATGATAATGACGGTTTTATTATTACTTCATTTATCACAAATAAATTGGGTTACTTAAATAATGAACAGGTATTATGGAAACAACAGAAATAGCTGCAATAAGAAGTTTGGTGTCTTATTTTATAAAGCACAAAAATTTATGGGTCGATTACGATGAGCTAGCTGATGTACTTTATGTACATTTTAAAAAACCAAACCGGGCTGATAACACTGTAATGGAAGATGAAAATTTGCTCATCAGATATGAAAATGATGAAATGGTAGGGATAACCCTAATGCATGCAAGCAAGGGGAAGGGATAATTTAATATGAATTGCCACGCTGCGCTCGCAATAACCACGCTTCGCATGGGGAAGACAATAATTAATGTTCTAACAACGCAAGTGTCTGCGATTTGCCAGCCGGTAGAATGGAAGCCTGCTGCTAGCTAATACAATCGAATAATGAACCGGAAATATGAAATAATCATTTATTGGAGTGAGCAAAATCAATGTTTTATAGCTGAAGTGCCTGAATTGCCGGGTTGTATGGCTGATGGAGATAATTACGGGGAAGCACTTCATAATGTACAACTGGTAATTGATGAATGGATCGAAACTGCAAATTCATTAGGTAGAAGTATTCCGGAATCAAAAGGGAAGTTAATGTATTCCTGAGAATCACCTTGAATAGTTGAATAGCTAATCAGAAATAGGGTAATTGTTTGTTACAGGCGAACAATTACACCTAATATTGTTCGTTACAAAAGAACAATAAATGACTATGCGCAAAGAACGGCTTAAAGAAATATTGTTTGATCAGAAAGATGTTTTTAACCAGCAGAAACATCATCTCATTGATCGCGACATCGATCTCGAAAAATTTATAAATACCGGACAGGTTATTATTATATCAGGTATCAGGCGTTGCGGAAAGTCATCCCTACTTTACCTGATTAAGGAAAAAATGAAGTTGGATGAAACCAGTTATTGCTATTTCAATTTCGATGACGAGCGGATTATCCCCGATATAGAAATTCTTGAACAAGTTTACAACCTGCATATTGAAATTTATGGAATTGAACCTGTTTTATTCTTCGATGAGATTCAAAACATCGATAATTGGGAAAAATTCGTAAACAGGATGTACGAAAAAGGCACAAAAATATTTGTTACCGGTTCCAACGCAAAATTATTAAGTTCCGAAATTTCCACCAGTCTCACAGGCCGTAACAAGGTAATGGAGCTTTTCCCATTCTCGTTCATGGAATATTTGCGTTTTATGGGTAAAATTTACAATCAAGACCGGCTTACAAGCAAACAAAAAGCGCTAATACAAAAAGACTTTAACCAATATGTTGAAACAGGAGGTTTTCCACTTGTGGTTAAAGAAAACGATCTTGAGCTCATAAACAGTTATTTTCAGGATATCCTTTACCGCGATATTATTTCACGTTTCAGGTTAATTCAGGTAAATGAAATAAAACAAATCGGCTTGTTTTTTGCCTCAAATACCGGAAAGTTATTCTCGTATGCTACTTTGCAAAATATTTCAGGGGTGAAAAGCCTGAGTTCTGTCAAGGATTACCTTTGGTATTACGAGCAGTCCTATTTGTTTTTTTATCTGAAAAAGTTCGATTTTTCGGTGAAGAAGCAAATAATGAACCCCAAAAAAGTATATACAATCGACCCTGCAATTTCAAACCGGCTGGGATTCAACTTTTCTCAAAACAAGGGGCGCATACTCGAAAATATCGTTTTCCTTGAACTGTTGCGCCGGGGAAAAGAGATTTATTATCATACAGGCAAAAACGAATGTGATTTTTTGGTGAAAGAAGGTTTAAATATTACAGAGGCCATACAAGTGGCATGGGTAATTGATCAAACCAACTACCATCGCGAATATGACGGATTACAAGAAGCCATGCAAAAATATAAGCTGAAACATGGCTTGCTTATTACTAACGAGGCCACTGAAACTTTTACCGGTTCTGATGGTGCTATCGAAACCATCCCTGCATGGAAATGGCTAACGGCCAAATAAATATTAGTTCAGAGAAGAAAGACATTATAATATTGAATTAAAAAAAAGTATCGAAATGTTTACAAAAACGATCTCGACTAAATTAAATGTTCGGATGGCAGATTGCTTCGCTACCTTCGCAATAGCCGGGCTTCGTATGGGAGGTGCGGAATAATGTTCTAAAAAACCCGACTCTGCGAGGGGCGAAGCCCCGAAGCAGACTGATGCCAACTAACGAAGAGAGCTTAGCCCATAAGAGATTGCCACGCTGCGCTCGCAATAACCACGCTTCGCATGGGGAAGACAATAATTAATGTTCTAACAACGCAAGTGTCTGCGAGGGAGGAACGACCGAAGCAGCCTCTTGCCAGCTAACACAAAATGCCCATAAGAATAAAAGAAATAAACATCGCCTCCAACTTTGAAAACTCCATGGCCGATACCCTCAACCTGATTAAGGAAATTATGCAAAGCGATGTGAGTTTTGTTACAAACAACAAACTTGAGCGTAGCTGCCTGCCCCGACCCATCGGGGAAATCCCGAGAGTCCCGAAGAAAATCGGGATAGACTCCGCGATTCGGGAAACAAACAACCCCAATGAAATAAGCTCCTACGTCGCATTTCACGGGGCAAGCAAACACCGAACAACCCCAATGAAATAAGCTCCAACGTCGCATTTCACGGGGCAAGCAAACACCAAACACCAAACACCGAACAACATTTACCCTGAGCTTGCCGAAGGGAACACCGAACAACATACATTATGTCTTACAAACTAATTATCAATCTACCTGAAAATGCATTTTCGATAATGCGAAAAAAACCGGAGGAATTCGGGCAGGAATTATTGGAAGCGGCACTCTGCATGTGGTATGAAAAAGGTAAAATATCACAATCGAAGGCAGCAGAAATAGCTCAGGTATCACGATTTGAATTTCTTGAGATACTTAAAAAAAATCGGGTTTCGCCGTTTCAATATTCTGCTGAGGATTTAGACCAGGACATAAAATCTTTGGCAACATGAAGTTCATAATTAACGCCAGCCCGATAATTTTCCTTGCTAAAATTGAAATGATAGAACATCTTCCTGATTTGTTTGATGAGATTATTATTCCAGCAGGTGTATTCAATGAAGTCATTGCTCATGATGACGAAGCTTCACAGTGGATCAAAAATCATGGAAAGCAATATCTATATGAACCGGATTCCATTCCTGGTGGCATTTATGCATGGGATTTGGGAAGAGGTGAAACCGAAGTTATTGCAAGTGCGTTAAATATAAAAGATTGTGCAGTAGGATTAGACGATAAAGCTGCCCGAAATTGTGCATTAAGTTATAGGCTGAAGATCATTGGCACGATTGGACTAATTTTACGTGCCCAAAAAATTGGAGTTGTAAATGATGGGGAACTCTATCTGAATAAACTAATTGAAAGAGGCTACAGGATCAGTGAAAGCTTATTACAACATGCATTGGTTCTGATGCGAAAGGTTTAAAGCATCATTTTTGAGCTATACCGATTACATCAAAAGAACTGTGAGGATTGAGTAAGAATCTTCTCAACTTTTCAACCCTCTCAACTTTCAACCTTCTCAACCTTAAACGAACACCAAACACCGAAACAACAAAACCCAGTACAGCTCTGTGCATAAAACCATGCAAAGCAATAAAGTCCATGCCATAGATATTTTACAGGAACTTGGCGAAGGGCAATTCATCGAGTTTAAAGAGTCGCTCGACAAGAGCTTTGCAAAAGAAATAGTTGCTTTTGCCAATGCTTCTGGTGGTGTTGTTTACCTGGGTATTACGGATACAGGAATTCTTAAAGGACTTGAAATTACCAACAGATTAAAATCACAAATACAGGACATTGCTTATAATTGCGATCCTTCAATTATGATTTCGATTATTGAAATGAGTAATGTTTTAGCAATTGAAATCAAAGAAGGAAGCAATAAACCCTATTCCTGTTCTTCCGGGTTTTTTATGCGAATGGGTGCTAATTCCCAAAAGATGACAAGGAATGAGATTCTTACCCTTGCCATAAAATCAGGAAAAGTAAGATATGACGAACAAATCTGTAATAATTTTGATTGGAAAGATTTTGACGATGATAAATTTACTTACTATTTGAAGCTGGCAGGTATTTCCAATAATTTACCGAGAGAAGAAATACTAAAAAATCTTCGTATTCTATCCAATGAGGGTTTTACAAATGCCGGTGCATTGTACTTTGCAAAAGAGCCATATAAGTATGTAATCAGTTCCAAAATAAGGTGCGTTCATTTTTATGGTGATAAGCGAATAGATATACTTGATAAAAAAGTGATAGACCGTGGTATTATTGGTAATATCGAATTTGCAATAGAATACATCAAAGAACGTGTGCCAGTGCGGTATGAAATCAAAGATATCAGGCGAAAGGAATTTCCTGAGTATCCAATTGAGGCCTATCGTGAAGCTATTCACCCCGTTAGATATCAAACAGATGAAGCATTACGTCTATATTCTTAGAAGTGAAAAGGATAACATGTTCTATGTTGGGTATACAAAGGACATTGATAAAAGAGTTGATTCCCATAACAATAGTAAAGTACCTTCAACAAAAAAAAGACAGCCACTAACTTTGGTTTATTATGAGGTTTGTCTGAACCAGCAAGATGCAACACATCGGGAAAAGTATCTGAAAACTTCCTGGGGAAAAAGATACATCAAGTCAAGACTAAAGAATTATCTAACGGGGTAAACTCTATCATTCACTTTGATTACTTCCTTGGTGACACGATTGCTATTGAGAAACTTAAAAGCAGTATCATTATCAACAATAAAGGGGAATTGCTATTTCCTAAAAAAGATTTTGGTAAAAGAAGTGAGGTCAGAAACAGGCTACTTGTAGATTTATTATCAAGAACCGAATTTATGGAAAAGGCAGGTACGGGTATTCAAAGAATAACCGATGCGTGTAAGGCGAATGGAAATAATTGTACATTCGATTTTACCGATGCTTTTTGGATAACAATAAATTCAAATAATGTCACCGATGACACCGATGATGTTACCGATAATGTTACCGATAATGTTACCGATAATGTTACCGATAATGTTACCGGTAGTCGAAAAAATCAAATTATTAGATTGATTCAGGAAAATAATCAAATTTCAATGACACAACTGGCAAAAAAACTGTCAGTAACAAAAATGACTATTGTTAGGGATATTGCACGGTTAAAAGAGGATAATATTATCAAACGCATTGGCCCGGCAAAGGGTGGCCACTGGCAAGTCGTTGATAAATAACTCAAGCACTAAACCTCCTCAACTTTTCAACTTTCTCAACTACTAAACCATCTCAACCTCTCAACTTTTCAACCTTTCAACTCTCTCAACCATTGCCAAAAAAATAAACATCGCTTCCAATTTCATAATATCCATGGCCGATACCCTCAACCTGATTAAAGATATCATGCAAAGCGATGTGAGTTTTGTTACAAACAACAAACTTGAGCGTAGCTGCCTGCCCCGACCCATCGGGGAAATCCCGAGAGTCCCGAAGAAAATCGGGATAGACTCCGCGATTCGGGAAACGAACAACCCCAATGAAATAAGCTCCTACGTCGCATTTCACGGGGCAAGCAAACAACGAACAACGAACAACATTAAACCTTTGGGGTGATAACAGTGTGATTACTTCATTAACTGATTGGAAAACCGAATACGATTTGGAACGTGGTCTTCAGGAAACAATTTAATGGTTTCAAAATATTGAGAACCTGAGTAAATACAAAACCGGAATTTATAATCTATAACTTCTTATTAGGAACATTTTGATATGAACCACATTATTAAGTTTGAAGATATTGAATCAAGAATTATCATTATCCGAAACCAAAAGGTATTGTTAGACAGGGATGTAGCTGCGGTATATGGAGTAGAAACAAAAAGGATTAACGAGGCTGTAAAAAATAATGTTGAACGCTTTCCTGAAGGTTACATATTTGAACTAACTGAAAATGAAACAAATGAACTGGTCGAAAATTTCGACCGCTTACATTTGTTAAAGCATTCTACTGTTCTGCCAAAGGCATTTACTGAAAAGGGCTTGTATATGATGGCCAATATTCTGAAAAGTAATAACGCTATACAAACAACAAGAAAACAATTTCATAGCAGGCCACAGGATCATACAAATTGTAACGCTGCGTATTTATAAAACACAGTGTTAAGCGTTGAGTAACTCGGTGAATCATAAACGCAAGACATAAAATATTTCAACCCTCTCAACTTTTCACCCTCTCAACTTTTCAACTTTGAACTCTGAACTTTGAATTCTCAACTTTTCAACTTCTCAACCCACTCAACTTTTCAACCCTCTCAACTTCTAAACCCTTCAACCTACTAAACCAGTAAATACCAAGGGCATAATTTATTACTTTTGTAAAAGTCAATGCGAATATTATGGAAGCACTATATAGAATTAAAGCAAATGAAATTGATCTTGGATTTATTGAGGCTGTAAAAAAGATGTTTGCAGAAAAAGAAATCATCATACGAATTACCGAAGAATTTGATGAAACAGAATATCTTTCCCGATACAAGGCCAATGAGTCTCACATTCTTAAAAATAGCGTAGCTGAACCTGCTAAAAGATTCAAAGATGGAGAGTTTGAAGAATATACTTCTAAAAAGCTTTAATCCAAGATGAGGGATGTTGTGTTTAAAGGAACTTCTTTTGATGATTTCAATGAGTGGAGTACAATATCCAAAAAGGTATTAAAAAGAATAGTAGTACTTATTGAAGATGCCAGAAGGAATCCCTTTGATGGAATTGGTAAACCGGAATCTCTGAAGCATCAGTTTAAAGGATGCTGGTCCAGGCGGATCAATACCGAACACAGATTAGTATATAGAGTTACTGAAGTGGCAATAGAGATCATTTCCTGTAAATACCATTACTCATAACTGCGATAAGTAAACTTCATCATGAATTAATGAAGTTATTGGGATTTGAATGCCAAATACAATGAAGTCCCCATAAGGAAAACTGATGTATGCTTAAAATAAGCAATACAGCTATCTCAACTACTCAACATCTATACAATTCAACTTTTCAACCAGCTCAACCTACTAAACCCTTTCAACCTTTCCGTCCTGTAGCAGATTACTCCATGCCCAATGTGTCGGATAAGGTGGTAAAGATTATTATAAGTTATACTGATTTCATAAAAATAACTGTTTGGAGTGAGTAAGAATATTTTAACTTTCTCAACTTTCTCAACAATAAAACATTTAACTATTGTTTGACTATTTCTGACTATTAAACACCCCTTGACAGTTCTAAGTGAATAATAGAAGACAGATTTAACCCCGTAGATTCAGTGCATATTAACTTAGACATACACACTATTTCGCAGCTCACTCAAATTATTGAGGAGACCCATTATTATTTTGCCCATCATGTAAAAAAACAAGTAAACGTAGCTTTGACATTAAGAAATTGGCTCATTGGTTTTTATATTATCGAATATGAACAGAATGGTACCGACAGGGCTGAATATGGGAAAGCACTCATCAGTAGCCTCTCCGCCAATCTGAGACAAAGAAAACTTAAAGGTTTTTCTGAAATCGCCCTACGGCTCAATCGTACTTTCTATCTGGCTTATCCCCAGATTCAACAGACACTATCTGTCGAATTCCCATCCCTTGAAAAACAGTTTGCCATAATTCAACAGACACCGTCTGTTGAATTAAAATCTGAAAGTGAAAAAGTGAATTCTTTTGAGGGCTTAGATGCTGCATTGCTTATTAACAATCTCAGTTTTTCCCATTTCATCGAATTATTAAAAACAGATAATCCTTTAGGCAGGGCGTTTTATGAAATAGAATCTATAAAGAATAGCTGGACTGTCAGGGAATTGCAAAGAGCCATGAATAGTATGCTTTTTGAAAGAACCGGATTAAAGGATAAACTGGAAACTTTGCCGGCTAATTATAATAAAAAAGAAAAACCAGGTGCAACTGATTTGTTCAGAAATCCATTGATACTTGAATTTCTTGGTCTTGAGGAAAAATCTGAATATAGTGAAAGTGATTTGGAACAAGCAATCATTGATCATTTGCAAAAATTCCTTCTTGAAATAGGCAGGGGGTTTTGTTTCGAAGCCCGCCAGAAACGAATTACTTTTGACAATACCCATTATCGGATTGATTTGGTTTTTTATCATCGTATCCTGAAATGCCATGTTCTTCTTGATTTAAAAATAGGTGAATTTACACATGCCGACTCAGGACAAATGAATGTTTATCTTAATTATTATAAAGATAACGAAATGAACCCTGGAGATCAGCCTCCAATAGGGATAATCTTATGTGCATCGCATAACGAAAACCTTGTAAAATATGCTACTTCAGGCTTATCGCAGCAAGTTTTTGTATCAAAATATATGATAAACTTACCCAGGGAAGATGAGCTGAAAAGAATAATAAAAGATGAACAAGATAAATTAAAACAGAGCCTTTTAAGAAAACACAAATAGCATTTGAAAAATAGAATATAGGCTAATCCCGTGGAATGTATAAAAATTTCAACCTTTCAACCCTCTCAACCATTGCCAAAAAAATAAACATCGCCTCCAATTTTGAAATCTCCATGACTGATACATTACACTAATCAGTTCAATTATTTTTGATCATTTTATCAAGCCAACGAAAACTCTTATAATGAAGGCAATTAAATACATAGTATATCGCGAAGGTGAATACTTCGTTTCACAAAGCCTCAATGTTGAAGTCTCAAGTTTTGGTAAGACAATTGAAGAAGCGATACATAATTTGAAAGAAGCCCTTGACCTTTATTTTGATGATGAACCGGAAAGAAAGGAATATCACATTATTAATGAAGCACTGATGGGTGATTTATATATTGGTGCCTGATGACAAAGCTTCCTTCTTCCGATAAAGTAGTTAGGGTCTTGTTGGGAAATGGCTTCTATCTTAAAAGTCAAAAAGGAAGTCATCAAAAATGCTCCAACGGGACGCATACCGTCATTGTTCCTGCACCCAAGAAAGAAATCCCTCTTGGAACGGTGAAATCAATTAGCAAGCAATCAGGCATTAGTTATGATCGGTTTATTAATCTGTAAGCAAAAACCAGGGATCATCATTGATTACCCCAAAGATGGAAATATTGTTCGTCTTGAAGTGGTAAATGCCTCAGAAAAGATTGGGAAAGCGGAAAACATCATTTATGAGTTTGCTTAGCCGGAAACTCGCCCCATATTTTGATTAGAGAAAAAAAAACACAGATGCTTCGACTCAGCCCGACACAAGTGAAGCGAATAATCACGGATAATACAGGCGAAATGCAGAGGATATGCTTCGCTGCACGCGCAATGACCATGCTTCACATGAAGAGTATGAATAAAGTCCATACAACGCAAGGGTCTGCGATCCGTCAACTGGCAGATTGGCAGTTAATTGCCCGCTGCCACAAGATTTTTTTACAAAGGGCCTAGCCACGAAACAGCTTACGGCCATAAACAAAAAATAATGCGTTCCGAATTAAAAAAGCAGGGAAAGTCAGATCAATTTGCCGCACTGATCGAGCAAAACAGTCACCTATTTTGGTTTATCCCACAGGATAAAAAGCCCGATGTTAGTGAGGAGGTCTTACTTGAAACCATATTCAACTATGGCGACATGAATGCTGTAAGGCAGTTGATTGGGGTGTTTGGAATTAAAAAAGCATCAGAAATTTTTTTCGGTTTAAAGCAACAAAGCAATCGGCGAAAAGGTAATTTCCATGAATTAACCATTAATTTTTTTACCGAATTTTTCAATCGCCATGCATCTTGAAATCTTTAGTCATCAGCAGGAGGAATTGCTAAAACATTTAGCGGCGTTCAAAAGAAAGTACTTTCTTGTTGGGGATACAGCAATTGCTTTACACCTGGGGCATCGACGTTCTATCGATTTTGATTTGTTTACACCTACGGCTATCGAAAAGAGCCGCTTACGGAAAAAGTTGACCCTAATTCCATTTAAACAAATTCCATTGTTCGAAGATGTGGATCAGTTGCATATCTTGATAAACCAGGTGAAACTCACCTTTTTTCATTATCCATTTCTGATAGACTGCCCACATAAGGTGCTGAATTATTTCAGGATGCCGGATTTATTGTCGCTTGCAGCAATGAAAGTTTTTGCACTGGGGAGAAGAGCAAAGTGGAAAGATTATGTTGATTTGTATTTCATCATTAAAGATTATTATTCCATTGAAGATATTAGCACGAAAGCAAAACAAATTTTTGGCGATCAATATTCAGAAAAGTTATTCAGGCAACAACTGGCTTTTCACAAAGATATAGATTATACCGAGACCGTGGAATTTTTAGTAAACGAACCTCCCGTAAATGCCATCAGGGATTTCCTGATAGAAAAATCTGTTAGTTTTATGTAATGTTCCTTAAAGTCCGGACTCTTCGATCGCCAACTGGCAGAGTGGCAGCCTGATGCCAACTAACGCCAACATATCTTTTGAAGTACCAAGCCCCGAAGCAGCCTGATGTAAGCTAACAAAGATAGCCGTACCTCATAAGAGATTGCCACGCTGCGCTCGCAATAACCACGCTTCGCATGGGGAAGACAATAATTAATGTTCTAACAACGCAAGTGTCTGCGAGGGAGGAACGACCGAAGCAGCCTCTTGCCAGCTAACACAAAATGCCCATAAGAATAAAAGAAATAAACATCGCCTCCAACTTTGAAAACTCCATGGCCGATACCCTCAACCTGATTAAGGAAATTATGCAAAGCGATGTGAGTTTTGTTACAAACAACAAACTTGAGCGTAGCTGCCTGCCCCGACCCATCGGGGAAATCCCGAGAGTCCCGAAGAAAATCGGGATAGACTCCGCGATTCGGGAAACAAACAACCCCAATGAAATAAGCTCCTACGTCGCATTTCACGGGGCAAGCAAACACCGAACAACCCCAATGAAATAAGCTCCTACGTCGCATTTCACGGGGCAAGCAAACAACAAACAACGAACAACTTGATTACTTCATTAACTGATTGGCGGCCTGAATACACTATCGAGAAAGGTTTGAAGGAAACGATAGATTGGTTTTTGGCGGGAGAGAATCTAAAAAAGTATAAAGCCGGTGTTTATAATTTGTAATGAAAAGAGACATTAAAAGTTTTACGGGTTTTTCTATCTAATGCTTTTATTTGTGTTAGAAAAATGAACGAAAATCAAAACATAGAATTTAAGCAAAGTTGGCACGATGAATACCTGAAATGGATCTCAGGCTTTGCCAATGCCTCCGGCGGTAAAATATACATTGGCGTTGATGATACCGGTAAAGTTATCGGACTGCCGGGTGTTCAAAAACTATTGGAGGACATTCCAAATAAAATCGTTAACTATTTGGGAATTATTGCTGACGTGAATTTATTACACACTGAAAATAAAGAGTATTTAGAAATCATTGTTTCACCCTCAGGTGTGCCTATTTCTTACAAGGGTACATATCATTTCCGGTCAGGTAGTACTAAACAGGAGTTAAAAGGAAATTCCCTGAATCAGTTTTTATTAAAACGAATTGGCCGCTCATGGGATGATTTGCCTTGCCACAATGCCAGCTTGAATGATATTGATTCGAATGCGCTAGCCTATTTTTTCAAAAAAGCCGGGCTTAGTAAACGAATAGCTGAAAACACAGGGAGTGATGATTTAAAAACCTCATTGGAAAATCTTGACCTGATAGGAGAAGACGGTATATTAAAAAATGCCGCTGTGTTGTTATTCGGAAAACGTCCTGGCCGTTATTTTCCGTCCGTATCTTTCAAAATCGGACGATTTATTGATGGCGATGATGATCTGCGATTTCAGGATGTGATAGAAGGAAATATCCTGGAAATGGCTGATAAAGTGATGGATGTGCTAAAGTCTAAATATCTCATTTCACCTATCCATTATGAAGGATTGCTGAGAATAGAAAGATTAGAAGTGCCTGAGGAGGCACTGCGAGAAGCAATTTTTTACCCCGTTAGATAAAACACGATGAAGTATTACGTTTATATTTTGAGGAGTGAAAAAGATAAATTATTTTATGTTGGATATACTAAAGACCTTGAAAAAAGGATTAAACAACATAACAGCGGACAAGTAACCTCAACCAAAATGAGACAACCTCTTACAATAGTATATTATGAGGTATGTCTAAATCAGGCAGATTCAACACACAGGGAAAAATATTTGAAATCATCTTGGGGGAAAAGATATATCAAAAACAGATTAAAAAACTATCTAACGGGGTGAATGCAGTTATCCACAAGGATTACACCGGAGCACCCATCCAATTAAGTGTTTACAACAACAGATTAATACTTTGGAACGAAGGCCGTTTACCTGAGGATTTTACAATTGAAACGCTGTTAAGAAAACATCCTTCACGGCCATACAATAAAAATATTGCAGGCATTTTCTTTAAAGCAGGATTTATCGAAGCCTGGGGCAGGGGCATTGCCAAAATCATTAACGGTTTTAAAAACGCAGACTTGCCGATACCAATATTTCAAGCTACAATGGGTGGTATATTAGTAACAATATCAAGAAGTACTAAGATACAGCATTTGATAAATGAGCGGGTAAATGAGCGGGTAAATGAGCGGGTAAATGAGCGGGTAAATTCTTTACAAAAAACGGAACGGTCAATTCTTTTATGTCTTAAGGAAGATCAGGGCTTAACACAAAAAGCAATAGCAGAAAAATTGAATCTCACAGAACAATATGTCAGAAAGATGATTAAAAGATTGAAAGACATGAATTTAATTTCACGTGTTGGTTCAAATAAAACTGGTTACTGGAAAATAATCGATTGACCATTTTTTTTGATAAAGTTAGGTGAATCATTGCGATCTACACCGACTTAATAAAACAAAACGCTTGGATCAAGTAATGAACTATAACAAAAATGTGGCAGATATTTTCTTTAAAGCTGGATTCATCGAAGCCTGGGGCAGGGGTATTCTGTTAATGACTGAGGAAATGAAAAGTTCAGGTCTGGATGAACCAAAGATAGAATTACATGCAGGTGGGATACAAATTACTTTTCTAAAGAGGATTAACCAAACTGTGGGGAAAACTGTGGGGAAAACTGTGGGGAAAAGTGTGGGGAAAAGTGTGGGGAAAAGTTCGGAGAAAAGTTCGGAGAAATTATTATCACTGATGAGAACTAATCCTTCAATATCTGCTTCCGAGGCAGCTAAACTGTTGTCAATATCTTCTCGGGCAGTAGAGAAAATAATTTCCATACTCAAAATAGAGAATAAACTTAAGCGCATAGGCCCTGCAAAGGGTGGCCACTGGCAAGTCGTTGATAAATAACTCAAGCACTAAACCTCCTCAACTTTTAAACTTCTCAACCCACTCAACTTTGAACTTTAAACTTCTCAACTTTCAACTTTCTCAACTTTCAACCCACTCAACTTTTCAACCTTTCAACTCTCTCAACCATTGGAAAGGAAATAAACATCGCTTCAAATTTTGAAATATCCATGGCCGATACCCTCAACCTGATTAAGGAAATTATGCAAAGCGATGTGAGTTTTGTTACAAACAACGAACAACAAACAACGAACAACAAACAACAAACAACAAACAACAAAACAATGAGCACTTGGAAATCTTTTGAAGAAATTGAAGTCTGGCAATTAGCAAGGGAATTTTGTAATCATATCTTTAAGATCATGCAATACGAGGGTTTGAAACACGACTACGCACTCAAAGATCAAATCAACCGTTCATCCGGCAGTGTAATGGACAACATTGCTGAAGGTTTCGGACGCGGTGGTACTAAAGAGTTTATCAATTTTCTTAGCATTGCAAAGGGCAGTACTGATGAATCCCGTTCGCAGTTACACAGAATTTTTGACCGTAAATATATTTCAGAAGATGAATACCAAAAGCTATGTAACAAAACCAATGAAATTGCAAACAAAATCGGCGGATTAATCGCCTACCTCAAAAAGTCAAACTATAAAGGCACAAAATTCAAATAACAACAAACAACAAACAACGAACAACAAACAACAAACAACAAACAACGAACAACAAACAACGAACAACGAACAACAAACAACGAACAACGAACAACAAACAACGAACAACGAACAACGAACAACGAACAACGAACAACAAACAACGAACAACAAACAACAAACAACAAACAACAAACAACAATAAGTTTCAAAGTTAATATGAACGCTCAATTAATCAATCTGCCAAAAATTGAGGATCCAAGAGGCAATCTTTCCTTTGTCCAGGATTTCGATCAGATACCTTTTAAAATAGCGCGGATTTATTGGATTTATGATGTTCCTGGAGGGCAAGAGCTTGGCAGGCATGCTCATAAAAATCATCAGGAGTTTATTATTGCCCTTTCAGGAAGTGTAGATATTGTTGTGGATGATGGCTCAGACACCCAAAAATTTCAATTGAATCGCTCCTATTACGGCCTGTATCTTGGAAACTGCACATGGCGATACATGGAGAATTTTTCTACAAATTCGCTTATTCTGGTTCTCAGTTCTTCAAAATCCAGTGTAGAAGACTATATCGATGATTATCAGGAATATCTAAAATACAGGAAACATGCTGGTTGCTAATGTTTACAATTGCAATGTCATCCCTTTACCTAAAATTGAGAGGGAAAACGCAAGCATTACCATTATCGAAAATGACAAACACATTCCCTTTAGCATCCAAAGGGTATATTATCTTTATGATCTTCCGGGAGGTACCAGCAGAGGCGGACATGCACATAAAACATTATATCAGTTGCTCGTGGCGGTGAGTGGCTCTTTTAATGTTTTACTGGATGATGGTGTGAACAAAAAAGTAGTAACACTAAACCGCCCCGACTACGGCATGTTGATGATGCCAGGTGTTTGGCGTGAACTATTCGAATTTTCATCCGGCGCTGTTTGCCTGGTAGCTGCATCCGGTAAGTTTGAAGAAGGTGATTACATTAGAGATTACCAGGATTTTAAAGAATACAAGAAACAGATTATTGGTAAGTAAAATAAATATTGATTTGTTCGCCGAATCACATGAGTCAAATTGATAAAACATCTGCTGAACAGGCAAAATCAAGGAAAATGCTTCTTGAATTATTTAAGACTTCGCCAATTCCGGATGATCAGTTATTGAACAATCTTGGGCTTTATAGCCGCAGCTCCTTAACAGCAAGGTTGTTGCATTATTATGAATTGTACGATTTACTTCTAAGTAGCACTGGAATAATTTTGATTTATGGTTTTGGCTATGGTAATGCCATCATCTCATTTTTGTCGTTGCGTGCTATTCTTGAGCCATATAATTACAGCAGGAAAATCATTGGATTTGAATCATTAAAAAACTCATCGGAGCTACCTTATTACTCCAAAAATGGCGATAACTTCACTTCGGATAAATATGAATATTTTTCTCAAAGTAGGGATTACATCGACTTTTTGAAACAGATTATTGATTTTCATGAGGATGAAAACATAATGTCACACATTCCAAAGGTCGAAGTTTATTATAACGATCCTGTACAAGATTCAAAAACAACATTGAAAGCATGTAAAGACTTGAAAATATCACTGGTCTATTTCGATAGAGTATTTGTTGAGAATATCGTTGATGTGCTGCACGAGCTAAAGCCCTACGTCGATAACGACACCGTTATTTGTCCATCTACCATAAACTCATATATACCCACAGGTGAGTTAGATGCGTGTAGAGAAGTTCTTGGTAAGAATTTACAAATTACCAAATCTAAATTTATTCCTGATAAGGCATACATTAAAATAAATTGATCTGCTAAACTTTGTCCTTTACTGTTTTTTTAACCCACGAAAAGAATATCCTGAATATTTTTGATGAAGCCTGCTCCTATAATACCTTTTCTCGATCTTAACCCAATGCACCAGGAAATCAAGGATGAAATGCAAGCGGTTTATCAAAAAGTTTATGACAGCAACTGGTTTGTGCTGGGTGAGCAACTGAATGATTTTGAGAGAAATTATGCTGATTATAATCATGCTAAATATGCTATTGGTGTTAGCAGTGGGCTTGACGCACTCTTTCTTTCTCTAAAGGCATTAAACATCAAAGAAGGAGATAGTGTTATTGTACCTTCTAACACTTTTATAGCTACAGCACTTGCTGTTTCTCATACGGGTGCAACTCTGGTTTTTGCTGAGCCGGACATCAATACCTACAATATTACCGGTGAAAGCATTCAAAAAGCAATCAGGAAAGATACCAAAGCAGTTATACCAGTACACCTTTACGGGCAGGCATGCAAAATGGATGATATTATGCATGTGGCGGCTGAACACAATTTTTTTGTGTTAGAGGATAACGCACAGGCACATGGCGCAACTTTCGATGACAAACTTACCGGTTCTTTTGGTCTGATTTCCGCCACAAGTTTTTATCCGGGAAAAAACATTGGTGCTTTGGGCGATGGAGGAGCTGTGGTAACCAATGATGAAGCACTCGCCCAAAATGTAAGAATGCTCAGAAATTACGGCTTCTCCCAAAAATATCACAGCCAGCTAATTGGATACAACATGCGACTGGACGAGCTACAGGCTGGTTTTCTTAGCGTTAAGCTCAGGCACATCAAAAATTGGACAAAACAACGGCAGGAAATTGCCTCCTGGTATGATGAGCTACTCGAAGATGTTGGCGATTTGATCACACCTATGGTTGAAAACTATTCCACACATGTATATCACCTTTACGTTATTAGAACCAGGTACAGAGATCAATTAAAGGAGCATCTTCAGAAGTTTGGGGTTGGTACTTTAATTCATTATCCTGTTCCACCACATCTACAGCCTGCATATAGCTCATTGGGATATCAAAAAGGCGACTTGCCGATAGCTGAAGAGTTGTCCGAAACCTGCTTGAGTTTGCCTTTATGGCCTGGCTTAACCAGAGATGATGTGGCTTATGTGTGTAAGATTATTGAAAAATTTTACCAAAAAATACTATAGCAGGCAGTAGCAAAATTTTGAGTATGAAGAATAAAAAACTTATTATTTATGGCTCCGGAGAAACAGCTGAAATCGCTGCTGATTATTTTATTCATGATTCAGATTATGAGGTGATTGCTTTTACCGTTGATAAGCAATACCTTACGGATAATAAATTAATGAATCTTCCGGTGGTAGATTTTGAAGAGGTTGAAAAAAATTATCCACCTAATAAAGTAGAAATCTTTGTTGCCGCATCCTTTGGTCAGTTAAACCGGATACGAACCGGGATGTATGAAAAGGCCAAAGCAAAAGGTTATCGATGTGCCAGTTTTATTAGCTCAAGAGCTTTTGTATGGCACAATGTTGAGATTGGTGAAAATGTTTTTATTTTTGAAAATAATGTTGTGCAGTACAAAGCTAAAATCGGCAACAACGTAATTTTGTGGAGTGGTAATCATATCGGTCATCAAACGGTAATTGAAGATAACTGTTTTGTTTCCTCACATGTTGTTATCTCCGGATTTTGCCGGATTGGCGAAAATTCCTTCCTTGGCGTAAATTCATCTTTTAATGATGGGATAAAATTTGGAAAAGATGGTGTAACCGGTAACGGGACTGTTATTGTTAAGGACACAGAGCCCGGGATGGTTTGGGTGGGAAATCCTGCTAAAGCGATAAAATCAAGTTACGAAGCATTTAAGATTGAATAATGAAATGTCTAAAACGGGGGTTAATATACACTCCACCTTTTGATGGAAGCTGGCGTGATAATTCTGCATTGACCCCTACACCCTACTTGATAAACAAAAACACCATCCGCGTTTTCTGTGGATTTAGAGATAAGTCGGGCGTTAGCCGAATTGGTTATGTGGATTTGAATGCTGCTAATCCCTCTCATATAAAGAAGGTGTCTGATGCCCCGATTTTGGATGTTGGGCAGCCGGGGATGTTTGATGATAATGGCTTAATACTAGGCGACATTATTACATATCAGGATAAATTGTTGATGTACTATGTCGGATTTCAATTGGTACAAAAAGTAAAGTTTTTAGCATTTTCAGGATTGGCAGTAAGCAGCGACAATGGTGAATCATTTCACCGTATTCAAGAGACGCCTGTCTTTGATAGGGCAGAAGAGGCTAAATTTATTAGAGCGATCCATTCTGTTTCCATCGTCAACGGTAAGGTGCGATTGTGGTATGCCACGGGCAATGGATGGGAACAAATAAATGGAAAGCCCTTCCCACAATATGACATTAATTGGATAGATTCTAATAGCCCATACAGTATTCATGGAGTTGGCACAAAATGCGTATTACCCGACGCTTCAAATTCAGAATATAGAATTGGGCGTCCGCGCGTTTTTCCTCATCGAGGACAGTATCTTATGACATTTACTTATGGAACAACGGATGGCCGCTACATGGCAGGAATGGCCACTTCAAAGGATGGTGAAACCTGGCAAAGAAATGACAGCCTGTTAGGGTTAAAGTTGTCAGACAATGGATGGGACTCGGTTCATTTATGCTACCCTGCTTTGATTACGGTTATGGATAAGACCTATGTTTTCTATAATGGAAACAATATGGGTTACGATGGTTTTGGATATGCTGAATTGCTTGATTAAGCTTGAACTGAATAAGTATGATAAGTGTAGAGAAATACGAGACTTCTCATAAGGCGGCTTGGGATAGTCTGGTGAGCGAAGGAATTAATAGTTCATTCCTGTTTTATCGTGAATTTATGGAGTATCATGCTGATCGCTTCACAGATCATTCGCTTATTATAACCAAAGGCACCAAAATCATTGGACTACTTCCGGCCAATGTTGTGGATAACCAACTTCACTCTCACCAGGGGCTATCTTATGGTGGATTTGTTTTAAACCCCACCTTGAAGTATTTTGAAATCTATGATCTATTTGTAGCCGTACTTCGATTCCTCTATCAGAATGGGATTAAAGATTTTTATTTAAAACAAATACCCTGGATTTATAATAACAAACCTTTTGACGACCTTGATTGGGTACTTTTTATTTGTGAAGCAAAGTTGTATCGCCGGGATGTGAGCATGGCTGTCAGAAAAGCCGATAAGCAGCGTTACCAGACACGACGCCTACGCGCAATTAAAAAAGCAAAAGTTTTAAACCCAATTATTCATTGTGATGAAGGCGATGTTGGTTTTAGAAACTTTTGGAAAAAGGTGCTGGAGCCCAACCTTAGAATTCGGCATCGGGTTACTCCGGTTCATTCTGTCGATGAAATCGCAATGTTAGCCAACCGTTTTCCAAGCCAAATTCGACAATATAACATTTACCTTGATTCAGAGATAATGGCAGGCACTACTTTATTTGTCAATCCTAATGTGGTACACGCACAATACATAGCCTCTACCGAAGAGGGGAAAAAGCACGGCTGCCTGGATTATTTAATCGATCATTTGATTCATCATTGCGACGCGAGTATTCCCTATTTTGATTTTGGAACATCCAACGAAAATCAGGGAGCTACCATTAATCATGGTCTTTTAGAATGGAAGGAAGGTTTCGGTGCCAAGTCTGTTTCACATGATTTTTACCATATTTCTACGCTTAATTATAAGAAGTTAAATTCTAAATTAAACAGTGAATGATCCTAAAGGAACCACGAATCAATATTCTTATTTGCGGTGTAAGTCGCTCAGGATCACAATCCTTAGTTGATTTATTCGGTGAGTACAATAATATTGGAATCTATCCCGGCGAATTTGATGACTTTAGAGCTCCCGGCATGGTTGCCGATCAGTTGGAGGAAAAATTGAGACAGGATTGGCCAAGCTTAATTCAGAAAAGTTTGCAAATACCAAGTCGCAAATCCAGAATTTTGCAACGACTTTATTTCAACCCACACTTTCAAAAAACGAAATTAGAAAGATTTGTAAAAAGCTTTGAGCCGCTAAATAGACGGATTAATAGCAGCATTAAGCGACAAAGACTAATGAATCTGGACCGTGTACTCCAGTCGGGGGCATCACAGGAAGAGAAATTGAGAGCAACAAAAGATTGGGTACAGGCTGTAGGAGACATTTATTGTAATGGTGATAGGAAATACAGATACTTTTTATTTGATCAACCGCTTACACTTTCCACGAATATTGATGTGGTGAAAAAAGTATTCGAACCTTTCAAAATGATTTGTTCACTAAGAGACCCAAAGGATCAGATGGCAAACGTTATTAAGGACAAATACCTCTTTTTACCTTATGGTGCTCCCCGAATGAATTGGGGTGGGGATTTTCTGCAAGCGCAATACGGAAGAACACGCAAAGGTGCTTTTAAAATGTGGGTTAACGATATTAACATAAAATACAAGCGCACTGATGCCCTGGAAAAGCAACTTGGTTCTGACCGATTTAAAGTAATAAATTTTGAATCGCTGGTAAAAGATTATGATAGAACAGTGGCTGGTCTTGAGAGTTTTGTTGGATTGAAACCGGAAAATCATACCAACCAAAAAAAATATTTCAACCCACAGGTATCCATAAAGAATGTAGGCTACCACGCACAATACCTGAAACCGGAAGAATACGAATTGCTGAAAGATTTGGAGAGGATGTATTATGAGCGATTTCCGATAGATGGTAGCAAATAGCTGTTTGAAATAGATTGTATTGTGGCTTCAATCAAAGAAATAATCAGCCGAAACTTTACAGGCTTTGCCTATTTCTATCGCCATGTGAAGTATCGGCTTTTCTTGTTGCTGGTTTTAAGCATCGGAATTGGAATTTTGGATGGTTTTGGCCTAGCCATGTTTTTGCCGCTACTGCAAATGGTTAGCGGTGCAGAAAATCAGAATGGAGCGTCTTTACATCAACTCAATTACGTAGTTGACGCAATGGGAAATATTGGATTTCCGTTGACTTTGCTTAATGTTTTGATGTTAATGATTGTTTTCTTTACGCTGAAAGGTGTCGCAAAATTCATCTCTCAAGCCTATCGTACAATCATCCAGCAATATTTTATCCGGCAGTTAAGGGAACAGCTTTTTAAAGCCCTCAACCAGATTCGCTACAAATTTTTTGTTACCTCTGATGCAGGAAGGATACAAAATACCTTGAGTGGAGAGGTGGAGCGGGTAGCGTATGCTTTTCAGAGCTACATAATGACAATTGAAAATGTGATATTAACATCAGTATATGTAGCTTTTGCTTTTTTCATTGACGCACGTTTTGCGCTATTTGTTACCGCTGGAGGGTGGTTGACCAACCTTTTATACAAAATCGTTTATAAAAAAACAATACAAGCATCAAGGGAATTCTCGAAAGATTCGAGCCGCTATCAAGGGCTGATTGTTCAGTACGTTTCAAATTTTAAGTATTTAAAAGCTACCAGCCTGCTTGGAACATATGCCGGGCATCTGCAAGACAGCATTTTGAAAATTGAACTAAGTCGGCGGAAAATAGGAATACTTGGCGCTTTACTTCAGGCCATGCGTGAGCCATTGCTCATCATCGTCGTTTCGGGTGTAATATTAATTCAAACAATGCTTCTGGGAGCAGCTTTGGCCCCCATACTTATCAGCCTGTTGTTTTTTTACAGAGCACTTACCTCCCTTGTAGCAGTGCAAACCAACTGGAATAACTATTTATCAGTTTCGGGATCAATGGAAAATGTTGTGGATTTTCAAAAGGATTTGCAAACAAATAAAGAGCATCAAGGAAATCTTGTTTTTCATAAATTACAGCATCATCTCCATCTTGACAAGGTAAGTTTTTCTTATGTTGATGAGCCAGTGCTTAACAATATTAACTTAACTGTGGCAAAAGGTGAAACGGTAGCTTTTGTGGGTGAAAGCGGAAGTGGCAAAACCACTTTGGTAAATTTATTTGCAGGGCTTATCCCTTTAGATCATGGTCTATTTAAGATAGATGGTATCGACAGAAAGGAACTAAACATTTCTGATTATCAAAAAAGAATTGGCTATGTTACACAAGAACCGGTGATTTTTAATGACACTGTTTTTAATAACGTGACTTTTTGGGCTGAACCGGATGAGGCAAATACTATTCAGTTTCGCGAAGCATTAAAAAAAGCTGCGATAAATGACCTTGTTGATGAATTGCCAGGTGGAGCTGAAACGATGCTTGGTAATAATGGCATAAATCTTAGTGGTGGCCAAAAGCAACGCATTTCGATTGCACGTGAGTTATACAAGGATATCGATGTTCTTATTCTGGATGAGGCCACTTCGGCACTCGATAGCGAATCGGAAAAACTCATACAAGCAAGTATCGACCAACTCAAAGGGCACTACACCATACTTGTGGTAGCCCATCGCCTTTCCACAATCCGTAATGCCGACCGTATCGTATTAATGAAGGGGGGCAGGGTTGAAGATGTTGGGGATTTTGAAGGGTTAATGCAAAGGACAGCAACGTTTAAACGTATGGTCGAACTTCAGGAGTTATAGGTTTTGATTAATCAACTATTTCCAAAACTTTTCTAATCCAAAATTGAAACCAAAAAAGTATAAAGCTGCATTGCTTATCCGCACCACAAGGATAAATGACTGGTCTGGCGTGCCTTATAAGAGATTACCACGCTGTGCTCGAAATAGCCGGGCTTCGCATTGGATACTGTGATTAATATTCTGCCAACGCAGTACTATGTGAGGGGCGCAGCCCCGAAACAGCTTGATTCCAGCTAACACCAACTGCTTGTAAGAATCGCGTAGCCCCGCAGCAGACTGATGCCAGCTTACACCAACTGCCTAATAGAAAAACACATATGAAACACGCGCTCATACCAAAAGGCCGATGAGGCTAGCAGCGTGCAAAAAATAAATCTCAAATTTGCTTTAGCAAATCCCAAAGAGTGTAATATGCAGGAAATACAGAACAAAAGATGAACAATCCCAAAATAATTAACCTCCCCAAATTCGAAGACCCCCGCGGCAACCTTTCTTTTATTGAGGAGTTTAAGCAAATCCCCTTTAAAATTGAGCGTACCTACTGGATTTATGATGTGCCGGGCGGACAAGTACGCGGGGGACATGCCTTTAAGGAACAGCAGGAACTAATAGTTGCACTTTCCGGTAGTTTTGATGTGGAGGTGGATGATGGAGAGAATAAGAAAATGTTTTCACTGAATCGTTCTTATTATGGCCTTTATGTACCTGCTGGATTATGGCGGCAAATGCAAAATTTTTCTACCAACTCATTGGCGTTGGTGTTAAGTTCTACACATTACAATGAAAACGACTACATTTATGATTATAATGAATTCTTAACGTTTAGGAGGCGAAATGAAAAGTAGTGTTTACGACTGTGTAATTTTGCCGCTAAATAAAATCCACAACAGGGCTGGTAATATTACCATAGTGGAAGGTAAAGAGAATGTGCCTTTTGATGTAAAGCGAATTTATTATCTATACGATATCCCTGGTGGAGAAGACCGCGGCGGACATGCGCATAAAGAGTTACGACAACTAATTGTGGCAGCCAGTGGTTCTTTTGATGTAATGCTTGATGATGGAAGCAATAAGAAAATTGTTACCCTAAACAGGCCAGACTATGGACTAATGGTTGTACCCGGGATTTGGCGTGAATTAATGGAGTTTTCTTCCGGAGCTATATGTTTGGTGCTGGCTTCTGAAGGTTATCAGGAAGAGGATTATATCAGGGAATATCAAAAATTCAAAAATCATAAAAATGGCCATTAAAATACATCCAACAGCTGAAGTTCAAACAAATCAAATTGGCGAAAATACGCAGATATGGCAATTTTGTGTAATTCTTAAGGGAGCTAAGATTGGTGTTAATTGTAATATAAACTTTAATGTTTTTATTGAAAATGATGTAGAAATTGGCAACAATGTTACCGTTAAGCCAGGCGTTCAGATTTGGGACGGGTTATTAATAGAAGACAATGTGTTTATTGGCCCTAATGTTACTTTCATCAATGACAAATATCCCCGATCAAAGCAATATCCTGAGCAATTTGCTCAAACTTTACTAAAAGAAGGAGCATCAATTGGAGCAGGCTCAGTCATTTTATGCGGCCTGACCATTGGAAAAAACTCAATGATTGGTGCAGGTAGTGTGGTAACCAAGAGTATTCCTGATAATGAACTCTGGTATGGTAATCCTGCAAAATTCATCAGGAAATTAAAAGAAAATGATTAAATTCCTCGACCTCCAAAAAATCAACGCACAATATGCTGACGAGCTAAAGCAAGCTGCGGCAGAAGTACTCGACTCCGGCTGGTATTTGCTGGGTGAGCGCGTAAAACAATTTGAAACCAACCTGGCCAACTACATCGGCGTAAAACATGCCATCGGGGTAGCCAACGGATTGGATGCTTTGCGCGTAATTTTAAAAGCCTATATTGAAATGGACATCATGCAGGAAGGCGATGAGGTAATCGTACCGGCCAACACTTACATCGCCTCCATACTTGCCATTACTGATAACCGATTGAAACCAGTTTTGGTAGAACCGGATATCAATACCTACAACCTTGATATTTCACTGATTGAACAACACATCACCCCACGCACCCGCGCCATCATGGTAGTTCATCTTTATGGACAAGTATGCTGGAGCGAAGAATTGGAATCCATTGCAAAAAGGCACAATCTGAAAATAATCGAAGATAATGCCCAGGCGATAGGAAGTTGTTATACTAAAACTGTTTCACAGAGTTTCTCAGAGGAAACACAGAGTAACACAGAGTTTACAGAAAAAACACTGAGAAACACTGTGTCAAACACCGTGAAACACTGTGAAACAAAAAGAACAGGATCTTTAGGTGACGCAGCAGGGTTTAGTTTTTATCCGGGCAAAAATTTAGGCGCTTTAGGCGATTCCGGAGCAGTAACCACCAACGATGACGAACTGGCAGAAGTTGTGCGTGCTATCGCCAATTACGGCAGCAAAATAAAGTACCAAAACGAATACCAGGGATTAAACAGCCGCTTAGACGAAATACAAGCTGCCTTCCTCGATGTCAAACTTAAATACCTGGACGCCGAAAACCAACGCCGCCGCGAAATCGCAAAATATTACTTAGAAAACATCAAAAACCCACTAATCACACTACCAATCCAAACACCAAACAACCAACACCAAACACCAAACACCGAACACCAAACAAAGAACACCAAACACCAAACACCAAACAACCTCACTCACGTTTGGCATCTATTCGTTATACGCACCCCTCATAGAAATGAATTGCAACAATACTTAACCGAAAACGGTATCCAAACATTAATACATTATCCTATTCCACCACACAAACAGATGGCTTATAGTGGGTTGAATGAGCTAAATTTTCCTATTACGGAAAAGATACATGAAGAGGTTTTGAGTTTGCCTATAAGTTCGGTGATGAATGAAGAGGAAATAATTAAAGTGGTGGAAGTGCTTAATAAATTTAGCTTACAAAATAATTAAGTTACACAGAGTTTCACAGAGGATGCACAGAGTAACACTGTGAAAAAAACTTTGTGAAACACTGTGCAAACACCATGTAACACTGTAAAACATTGGAAATTTCACAGAGTAGCAAACCCCGTTCAGCATGGATTTAAATAAAATTACGCACGAAATACTCGATTCAGCTTACAAAGTGCATTCTGCATTGGGTCCCGGCTTACTGGAATCTGCTTACAAAGCATGTCTAGCTTATGAATTAAGAAAAAAAGGGCTTAAAGTGGAATTAGAAAAGCCGGTTCCGATCATATATGAAGAAGTTAAACTCGATTGTGGGTACCGAATGGACTTACTTATTGAAGATGCTGTAATTGTTGAATTGAAATGCGTAGATGCCTTCATTGATGTTCATTTTGCACAAGTTCTTACCCATCTTAAATTTGGGAATAAAAAAGTAGGGTTACTCCTAAATTTTAAAGTCAAAAGCTTAAAAGATGGGATTAAAAGATTCATATTATAAGGTGAATACGATATTACACAGAGTTCCACTGAGGAAACACAGTGTAACACTGTTAAAAAAACTCTGTGAAACACTGTGCAAACACCGTGATACACTGTGGAACACTGTGAAACAATGAATAAACAACAATCCTCTTATCGTCAAATCATGAAAGCCACTTCTATTTTTGGAGGGGTGCAGGTTTTTCAGATTATTATTGGAATTATTCGCTCCAAATTTATTGCGGTATTATTGGGGCCTTTAGGCATGGGTATTTCCGGGCTACTGACTTCAACAACCGGTTTTGTAGCAGCCTTAACCAATTTTGGTCTTTCCACCAGTGCAGTAAAAGACATTTCAGCCGCCCATAGTACCGGAAACGAAATACGGCTTGCCACAGTAGCAAAAGTATTCAGACGTTGGGTTTGGGTTACTGGTCTGTTGGGAACCTTTCTCACCGCATCACTTTCTCCCTGGCTTAGCGAAATAACTTTTGGCAACCGGGACTATACTTTCGCTTTTATCTGGATCTCCATCACCTTGCTGCTAAACCAGATCAGTGCAGGCCAAAGCGTAATGCTGCGGGGGATGCGTCAAATCCGATATATGGCGCAAGCCGGCGTGATTGGGAGCATTATCGGTCTCTTTACCACCGTTCCGCTCTATTATTTTTATGGTATTCAAGGTATTGTTCCCGGCATTATTGTTACGGCAATTACAACCCTTGCCTTAACCTGGTATTATGCACGCAAGTTAGATATTAAACCTATCTATGTTTCAAAAGCCCGCACCATAGCCGAAGGGAAAGGAATGTTGAAAATGGGTTTTATGATCAGCTTGAGTGGCTTGATCACACTGGGAGCTGCCTATATTGTGAGGATTTATATAAGTAATACAGGTGGCGTTGATCAGGTAGGCTTATACAGCGCAGGTTTTGCCATTATCAATACTTATGTTGGTATGGTTTTTACCGCCATGAGCACAGACTATTATCCACGATTGGCTGCAGTAGCGCATAGCAATGAAAAAAGCAAGGAAGTGATTAACCAGCAAGCTGAAATCGCTATATTAATATTAGCCCCAATCATTCTTGTTTTTCTTGTTTTTATCAATTGGGTCATAATTATATTGTATTCTACAAAGTTTATACCCATTAACGATATGCTTCTCTATGCTTCATTAGGTATGCTATTTAAAGCCGCGAGTTGGTCCATGGCTTTTATATTCCTGGCAAAGGGAGCAAGCAAGGTTTTTTTCTGGAACGAATTGATAACAAATATTTATTTACTCGGTCTTAATTTGCTTGGTTATAAATACTTTGGTTTAAAGGGGCTGGGCATTTCTTTTATGGTGGCTTATTTTCTGTATGTTATTCAGGTTTTTTTTGTCAGCCGATATAAATATCAATTTTCATTCACTCCGGCATTTTACAAAATATTCATCCTCCAATTCGGTCTGGCTTTATCTTGCCTTATTGTGGTAAAACTATTAGGCAGTCCGTACTCTTACATTGTTGGTTCATTGTTTATTGTTGCTTCAGCATATTTTGCTTATAAAGAATTAGATAAACGATTGGATATTAAATCGGTAATTTCAGGGATAAAAAATAGGTTTTGATGAAATCAGAAAAAACAAAAATGGAAGATAATCCACTTGTATCCATTATTGTCATTACCTACAATAGCTCAAAATATTGACATATTATTAAAGTATTAAAACTTTTCTAATCTATGAATCCAAAAAAGTATAAAGCTGCATTGATTATCCGTACCACAGGTATAAATGACTGGTCAGGCGTACCTTATTATGTCACCAAAGCGTTCAGGGAATATTATGGAAGTCAGGGTTTGGTAATTAATGCAACTAAATATTTTCATATTCCAGGTTACGTCTTCAACAAAACCATAGCTAAGTTATTTAAGTATGGATATCGGTTGGCTGGGAAACCATTAAGCTATTCATTTATCGGCTCCTGGTTTTATCGCTGGGTAATGCATTTTGTGCTCATTGTAAAAGCCAAAAAGATTAATCAATCCGGATTTTTATTTACGTTTGTACCACCTTATGGTATCAATAAAAAAACAATTAAGGTACCCATAATCGGCTTTAGTGATGCCTCGTTTGAGCATCTGATTAAATGGCAGCAACAACGTGAACTAAATTACCTTGAAAGACAGGTTGAAAATGCCAGTTTAAGAGCTGTTAAGAAATGTGCTGTCGTTGTTTGTATGTTTCCTAATGTTTATACTGAATTAATTAATAAAGGTTTCCGACCCGATCAATTAATTCTCTTCGACAAGGGGTTCAATTTAGATAGAGATGAGCAAAATATTGATGTGGTGAAGAAGTACAACAACAAGATGATATTGTTCATTGGCAGAAAACATTATAAGGATGGAGCACTGAAATTGATTGATGCCTTCTTTGACGCCAGAAAAATTATCCCGGAGCTTAACCTGATAATTATTGGAATTGCCCCTGGTGAATTGGGAGATGCGCTTAATAATGGTATTGTCATTCATCAATATCTCGATAAAAACATACCGGATCAATTATCCCTATATAAATCATATCTTCAAGACGCATCCCTTTACGTTAATGTTGCAGAAATTGGTGGTAGTTACATGGCGGTAATTGAAGCAATGGTATGTCATACACCGTTTATTTTAAAAGAATGCCTTGAACTAAAGTTGATTTTTCAGAAGAAGAAACCATCCGGTGTCTTTCTCAACGAACCTATCACCCGCTCTGTTTTATCCGACCAGATCGTTTTATTATTATCTGATTTTCGTACATGGGAACAGTATAGCAACAATGCGCACAGCATGGTTTCTGATTTTAACTGGAAACATCTGTTCCCTAAGATCGAAGTATTTTTGAATGAACGAAACGCTTGATGCATAGCATTTTTTACCTAAAAATAATTGTTGCCAATGAGGCAACCGTAATTAATTTGATAATCTGGGATAGATGAGGAAACAAGGGATAAACTTTGCTTTGAGCGTAGCTCAACTTGCCTGTGATAGCCAAGTAATAATAGTTTTAAAGTTTGGCTATCCACCTTTTAAATATAGTCTTCAAAATAATCAAAAAATACATGCATGAATGATGCGGATAAACAAAATGTAACTTCTGCTTTAATTGAACTTTACCGACAGGCTTGGGAACATTATAGACATATTGAAAATTCTCGTTCCCAGTATATGAATTTCTTTTTTACTGCATTATTCGCATTTTCAGGAGTTATTTTGGCCTTTAACAATATCGAAAAGATAGATTTTAAGGGAAAAGAGATAAGTTATGGAGTCTTGTTACTTTATCTCTTTAATGTATTCACTCTTTATATTTATATTAATATTGTAAGAATTGGATGGGTATTGGATGGCTACACAAAAGTTATGAATGACATTAAAGCAAAACTTTTTAATAATAATTCTGATTACGTTAATATTAGCGTAAGAAATTATTTACCGAAGGAATCAAAATATAAAATCTTTAGTGTGCATTTTTCTGCAATGCTTCTATTAAAAGCTACAATGTTTGCAACTAATATTTTTTCTGTTCTGGGCATTGGTTTTTCATGGAGTAGGTCAGGAACAATAATAAATGGTTTCTTTACAGTTGCGCTTCTTATTCTGGTCACTAGCCAAATATATACTTTTGGGCGATCAAAAATTAGCCGAATTCCCATCACTAACGAGCATAACTTTAAATCAAAACAATTTAAATCAAAACAATTTAAATAATTTCTATTAATGAAAACAGCTTTAATCACCGGCATTACCGGACAGGATGGTGCATACCTTGCCGAATATCTATTAAAAAAAGGCTATCGCGTGCATGGGCTAAAGCGTCGCTCCAGCATCTTTAACACAGCACGTATTGATCATCTGTTTAACAAAGATCGGGATAAAGAATCCTCCTTCAGTTACGCATATTTTGATCTTACCGATTCTTCCAATATAATTCGCCTGGTACAGGAGATACAACCTGATGAAATCTACAATCTTGCAGCTCAATCGCACGTAAAGGTAAGTTTTGACACACCCGAATATACTGCAAATGCTGATGGTATTGGGACTTTGCGATTGTTGGAAGCCATTCGCATGTTAGGCTTGAAAGATAAAACGAAATTCTACCAGGCCTCCACCTCTGAACTCTATGGTAAGGTTCAGGAGATTCCTCAAACGGAAACCACACCTTTTTATCCTCGCTCACCGTATGCTGTGGCCAAGTTGTATGCATATTGGATCACGGTTAACTATCGCGAAGCTTATGGCTTGCACGCCAGCAATGGTATCTTGTTTAATCACGAATCGCCCATAAGAGGTGAAACTTTTGTTACACGAAAAATCACACGGGCTGTCGCCAATATTGCGCTTGATCTGCAGCATACATTATTTTTGGGAAATCTTTCATCCAAGCGGGATTGGGGACATGCCAGAGATTATGTAAAGGCAATGTATCTGATGATGCAAGAGGACACGCCTGACGACTATGTTATTGCCACGGGAACCACAGAGTCGGTGCGATCCTTTGCTACCATGGCTTTCGATTGTGTTGGCATAAAGCTACAATTTGAAGGCGAAGGAAAAGATGAAAAAGGTGTGATCGACTCCATTGATGCTGCAAAATTTGAAGCAGTGGTGGGAATTAAGTCGCTGCACCTGAAAGTGGGGCAGGAGCTTCTAAAAGTTGATCCCTTTTATTATCGCCCTACCGAAGTGGAGCTTTTGGTGGGTGATGCATCTAAAGCAAAGCAAAAATTAGGTTGGGAACCAAGATACACGCTGGCACAACTCGTCAAAGAAATGGTGCTGTCGGATGTGCACTTGATGAAGAAAGAACAATATCTTAAAAATGGTGGCTTCACCATCACCTCCCAAATAGAAGACATTTTTTAAAAAATAAAATACCATGTCCTACAAAGATTTGAAAGTTACACCCTCAAAAATACTCCCTGATGTTCTGGTTTTCGAGCCTTCGGTTTTCTGGGATTTGCGTGGGAATATTTACACCAGTTATAACCATGAGAATTACCGGAGCCATCTGCCAGACGGATTAGAATTTTTACACGACAAGTTTGCACAATCAAAGCATAATGTGCTACGTGGACTTCATGGCGACCAAAAAACCTGGAAACTCGTGTCCTGCGTTTGGGGTGAGCTTTATGAAGTGGTTGTTGATATGAGAAAGAAATCACCAAATTATAAAAAGTGGGATGCCTTCGAGCTTTCTTCCGAAAATTACAAACAAGTATTAATTCCTCCCGGTTTCGTAAACGGGTATTTTGTAAAAAGCGAGCATGCAGTTTTTCATTACAAACTTGCATACACTGGCAAATACATCGATGCTGGTGAACAAATGACCTTCCGGTGGGACGATCCTGAACTTAAGATCAAATGGCCATGCAAAGAGCCTATTCTTCAGGCAAGAGACATGTAATTTAAAATTTAAAATTCAAAATTCAAAATTGATCTCCTTTGAATCCGAAATCTTGAATTTTGAACCTTAAATCTTAAACCTTGATATTATGAAAATTGATCGTTTTGAAGATTTAGAGGTTTGGAAAGAATCGAGGATATTGTCAAAAATGGTATTTGATATTACTTCTCAAACTCCTTTTAAAAGCGATTTTAAGTTTCGTGATCAGATAAAAGCCTCTTCCGGCTCAGTCATGGATAATATTGCCGAAGGATTTGAAAGAGGCGGGAACAAAGAGTTCATTCAGTTTTTATGCATTGCCAAAGGTTCCTGCGGTGAAACTCGCTCGCAAACCTATCGTGCCCTCGACTTCGATTATATCGATCAGCCTACGTATGAATCGTTGCTTAATCAAGCGATATTGGTTAGCCGCCAATTGTCCGGCCTGATTAGCTATCTTAAAAACAGTGGCTTAAAAGGTCGCAAATACAAGGAATAGAATTCAAAATCTAAGATTCAAAATTGATTTCCTTTGAATCTGAAATCTTGAATCAGAAATCTTGAACCTTGAACCTTGAATCTGAAATCTTGAATCTGAAATCTTGAATCTGAAATCTTGAATCTGAAATCTTGAACCTTGAACTTTGAACCTGAAATCTTGAACCTTGAACCTGAAACTTTGAACCTGAAATCTTGAACCTTGAATCTTAAATTTTGAATTTCCTATGATAGATAAATCCAACCCCTCCCTCGCCATTAATGGTGGCAAACCGGTTTCTTCCGAACCCATCCTCATTCATAAACCTTACCTGGATGAAGACGATTTTAAAGCCGTCGATCAGGCTATGCGCTCAACTTTTGTTTCTGGCGATGGACCAGCCTGCCGGCAGTTTGAAAAAGATTTGGCTGAATACCTGGGCGTAAAGCATGTATTGTTCGTAAATAGTGCTACTTCTGCTTTGGAACTTGCCTTTCGTGTAATAAACTTTAAGCCAGGCAGCGAGGTAATTGTGCCAAACTTTACCTATACCTCTACTGCCTTAGGCGCACTTTACAACAACTTAAAGATAAAGCTTGTAGATGTTTATCCTGACAACGGAAGTATTGATGTAACTAAAATTGCGGAAGCCATTAATGAAAATACGGTTGCCATTGCACCGGTGGATTATGCCGGCATTCCTGCCGAAATGGATGAGATCAATGCCATTGCAAAGAAGCATGATCTATATGTTGTACATGATACGGCCCAATCCATTGGCTCGGTTTATAAGGGGAAGAAAACCGGCACGCTGGCCGATGTTTCCACATTTAGTTTTCATGGAACGAAAAATTTAACCACTGGTGAAGGAGGTGCCCTGGTTACCGATAATGATGAAATTGCTGAGCGGGTTAAAATATTGCGTGAAAAAGGAACAGATAAATACTCTTTTTTAACAGATAATAAGACCCGGGGCTATTACGAATATGTTGACATTGGTATGTCCTACGTGCAGTCAAATATTAACGGAGCTCTGGGAGTATCACAGTTGAACAAGCTGGATAAGATGAACGAAAAACGCCGTGAGATTGCTGGTTTTTATTTAAAAGAGTTATCAGGTATTCCTGGACTTGACTTTTTAAGGATTACCGAAGGAGCAGTGCATAATTGGCATCTGTTTGGAATTCTCGTACCCCCCGATGAGAAGTATTGGTTCATGGATGCTTTGCGTGCCGAAGGCGTGCTGGCCAATGTACATTACACACCGCTGCATCGCAATAGCTATTATGCTTCGCTTGGCAAGGATGAAGACTTTCCCGGGAGCATGGCGTTTTTTAATAGGCTATTGCGCTTGCCGATTTATCCATTGCTTACCGCCAGTGAAAGAGAATCTGTCGTCAAGGCTGTTCAAAAGATTTTAAATCTTGAATCTTGAATCTTAAATCTTGAACCTTGAATTTTAAATTTTGAACCTTAAACCTTTTTTCTTTTTCCTCGAAGACATCCTCTGGAATCTCCGCTGCCATTACAATCTTTGGCTGCATGGTCCTTATGGCCTCTCCAAAGTTGTGGAAAAAATGCCTTTTCGCTTTCTTATTAAGTACTTGCGTAAGTATGGAGCTACGATAGGCGACAATTGCAGGTTTGAACGGGGGCTGAACATTCATCGACCGATAGGCCAAAAACCATTTGAAAACCTTATAATTGGTGAAGGGGTTTACCTGGGTCACAATACTCTTATTGACCTTACGCGCAAAGTGATTATTAAAGATAAAGTTATCATTGCCTCACGCTGCCAGTTATGGACGCATGCAAGTTATTATGGCACCCAAGATGCGGTTAAGCCTGAATATGGAGAACACTATGGAGATTTGCTTATTAATGAATGTGCCATTATTTATTCTAACGTAGTTATCACGCATGGGATTCAAATAGGTGCCTTTGCCAGGGTGGGTGCATCGTCTTTGGTGAATAAGAATGTTCCTGAAAAAACGTTCGTTGGTGGTGTTTCTGCTAAAATACTTTAAAACTAGCGGGATAGAAAACCATTACTTTTAAAAATATGGGTGAGAGATGCTAATAAGTAGTTTGTGTTATGGTTGACCATGCTTATAATGCGCTAAAATTAAGGATGATAACTATGAAGTGTTTGAAGGAAATAAGCTTGTTTTGAAAAAAATGGCTTATGCTTAGAGTCTTTATAAAAGATCGTATTCTTCAGGATGGTGAATACAAAAACGTCATTTTGTTAGCTTGTACAAAAATGAGTTTAATAAAAGGCATGACGAATTTTTTTCAAGTAAGGATATTTAACTTTTAAAGCTAAAAATTTAAGTATTACAATTTTCCCCCTTTTAAGTAATCATTTGTACAATGAAAATATTTATTCCCGACATAGCATGAGTTGGTAATTAGGAGATGTGTCTTTACAATGCCTTCAATGGAGGTTCTGTAGAAGTAACAGTTAACGGACAAATTTTAAACTCATTGAACTTGATTAACATGGGCTATTTGTATATCCTTGGAACACTATTTTTCACAATCTATGGACAAATGATTCTTAAATGGAGATTAAACATCCTCCATTTTGAATTGCCAAAAGGAAAAGTAGTAGTAATGATTCTTTCTTTTTTCAACCTTTTGATTGATCCCTACATCTTATCAGGATTTGTTTCGGCCTTTATTGCATCTGTTTTTTGGATATTCGCCATGACAAAGTTTGAAATCACTTTTGCATACCCTTTCATGAGTATTGCACCCGCGCTGGTTTTTGCTTTAGGCATCCTACTTTTGGGTGAAACATTTACCTGGGGGAAAATCATCGGGCTTATTTTTATTATGATTGGTATTCTAGTTACCGTAAAATTTTGAAAATGCCACATATTTCAATTGTAAGTCCAGTTTACAATGCCGAAAAGATAATACCTGAACTGATAGACAGGATTCAAAAATCTGTCTCTGGAATAACGGATGATTATGAAATATTACTTGTAGAGGACTTTGGTTCAGATGATTCATGGAAAGTTATCCAAGAAATTGCAAGTAACAATAGCAATGTAAAAGGAATTAAGCTGAGCCGAAATTTTGGGCAACATTACGCTATTACTGCTGGCTTGGATCACGCTAATGGTGAATGGGTTGTAGTCATGGATTGTGACCTACAGGATCAGCCGGAAGAAATTGATAAGTTGTATCAGAAAGCAATTAGTGGTTTTGATATTGTACTTGCCAGACGATATGACAGACAAGACAGTTTTATTAAGAGGTATATTTCTATGGTGTTTTACAGAACTTTAGGTTATTTGACTGGTTCGGAGCAAGATGAAAAGGTAGCAAATTTCGGAATATATAGCAGGAAAGTAATCGATGCTATTAAAACTATGCGTGAATCCATACGCTATTTTCCAACTATGGTGAAATGGGTTGGTTTTAAATCGATAAAGGTTGATGTTAATCATGACAAAAGGTTTGAAGGTAAAACAAGCTATAATTTTAAAAGATTGCTTAACCTGGCATTGGATATTATTCTGGCTTATTCTGATAAACCTATTAGGTTACTTATCAAAGCAGGCTTGTTTGTTTCGTTGGTTTCTTTTATCATTGCAATGATATATTTATTTAAGTGGATTAATGGTGAAGTAATCGTTTTAGGGTATGCTAGTCTGATTATTTCTTTATGGTTGCTTTCTGGTGTTATTATTGCCACGCTCGGTGTAGTAGGACTATATGTTGGAAAAACCTTTGAAGGTGTAAAAAACAGGCCTATATATATTATTGAAAAAACCACAGATGAAAATTGAAAGATTAAATTGGGATTCGGAATTCTTTGGTTATAGTATAGGTAAGCTTACACTGGTTAACAAAGAGAAGCCTGATGAATCAATCATGGACTTATTAAAGCCATATAAACTTATTTACGTATTCACCGAAAGCAGTCTGCCCCCGGATTTCCCTGGTGCTTTAGTTGACACTAAAATTCTGTTTGAAAAAACAATAACTGAAAACAGCAAACCTATTGATACAATTGTTGGGTTCGACAGTAATTATTTATATGAAGAATTGCTTGAGCTGGCTTTTTTGAGTGGGACATATTCTCGATTTAAAACAGATCAAAATTTCAAAAGAAATGAATTCAGCAAATTATACAAAGAATGGATCGATAAAAGTCTTGCGAATGATAATATCTGTACGCTAATCAAACCAGTAAATAGACACGTCGGAGGTTTTATTACTGTTGATTTAAATAATCAATATTTTGCGCAAATTGGACTCGTTGCTGTCAGTGACAAATACCAAGGAAAAGGTATTGGTTCGTTATTGCTTAGCGCAAGTGAATATTTAGCTTATAAAAAAGGCTTCTCAAAAATAAAAGTGGCTACACAAAAATTAAATACTGCTGCAATGAACCTGTATTCGAAAAACGGATATGTTCAAAGTTCATCAACATTTATCTATCATCTTTGGATGTGATACCTTTCAACAAACCCTACATCACAGGCAAGGAAGTCCATTACATCTATGATGCAGTGGCGACCGGCAAAATTTCAGGAAATGGTAAATATACCCAACTGTGTCAGCATTTTTTTGAGGAACGCTGGGGGTTTAAAAAAGCATTGCTCACAACCTCCTGTACCGATGCGCTTGAAATGTGTGCCTTGTTATTGGACATTCAGCCCGGCGATGAGGTAATTATGCCATCCTATACTTTTGTAAGTACAGCACTGGCTTTTGTAAGGCAGGGGGCAAAGATTATATTTACCGATAGCCGCACAGACCATCCGGGAATTGATGAAGAGAAAATTGAAGAGTTAATCACGCCCAAGACCAAAGCCATTGTACCTGTTCATTATGCCGGGGTGGCCTGCGATATGGATAAGATTATGGACATTGCCAAGCGCCACAGCCTTTTTGTGGTTGAAGATGCTGCCCAGGCTATCGATAGCTTTTATACCGGAAAGGACGGAATAAAAAGAGCTTTGGGATCAATAGGGCATTTGGCCGCGTTCTCTTTTCACGAAGCCAAAAACATCCAAAGCGGCGAAGGTGGTTTGCTGGCCATCAATGATTATAGGTTTGTAAAGCGTTCAGAGATAATCTGGGAAAAAGGAACCAACCGGGCTGAGTTTTTCAGGGGTGAGGTAAACAAATATGGATGGGTGGATATTGGCTCAAGTTTCCTCCCATCTGATATAACTGCCGCATTTTTATGGGCGCAGTTGGAAGAGTTGGATAAAATACAAGATCGAAGAGAGGAAATTTGGGCCTCCTACTATGAAGGCTTGCAAGAATGGGCGAAGGATAACAAGGTGCAAATCCCCGTGATACCTGAATACGCAACAAATAATGGGCACATGTTTTATTTGGTCTGTCCATCAGGTGATTTCCGATCAACTTTGATTAACCACTTAAAGTCAAATGGAATAAATGCTGTTTTTCATTATTTAAGTTTGCATAAAAGCCCGTATTATAATAAAAAGCACAAGGGGTGTGAGCTTCCCGAAGCTGACAGGTATTCGGAATGCTTGGTTAGGTTGCCGATGTTTAAAAATATTGATAATCCCGATGTTGAAACAATAATCAAAGCAATTGTAGATACCGACAATAAAAACAATTAGTTCGAAATAATAAAACTATTATGCCTAAAAAATACTTGATTCAAATATTTATTCTCGCATTGGCTTTTAGAATTGTTGTGGTTTTGGTTTTTAATACGGATAATATTTATCAGGATTCACGTGAATATTATCAAATTGCGGCTAACCTTGTAAATGGTAACGGATATACCTTTGATTGGGAGGCACCATACAAAACAAATCTTTACAGAGAACCCGGTTACCCACTCTTTTTGGCATCGTTATTAAAATTGTGGCAGTTTGCAGGCAATGAGGTAACAATGCTAAATGAGGAACAATTTTATGCTCATTTGGCAGACCCTAGCATTTACGATATTACCGAAATCACCTATTTAAAAATAGCTCAGGCGGTACTTGATGCAATAAGTGTTGTATTTTTTGTACTACTCGCCTCTCTGATAGTAAAATCAAAAAGGACATTGCTATTTTATGGATTTGCTTTTGCTATTTTCTTGCCAGCTGCATATTTTATAACCACCTTAATGCGTGAAACCTGGCTGATGTTTTTAGCTGCCGGTTTTGCTTATTTTTTTGCACGTTTTCTGTTCAACAGAAAAATGAGTGACTTAATAATTAGTTCTTTACTCTTTGGCTTTATGGCTGTAACCTTTCAGGTAATGCTTCTATTGGGTCCCGCTATTGCTATTTATCTATTTGTCTTTATGAAGCCGGTATCTGCAGTTAAATATTCTATTATAGCGGCAGCATTTACGATTGTTATTTCATTGCCCTGGCTTATGTTTTCTTACAGCATCTACCCTGATTGGAAGATCGTGAAATCATGGGGAACATCTCTTACCCACGAAAAAATGAGTTATGTAAATGCCCATCGTAAACTTGCTGCAGTTGGATTAATTTCTGAAGATTCGGTGAAGGCAATTTACTGGAACGAATTTGGCAATACTTCTTATGAGGCTTTCAATAAATCTTTCAATGGGTTTTACAACGAACATACTAAAGCTATAAATATGCAACTGGACGAATTCCAGAACGATGAGACAGAGAAACTGACAAGGTCCTATAGAAATAAAAGATTGCTGAATTATGCCATAGTATGGGTTAGGCCATTTTCGCTCAAAGGGATAATTAATAATGAGTTTTACAACCAGGAGACAAAGCTTAAGAATGTAACTGACATACTTATTGCAATGGCATTTTTAATGGGCATGCTTGCTTTCGTTGGATTTATTTTTCATATTCGCAAATTATCACCTGTTTTAATCGTATTTTATACTTTGTTTATCTTGATCTGGATATTAGGATCGGGTCGAAGGGTACAGCCAATCTATGGTTATTTACTGTTGTTTTTTGTGCTGCAGGCAGCACAGATATTTTCTTTTTTTAAAGTCAAACTGAAATTACAAAAGGTATAGTATAGTGGAAACAATACAAAATATCGCTAAGGGTGGAAGGTACTTTAAAACATAAGGTATTCAATAGTTTCAAGCAAATGTTTGCTGGTTCCGGCATCAAAGCAATACTGTCGATTGCATCAGGCTATTTTTATGCATTAATACTGGGGCCAGGGGTGTATGGGGTTTGGCAAACAGCACGCGTTTTTATTGGTTAAGGAATCGAAGGTGTTGCTATTTTTTCGGTATTAGGTTATCTTCTGTATTATTTTATGATGCTTTATTTTTTAAACAGCGCACTTGGACTTAAATTTTATTTAAAAAATATTTTAAGTAAGCTCTATAGTTCTTCGATTATTCTTATCGCCTGTTATCTATATATAGTTTATAGTACAAAAATCTTTGTTTACCTGCATATACAAAATACCTTTTTGCAATTTATTTTCAGTTTAACTTTTATTGGGTTGTTAGGGGTTCCTTTCTTTCTGAAAGCATTTCGTGCTGCTAAACGACTCTTGTTTTAGATATGGTTATAACTACAATTAAAATTTTCTAATGATCAAGTTTTTAAAACGGGAAGAAATAAAGTTTCTGATAACCTATTTTATATTGGTTATCTCACATCATCTTTTGCCTAATATTATTGGTCAGATTGTACTTTTTTCCACTCTGATTTTCTTCTATTTTAGTAAGAAGAAATATTATTGGCTTGCCATTTTTGTACTTATACTCACCAGTGCTGCCGGCTTTTTTAGCATATTTGTCAAGTATCCCATGGTTGCCGGGGTACCATTTCAAATTTTGGTAGTTCTACTCATCGTTGCAAAGGTTCTATCAAAGTCAAGTATGCCGCATGTATTTTATCGGAATATTTTTATTATGCTACTATTTCTACTCATCATGATTCGAGTAACGACGGATTTCGACATAAAAGCAATTTTAAAACACAATACTTCTTTTTTATTATTAATTTTTCTTCCAGCACTTTTGATGCAAATTGATGAAATAGAAAAATTTATCAAATTGATCTGTGTCGGATTGTTGATAGTTTTTATCGGCCAGTGGTTTCATATCTTTACAGGTGAAAGCATAGCTGGTACCTTGTTTGGTGCAGGACGCGTAGCTTATTATAAGATGATTGAAAGTAATACCGAAGGTCTTGTGAGATCTGTTGAAGGTATTGGTATTTCTTTTATGGCGTTGGTTGGTAGTGCGTTTTTAATAGCACTAAAGCCTAAAGTACGCTATAACTATATTATGTTAGTTATATCCTTTATTTCGATATGGATTACGGCCACACGAGGTTGGATTATTGCTTCGGTAATAATACTTATTCCTATGCTTTTCACACTCCGGAAAAGTCAAATTGTAAACATTACTGTAGTTGTTGTTATTACAGTATTGCTAATATCACAGATTGATATTTTAAACCGACAGTTTTATTTAGCATTGGATCGGTTGGAAACTGTTGAAAGCATTGCTACAGGGGATAAGTCTGCTGGAGGAACCCTATTAAGATTAACTGATCGGCATGTGCCTGTGTGGAACAAGTTTCTGGAAAGTCCGATTTTTGGATGGGGATATTCAAAGGAATACGCAAAGGTAGCTGACGGCCACGTAGGAAACCAAAATTTACTTTTAAATGTAGGTATTTTTGGCTACACACTTTTTCTAATTTTAATTTTTACTTACATTTTCGCCATGGTAAAAGTTGGTGGTAGCTCATCCAAAATGCGTTTAGTAAGTAATATCTTAATTGCTGCCATAATTGCAGTTTTTCTTATTCATAGTACGTCAAGGCAAATGTTCGCATTTGGAGGTGATTTTTATTCTCAATTTATAATTGCGTTTTTATTTACGCTAGCTAATTACACCTATTTTCATAGCAATATTTATTAAAGATAATAGAAACAAATAAATGAATTCATAGATGGAAATTGTTTTATTAATTCCTTCATCATTATCAATAGCAGAAACATTTAAAAATGGTTTCACAGAATTAGGACATAAAGTCCAATTATTCGATTTCAAAAATGATGTTAAGGATTTATTTTCTAAAGTAAATGGACAAATATTTAGATTTCCTTATTTTATTAAAAGGCGATGGTACGATTATTATTTCGATTTAATTAATCAAAGCTATATTAATTTTATCAATGCAAATCATGCTGATTTGTACCTGATTTACAATAGCCAAATGCTTACCCCTGCTGTTGTTGAACTTATGAAAACTAAAGGTTCCAGGATTGCTGTTATTATGGGGGATAGTCCGTATTATACGAAAACTAACAAACACTATTTGAATCTTTTATTTGAGGCAGATCAAATTTTCGTGCCGGATAGTTATTGGATTGAGCAGCTTAGCATGCTGGGAATTGATAAAGTTGAATACTTTGTAATGGGTTTTAATCCACACGTTTACAAAAAGGTAAAGCCTACTCAGGATGAGATGAATCGATACGCTACGAATTGTGTATTTATGGGCTTGAACTATGATAGTCTTCTTGGGTTCAAAAGGACTTTATTTTTAAGTAAATTTGCTCAATTTGGCTTAAAGATTTATGGTGATAAGAACTGGAATAGATGGATTGAACAGTTTCCGGAGTTAAATGATTCCCTGATCAAAAAGCAAGCGTTCATTCCGGGACAAGAGTGGAATTTAATATGCAACTGCGCAAAATTACATCCGGTTGATGCCAATCCAGGCCTAACCAATGGTATTCATATTCGGGTTTTTGATTCGATTGGTTCTGGTATTTTACCCATCGTTGAGTATCGAAAAGACATAGAACAGGTATTTCCAAATAATATTCTTCCCAGTATAAAGTCTTACAATAAAATTACAGACATAGCGAGCTATTATCTTAAAAATGATGCAGAGCGAGAGCATACAACTGAAGCACTGCGAAGTCATATTATTGCAAAATACAGTTATTTGCATGCATGCAATCAAATATTAGCTTCGATCAAATTCTGAAAAACGAAATATTCTCTACTCATGCCAATACCTACGATTCATTTTGTTCATTTTCGAAGTACACCTGGTGGCATCGAATCATTAACTCCAAAAATTATCAGATCACTGAATGACCTTGAATTTCGGGTATTTATTGTGCGGCCTCCGGATACTAATCAGATTAACGTGTATGATGATGAGAATGTTGTTGTTACCTATGGGTCTAAGTATATTACTTTGTCTTTTCTTCATCTCTTTGTTTATGCTTTGAAAAACAGAAATGATATTTTTCATGTGTTCAATTTAGGCCCATTATTATTGTTGGCCATTCGAATGGCATCAATTAAGAAAGTTATTTATTCTATTCATGGCACTATTTATTGGAAAAAGAAATACCAAAAAATTATACGACGGTTTCTATGGAAAATCGCAATCAGCCCCCATTTCATTTTCCTGGCAAATTCATACTATAGTCGTAAGTGCTTTTTAGATTACAACTATTTTTTTAAGGGTCAGATCCAAGTGGTTTATAACCCGATTGCGTCAGAACGCTTTTCACAAAAATCAAGAAGTTTTAATGATAATCTACAGATAATATACTGTGGCAGGCTTGTGCAAGGTAAAAATTTGTTTACCTGGTTGGATGCCGCCTGTGAGATTCACAAAACATTTCCACAGTCCGTCTTTAAGATTTACGGTAATGGCCCACAAAAAGATGAATTGATAGAATATTCCAAACAGATTGGTTTATTCTCAGTTGTGCACTTTGTTGGCTATATTAAGGACATCCAAAAAGCATATCAGGAAGCTGATTTAATGCTTTTTCTTTCAGAATATGAATCCTTTGGAAATGTAGTAGTAGAAAGTATTCTCTGTGGCACACCTGTTTTGGTCTCGCGCATCCCCAGCATGATGGAGATATTTCATGAGTATCCTGAATTTATCGTTGCAGAAGATCATTTGATGATACAGGATATTTTAAATAAGATTAGTAATATTGGTCACCTGAAGAAATTAGCACAAACTGCTGAAGAATCTTTTCGCCAAAAATACTCACTCGATCAACATGTTAAAAAATTGGAATCAATATATATAAAGTTTAAATGATATGCCAATACGCAGAATTTATAGAACAATCAGAACACATTTACCCCCATCTGTTAAAGAGTCGCTCACCAAAGTTGTGTATTCAATAAAAGGTAAGCCAATCGTATTGAACAAACCGGTTGCTTTAAAAGAAAGATTTCCTAATAATGCTACCGGAGGTATGATTTTGTCGGCAGATTTTGAGTTGGCATGGGCACCCCGATTTTCTAAGAGGGTGGCTGCACCACTGAAGCATGCTTTGAATCTTGCTGCCCAGGAAAGAAGGAATTTCCCGCAACTAATTTCGATTTTTGATAAACACAAAATTCCATGTACCTGGGCGACGGTCGGACACTTATTCCTTACAGAAGCCCCAGAAGATCATTATAAAAACATCAAACGCCTTCCCTACTTTGAAACTGAGTGGTTAAAGTTTACATCTGGTGACTGGTTTGATAATGTTCCCCAAACAAATTGGAAGGAAGCTCCTGAGTGGTATGCACCAGATTTGATCAATCAGATATTGGCATCTGAATTAAATCACGAGATAGCTACTCATACTTTCTCGCATATTAATTTTAGCGATAAAATCTGCCCTCCTGAGGTTGCAGATGATGAAATATTATATTCTAAAATGGCTATGGAATCTTATAAATTGACACCTGAATCAATTTGTTTTCCTTTTGGTTCCTATGGTAATGTGCCAATTTTAAAAAAGCATGGAATTAAAATATATCGTCGGAAGCTGTTAACGCATCAGCTTGCTTATCCTTTTTATGACGATCATGATTTATTAGTTACATTATCTTCTGATGCCTTTGATCGATCAAATCATACATGGAGTGCAGCATATTATTGCAGACGTTTTATGAAAGTTATTGATAAAGCAATAAAGACAGGTACAATAGCGCATTTTGTTTTTCACCCATCAATGGATCCATGGATGATATCTGAAGTGATGGAAGATTTGCTAAAATATGCTTCAAAAAAAAGGGATGAGGGGAAGTTGTGGATTGGAACAATGAGTGAAATTGCACATCACATTGATGGGAATAATTAAATTTAGAATGATGAATAAGAAACAGATTCAAAGTTTGGTTGGGAAAATCATATTTACCAGATTACGTAAAAAGCAATATCCCATCATTCACAATTTGATAGCTAATTTGAAGAAGCAAAACAGATATCAAAAGTATCCTGCTACTGATAATGAGCCTGCCATCACCGGGATGAGCATATATCATAAACCAGATTTGGAATGGCTTGACTTTTACTACTCTATTTATGGCAAAGTCGATCCCAATTTTATTTCTGTTCCTGTGTATTATTACATAGAGACTTGCCTGAACCACAGGATGCTTACTTATGCTATAAAAGAGAAGAATTTTTATAATAAATTTTTGCCTGAAATTCCCACCCCCAAAACCTTTTTGAGGAAGATAAACGGGATATATTATGATGACCAGTTTGTTCACCTGGAAAGAGGTAAAATTTATCAGCACATTAATCAATGTCAAAAAGTGATTTTAAAACCAACGGTTGAGTCAGGTGGGGGGAACTCTATTTTGGTATTCGAGAAAATGAATGGGGTGCAGAGTTCAGATAAGCAACAATTAGATGTTGAATTCCTCGACAGATACGGGAAAGATTTTATTGTTCAGGAATTTGTGTATCAACACAACTTTTTCTCTCAGTTTAATCCAACATCAAACAATACTGTAAGGGTTTTTACCTACCGGTCAGTAAATAATGACTCGGTAAATATACTGCATTGCCTGCTCAGAGTTGGTGCTAAAGGTAGTTATTTAGACCATGATCACTTGGGTGGCGTGGTAATGGCAATCAACGATAGCAATACATTAAGCGAACATGCCATAGATTTGTATGGAAATAAATTCAAATCCGTAAACGACATTCAACTTAAAACTCTTGGTAAAGTACCTGCCATGGAACAAATTAGAACCCTCGCCAAGCAGATTGCCGGAGATGTTTTTTATGGTCGCTTACTTGCTATTGATTTCACGGTCAATAATGAAAATAAAGCATTATTGCTTGAAATCAATTGCTGGCGCAATGGAATAAGCCAATATCAGATGCACAATGGTGGGCTTTTTAAAGAATTCACCAAAGAAATTCTTGCCCATTGTCAAACCATGACTCCTCATTTCGTTCTGACTTTTTGAGCACACTGCTGTATATTAATCTATTCGTAACCCTGAACAATACATGCGCGACTTTTTTGCACATTTTTCAAATCATAGTCAATACACGCGGAAAGCACTGGACTATTTTGTCAGTTTGTTTCCCGATGCCCACAATGAAATCAGAAATGTGAATGGGATTACTATCATTTACTCTGCAGATAGTATTGATGTTTCTGACAAAATTTCATTATACTGCCCCATTAGAAAAGCAAATCTATTCATTTCAGGAAAGTATGATATTCCTGAGCATTTAGGGAAATCTACCAACGAAAAAACAAATAATGAGTTCCGGATTGTGGAATTATTCGAAACACACGGAGAAAAACTTTTCGAATCTCTTTCGGGAAGTTTTAATGTGTTGATATGGTATCCAGACCAATATATCTTGAAAGTAATCAATTCAAAGCTCGGCCTTTATCCGTTGTATTACTCTTTTAGAAATGGCAGCCTTGCGCTATCAACACGTCTTGGTATTTTTCGCGATATATTGAAGCCTGTTAAAATTAACTATGCTGTTTTAATGCAGCATTGTCTCTATAACTACCCTGTTTCAGCACAAACCTTTTTGGAAGGTATTTTTTTGCTGCCATCAGCATCAGTGCTTATATTGAAAAATGATCTGATAAGTATTCAGAAATACTGGTCGGTTACTGATGTTTTTACCACTGGCACTAACTTCAAAACATTGAGGCAAAGTACAGAACTACTGGACGATATCCTGGACAGGAAAATTATGAAAATATGCTCAGGAAATACAAATTTGGCACTATCATTAACAGGAGGGTGGGATGGCCGCTTGCTTCTTTCTTATGCCTTAAAATACGTTGCCCCTGAACAAATATTGCTTTATTCACATGGGACACTCGATAATCCTGATGTTAAATTACCAATGGCAACTGCAAAAAAAATGAACTATAAATATGTTCCCGTATTGTTGTCCAACCGGGAATATGAAAAGGATCAACTGCAATGGGCTGGTGACACTGTGAAATATTCAGACGGTTTGAGACAGATCAGCAGATTGCATTATTTATACAACATGCATTTGCTTAATAAGGAATATCGGGTACAGCAGGTCATTAGCGGTATAGGGGGTAGTAACCTGCTAAAAAGTACGAATTATAAACCATGTGATGTTTTCAACAGATTTGTTATCGAACTGATAGAAAGCGACAACCTGGATCACACACTCAAAGGTCACTATGATTATTGTATGCAGAATAATTCTGCTCTCTTTAACCAGATTGATTTCGAGGCATTTAAATCCTCATTTGACATAGAGATGTTCAGGGATTTACATAGCATTAAAAACAAAAATAAACGGTTCATTACTTTTTTAATTGCAGAAATTGAACGCAGGTATTTTGGCACTGAACTGCAATCCTACAAACACTTAATAAAAAATTATAGCCCATTTTTTGATGATGACTTTATTAGTGCACTTGGAATGACCATTTTTTTTGACTCAAATAGTGACAAAGGATTGGCCAAGAGTCATCATATTTCAATGCTATATGCAAAATTAACTACACGTAACAACATAACACTGGCAAAAGAGCCAACTGATCGTGGATTTTCAATGTATGAAGTTGCTAACCCATTACTGTTTCCAAAGATGCTGTTAAAGTATTTCAGACACAAACTTGTGAAAGCAAAAGATGTGAATTATTTCAATCAGAAAAGTATCCTTCAAAGCTACACGAATAGATATTTTCCGGACATTGTGTTTCATGCTGATGGAAATTCATTGAATAATCTTTTTATGGAGAATTACGTCTCAGCCATTTCTTTTATTGTCGAATAAATTAAACAGGGAAAGGTGAAAAGGATTAAATTAATAATATTACAAAACGAACAACGAAATGATCATCACCGGTGGGTCGCCGCATGTGGCACTTATTCGGATCAATTAAATTTAGAGGTTGTTGATTTGACAAAAAATAGCTGGCTCGATCGCATTGTTAAATTTCAACCGGATCTGCTCTTGACAAAGCCAGGCGGTTTAACAGCCCCATTCAAGCAACTGTACGATGAACGCCTGACCATTCTAGTAAAAGAATTGGGATTTCAGTGTTTTCCATCACTGGATGAAGTGCTCATTTATGAAAACAAGCGATATTTCTCATATTGGCTTAGGGCGCACAAAATTCCACATCCTGAAACGAATGTTTTTTATTTCCGGGATGAAGCAATTTCTTTTTTGAACAATGCAGAGTTTCCCATTGTTGGGAAAGTAAATATAGGTGCTTCCGGTAGTGGGGTTACTATTTTAAATAATACCAGTCAGGCTGAGGAATATATTCTCCATACTTTTTCAGGCAAAGGGGCAGCTAAACGGACAGGACCTAATGTAAAAAAAGGAGGACTTGTCAAGCGCGGGTTTCATTATTTGTTTCACCCAAGGCAAATCTTTGAAAAGCTGGCAATATACCGGGCAAGAGCAGCCGATGCCCAAACCGGTTTTGTGATTTTACAGGAGTTTATTCCACATGAGTTTGAATGGAGAGTAGTAAGGATAGGAGATTCCTTTTTTGCCCACAAGAAATTAAAAATGGGAGAAAAGGCCAGTGGATCACTGATGAAGAGTTATGATAATCCACCATTGGCAATACTTGATTTTGCAAGGGATATTACTGATAGGTTTGGTTTTTTTAGCCAGGCTGTTGATATTTTTGAAACGGACAAAGGGTTTCTTGTCAACGAAATGCAATGTATTTTCGGGCAATCTGATCCCTATCAGATGTTGGTTGATGGAAAACCTGGAAGGTATTTGTGCATTAATAGTAAATGGGTATTTGATGAAGGGGATTTCAACACAAATCAATCTTATGATTTAAGAATCCGGACAGCAATAGAAATGGTTACCAATACTACGCGATGAAAGTTCTTTTCGTTTCAAGTGGCAATCGGGCGGGAATAAGTGTCATTGTCCGGATGCAGGGGCAATCACTTCCACAGCGAGGAATTGTTGTTAATTACTTTGGAATTGCTGGTAAAGGATATATTGGTTATTTCAAAAACGTCAGAAAGTTACGGCAAGTCATAAAAAAAAATAAACCAGACCTTGTTCATGCGCATTATTCTCTTTCGGCTATTGTGGCATCTTTGGCAGGTGCTAAACCGCTCGTGGTTTCGTTAATGGGATCCGATGTTAAAGCGGGTGGTTGGATTAAAATTATGTTAAAGTTTTTCAATAGTTTCTTTCGATGGAAAGCTGTTATTGTAAAGTCTGATGATATGTATCAAAGCCTGGGGATACATGGTGCAATGGTAATACCTAATGGCGTTGATACAAACGTATTTAAATCGCAGCCTTCTCCGGAATTAAAAGAAAAATATGAGTTTTCAACTACAAGTCCAACTGTTTTATTTCTCGCTGATCGCTCAAGGGTTGCAAAAAATTTCCCGCTGGCTCAGAAAGCGTTTGATTTGATTCCTCATTTTTTGGCTGAACTACAAGTTCGTTGCAATATTAAACATTCCGAAGTTCCTTTAATTATCAATGCATCAGATGTAATTTTATTAACCTCTCTTTGGGAGGGTTCCCCCAATATCATTAAAGAAGCTATGGCCTGCAATATTCCTGTTGTATCTACCGGAGTAGGTGATGTGCCTTGGCTATTTGGTGACGAACCAGGTTATTTTCTTACTGGCTTTGAACCTGAGGATGTGGCACAGAAAATACGATTGGCTTTAGAATTTGTCAAAAACAATGGGAGAACAAAAGGTAGAGATCGAATTATCAAATTGGGTTTAGATGCCGATACGGTTGCAAAACAAATTGTTGATGTCTATCATAAAGCGGTAAAAAAGAATGACAAGTAAAACCGGTGCCATTATCATCGAAGGCCATGTGCAGGGCCTTTCCAATACGCGCTCACTTGGCGAAGCAGGCATTCCGGTGTATGTTGTGGATAAAAACAATTGCATTGCCAAATACTCAAAATACTGTCAAAAGTTTTTCAGATGCCCTGATTTTATCGATGATGAGTTTGCAGAATTTCTGGTTGATTTGGCAATTAAAGAAGATATCCGAGGTTGGGTACTGATCCCTTCCAACGATCATGCGGTTTACACGATCTCCAAATTCAAGCAAAAACTGGAAAAGTATTATAAAGTTATTACACCTGAGTTAAGTGTCATCAATCTTATTTATGATAAAGTGCTTTTGCTAAAAATAGCAGAGCAAGTAGGTGTGCCTATTCCTGAAACACAAAATTTTAACGATCCTGGCGATCCGGTATCTTCTCAATTGTCATTCCCACTTATTACAAGGGGGCGAAATGGATTGTCATTTTATCGGGCTATCCGCAAAAAAGCACTGTTAGCGCACGATGAAACAGAATTAAGGGATCAACTAAAATTAATTGCCCATAAATATCAGGTTGATAAAACGTTTACCCAGGAACTGATCCCTTTTGATGGCACCAATAAAACCATATCATTTACAGCTTTTTGTATCCAGGGAGAAATAAAAGCATATTGGACAGGTGTTAAACTGCGTGAGCATCCACTCCGGTTTGGGACGGCTACATTTACCGAAAGTATTCATTGTGCAAAGTGTCATGAGCAGTCTATCCCATTGTTGCGTGCATTAAATTATACCGGTGTATGTGAGATTGAATATTTGTATGATCCTCGAGATAAAAAATACAAGCTTATAGAGATCAATGCGCGTACCTGGCTCTGGGTTGGGCTTGCCAAAGCTTGTGGAATTGATTATGCGATGATGATTTATCACTATGTTAATGATCTCCCATTTTCTTACCCCAGAAATTATTCGATTGGACGGTCATGGATAAATCCTGTAAGTGATACAGTTTATGCTATTCAGGGAATTTTAAAAGGCAAACTCAAAGTTAGTGCCTATCTGAGTTCCATTTTCGCGAAGTCGCATCATAATGCTCTATTTGCGAAAAATGATTGGTTGCCAGGGTTTGCATATTTTTTCCAGATATTTCATTTCATTCGAAAAAGATGAAATACTCCTATAACAATCCTAATTTGCGTTTTGTCGATTTTTTTACGGCCATATTCGTTTCGACAAAAAATGCTCAGGATCGATTAAGCTCTTTTTTCTCAGACTTAACCGGAAAGAAATATATCCTTTTAACCAATTCTTGTCGAACCGCACTTTATCTCTCATATCAGGTACTGCCCAAAAAAGGACAAGTGATTACCTCTCCATTAACCTGTAAGGTAGCTATCGATCCGATTGTTGAATCGGGCGATACACCTGTTTATGCGGATATTAGTCTGGGTAATTTGAATATAGCCCTTGAAGATATCGAACACCGGATAACTCCGGAAACTATTGCAATACAGGCTATTCATCTTGGAGGCATCTCTTGTGATATGAGTCGAATTATGAAGATAGCTCATAAACATAATCTGCCAGTTATCGAAGATTGTGCACAGTCGCTTGGAGCAAGCTATCAGGGGAAGCCCACTGGCTCATTTGGAGACATAGCGTGTTTTTCGCTAATAAAAAATGCACATGGAATAGCTGGTGGGGTATTTGCTACAAGCAACAAAGATTATTATACAAAAGCTGTAGCTATAAATCGAACATTTACCAATGGCCCGGCTAAGATTCGCTCATTTAGGGTCATTCGTAATTTATTGGCAACAAAGCAGAATGGACTTCTCTGGCGCATATTGTACAAAGCTATGCTGAAAATAAAAGGTCACAGCCAGAGATATAGTTCTGTCGTTACACAACTACATCAAATAGCTTCCATCGAAATAAAAATTGCATCTCATCAACTTGGTCGGTTCAAAAAGCTGCAGGCAGTCCGTAAGCAAATCGGCATGGAGTATTATAAACGTTTAAAACGTGATGGGTTAATTGTTAATAACGATTATTTACCCGAAGCATCATCATTTACCAAGTTTTTTATATTCAATCCGGAAATCGATACAATAGCTGCGTTAGAATTTTTAAATAACCAAGGAATACAATCGCGGCATCTGGAAGATAAAACCGGGAGCCCTTATCAGAAGCCCTTGATTAGTAAGAATGATGCGATCAAAAACGGTTTGGTAAAATACCTTCAGGTACACGACCATTTAATTTCACTGCCGATGAATACTGGTTTAAATACCGGTGATCAGCAATTTATCCACAAGCATTTATCCACGGCCATATCTTTGTAATCCATATTTAATGAATATTTTAATAACTACCGGCCATCCGGCGCAGGTTCATAATTTTAAATTTTTAAAATGGGAATTAGAAAATCAGGGTCATAAAGTTTTCTGGTTGGCTTCCGATAAGGATATCAGCAGGTATCTGCTTGATCATTATCAGATCAACTATACTATTCTTCCCAAGCCACAAAAATCACTACTCTCGAAGTTTAACTTACTAATAAAGAATGCCTTATTCGTGAGTAGATTTATCAGGCAAAATAAAATAGACATCGCCATTTCCCGGGTATCACCTTATATTTCTTTAGCATGTTTTGTTTTAAGAAAAACTCACTTTGCACTTACAGATACCGAAACCGCTGGCTTCTATGATAAGTTTTTCAGTAAATTCGTTTCGGTTTTGTTCACAGCTAAATCATTTAGAAGAACCTTGCGCGGTGATCAAATTCGCTTTGATGGAAACATCGAATTGTTTTACCTGCATCCCAACCGGTTTCAACCCGCAGAAAATGTTTCGGATATTTTAGATGTTGATGCCAGTGACAAATATATTATTATGCGATTTGTAAGTTGGGATGCCTATCATGACAAGGGTCTCAGCGGGTTTTCAGATGCGAATAAATTGAAGGCAGTTACTGAATTGTCAAAATATGCTAAAGTTTTCATCACCTCCGAAAAAGAACTCCCCCTTGATTTGATGCCATATCGCATAAAAATACCACCCGAAAAAATGCACGATGTGTTGGCACATGCCACTCTGTTTTTTGGAGAGAGTTCTACTATGGCTTCCGAAAGTGCTGTGCTTGGTACTCCTGCAATCTACCTAAACGAAAACTGGTTTGGTTCAACCGATGAAGAAAAAGATTTTGGTTTATTATTTAGCTTCAGAGAAAATCAGAAAGGACAACATAAGGCGATCGAAAAAGGGATAGAATTACTCAGGCAAAAAAACCTGAAAACAGAAATGCAGGAAAAAAGAAAGACATTTCTTGAAAATAAGATTGATATTACAGGTTTTATGCTATGGTTTATCGAGAATTATCCAGAAAGTTTTCACATCATGAAAAAAGACCCGGATTATCAGTATCGTTTTAAATGACCATCATTTAATTGAAAATTCTTATTGACATAGGCCACCCAGCGCATGTACACTTATTTCGTTTTTTTGTGCAGAAAATGCTGAAAAAAGGGCATCAGGTATTGTTTACCTGCCGGGATAAAGAGTTTGAGATTTACCTGCTCAACAAATTCGGCTTTAAGTTTAAATCTTTTGGCAAAAAGTACAAATCGGGCATTGGCAAGCTCTGGGGTTTGATCGAATTTGATATAAAGGAACTTATCAGTGGATTGCAATTTCGCCCGGATATTTTTGTAAGTCACGGTTCGATGTACGCTGCTCATGCAGCATTCTTACTCGGCAAGCCTCATATTTCGTTGGAAGATACTTTCAATTTCGAGCAGATCAGATTATACAAACCTTTTACAAAAGTTATTCTCACCGCTGATTACGATCACCCGCTAAAATCTGAAAAAGTGATTCGCTACGCAGGCTATCACGAGCTGGCTTATCTACATCCCAACAGATTCACTCCTGATAAATCAGTATTGAAGGAACTTGGTGTCGAAAAGGATGAAAATTATATAATTATCCGCTTTGTCTCCTGGAACGCCAGTCATGATTATGGTCATACCGGTATTTCTTTTGAGAACAAAATAAAAGCAGTAGATCAGTTTTCTAAACATGCAAAGGTGTTCATCTCATCCGAAAAGGAGTTACCGGAGGAATTGAAAAAATACCAATTCAAAATTGCACCTGAGAAAATGCATGATGCAATTGCGTTTTCATCACTTGTTTTTGGCGAGAGCTCAACTATGGCGGAAGAAGCAGCAATGCTTGGGGTTCCTTCCATTTATCTTAACAACAAAAGCACCTTTTACACAAAGCACCTTGAAAAGGATTATAATTTAGTTTTTAACTACGCAGAATCCAATAACGATCAATTACTTGCTATTGCGAAGGGCGTTGAGTTGCTGCAACAGCCGAACATCAAAAAACAATGGCAACAAAAAAGAGATAAAATGCTTGCTGATAAGATTGATGTTACAGCTTTTCTGGCGTGGTTTGTCGAAAAATATCCGGAAAGCAAACGCATCTTGAAAGAATCCCCAGAATATCAATACAATTTCTAACAAAGAGTAAACCACTAATGCACGGTGGTCAAACGCTAATTGAAACTAATAAAAAGCCCTTAGCGTCAATCCGTGTGCAATCCACGCTAACTAGCGGACTTTCTTTTTACATAAATTCGCAGTCAATTTTTTACCAACTTTAATAAGAAAGATATGAAGACTTTAATTACAGGCGCATCAAGGGGCATTGGCCTTTTTCTAATGCAAAAGCTTAAAGCAGAGGGTAACCAGGTGTATGGTGCCTACAACTCAACCGAACCGCCAAGTGAATTGAAAGAACATTTTGCAAAAGTGGATGTTACTGATTTTTTGCAAATACAAAAATGGGTAAATAGCAATTGCACTCCCGATGACCAAATTGTTTTGATCAATTGCGCTGGTGGAAACTACAATGCAGTGGCTCATAAAGCAGATGTAGCAAAGTGGAAACACCTCATCAATGTAAATCTGGTAGGTACATTTAGCATGATAAATGCTGTATTGCCGCTGATGCGTGAAAAAGGCTATGGCAGAATCATAAACTTTTCGTCAATTGTTGCTCAAAAAGGTATTCCAGGCACAAGTGCTTATGCTGCATCAAAATCCGCATTGTGGGGCATGACAAAAGCTATTGCTGCCGAAAATGCAAAGAAAGGAATAACAATCAATAACCTCAACCTGGGCTACTTTGATATCGGCATGATAACAGAAGTGCCTGCTGAAATACTGGAGTCGATCAAAAGAACAATCCCGGTTCAGCAACTTGGTGATCCTGAAAATATCTATAACGCTGTTAAATTTCTTATCAATTCCGATTACATCACAGGTACTTCTTTGGATATTAATGGGGGTCTTTTTTAGCGGTAAATAAGTTGATACTTATAATACTAACTAATTAACTTAGAAGTATTGTGCGGTGGGCATCCTTCCCCATTAAGGGGGAATCGAAGGGGGTGCGATGGCAAAAATTTAAATTATATACTTAATGAAAGATTACCTTCCGCTTGTTCGTCAGCCGCTCCCAAATCATGTGGAGCGTTCCTTTTTTAAAGCCTGGAAACTAACTGCGCGCGAACATGGTTACAAGGGCTTTATGGCAATGCCTCGTTTTTTGTATCGTCGCACGATGGATTATACTCTTCAGCAAATTTCGAGAATGCTGCCCTATAGTGGCATCAAAGTGCGCTTGCATCGGATGCGGGGTGTTAAAATTGGAAAAAATGTTCATATAGGTCCCATGGTTACCATTGACGATGTATATCCAAATTTTGTGATTATCGAAGATGGTGTTTCTATTGCAGGACAAAATTTTATTTTAACACACAACAAACCACTCGAATATCACAAGCACCTTTCGGAAGCATTCTTGGGGCCGGTAATTATCAAAAAAAATGCATGGGTAGCAATTGGGGTAATCATTTTACCCGGCGTAACCATTGGTGAAGGATCCATAGTAGCATCGGGAGCAGTGGTCTCGAAGGATGTTCCGCCATATACACTGGTTGGTGGTGTGCCTGCTAAGGTGCTAAAGGAATTTGAGATGAAAGATGGAATACCTGTCGGCTTTAAAAAATAGGAAATAATATGTCGCTGGATTTTACATTTGGAAAATACAAAGAAATTATTGCTGCTATTGCCGATTCTGAATATCAGGTACTGAAAATAAAGGATTACATCACCAGGGATAAACTGCCTGAAAAGTTTATCATTATCCGCCACGATGTTGATCTTGATGCCTATTATCAGTTAAAGTTTGCACAACTTGAGCATCAACATAATATTCATACGTCATATTATTTCAGAAAAACAGATAAAACCTTCAAGGAGGATGTGATCAATGAGGTGGCTGAATTAGGTCATGAAGTGGGCTATCATTACGAAGTCTTTACAAAAGCCTTAGGTGATCCGATAGAGGCGATGAGGATTTTCAGAAACGAGCAGGCTGTTTTTAGCGAGAAATGGAAGTCATTAACTGTTTGTCCGCATGGGGGCTCATTTGTTGACAATGCCGATGGATACTCATTAAAAAATATGGTCACCTTAATTCCTAAACTTGTCACAGGGAAAATAGTTTTTTCGAAGCATGTCAACTTTGATATGTGGAAAGAAAATAAATTCGATGATTTTGGAATCATTGGTGATGCCTACAAATCAGTTGATTTTTCTGACATTTTGTATTTGTCGGACACTGGGCGCAGTTGGGATCAGCGTTACAAGCGATTAGATAAAGTTGACTCCAGTATAAATCCATTATTTGACATTAAATCATCAAATGATATTATTGATGTGATTGAAAAAGGTGAGGTAAACAAAATTTATCTGCTGGTTCACTTCGAGCAATGGAAAGACAATCTATTTGACTGGCTCGGATGGTACGCCGCGCAGGTTATCAGAAGAACCGGCAAGAGGATTATCTTTAGAAATAAATGAAACCTTATGGAAAATGCACTTTTCAAAAAATGAAAGTAAAAATATTTTGAAGAAATATAGTTTAATTACGAATGATGTAGAAACAACCTCTCTGTGGAATCATCGCCTGAGCGATAAAACCGGAGAGGTTGTTTTGAAAGTGGGAATGCCCTTGTTGCTGGAGGCCTACGAAAAGTTTAACGTTAAAGCAACCTTTTATTTCACCGGCCACATTGCCAAACTTTATCCTGATGTAGTGAAAATGATTTTGCCTTATGGTCATGAAGTTGCCAGCCACGGCCTTGTTCATGATGCTGATCAGGCATTTGATGTGCTGACCCTTGAGCAGCAAATAGATCATTTGAAACGTTCAAAGGAAATTCTCGAAAATATTTGTCAGCAAGAAGTTATCTCTTTTAGGGCACCCGCCCTGCGTGTAAATCAATTTACGCCGCAGGCACTCGCAATGACGGGCTTCAAAACCGACAGTTCGGTGGCACCGCAGCGGATAGATATGTTTTTGTCCTTCGGCTCAAAGAAAAAAATGAAGTGGCTCACGGCACCCCGTACACCATATTTCACGAAACCCGATGATCTTTCAAAAGCTGGTAATGGCTCGATTTATGAAATACCTGTTTCTTCATTTTTATTACCCTATGCCGGGACAATCATGCGTGTTTCACCCGGCCTGGTTAAGATTGTGCGTTCTATGCTGAATTTTGAAACACACCGAACGGGTCGCCCCTTACTATTTCTTATCCATCCCAACGAATTGATCGACGAGGAAATTGAATTTTCAAAAATCGATCGGAGGGCAAAAAATTACTTTGCTTATTTGCTTGGGGATAAGCTAAGATATCAGTTAAAACTTAAAAATCTTGGAAAAAAAGCACTTCCTTTGCTGATTAATCAATTAGAATATTTTCAAAATAAAGATTATGAATTTATTACAGTAAAGGATTATTATTTAAAAACATCGAATCTTTCTCATGAAGCAATTAGTAAGAAAAGTTAAAATTATAGGCACGGGATCCTATGTTCCGGAAAAAGTTTACACCAACAAATATCTTGAAACAATCGTTGACACCAGCGATGAATGGATTCAAAAGACACTGGGTATTAAAGAGCGTAGGATTGCAGCAAAACATGAAGCATGCAGCGATTTGGCATGGCGTGCAGGCTATAATGCAATTCTGGATGCAGGACTCACAAAAGATGATATCGACTTGATCATTGTTGCCACAGCAACACCGGATCGGCTTGCACCTTCTACGGCTGCAATAACACAGGATAAGTTAAAAGCATATAATGCTGTAGCCTTTGATATTTCAGCAGTGTGTTCAGGGTTTCTTTACAGCATGTCGGTTGCTGCATCGTTTATTGCCAGTGGAGTGTATGACAATGTGCTTGTAATAGGTGCAGATACTTTTTCACGCATCACTGACTGGACCCGACGTGATTGTGTGTTTTTTGGCGATGGCGCCGGAGCTGCTGTTTTATCCTCCGCCAATGTGAACGAAGGGTTTATTGCATTCCGCCTCTACACGGATGGCAGAGGTAAATTTAATTATACCATCCCTGCTGGCGGTTCCGAAATGCCATGTACACCGGAGGTTCTCGAAAAAGGTTTGCAGTTTTTTCAAATGAATGGCAAAGCTGTTTATGACACCGGGACAAAGGTATTGCCACAGGCAATTTTTCAGGTCTTGAGCGACACAGGGCTTTCCATCAACGATATCGATCTAATGATTCCACATCAGCCGAGTATCGGTATATTAAAGGAAACAGCCAGGATCATTAACCTTCCATTTGAAAAAGTAATGACAAATATGGACAGGTATGCCAATACATCCGGAGCTACTATCCCGCTAATTCTGGACGAAACGCATAAAACCGGGAAGATAAAAAGCGGTGCCAATATTCTTTTTGCTGCTGTAGGTAGTGGCTGGACTTACGGTGCCGCTATCATCAAATGGTCGAATGGGAAGTAGTATTGTGTTGGCTTTATAGATATGAACCAATTGTAGTAAAATAGATTTAAACTCGAATTGTGTATGGATTTTACTTTTAAACAATTTGGCCAAGTCCTACAAACCCTGAAATTTCAGGTTTTTTTTGTTTTACACACTTTCGGAGTACCTAAGCAAAAATTCCGATGACTCATCGCTCACTCCTCTCAACTCACCGCTAATCATCCTTCGTCATGATGTGGAAGCCCGCTATGAAAATGCTTTGCGTTTTGCAGAAATACAGCATCACCTGGGCATACATGGGAGCTATTACTTCAGGTTGTTTCCAAAGCCGGGGAACACAGAAATAATTAAAAAGATTGCAGACCTGGACCATGAAATTGGCTATCACTATGATGATTTAAGTTATTGCAAGGGTGATTACGAAAAAGTAATAACGCGTTTTCAGCAAAACCTCGCCTTTCTGCGCGAAATTGCTCCTGTACAAACCATTTGCATGGAAGGCGCTCCGGGATCAAAATACAATAACCAGGATCTGTGGGAAAAATATGACTACCATGATTTCGGAATCACATCCGAACCCTATTTCGATCTCGATTTTAATGCGATCTATTATTTAACAGATACCGGTCGGCGGTGGGATGGTAAGTTTTCTGTGCGGGATAAGCCGTTTTGGGGACAGGGAGAAAAGGAGACAAAGAGACAGGGTGATAAGGAGACGAAGAGACAGGGTGAGGAGTATATGAAATTGCGGTTCAGGCATACCAGAGATATTGTTAAAGCAGTTGAAGAAGGCTCTTTTCCAAACCAGGCCATGCTTACTTTCCACCCCCAGCGTTGGAATGACAAGCCCTGGTCATGGCTGAAAGAGCTGGTGTGGCAGAATGTGAAGAATCAGGGGAAGCGGTTTTTGTTGAAGCTGCGAGGATGAGGGCATGAGATTGCTTCGCTTCGCTCGCAATAGCCATGCTCCGTATGGAAATAAAGAAATACTGTCCCCTACAACGCCAGAGTCTGCGAGGCACGTAGTGCCGAAGCAGCCTGTTGCCAACTAACACACAATGTCCTTCGAATCCACGAAGCTCCGAAGCAGCCTGTCCTTCCCCATCCCAAAACTTTCTCACAACGCCATGCCTAAAAAAGGCTACACATATATTACCACCAACAAAAACCACACTGTCCTGTACACCGGTGCTACCAGTAACATCAAAGACCGCATGGAAAGTTACCGCAATAAAAAGTACAAAAACTTCTTCTCCGCCCGCTATAATACCGATAAGCTGGTAGGATATCAGGAATTTGAGTGGATTGGGGATGCACTTGCAAGAGAGAAACAAATCAAAGCAGGCTCCAGGAAGAAGAAAATCGACCTCATCAATGCCATGAATCCGGAATGGAAAGACTTGTATGAGGAGCTTTGAGTGTGCATGCATGAGATTGCTTCTCCGCCAGCTGGCGGAGAAGCAATAGCCATGCTCCGCATGGGAGGAAATAATTAATGGCCCCCACAACGCCAGAGGCCATAAGAAATACAGTTAAATCGAAGCCAGAGTCTGCGAGCGCAGCGAAGCAGCCTGTCCCCACCTAACACAGCGCGCTCTCCAACGCCACGCGGCGACGACGCAGCCTGTCCCCACCTAACACACAATGTCCTTAAAAACCGCAGTGCCGAAGTTTATCTCGCCCCAGGCGGACAGCCTGTCTCCACCTAACACACAATGCTCTTCAAAGCCATGCAGCGACAGCCTGCCCCGATTTTCGGGGTTATCCGTGTTCCCCTAAAAATCCGTGTTCTTGAACTTTGCCGTAATCATACCTGCGGTATTAAAAATCATTTCATTTCTAAAATGCACTATATTTGCAGCATAACAGAAATAAAATAACATGAATTTTCTTCAATTTAAAAGTCGCATGTTTGGTCTGGCATGTTTTAGCATTGACCAGGTTTATGCCTGGCAGCCGGATTTCGACCGTAATAATCTTTATCGATGGACAAAGCAGGGAATGCTTATCCGTTTGCGCCAGGGCTACTTTACCTTTCCCGATTACAATGAAAAGCCGGATTATGCATTGTATTTCGCGAACCGCATTTATCGGCCATCATACATCAGCCTGCATACTGCGTTATCTTTTTACGGAATAATCCCTGAAGCAGTAGTGCAGATAACAAGTGTTAGCCCCTTGAAAACCGCTGCTTTTAACAATTCCTTTGCTCAATACACATACAAAACCATTAAAAAGGAATTAATGTTTGGCTATGTCGTTAAGCCCTTCAACGATGGTAGGGTCATACTTATGGCGAGTCCCGAAAAAGCATTGCTCGATCTGCTTTATCTTTATCCCGAATATAATTCGCATGAACAGTTGGAGTACTTGCGTTTTGACGAAAGCTTTTTGCAGGAAGATATCGATAAGCAATTGGTAGAAGCATATGCTTTGCGTTTTCAGAATAAGGCTTTAGTCGAACGTGTTAAAATTTTAAAATCGACCTATAACCTATGATATCTATTGAAGCGATAAGAAATTTTTATCCCCCTGCCTGGCGTAATAATTCGCTATTTGAGAAATATATGCTCAAGGAATATGTGCAGTTGATGATCCTTGACTTTTTATCCACAAGCCCGTTTATACGCAAAGTGTGTTTTATTGGTGGTACAAGCATTCGTTTGATAAAAGGTATTGACCGTTTCTCGGAAGATCTTGATTTTGATTGCAAAGAATTTTCAGAAGAAGAGTTTATAAAAATGACCGATAGCATAATACAATTTCTTCGGAACAATGGTTTGTCTGTTGAAGCTAAAGACAAACCGAACTCAAATTTGAAAGCTTTTCGCAGAAACATTCATTTCCCTAAACTTCTTTTCGAATTGGGTTTGAGTGGCCACCGTGAAGAAAGGTTTTTGATAAAAATTGAAAGCCAGGATCAATTGGTAAAATACGATTCAAAAATAGTAAATATTAAAGGCTGTGGGTTCTTCTTTCCAATGCCTGTTCCATCTGATGAGGTATTGTGCGCAATGAAACTATCGGCAATGCTCGACAGGCAAAAAGGACGTGACTTTTATGATGCGATGTTTTTGCTGTCTCAAACCTTGCCCGACTTTAACTTTTTGCATGCAAGGGCAGGAATTTCAAACATGGAAGACCTAAAGCAGGAGGCCAGTAAGGTTTTTAATAATATCGATCTGAAAAGTAAAATGAAGGACTTCGAACATTTACTTTTTAATAAAAATAACAGCATCCAAATACTTCGTATCCCTGACTTTTTTCGTGAATTGTAATTTGCTGCCATAATGTTAGACTGTGGGTGCCTATCCCGGAAAGAACACAGTTGATACCCAGGAAAAAGAACACAGATGATACCGAAGAAGTAGAACACAGATAACACGGATGTTACGGATTTTCACGGATATAATCAGAAAGAAATCTGTGATCATCCGTTCGATCGGTGCCTGCCCCGTCTTTTTCGGGGTCATCCGTGTTCAAAAAATATCCACGCCCTCCCTATTTTTCGAAGAGCAATAATAGAATTGCTTATTTGAATTTATTTAATAATTTTGTAAACTAAACATTAGAAATATTAAGATGTCTGGTTCACAAATTCAAAAGGCGGATGTTTTGTTCAGCATCTATCAGAATCCCGCAACCGTATTCAGACTAATGGATGTTGCCCTGATAACGGGCATAACGAATCGTCAGTTGCTTTCTGCCAGCTTGAATTATTATGTCAGGAGCGGGAAGTTGCAAAATCCCCGCAAAGGAATTTACACAAAAGCAAATTATTCGTCCGAAGAACTCGCCTGTAAACTTTTTGCCCCATCTTACATTTCTCGTGAATATGTATTGCAAAAAGCCGGAGTGATTTTTCAATATGATGCTGCCATTACCTCGGTCAGTTATCTTAGCAGAAGCATCGAGAGAGGTGAGGAGACTGGGAGACGAAGAGAGG
>Ga0265295_1000602_pt1 | contig 71175 bp, 57 predicted proteins | sample Munlansysbiofilm_FD_192503 | JGI IMG/M metagenome (GOLD analysis project Ga0265295, IMG submission 192503) | Leachate microbial communities from a municipal landfill in Southern Ontario, Canada - Methane capture system biofilm | ecosystem: Engineered > Solid waste > Landfill > Unclassified ...
GGTGCTGGGTGCTGGGTGCTGGGTGTTGAGTGCTGGGTGTTGAGTGCTGGGTGCTGGGTGCTGAGTGCTGGGTGCTGAGAATTCAGGTTGCGGTGCGGGTTAAGAACTTTTTCGCCGTGGGCGGCAGCAGCACGGCAAACGCCCCTGCCAGCAGTAAAAAAGCACTGTCAAGCCCCCACTTGTCAGCCACCATGCCGATCAGGGGGCCGGTGACAATGAAGCCGAGACGGAAGGACAGGCTGTGCAGGGACTGGATGCTGGCCCGGTTGCGGCGGGCGCTGGCCTGCTGCAACCGGTGGCGTATCATCGGGCCCTGCAGGCCGCGCATGGCGGTCAGAAGATAATAGAAGGCAAAGCTTCCCACTCCCGCGGTCAGGCCCAGGCCGCCGTAGGCAACGACAATCAGGCCGATGAACAAAAGGCTCATGTTGCGGAGGCCGATGGCCGCCTGCAGCCGATGGCTGGCCAGGGAGCAGGCCGCGACGGTCAAATTGGCGCCCGCCCAGACCGGCCCGAACCAGCTCAGGGGCACCCGGCACTGCTGCATGAAAGGCTGAATCATCCATACCGTATAAAAGGAGGCCAGACCCAGCAGGGTGCCGAACATCATGGTGGTGCGCACCGCCGGATTTTCGCGCCAGGCATAGCGGCACACCCCCAGCGCTTCGCGCAGGTGCGAGCGGATGATGTCGCCATGTTCGGCGGGGGGTTCCCGCAAGCGCAGGCAGATGCCCAGCGCCAGCACCCAGATGACGATCTGCAGCGCGAAGGGCAGGGCCGGCGAGGCTGCGTACATCACCCCGGCGAACAGCGCTCCCGCCGCCTCGCCGGTCTGCCCCCAACTGGTCATGCGTCCGTCGTAGCGCGCATAGTGTTCTTCGCGACCGTCGGTCTGCAGCGTCTCGAACAACAGGGCGCTGTCCGAGCCGCTGATAAAGGCGTAGCAGACGCCGAGCAGCAATTCCGCCAGCAGTGCCCCGGCGAAGGATTCCGCCACCAGGTAAAAAGACCAGCCGGCAATGCCGAAGAGCGATGCCACAGTCAATGCTGCCCGGTAGCCGAGCCGGTCGCTGACGTAACCCGAGGGATACTCCATCAGCACATTCGCCAGGGAAAACAGCCCTTGCAGCACCAGAATTTCCGTCAGGTCCAGGCCTATGTGGTCCTTCCAGAACAGGGTGATGACCGCCATGGGAAACAGGGTCATCTTGAGGAAGGCGAAGATGTAGAGTTTTTTTATGTTGTGCTGTAGTGTGGTCACGGCGCTCGATTCACCATAATGAAAAAGCGGTTGTCCTGGAATCACGCGGGAAATTCCCTGCTACCCGGTTTCTTGTCCGGAGCTGGCCTCGTCTGCCAGTTTTGGCGGCCATCCTGACGTCTGCAAAAGATTTTATCATTTCATTGTTCCTGGGTGATGCTTGTGTTATTTTGGCGTTTATTTAGTGTAAATTAATTCAGGCTGCTCCGGGGGGAAAGAATGGCCAGGGCTTTCGGTTTACGCACCGAGATTATCCTGCATATGACCATGTTGCTGGGTGCCGCTCTTTTGTTCGGCGGTTTTTTGATTCTTAAGCTGACGGAGCGGGAACTTCTCGATCAGCGGGTTGCCAGCCTCAATATTACGGCGGAAATTCTGGGCAGCACCCTCGGCGACATGCTCGGTTCAGAGTCGGGAACCGATATTTTGCGGCAGCGCACCGCTCCTCTGTTCGAGCACCTGCCCCACGGGACGGCTGCCGGTGTCTGGCGTTGGACGGGAACTGACCTCGATTCCATGGTTTTGCAGGATGCCGCGGGTGTCGGTTTGGACTCGGCGCAGAGGCTTGCGTCGGTGCGCTATCTGCAAGGCTCCCAATGCTTTCTTTCCTACTCCCAGGCCTGGCTTTCTTCGGCGAATGCCGTTGCTTCATATTATAAAATTACCCGGGCTCTGTATGATCGGGGCAATTTCGTCGGGGTCCTGCAGATGCGCTTTCCCCTGAACGGGATCGGCTTACGTGTCCGCGCATCTCTGAAGATCCTTGTCGCATATGTGTTTCTTTACGGTGCGGTGCTTTTTCTGTTCGGTCTCTACCAGTTGAATCGAAATGTCTCCGGGCCGGTTCGAAAATTGATGGCTTCCACGCGGGCGGTGGCCGGCGGCAATCTCGAAGAAAAGGTCAGTGAAGAGGGCCCCGCGGAAATCGCCTCTCTGGCGCGCTCCTTCAATTTTATGCTCGAGACCCTGCGCGACAGTCGCCGATGCACTGACGAACATATCCGGTCGCTGCAGCAGGCCAACCGGGAGATCAAGGAGACCCGCGATGCGCTGCTGCGTTCGGAAAAGATGGCCTCCATCGGGCATCTTGCCGCGGGTATGGCCCATGAACTCGGCAATCCCCTGTCGGCCCTGATCGGTTATATGGAAGTTCTCAAAATGGATTTGCCTCCAGGTCGGACACGGCAGATCATCGATCATGCCGGAACGGAGCTGGAGCGCATCGACCATCTGGTCCGTGACCTGCTGGATTATGCCAGACCGAATCCCGATCGGGAAGAACTCATTGACCCCGCTCCTGTGGCACGCCAGGCCATGACCATGCTGCAACGCCAGGGCATGTTTGACGTGGTGACGCTGGTGGACAATTTGCCCGAGAACTTGCCGTCTGTAAGGATGGCGCCTCACCGGTTGATGCAGGTTGTTGTCAACCTGCTGGTCAATGCGCGGGATGCATCGCCGCTCAAGGGCAAGATCCAGGTGTCGGGCGGGCTTGATGACAAGACGGTCTGGCTGGAGATAGCCGATGATGGACAGGGGATTCCCGAGGCGATCCTTCCTTATATTTTCGATCCTTTCTTTACCACCAAGGCCCCTGGCAAGGGGCGCGGGCTGGGGCTCGCCGTTTGCCAGCGGGTACTGGAAGAGGCGGGGGGAAGGATCGAGGTCAAAAGTGAAATCGGGGCCGGAACCCATTTCAAGGTGGTTTTGAGACGGGAGTACAGCGGCGATGCGTAATGAAAAAAATGATGTGCTGATTGTCGATGATGAAGCCGGCATGCGACATATGCTGCGCCTGGTTCTCGAAAAGGGGGGATATCGCGTTACCGAGGCCAAAGATGGTCGCGAAGCCCTGGATTATCTGCGGCACGGAGACTATGACCTCATCCTCTGTGACATCCGGATGCCGGAGATGGATGGCCTGGAGTTCCTCCGGGAGATTGCAGCCCGGGATATTGGTGGCATTGTGATTATGATGAGCGCCTACGGGAGCGTGGAGACGGCCATCCAGTGCCTCAAGGCAGGGGCCTATGACTATATCTCCAAGCCTTTCAAGCCGGACGAGGTGATCCTTGCTCTGCGCAAAGCCCAGCAAAAATTGCGGCTGCAGCGTGAAAATGCCCTGCTGCGCAAAAAACTGTCACGAGGAAAATCGAATCACGAGATTGTTTTTCAGAGTACGGCCATGGAGCATCTCATGGCGATGGTTTCCCGGGTGGCCCAGTCTTTCAGCCCGGTGCTGATCACTGGCGAAACAGGGACCGGCAAAGAACTGGTGGCTCGCGCTCTGCACCGTCAAAGCGCCAGGGGTGATTGCCCCTTTGTGGCGATAAACTGCGGAGCCATTGCCTCGGGTCTGATCGAAAGTGAACTTTTTGGACATTCCCGTGGAGCTTTTACAGGAGCATTGCAACAGAAACCCGGCCTCATCGAAGAAGCTGATGGCGGTACCCTGTTCCTGGATGAAATCGGAGAGCTGCCGCTGGAGTTGCAGCCCAAACTGCTCCGGGTGCTCCAGGAAGGAGAAATCCGTCGCGTCGGGGAAAACCTCCCCAGGAAGGTCGATGTCAGGGTCCTGGCGGCGACCGCTCTGGATCTGCGCGAGGCGGTGGCCAAAAGCAGGTTTCGCGATGACCTGTATTTCCGCCTGGCGGTGGTGGAAATCAATATCCCTCCGCTGCGGGAGCGCCGGGAGGATATCCCTGTTCTGGCAAAGCATTTCATCGATGTCATAGCCGATCGCGAAGGACGCTCCGCTCCATGTCTGACTCCCTTGGCGCTGGATGTCCTGCGTCGGCAGAACTGGGACGGCAATGTTCGCGAATTGGCCAATTTCATAGAACGCGCCATGATATTCAGCCGCGGCGACACCCTGGAAATCGATGGGATGCCGTTGGACAGACGGTTCGAAAATCGTAAAAATGGCAAAGATTTTTCGCTTAAAAAGGCATCTGTACGTCTGGAGAAGGAGTATATCCGCAAAGCCCTGGCCGTTACGGCCGGCAACCGCACCCAGGCTGCACGGCTGCTGGAAATAAGTTTGCGGAAGCTTCTGTACAAAATCAAGGAATACCGCATCGAATCCTGAGTTCCTTTTGTGGGTGTGCACCTCTGCGCAACCCCCTGATTCCGGCCATAACTGAATAATCACGCGTCTCCCGGGTAAAACCTCCGCCGCGTTCTTCCGGAGCTTCCGGAAGCATACAAACTGGCGGACAATTACCGGAAGGGGTGTGCAAAATTTGCGTCCCCGGACAGGTAAAATTTGCGTTGCCATGATTGTAATTTTTGTTTAATCTCTTGTTTTTGCATATGTTTTTTCATTATGGTTAAAAAATTTATTTTGGATCGGGTTTTGCTTTATCCTTTATCGGCACCGCAGCGGGCTGTTTTCTGCAGACGCCGCGGCAATCCCGCCGCAGGGAGCGAGGCCTTTTTGGATAGATGCCCGAACGGATACCGTTTCGGCAGTGATCATCGGCCTTCAGGCTCGAATAAAATTTACTTTGATGAGGACGATCCCCATGGTGATGTTTCGGAAAAAGGAGTCCGGATTCACGCTTGTCGAAATTCTGGTGGCTATCACGATTTTCGCTATAGGCTTGCTGGCCTTGGCCGGCATGCAGATTACCGCCATAACCGGCGGTTCCACCTCGCAGCGGGTGACAGCCGCCGTTGCGCTGGCGGATGGCATCGTTCAAAATCTTCTGGCTCGCGATGCCGGTGACGCCATCTTCGCGAGTACCGTGGATCCTGCTGCCGCCTGGCCCGAAACCTTGCCGGTAAATGGATTTTCCGCTACCTACGCTGTCGCCGTGAACACCCCGGTCGCCGGTATTTCCCGGATTACAGTGTCCGTTGCGGACAATGCCTTCGGCGGACGGGTGGTTTCCAGAACGACCATGAAAAGGACGCGTTAGGAGGCGTTGTGGGTTATCGTCAAAAAGATATGCGGGGATTCTCGTTGATCGAGGTACTGGTTGCGATGGCCATCATGGGGGTTGTTGTGGCCGCCGTCTATGCAACCTTCATAGCGACCCAGCGTCAGGCCTACACCCAGGAAGATGTCATCGAGGTTCAACAGAACCTGCGGGCCGGGCTGGATTTCATGGCCCGGGACATTCGCATGGCCGAGTTCCTGACGCCAGATGATCGGTCGGCATTGATCAACGCTCCGGATCAGATGCTGGTGGATGCCAATAACGACGGGGATTATGACGATGCCGGCGACAGCCGTCCGTTGCTGTCCCTGGTCAGCGCAACTTCCGTTCACGGATATGCCCGGATTGACGAAGCAACGGTGAATGGCGTTCATCTGGAACTGGATGTCTCTGCCACAACCATGCAGCAGTTTGGCGATGGAGACGCCGTGCGGGTTTTTCGTGCTGTCGATCTGAGTCCTGTTACCGATATTTATCCGGTAACGGGAACCCCCTCGGGCGACGAGGTGGTCCTGGACATCTCCGGGGGAGGGTATGTGGCCGGCACGATCCGTTCGGGTGACCTGCTGGTTCGCATTCCTGACGGCGCCGCAAATGACGATTTTCCCCTTCAGATCGACTATCAAGTTGTGGACAGTGCCTCCGGCGATCCCGCTATGAACGAATTGCGACGGCGCGTGCGCGACATGGATGGCAACGTCATCGAGGATTTTCAGCTTGTTGCCACCAATATATCGGGGATTGCCCTGGCGTTCCTGGATAACAGAGGCAACGCCACCTCCGCCCTGGACGATGTCGTCGCCGTGCAGATCACCATCACGGGGCAGACCGATGCCACGGGAACCGGGCGGGAAAATTTTTCAGGCGTCAAGACGCGAACCTTGTCCACGACGGTCAAAATTCATAACGGGGTCGTATTATGATTTTTTCGGGAAAGAAATCATTGGGGTCGGAAAGAGGCTTCGCCCTGGTTCTGACCATGTCGATGCTCATCATTCTGTCGATCCTGGGGATTCTCGTCCTCAGTGCGACCAATACCGATCTGGCGATTACGACCAACTACCGCTCCTCCGCCGATGCCTTTGTCGCTGCTGAACGTGCCGTGGAGTATGCGTCCAGCCCGGACATCCTGTTTGAAACCGATGATACCCACCTGGCGCTGGTGCAGGAGGGAACCGATGATTTTGTCACCGATACGGATGAAACCGTTGCGGGTGCCACGGTTGCCGACCGGTTTGCCGACCTGCAGGACACGGCCACCGGGACCGAACTCGTGAAGTCCGATGATGAAGATATCAACGTGGTCAAAAACCTTGGTCCCAGCGATCTGCCGGCGGCCCTGCGGAGCAAGTTCGGTGATGAATTTGCCGGAAATTTTTACCGCATCAATATCGAGGCTCAGGCCCGCAACGATTCGCGATCCAGAATAGAAACATCCAAAGTCCGCATTTTCAAGAAAAGCGATGATTCCGTATTTGTCACCACCTCGGGGGGCTAGAATGAAAAAACTGCAAACAGCCATTGTAATCGCTTCCCTGCTTTTTTCGGTTCAGGGAGCCTTTGCAAGGCCGGATTATTACCACGGTGACAGCTCCATTTACGTAGGTGGACAAACCTCGTCGGTGAAGCCGAATATCCTGTTTTTTATCGATACCTCCAAGCAGATGAGCGAGGCCGGCACCGCCGGCACCTACGAGCGCAAGGCCACCGCCTGGCCGGGCAGCCGCACGCCAGGTGCCATTTATTACAAGAGCAACGCGACCTATCAGGTGGTCTCCAACACCGATATGACGGAGGTCCAGAGCGGCTATCCCGCAGCCCATTCCGCCCTTTACAACAACGGCAATTTTATCGGCTGCATCGATAACAAGGGAGAGCGGTGCACCAACAAGACCACGGATTATTACACGGGCGACTACCTGAACTGGAAGGAGGCGGCGAACACTGCCAGTGAATGGAGCAGCGCAACCGGCTACGCTGTCGGCGACCTGGTGTACAAGGCCGGTGCCGCATCAACCAGCCAGAAATACAAGTGTGTTGTCGCCGGGACTTCCGGTGGCAGCGACCCTTTTCCTGCGTCCGATGCGGTCGATATTTCCGTCACCTACACCGATGGCATGGTCAGCTGGCAGCCGCAGGCGCCCCTGATCAAGGTCCTGGAACATGAACTCAACACCAATATTTTTCCTTATCTGGCGCCTTTGGCCAATATCGGCCTGATGGAATACAGCAGCAATGATCAGGGCGGAGCGATCGTCCTTCCCGTGGCGGGCAACACGGCGGCCACCCTCGCTGCCGGCATGACGGATGAAATAGTTCCGATCACCCAGACGGCCAATGCCCAGCCCCTGGGCGGGGCATTGTGGGACGCCTGGCTCTACTGGGTTGGCGAGCCCGATAGTCCGTTGCGTAACTCGAACGACAATATACCCTACGGCGATTCCCCCATTCAGTACTGGTGCCAGAACAACCATATGGTCGTGCTTGCCACCGGCGCCACCAAGGACAATCTCGGCACCAGCAATCCGGTTGCACTCATGGATAAAAATGCCGATCTGGGGGCCGGTCACAGCGATGACTACTACACGCCCGAAGCGGCCCATTATCTTTACAACAGCCTTGATTACGAGGTCGATGACACCCAGTCCCGCGTTCATACCCACATCATCCAGTTGATGACGCCCGTGATTCAGCAACTTGTCGATGCCGCGAGTTATGGCCACGGCAGTTATGTCAACGTCAGCAATTCCAGTGAAATCTACGCCGCACTGGCGGATATCATCATGTCCATCCTCGAGGAGGACACATCCTTTGTCGCTCCCGTGGTGCCGGCCAGTCCGGAAAACCGGACCTACAGCGGCCAGCGTATTTATCTTGGCTTTTTCAAGCCGATGAACGATGAGCCCTGGAAGGGAAATCTCAAGAAATTCGGGTTGAGCGCCGACAACGAAATTGTCGCCTTCAATTCTTCCGGGGAACTTGTCAACGCCACCGATGCCGACGGCTATTTTCTGACGGATGATTCCACCGATCCGCCCACGCCGGTTCACCGCTCCTTCTGGACGCCCACCGGCACCTACGACGGCGGCATGGTCAACGCTGGCGGCGTTGGCGGCCGTCTGAAAGCACGCACCTCCGCCAGAAATATCTATACCTATCTGCCGGGCTCCGGAGTGACAACCGATCTGTACAACAGCGTGCATGCCTTTACCACGGCCAATATACGCCTGACGGCCGCGATCCTGGGTGTTGCCGATGATGCCGCCAAAAACAGTCTGATCCATTTTGTGCATGGCTATCTGGATGACGGCACGACCAAGCGCGACTGGCTTCTGGGAGACATTCTCCACTCCAAGCCCCTGATCGTCAATTACGCCAACTATGCTTTTACGGAGAGCAATGAAGCCGACGCCACCAAGAACAAGAGCATGGTGTTTTTCGGTGCCAACGATGGCATGCTGCACGCGGTGTACGATCATAACGGCGAGGAGGCCTGGGCCTTTATTCCGCCGGAACTGCTTGACGATCTCCGCTACCTGAAGGACATCAGCAGTCACTATTACTTTGTCGACAACTCTCCGCTGGCCTATGCGCACGATGCCGATGGCGACGGCACCATCGAGGACGGCGACAGGGTCATCCTGCTTTTCGGTCTGCGGCGTGGCGGTGGCGGCAATACCCTTGGAACCTCTTCGCGCGGCTCCTACTATGCGCTGGATGTAACCAACCCGCAGCAACCCAAATATCTCTGGCACCTCAACAGCGATACGGCCGGATTTGGCGAGCTTGGGCAAACCTGGAGCCAGCCGCGCCTGGCCAAAATGAACATTGGCGGGGTCACCAAAATTGTTGCGGTGTTCGGTGCGGGATATGACAACAATGAAGATTTGCGTTTTGGCAGCAATCAGAAATTTCCGGACGGCACGGGTGCCACGACCGATGTCTCTTCTGCCCCCGACGGCTTCAGCAGTGGGGCCAGCGCTGGTGGCAGCTGGCAGTTCCGACCCCGCGGGCGGGGCCTGTACGTGATCGAGCTTGCGCGGCTCAGCGCGACCGAAGCCGGCTATGTTCCCGATTTTTCCCAGTCGGGATCCCTGATCTGGAGCGCAACTTATGACGCCACTCATACCGACCGGTCGAGCATGACCTATTCGATTCCGTCCGATATCCTGGTTTACGACCGGGATCTCGACGGCAACGCCGACAGGTTTTATGCTGTCGATACCGGCGGCCAGCTGTGGCGCTTTACGGTAGGGGACGCGTCCACGGCAAACTGGAGTGTAAAACGGATTTTTCAGGCCAATACCGGGACCTCCGATGTCGGCCGCAAGGTTTTCTATAAACCGACCATAACCTACAAGTATCCGGATACCTTTGTGTATTTTGGCAGCGGGGATCGTGAGCACCCTTTGAATTACCTGAATCCGGGGACCACAGGGGGGGCCGTCATGGACCGCATCTACATGGTGCGGGATCGCGAAGCCGATGACAACCCCAGCGCGCCATCGGTGCTGACGGAATCGCACCTGGTCGATGTTACCGATAATGCCTTGCAGCGCGATGATACAACCAGCGCTGAAGCCGATGCTTTGCTGGACAGGCTGTATAACTATGAACCGGCAGACGCGGATGGGCAGCCCCGGTCGGTTTATTACGGGTGGTTTATCAAGCTGAACGAATCCGGCCACGAAGGGGAAAAGGTGCTTGCCTCGCCCACGGTGTTTGCCAACGTCGCCTTTTTTACCACCTATACGCCCAACTCGGACGCGAGTATTTCCCAGGATCCCTGCTCCGGGGGCAATCTCGGGATTTCCAGACTTTACGCGGTTAATTCGCGTACCGGAGAAGCTGTGTTCAATTGGCTCACAGGCAGTGGCACCGATCGTTTCGGGGAAAGTCAGTCATCCGCGACCACTGACCGGGCCAAATCGGGTGATGCCGACAGTTCCGATGTCCTGCGGCGCGCCGATCGTTCTCTGGCTATCGGGCAAGGCATTCCTTCCGGGCTGGTCATGGTTATCGGCAAGGATGGCAGTGCTTCCATTCTTGTCGGTTCGGGCGGGGCGTTTCCGAATGTCGCTCTCGATGACATCGAAACCCTTTATCCCCTTTATTGGATGACCTGGTGATGAATTCCTTACTCTGCAGGCTCAGGCGTGTTGTGGCAAGGGGCGGTGTGGCGCTCATGTTCTGCTGCGATCCGTGCAGCCTGGTTGCCGCCGATGCGCCGCAGATTCTCGACCTCGCCTACGAACCCATGCCCTTTCATGCGGGGACCGGCATTCGGGTAAAACCCCGACTGTTGCGTAGGTCGGGCGCAAATACCCGTTTTCAGTGCCGCTGGTTCGTGGAGGGTCGTGAAATCCCCGGGGAGTCGGGGACCTTTTTGCCGGGTGATTTTTTTGCTCGCGGGGACAGCCTCTCGGTTGAAGTCACGGCTTTGCAGGGTAGCTTCCGTGGCAGGGCGGTACGAAGCGGCGAGATTGCAGCGGGCAACGCCCCTCCCGAGATCACCTCCCTCCCTCCGGAGACATTCGAACAGGGTATTTTCGAATACCGGGTTGAAGTAGAGGACGCCGATGGGGATGATGTGAGCATTGCCCTGGTCAAGGCGCCTGAAGGCATGCGGCTGGATGCCAGCGGATCAACCTTGACCTGGCGCGTGCCTCCCGGGGCCCAGGGCGTTTTCGCGGTAGGCGTGTTGGCGGATGACGGATATGGCGGCCAGGACCGTCAGGATTTTGAATTGAATTTATCTCAAACAGGGGGACAGGGTGCGGTCAGGGAATAACAAAGGGACAACCTTACTGGAAATGCTTACCGTGGTGGCGGTGCTGTCGATTCTTTTCGCCCTGTCCATTCCTCTGACGGGTCACTGGCGAAAAGGCGCACAATACAAGGCAGCCTCGCGGGAAATTTTATCCACGCTGCGCCGAGCCCGCAGTGTAGCCATACATGAAAACCGGAGTGTATCGTTTTCCATAAATCTCGATGACAGTAAATATACCGCTGATGGTGACGTAACCTTCTTTCCGGACCACATTAAAATAGAGTCCAAAGACACGGCAGCCGAGGCCTGGTCCGGTTCCGGTATCTATTCCATCAGTTTCCGTCCGCAGGGAAATGCCAATAAAACCATATTTATCAGAGTGAATCAGGATTCCGATTTGGTTATCATGGTGGATTCAAAAGCTACGGTTGCGTTACGCATGCGCAAATATTGCGAGCTTGACGCCCATTCCTGTGAAAACGTCGGTATTTTACCCATTGACGTATTGAAATTAAATGGCTCTATTTTTGCAATGAAAATTTCCTGATAAACATTTACACCTTAAGCCATTTTTACTTATTGTTTTGCGGCGCGACGGTCTGGCTGATTTCCTGTCGTGCAGGGCCGTGGTTTTCAGTGGGTTTGGCCTCTCTCAATATCCTTACAGGGAGGCAGGGGAGATTTTAAATATGAAGGTAATCCTTGGCAACCGGGGGACCACCCTGCTGGAGTTGCTTGTCGTTGTGGGCATATTGGCGATTTCCATTGGTATTGCCGGTTTTTATCTGGGAAACCGGGGAGCCCGGGCGCAGATGAAAAGCAATCTTCGAGAGCTGGCCGGTTACATGAAGCTTGCCCGAGCCGGCGCCATCCGGGATTCCAGGCCCTGGGCCATCCGGTTCGATGCCACCAATAAGCGGTATCTGGTATACAGCCATTCCGGTGAGAGTGCGGGAAACGATGACTGGACCGACGGGGATGAGACAATTTACAGGACCGTATATCTGGCCGATCCCGTTTCCTATGGCAGCAGGCAGGGCAAGCGACCGGATGCGACCAGTCTTCCGGTGAACGGCATCAGCTTTCTGGCGGACAGGGTGGTGTTCAATCCCAACGGCACAAGCCAGTCCGGTACGGTTTATTTTTCCGTGTCTGATGGTGCGACCATGGCGGTCGGCAGCCTTTCGACAACCGGGCGGATCAAAGTCTGGAGAAACTACGGTTCAGGCTGGGTGGAATGAAGGGGGGATCGATGAGTAAACAGGAAAAAGGGTTTACCCTGCTTGAAATGTTGATCGCAATGGTCGTGCTGGCGATTGGCCTGCTCGGGGTTGCCGGCCTTCAGGCCACGGCCATCCATGGCAATATGCACGGCGGTACCATATCGCAGGCCACGGCGCTGGCGCAAAATGTCATCGAACGGGTTCAGGTAACAGATTACGCGAGGGTAAACGATATAAATTTTCCAACCCTGGAAAAAGGCGTGGATGGCACCATTTTCAACCGATCCACGGTGATTGAGGAGAATGTGCCTGTCAATGACCTTAAACGCATTACCGTGACGGTGGAATGGTTGTCGCCCCGTCAACATCGGGTCGTGTTGCGAACCTTGAAGTCGAATGAGGGATAAAAATGAACCGGACAGTCAAAGCTTGTCCCCGATCGGGGTTTACACTGGTGGAGTTGCTGGTTGCCATGACCATTTCGCTGGTGGTGCTGGCCGCCGTTTTCACTGTCTTTGATAACAGCCAGCGTTCCTACGTGGTACAGGAAGGGGTGGCGGAGGCTCAGCAGAATGTACGAACCGCCAAGCTTTTTCTTGAGCGGGATCTGCGTATGGCCGGCGCAGGGATCCCGGATTTTTCCTTTGGCGGAGAGACACTTTATCCCATCGAGTTTGAAAACAATGTTGACGGCACATCCGGCACGGCCGCTACCCTGCCAAATATTGTTATCGGCTCGGATCTGGTTCGCGTCCGGTATCAGAATTTCGGCGTTGGCAGTTGCGGTGCCGATCCCGGAGGATCACTGCCACCCTGCGATATGCTGCCGCAGTTGACCCTGGCGGGCGAAATGCCGCCGTCGGCTACGGTGGCGGATGTCAACGAGGACATTCAGGCCGGCATTGGCTGGGATGGCAGTTGTTATTGCGCCGGAACGCAATTCATTCAGCCTTCTCCTGGCATGCCGTTCATCATTACCGTTCCGGACGGTTCCCGGTCGGCGGTCCTGTTTCATACCGAAACCTTGCCGAATTCGGACAGGATCGGCAGCCATCCCAATTTCACATTTCAGGGCAAAACCTATTTGAACAAGCTTTTGAACACCTTTCCCGCCGGCAGCCTCATCAACTTCTTCCATCCCGATGGTATTTACGACGCGCTCTACTATCTGGAAAATCGCGGGGGCATTCCCTGCCTTATGCGGGACACAGGCCATGGAGGACAGGTGATTGCCGAATACATCGAGGATTTACAGCTTGCCTTTGAACTCGACACGGATGATGACGGCGTTGTGGATACCACGATCAACGATGCGGATTTAACCGACCTTCAGAAGCCCCGGGTGCGGGTTGTGCGGCTTGGCCTTGTCGCGCGGTCCGCCCATGATCAGAGAGATTTCCGCGGGCAGCGTCCGGCTCTGGAAGATCATGCCGCAGGCAGCACCGACCACTTCCGGCGGCGCCGGCTCTCCGTTACGATTCGAACCAGAAATCTGAGGCTTTGATAAAACTCAAAGGAAAAGGACAGTCATATGCCAGCCAAAATCGGCCGTGGTCAGCGCGGTGCCGCACTGATCACAGCAATGGTTATTCTGACGTTGCTGACCGTGATAGGTCTAGCGGCAACCAATACTTCCATTTTGGAGACGATGATTTCCGCTTCGGATCGCACCCATACCGAAGCGCTATATACGGCGGAGGCCGGCATCGAGCATTTGCGCAGGAATTTCAAAACCCTGTTTATGGATAAAAATTCCAGCCATATTGCCGCCGGCATCGATCCGGACTGGGATTTTGTGCTGAACGGTTCACAGCCAGACGTTGCGGCGGCCACCGATACCCGCTACGAGGGTGGCGCAAAGTGGATCATCGATGCCGAACTCGGTGCCTCTTATCGCTATACCGTGACGGTATGGAACAACGACGATGGCGGCGGGCCTACCGACGACACCGATTCGGTTATTTTTATGCGCGCCGATGCCCGCGGACCCCACGGTGCTGCCGCGAGTGTTGAAATCAGTCTGTTTGGCGGGACCTCGGGGGGAGAAGCCCTGGCGGGATACGGTGGGCAGGAAGGCGGCGGTGCCGGGAAAAACTACAATTCCAACGATGCGGGGGCTGTTTCCGATTTCAGTTTACAGATCGATTAAAGTTCAGCCGGGAGACAAACCATGAATATGTGCAAAAAAAGTTTTTTACGAATCACCATGTGCCTGGGGTTGCTGGCTGCCATCCAGGGAGTGGCTTGCCATGATCCGATGCCGGCCTTTGCCCAGGACGAGATCCTGGTCAGTGTATCGTTCGACGGCGACGGCAACGGCAAGGTTACTCTCAAGGGATCGCTGGGCGGTGCCTGTACCCTGGCTTCCGATGGCAGTTGCACTTTTGCGCAGGGAGAACGCATTACGCTCTACGCCAACGCCAGTGTCGGATCGGAGTTTCTTGGCTGGTCCGGTGGACATACGGGTTCGGAGAAGAGCTTTTCCATGGCATTGTCCCAGGCTGAAAGCTTTACGGCCGATTTTGGCCTTGCCGCCGACGCTGCCGTGCCCGGATGCGGTTCCAGCACCTATACCGATTACGCCAGTGGTTTTGCGGCACAGGATTTTTCCCTGAACAATGTCACCGTTACCGAAGATGGTTATCTGCACCTGGAAACCGGCAATGATGCGATTGACCCGAACAGCATCATTGTCCCCTTCGAACAGGAGGTCGCCGTGACCTTTTTGCATGAGGGGGCCGGTTACGATGAGAGTGATTTTGGCTGGATGCTGGCAAGCGAGGGGAGCGGTGGCACACGCCACGAGGTTTATACCGATGTCAATGACAATAACGCCAACGGCGTTCTCGATGATCGCGAAGGCATTGATGCCAATGGCGATGGTTTGGTCAATGCTTTTGATAACCGTGTGTCTCTCGGGACTTTTGCCGCGGGTACAGAGCTGGTTTTTTATCTCAAGGTGGACAACGATTCACGCAAGCCGACCTATTTTACCAAGATGGCCTGGAATCCCGATACGTATGGCGGAGATTGTTCCAACGGAACGAAGATATTCAATCTTGGCATTGCCCGCAACGCTTCCACGGATACCTGTCAAACGACCGGCTGGCTGGATAACGAGGCATTGACGCGTGCCAAAAATCTGTTCGATCTGCAGTTTTCCACCGCGGACACCCAGAGTATGGAGATCATCGGTGGCGAAAAATACCCGCATGTTATCGTCGGTGCCCCCGGCAACAAACCCAACGAGTGGATATTGGGCTGGGAAGATTTGTGGCGAGGTGGCGATACCGATCATAACGACATGGTGTTTATTGTCGAACGCCGCACCGGCGGCGTGGCCCAGCTGAAATCCAGCGAAGCGATCGAGCCGGATGAGGAGGGCGCTTTTTACACCGCTGTCGAGATCGAAGTCTGGGACAGCATGCCCTGTTCCGGGCAGTCCGCCATCGATTATTACGTGTCGATTGACAACGGCGTCAACTGGGTTGAAGTGAGCACCTGGGACACGGTGCGCAGCTTTACCGTCGATGGCAACGGGCTGAAACAGCTCGGAAGTGTCGTGGCTTCGTGGACCCCGGGAACACCGCGCTATACCTGTCGGACGCGGCGGATAGATTTTGCAGGGCAGGGCATTACGGGCAGGCAACTGATCTGGAAGGCGGTTCTTTCCAGCGAAGACGAGGCCTGTGCGGCGGAAATTCTGGATGTCAACCTGACCGGAACCGTCGCGACACACGGCGAGATTTCCCGCTCATCACCGGTGGCCGTGGCCAATGTTCTTTATTCCGGAAGCTACGAAACACCCGCCGTCGATTGGGCGGAAAAGGAGCTGCGCGGTCATTTGCGCGCAATGCGCACCTATGATGCCCTGAGTGCCTATGGCACCGATAACGTGGAATTGTGGGATGCCGGAGCTGTTCTGAGCGCCCGCGCCCCCAGTTCGAGGACTATCTATTACCCGACCATTTCTCTTGACAGCGTTGTCGATGAAGAGCTCGCGACCGCAGATGGCGTGACGGAGGGGTTCGGCGGCACGCTTGCCCATGCACCGGTGGTCGGGGAGAGCGTTGTTATTGCCGCCGGTACGGAAACCTTCACCGATCGTCATACCGACAAACTCGTCGGCAGTATGGGGGGAACCGGAACGATCAACCGGTTTACCGGGGAGTGGCAAATAACGCCTCATGCCGTGGTCGGAAACGGCATACCCATCAAGGCGTCCTACAAATGGTATGCGACCTCTTCCATTCTGGTTCCTTTTACGGCGACCAATATCGACAACAGCATGCTGGGGCTGGATAATACCTACGTTGTCGGAGCAGGATATCGCTATGATTTCAATAAGGACAACGCCTTTACGCAGGCGGATGGCGCCTGGCTGGTGAACTGGGTGCGCGGGTATGCCGATGGCGGCAGCGTTAAAAAAACCTGGGTCCTGGATCCCCTCGACCACTCCGTCCCCGCCGTGGTTACGCCGCCAAGCCGGCCAGCCTGGTATTATGGAGCCGCCGTTACGGAAACCGAGCGTGACAGTTTTGATGCTTTTGTGACGGCTCATTCCCAACGGGATACCGTTGTGCTGGTCGGATCGCGCAGCGGTATGCTGCACGCTTTCAATGCCGGACAGTTTCGCTGGGGAGACAATACGGAAACCCCCCAGCGGGAATTGCGCGGCTATTATCTCTGGGATGACGACAGCAGTGTGACTTCCTGGTGGAGCAGCTTTCTGTCCGGCTATCCGGATACCAGCCCGGAAACGTCCCCACCCTTTTTCACCTGGCAGACCAGGGGTAGCAAGGCACCTGATTATGGCGATGGCCAGGAGTTGTGGGCATTTATTCCGGCCAATCTGCTGTCCCGGCTGAAAAACAATTATCTCAAAGGCGAGGACCGCGCCTTTGTCGACGCCTCTCCGGCGGTCGCCGATGTTCATATAGGTGGCGCCTGGAAAACCGTGGTGCTTTGCGCCGAGGGCAATGGCGGCGACTCGGTGTTTGCTCTGGATATCACCGATACCCGTCATCCCACCTTCATGTGGGAGTTTGCCGACCCGGATCTGTTTCGCAGCCGTTCCTCGCCTGCGGTGGCGGTGCTCGGGAAGATCGTGGCCGGCGGAAAGGCCAGATGGGCGGCATTTTTTGTCAGCGGCAAAACCAATGACGGTACGCTGTTCCCCTCGGTGTATATCATCGATATTGCCGATGGCAGTGTCATCGAACGGATTTTTCTCAACTGCGAGCCAGCGGGTGTCGGCGGGGTGCCTTCCGGTCAACCCGCCATCGTTGACAGTGACGGGAACGGTTACATCGATCGACTATATATCGGCACCGACAAAGGGTATATGTACAAAGTCAACCTCCCGGATCTCCCGGGCAGCGTCGCCTATCCGATCAGCCAGTGCGTGATCAACACGGATTTCGATTATGTCAGGGTGAACGATCAGGGCACGGAAGATACCGCCGACGATGTTTCCACAACCATGACGGTTCCGGAAAATCAGAGGTATCATTCCATCTACGCGTCGCCAACGGTCGTCGTCGACAACAGCCTCAACAGCAGTGGCGCACTGGTGCATAACGTGCGCATTTTCTTCGGTAGCGGCGACAGCCCCTATGTCGATGAGGATATCGACACAGGCAATACAAGCTACCATTTTTTTGCCTATGCCGATCATGCCGCGAAAGGATCGACAGAGGCCTCTGATGTCGAACTGGCCTGGTTTGAAGCCCTTCCGGCCGGGCATCGGATTTTCGCTTCAGCTTACGCAGCGGCCGGCAGTGTTTATTTCGGCACCGCCACCTCCGACACCGAAGATCCCTGCGGCGGACCCAACGAGGGCCGCATCTACGCCTTCTCCTATTCAGGGCTTTCGTTGCTGAGCGATTCCGCGGGCCAGCAGGGCCTGGAGGTCGGTGATATCATAACGGCACCGTTGGTCGAGGATCAGCACTTGTATTTCAAAACCCCTGATGGGCTTAAGTCCCTGGGTTCCAATCAGTACAACAATCCGACCCGAACCGGGGGGCTGCCTTACTCCCGGGTGCGGAGCTGGCGAGAAGTATTCTGAGAGGATAGAAAAACCGACAGGGCAAAAGAGGCAAGACGGTCCGATGGGCTTGTCTCTTTTGCCCATTTCGCGCCTGACCTGGCAGGCGCAGCCCGTGTTCCAGACGTCTTGCCGCTTCCCGGTTTTCCCGTTTTTCCCTTGCGCCTTCCGTAAACCATTGCGTATAGTTAGTTTTCATCCGGAAACGGCCCTTTTCCGCCGTGGCGGCGTCAATCCGCAGGCTTGCTTGTGCGGCGTACCGATGTACGCCTCCGCGCAAACCCTTGATTTCCTTGCCACAGCGAAAAATTGCTCGTTTCCCATATGAAAACTACGCTGTATCCATCCGGAGTTTCCGGATGGATACTAGTTAGCTTTCATCCGGAAACGGCTCTTTTGCGCCGTGGCGGCGTCAATCCGCAGGCTTGCTTGTGCGGCGTACCGATGTACGCCTCCGCGCAAACCCTTGATTGCCTTGCCACAGCGAAAAATTGCCCGTTTCCCATATGCAAACCACGCTGTATCCAGCCGGAAACTCCGGCTGGATACTTGTTGAATCTTTGTTCCGCTCGCCAACACGTACCGCAAGGGAGTTCAGACGTATGGCAAAGATCGCTCCGTTCAGAGCTGTCCGTTATAATCTCGAAAAGATTCAGGACCCCGTCAGCGTAACGGCGCCGCCCTACGATGTCATTTCGCCTGCGTTGCAGGACGATCTGTACCGCCGCAGCCCCTTCAACCTGGTTCGCCTGATTCTAGGCAAAATCGAGCCGGACGATGATGCGGCCAACAACCGCTATACCCGGGCGGCGGGATTTTTTCGCCAGTGGCAGGACGACGGCATTCTGGTCCGGGACAGGGAACCTTCCATCTACCTGTACGATGAAGAGTACCAGGCTGAAGGCATGGGGACCGTGGTACGCAAGGGCTTCATCGCCCTGGCGCGGCTGGAGGATTTTGCCACCGGCATGGTCAAGCCGCATGAAAAGACCCTGAGCGGCCCCAAAGCTGACCGCTTGCAGCTGACCAAAGCCTGCGAGGCCAATTTCAGCCCTATTTTCGGGCTCTATTCCGACCCCTGCTGTGTGCAGGAAGCCCTGACCTGGGAGCTGAAAAAGCGCACCCCCGATTTCGAGGTGACCGACGATGACGGTGTTGTCCACCGCCTCTGGCAAGTCACCGACCGGACCGTGATCGGCAGGATCTGCGGCCTTCTGGAGAACAAGCCGCTGTTCATCGCCGACGGCCATCACCGCTATGAGACGGCCCTGAATTATCGCGATTTTCGCAGGGTGCAGAGCGAAGGGTTCAGCGGCAAGGAGTTGTTCAATTATGTTCTGATGTATTTTGCCAATATGGAAGATCAGGGTATGCTTATCTTTCCAACCCATCGCGTGGTGCACGGGTTGGAGGCGTTTCGCCTGGAGCCGTTTTTGACCGAACTGGGCGTTTATTTCGAGGTGGAGGCACACACCGTGGATCCGGACGATGCCGATTCCCGGCGCCAGGCCCGCGATATCCTCCGGAACAAGGGCGAAAACAAGCCGGCCATCGGGTTGTTTGCCGGCGGGCGGACCCTTTATGTGCTGACTCTCAAGGACGCGGCGAGCATGGATGCCTTTTTCGACGAAAAAACCTCCAAGGCGCTGCGCACCCTCGATGTCTCGATCCTGCATCGCCTGGTGCTGGAAAAGATGCTCCATATCACTTCGGAGGCACAGGAGCAGCAGACCCATCTTGGTTATGTCAAGAATTTTGACGAGCCGTTCTCCATGGTGCAATCGGGGCAGTGCCAGATGGCGTTCCTGATGAATTCCACCCGCATGGTGCAGGTCAGGGATGTTGCCAACGCCGGTGAAAAAATGCCGCAGAAATCGACCTATTTTTATCCCAAGCTGCTCAGCGGTCTGGTCATCAACCCCATCGTTTGCGGCGAAACGGTTGAAGACTGACGTTGGCCCGGCGGCAGCGGCCCGGGTATGCCGTGCCCATTTCGCATGGGCCGTTTTGGAAGGCTTCGCCGATTTATGAGTCTCTCGCCCGACGATCTGCTGAATCTGTTGCTTCAGAACCGGGGCAAGCCCCTTTCGGGAAGACAGCTGCTGGCCGGTTTTGATCTTTCCCGCGATGAACGCCAGGCTGCTCTGCGTCTGCTGGAGACACTGGCGGACGAGGGGCTGGTGCGCCGCGCCCGCAAGGGGCTGTATTCCCTGCCGAAATCGACGGAGCTGGTGATCGGCAAGGTCGCCGTGCATCGCCAGGGTTACGGTTTTGTCGTGCCTGAAGAGCCCGGCCGCCCCGACGTGTTTGTTCCCGCCCGGTTCATGCGGGATATCATGGATGGGGACCGTGTCGCGGTGCGGCTGCAGCGTGCCCCGAGAGGAGGTTTCGAGGGGCGCGTCGTGCGGGTGCTGGCGCGGGCGCATCACAGCATTGTCGGCGTGTTCCGGCCGGACTCGGGGCATGGCATGGTATTGCCCAGCGATCCGGCCCTGTCGCAACCGGTTCTGCTCCTTGCCCCCTGTGCCTTGCCGGTCAATGCGGGAGATCTGGTAATCGCCGCCATAGAGCGTTATCCCACCCGCCGGCAGTATCCGCAGGGACGCATTGTCGAGGTTCTCGGCGATCCCTCCGATCCCCGGGTTGAAGTCCTGGCCCTTGCCCACAAGTACGATCTGCCCCGGGAGTTTTCCCCCGCCGCCCTCGACCAGGCCCGCTCCGTGCCCATGGAAGTCGCAGAGGGCGACCTTGCCGGCCGCGAGGATCTGCGTTCGGTGCCGTTTGTCACCATCGACGGCGAGACGGCCAAGGACTTTGACGATGCGGTGGCGGTGCGCCGGGAGGCGGATGGCGCCATTCGCTTATGGGTTGCCATCGCCGATGTGGCCCACTATGTCTATCCGGACAGTCCCATCGACAAGGATGCCCTGGACCGTGGCACCAGCGTCTACTTTCCCGGCATCTGCCTGCCCATGCTGCCCGAGGCCCTGAGCAACGGCATCTGTTCGCTCAATCCCGGCGTCGACCGCCTGGTGCTGACGGCGGAAATGCTGTTCGACGGGCGCGGAGCCAGGGTGTCAAGCCGCTTTTATCCGGCGGTGATGTGCAGCCGGGCCCGTTTGACCTATCACCAGGTGGCGCAAGTTCTGGACAAAACGTCAAGCCATGATCCTTTGCCGCCACAGACGCCGCTGGAGGATCTGAGGCTTATGGCCGAGCTGGCGCTGCGGTTGCAGCAGATGCGTTTTCGGCGCGGCAGTCTCGATTTCGACCTGCCAGAACCCGAGATCGTGCTGGACCTGCAAGGGCGTCCCGACCAGATCCTGCGTGCCGAGCGCACCCTGGCGCACCGCCTGATCGAAGAATTCATGCTGGCCGCCAATGAAGCCGTCGCGACGTTTCTGTCGGAGCGCCACATTCCGCTGCTTTACCGGGTGCATGAACCGCCCGATATGGAAAAGCTGCTGGCGTTCCAGACCTTCCTTGCTCATTTCAACATCGGGCTCGATCTGTCGGAAGAAACCGTGTCTCCCGCGGCACTGCAGGGGGCGCTCGATGCGGTTCGCGATCGCCCCGAAGAGCGCATGGTCAACCAGTATTTGCTTCGCAGCATGAAGCAGGCGCGTTACGATGCCGCCAATCTCGGCCATTTCGGTCTTGCCTCCGACTGTTATTGTCATTTCACCTCGCCCATCCGCCGTTACCCCGACCTGGTGGTTCACCGCATACTGCGCAGGGTGCTGTCCGCGGGCAAGGCGCCGTTGAAGGTTTCCGTGCTTGAAAAGCTGGGCGAAGCAACTTCTTTCAGGGAACGCCGCGCCATGGACGCCGAGCGGGAGATGGTGGCCCTGAAGCGCTGTCAGTTCATGCAGGACCGGGTCGGAGAGATTTTCGAAGCTTGGGTGGCGGATGTGCAGCCTTTTGGTATTTTTGTGGAACTGCAGGATGTTTTCGTCGAAGGTCTGGTGCATGTCGCCACCTTGAGCGACGATTTTTACGAATTCGATGAAGAGCTTCACCGTCTGGTGGGGCAGCGCCGTCGCCGGATTTTCCGCATTGGCGATGCCGTGACGGTAAAGCTTGTAAAAGTCGACCTGGATCGCAGGGAACTCGATTTCGAACTGGACGAGCCGATGTCCGCACCGCCTCCGGGCCGGGCGCGCAGGCGTGACGGCAAGGCCAGGCATTGAAACCAAATTTATGAAAATTGTACGCGATATTGATGAATTGAGGAGCCCGATCAAAAATGCCGTTGTCACGATCGGCAACTTCGATGGCATTCATCTGGGGCATCGGGAAATTTTCCGGCGTGTCGTATCCCGCAGCCGTCAGACCGGCGGGACGTCCGTTGTGTATACCTTTGTGCCGCATCCGTTGAAGATACTGGCTCCGGACCGTGCCCCGGCTCTGATCAATACCTACGCCGAAAAAGAGCTCCTGATCGAGGCATCCTGCATCGATGTGCTGATTTGCGCACCCTTCACCCGCGAATTGGCCGACCTGCCCGCCCATCGTTTCGTCCGGGAACTTCTGGTGGACAAGGTCGGTGTCACGCATCTGGTGGTCGGCTACGATTATCTGTTCGGCAAAGGCCGGTCCGGCGATATCCACCTGCTGCGGCGCATGGGGGAGTATCTCGGATTTTCCGTGGAGGTCCTCGAACCCATCGCCACCGGCGGAGAGGTTTACAGCTCGACCCGGGTGCGGGAAATGATCCGGCAGGGCAGCGTTGCTGAAGTGGTCCAGGTCCTCGGCCGCCACTACACCTTCGAAGGCAGGGTGGTGCATGGTTTCGGCCGCGGTTCCCAACTGGGCTTTCCCACCGCCAACCTCAAGACCGACAAGGAGCTGATGCCGCCCGCCGGTGTCTACGCCGTCAAGGTCAAGCGTGGTGACCGCCTCTACGACGGAGTCATGAATCTGGGACAGAATCCGACCTTCGGGGCCGCCGGTTACTTCATCGAAGCGCATATTCTCGATTTTAGCGGGGATCTTTACGGCAACGATCTTCGGGTCTATTTCGTGGAAAGGCTGCGGGAGGAAAAACGCTTCGACGGGCCACAGGCTCTGAGGGAGGCTATTCAGGAGGATATCCGCAAGGCCCGCCAGATTCTGTCGGCATCGAAAATCGTCGAATACCAGGAATATCTCGATTGCGGTAAGCGGGCAGGGGAGGAACAGGCATGATGATCCGCGGAACCACCCGGGTGTTCGGCATATTCGGCCATCCGGTGGACCATTCCCTGTCGCCGCTGATGCACAATGCAGCTTTTCGCGCCCTGGGCATGGATGCCGTGTACGTGCCGTTTGCCGTTGCGCCGGTCCGGCTGGGGGAAGCGGTGGCCGCCCTGCGGGCCCTGCGCATAGCGGGTGTGAACGTCACCATTCCACACAAGGAAACGGTCCTTGCCTATCTCGATGAGGTGGATGCCGCGGCGCGCCTGATCGGCGCCGTCAATACCGTGCATAACCGGGACGGGTATCTTGTCGGTTATAACACCGACGGGACAGGTCTTATAAGGTCACTGGCCGCCGACCTGGCATTCGATCCCGCGGGCAAGCGCGTGCTGCTGCTCGGGGCCGGCGGTGCGAGCCGCGCCGCTCTGGTCGCTCTGGCTGAAACCGGCGCGGCATGGATCGGCGTCGCCAACCGCACCCGCCCCAAAGCCGAGAATCTCGTCGCCGAATTCAGGGATCATTTTCCGGGAACGGATTTTGCTGTGCTGGATCTTGCCGCTTCGGCACTGGCGGCCGTCTGCCCCTCGGTCAACCTGTTGCTGAACGGCACGTCCATCGGACTCAAGGGTGAGGTTTTCGATGCGCTGCCCTGGCAGCAGCTCAATCGCGCGGCGGTGGTGTGCGATATTGTTTACCGCAGCCCCGACACGCCGCTGGTGATGACGGCCCGTTCGCGAGGGCACCGCGCCACCGGCGGTCTGGGCATGCTCATCGCCCAGGGGGAGGCCGCGTTTCGCATCTGGACCGGGCAGGAGCCTCCCGCCGGGGTGATGCGGCAGGCGCTGGCCCGGTAAAACAATTTTTTAATGTGTTCTTGACTTGTTGTCGCCCTTCATCTAACCTGCGGGACGATTATTGCTGTTCTGTAATTTTCCCGATTTCTCCACCTGTAAATATCCAGATTCATCGGCTGTTTGAAAGTCTGATCAGAGGATTTTTTCATGACAAGTAACCGTCTTGGCGAATTGCTGGTTCGCAACGATCTGATAAATGCCCAGCAATTGAACCAGGCATTGGACGACCAGAAGCTCAACGGGGGCCGGCTCGGTACCTGTCTGGTGCGCCTCGGTTTCGTCAAGGAGGAAGAACTCTCCGCGTTTTTGTCCAAGCAGTACAGCGTCCCTTCCATCAACCTCAACGATTTCGAGATCGAGGCGGATGTCATCCGGCATGTCCCCGCCGATATTGCCCAGAAATACCAGATCGTTCCGGTAAACCGGGCGGGTTCGACCCTGATCGTCGCCATGAACGATCCGTCCAACCTGTTCGCCATCGACGATCTGAAGTTCATGACCGGCTTCAACATCGAGGTGGTGGTCGCCACCGAGTCGGCGATCAAGGCGGCGATCGACAAATATTACGACCAGAGCGCCACCTTTGCCGATGTCATGGACGACCTTGAGGACATCGACATCGAGGTCGTCGACGAGGACGACAGCGTCGATGTCCATGCCCTTGAAAAAGCCACGGAGGACGCGCCGGTCGTCAAACTGGTCAATCTCATCCTGACCGATGCCATCAAGAAAAAAGCCTCCGATATCCATATCGAACCCTACGAAAAATCCTTTCGGGTGCGCTATCGCATCGACGGGGTGCTGTACGAGGTTATGAAACCGCCCATGAAACTGCGCGCCGCGATTACCTCGCGCATCAAGATCATGGCCGAAATGGATATCGCCGAGCGCCGCCTGCCGCAGGATGGCCGCATCAAGATCAAGCTGCCCGGCGGCAAGGACATGGACTACCGGGTCAGCTGCCTGCCGACCCTGTTCGGTGAGAAAATCGTCTGCCGCTTGCTGGACAAATCCAATCTGCAGCTGGACATGACCAAACTGGGCTATGACGAACAGCCGCTGGAATGGTTCAAGGAAGCCATTCACAAGCCTTTCGGCATGGTCCTGGTCACCGGGCCGACCGGTTCGGGCAAGACGGTATCGCTTTATTCGGCTCTTGCCGAGCTCAACGACAGCACTCTCAATATTTCCACCGCGGAGGACCCGGTCGAATTCAACTTCGCCGGCATCAACCAGGTGCACATGCACGAGGAGATCGGTCTTAACTTCGCCTCCGCCCTGCGCTCCTTTCTGCGCCAGGATCCGGATATCATCATGATCGGCGAGATTCGCGACTTCGAAACCGCCGAGATCGGCATCAAGGCCGCTCTCACCGGCCACATGGTGCTCTCGACGCTGCATACCAACGACGCGCCCAGCACCATCAGCCGCCTGCTGAACATGGGGATCGAGCCGTTCCTGGTGGCTTCCGCCGTCAACCTGATTACCGCCCAGCGCCTGGGACGCCGTGTCTGCAAGGAATGCAAGGAGATCGAGGAGGTCCCGAAACAGGCCCTCATCGACGCGGGCGTGGCGCCCGACGAGGTTGACGACTACATCTGTTACCGCGGCGTGGGCTGCGGTGTCTGCAACAACACCGGCTACAAGGGCCGCGTCGGCATTTATCAGGTCATGCCCATGTTCGAGGAAATCCGGGAGCTGATCCTGGCGGGGGCCAACACCGCCGAGATCAAGCGCGAGTCGATGCGCCTCGGCGTCAAGACCATGCGCCAATCGGCTCTGCTCAAGCTCAAGGAAGGCGTCACCTCCTTCGAGGAGGTGCTGCGCTGCACCGTGTCGGATGATTAGCGCTGAGCGCTGAGGGGGCGTTGTTTCCGGAGGAATGTTTTTTGCTTGCGTATTGCATTATGACGACAGGGGAGGTTGGTTTCAGATATGCAGGAATCGGAACAGCAAGTCAAAGTCGGGGTTCGTGAGCTGTTGAAGACCATGGTCGAGATGGGGGCTTCCGACCTTCATATCACCACCGGCGCACCCCCCCAGGTTCGGGTTGACGGACAGGTCACGGGGTTGAAGTTTCCCCCCCTGCAGCCGGCCGAAACCAAGCAGTTGTGCTACAGCATTCTTACCGATGCGCAGAAGCGCAAATTCGAGGAGGAAAACGAACTCGACCTGTCTTTCGGGGTCAAGGGGCTGGCCCGCTTCCGGGGCAACATATTCCTTCAGCGCGGAGCGCTGGCCGCGGCTTTCCGGATGATCCCCTACAAGTTCCGCAGTTTCGAGGAACTCGGCCTGCCGCCGGTGGTCAAGGAGTTATCTCGCAAGCCGCGCGGCCTCATTCTGGTGACCGGCCCGACCGGTAGCGGTAAATCGACCACCCTGGCGTCCATCATCGATGCCATCAACGAGGAGCGCCGCGAGCACATTATCACCATCGAAGATCCCATCGAATATATTCATCCGCATAAAAACTGCCTGGTCAACCAGCGCGAGGTGGGATCCGATACCCATTCCTTCAAAAAGGCCCTGAAATACATCCTGCGTCAGGATCCCGACGTGGTGCTGCTCGGCGAGTTGCGCGACCTGGAGACCATCGAGGCCGCCCTGACCATCGCCGAAACCGGCCATCTGTGCTTTGCTACGCTGCATACCAACTCCTGCGTACAGACCATCAACCGTATTGTCGACGTGTTCCCGACCAACCAGCAGTCCCAGGTGCGCACCCAGCTGTCCTTCGTGCTGGAAGGCGTTCTGTCGCAGAACCTGCTGCCGCGACTGGGAGGGCCCGGCCGGGCGCTGGCGCTGGAGGTCATGGTGCCCAACACCGCCATCCGGGCCTTGATCCGCGACGACAAGATTCACCAGATTTACTCGCAGATGCAGATGGGGCAGGACCGCTACGGCATGCAGACCATGAACCAGTCGCTGTTCATGCTGGCGCATCGCAAGATGATATCCGTCGAGACGGCGCTGCTGCGCTCGCCCGAGCCGGAAGAACTCAAACAGATGATGGCCAACCCGGCGGCGATTCTCAAGCGCCAGGTGCGGGTCGGTCAATAATTGTTTTTCGCGTAATCCGTTGTTTTTTCGATGATGATGTGATCGATGTCTGCCACCTTGTTCCAGGGTTATGGTGTCCGCTACCGGGCCGGTTCCAGGCGATCATTGTTTCATGTCAGATTATTCCAGGGAGGTAACCGTGGCCAAGTTTGCGTGGGAAGGGAAAACCCGCGGCGGCGAAGTCCAGAAGGGGGAGATGGAAGCGCCCAGCGAGGTGGCTGTCGGTTCCCAGTTGCGGCGTCAGGGCATCATGCCCACCAGGATTAAGGAACGGGGCAAGGGGCTTGATGTCGAAATAAAGATTCCCGGCATGGGCGGCAAGGTAAGCACCAAGGATCTGGTGGTCTTTACCCGCCAGTTCGCGACCATGATCGATGCCGGGCTGGCCCTTGTTCAATGCCTGGATATTCTGGGGCGCCAGCAGGAAAACAAGGTGATGAAAAAGGTGTTAGTTGACGTCAAGGAGAGTGTCGAGTCGGGCTCCACCTTTGCCGATGCTCTGAAAAAGCACCCCAAGATCTTCGATGAGCTGTTCGCCAACCTGGTGGCGGCAGGGGAGGTCGGCGGTATTCTCGATACCATCCTCAACCGTCTCGCCGCCTATCTGGAAAAAGCACACAAGCTCAAGAAAAAAGTCAAGGGCGCCATGACCTATCCGGCCACCGTGGTGGGCATCGCGGTCATTGTCATTGGCGTCATTCTGGTTTTCGTCATTCCGGCCTTCGAAAAAATGTTCGCGGATTTTGGCGGCGTGCTACCCGCGCCGACCCGGATTGTCATCGCCATAAGCAATTTTGTTCAGAGTTGGATCGTGGCCATCATAGCTGGCGTGATGCTGTTCATTTTTCTTTTCAAGCGGTTTTACGCTACCCCCAAAGGGCGTGCGCTGGTCGATGCGTACGCCCTCAAGGTGCCGGTTTTCGGCACCCTGATTCGCAAAGTCGCGGTGGCCAAGTTCTCGCGGACGCTGGGCACCATGATATCCAGCGGCGTGCCGATCCTGGACGGCCTCGATATCGTCGCCAAAACGGCCGGCAACAAAACCGTCGAGGAGGCCATCTACAAGGTGCGCAGAAGCATCAGCGAGGGCAAGACCATTGCCGAACCTCTGGAAAAGACCGGGGTGTTTCCGCCCATGGTGTGCCAGATGATCGCGGTCGGCGAGCAGTCCGGTTCGATCGACAGCATGCTTAACAAGATCGCCGATTTTTACGATGATGAAGTCGATGACGCAGTCGGCAATCTCACTGCCATGATGGAGCCGATGCTCATGTTGTTTTTGGGCACCACGGTCGGTGGCCTGGTTATCGCCATGTATCTGCCGATCTTCAAAATCGCCGGTACCGTCGGCGGCTGACAGGGATACTTGTTCCGCATGTCACCACAAGCCGTTTCCCGAATGACGCCGAGGCTGATGCACTGGTTGCTCGGCGCGCGCGTGCTGGTCATCGGCCTATTTCTGGGCGGCGCCATAGTGTTTCAGCACAAAGGCAGCGCAGGCTATCTTTGGGTAGAGTTGCGTTGCCTTTATCTGTTGGTGGCGGCGGCTTATGCGCAGACCCTCCTGTCCCTGCTGCTGGTCAGGATGTTCGGTCCGGCGCGGTGGCTGGCGCAGCTGCAGATCGGACTGGATCTGCTGTTTGCCACGGCGCTGATTCACATTACCGGCGGCATCGAAAGTTTTTTCGCTTCTTTTTACATCCTCATAATTCTCAGCGGGGTGTTGCTGCTTTCCCGCCGGGACGTTCTGATTGTCGCCTCGGCCGCCGCCATCCTGTACGGGGGGCTGATCAACCTGCAGTATTACCGGTTTATCCCGCCGGTTCCGGGATTGGCGCTGCCCCTGGAAATCAGCGGGGTGGAAACCCTGTACAAGCTGTTTATCAACATCAGCGCCTTTTTGCTGGTAGGGCTTCTCGGCGGCCTGCTGGTCAGCCGCCTGCGGCTCAGCGAACATGACCGCCAGAAAATCACCATCGATTACGAGGAACTCGAAAGGCTCAACCGGGCGATTCTGGCGAATATGACCAGCGGTCTGATCATTGTCGACCGCCAACTTTGCATCCGTTCCATGAATGCCGCTGCCGAGGATATGCTTTGCGTGGTCTTCGAACATGCCTATCACACTGAGCTGTCCCGTTATTTTCCTGATGTGACGCTGTTGCAGGATGGGCAGTTTCAGGTCGTGTCCCGGGGCGAGGGGTGGCTTGTCGACGGCATGGGCAACCGGCGCCCGATCGGTTTCAATACCTCGGTGCTGACCGATCCCGCACAGGCTGTTGACGGCTTGCTGATCACCTTTCAGGACCTGACCAATCTGAAGGAGATGGAGGAACGCCTCAAACGCACCGATCGCCTGGCCGCGGTGGGTCAGCTTGCCGCCGGACTGGCTCATGAGATACGCAATCCCCTCGCTTCCATCAGCGGTTCCGTGCAGCTGCTTCGTGAAAATGAAGCGCTGAGTCCGGAAGACCGCCACCTGATGAATATCGTGGTGCGCGAGGCCGACCGGCTTAACGGCCTGCTGAAGGAATTCCTCCTGTTCGCGCGGCCTTCGCCGCCCCATCAGATCTGGTTCAAGGCCAGCACGCTGATTGGCGAGCTTGCCGACCTGTGTACTGCGGACGGGCGTTTTGCCGCGGTGGAAATCCAGCAGAACAGCCCCCCCGGCGCCATGATTTACGGCGACAGGAACCAGTTGCAGCAGGCGGTATGGAACCTTCTCATCAATGCCGCCGAAGCGATGCCCGAAGGCGGGCGCCTGGAGCTGGCCTATCGGCCGCTGACGCGGCAGCTGGTGGTTGCCGATTCCGGTCCGGGGGTTTCCGAAGCGTTGCGCCAGAAAATATACGACCCCTTCTTTACAACCAAGGATCACGGCACCGGCCTGGGGCTGGCCACCGTGCACAGCATCGTCGAAGCGCATGGCGGCACCCTCGAGCATCAGCCCGGCATCGATGGCGGCGCCACCTTCCTGATCAGCCTGCCGGTTTGAAAAAGCGGTGTTTTCGGCAGGCGGGGCATGCCGGCGCTCGAAGGCAACAAAGGGCTTTTTTTATGGCGTAGTCTGCGTTAATCTGTGACCGGCCTTGACGTAAAATGGCGTTTGCTGATGGCGGCCTCCATCGGAGAAAAGGATGGCATTCCCTTTGGACAAAACAACCATGGACACTGGGCAGAAAAATCGGCATCGCATTCTCGTCGTCGACGACGAAGAGGGCATGCGTGGTTACCTTGCAATTCTGCTGCGGCGGGATGGTTATCAGGTTGAAGTCGCGTCCGACGGCCAACAGGCTGTCACGCAGCTCAAGGACCAGGCTTACGATCTGATCATCAGCGATATCAAAATGCCGAGACTTGACGGTTTCGGCGTTCTCGACTATGTCAACGAGCGCTGCCCCGGCACCGCCATTATCATGATTACCGCCTTTTCCACCACGGAGCAGGCGGTCGACGCCATGAAAAAGGGCGCCTACGACTACATCACCAAGCCCTTTAAAAACGAAGAGATCCGCCTGATTGTCGAAAACGCGCTGGAGCGCATCGATCTGCGCCGCGAAAATCAGCATCTCAAAAAAGCGCTGGGCACCAGGTTCTCCTTCTCCAATATCATCGGCAAAAGCAAGCTGATGCAGGAAGTCTATTCCCTGATCGAAAAGGTTGCCGCCAGCAAGGTCAACGTCCTGATCACCGGGGAAAGCGGCACCGGCAAGGAGTTGGTGGCCAAGGCCATCCACTACAACAGCGAACGGCGCGATCAGCCTTTCATCGCCATCAATTGCGGCGCCATCCCGGAAAACCTGCTGGAGAGCGAACTGTTCGGGTACGAAAAGGGCGCTTTTACCGGTGCGGTTCAGCAAAAGCAGGGCCTGTTCGAAGTCGCCGATGGCGGTACCTTGTTCCTCGATGAAATCGCCGAACTGCCGCCGCTGATGCAGGTCAAGCTGCTGCGCGTGCTGCAGGAGCATGAATTCCGCCGGGTCGGGGGCACCCGCAACCTGAAGGTGGATGTGCGGCTGGTGGCGGCTACCAACAAGAACCTGGACGACGCGGTGTCGGGCGGAAGTTTCCGGGAAGATTTGTTCTACCGGCTCAATGTCATCCAGATCGGCTTGCCGCCATTGCGCGAGTGCCGCGAGGATATCCCGCTGCTGGTCGAGCATTTTCTGGAAAAACTATGTAAAGCCGAAACCATGCAGGTTCCGGATGGCGTCATGCGCCGGTTGCTGGATTATAACTGGCCCGGCAACATCCGTGAACTTGAAAATACCATCGAGCGATGCCTGGTCCTCGGCAGGGGCGGGTCGATCTGCGAAAGCTGCCTTCCCGCGCATATTGCCGGCAGTTGCGAGGGCTTCTCCGAGGCCCGGTTCCTGTTGCCGGATGGGGGATTCGATCTGGACGCCCATCTTGGCGCCATCGAAAAGGAAATCCTGCTGCAGGCCCTCGAACGCACCGGCGGCATCCGCAAGCGGGCCGCCGAGCTGCTGGGCATCACCTTTCGCTCCATCCGTTATCGGCTGGCCAAGTTCGGTATCGAAGTCGAAGGCGACGATTAGCCCGCACAAGGTTTTTCATGGCCGGCCAGGGCAAATTATGTTATATCGGGGTGACAAAAAATGTCGTAAAAAGGTGTGATACCCGCTTACTATTTTGAAATCTATTGAATATAAAGAACAAATTGTTTTGGCATGTTGTGTGCTTTGCAATATGACCATGACATCTCGCGCAGTCTCAAGGCTGCATTCTAACCCCGAAAGGAGAATAGGTATGTTGGAGAAGTTCCGTAAATCACAAAAGGGTTTCACCCTGATCGAGCTGCTGATCGTCGTCGCGATCATTGGTATTCTGGCCGCGATTGCGATTCCCCAATTTGCTGCCTACCGGCAGAAGGCTTTTGACTCTGCTGCTCAGAGCGACAACAGAACAATGCGCACCGAGTTAGAGGGTTATTATACGGATAACTTCCATTATCCCGTTGGTAGCTAATGTCAAAGACTTTTGGAGCAAGTTTAGCGCAGCTCGTTCTTTAAAAAACAAGGAGATTATAATGAAAAAGTTAACTTTGCTTCTTTTGGTTTTCGGGGCCGCTTTGGTACTCGTAAAACCCGTTTGTGCAACTGATAACGAAGCTAACCCCGGCGGAAGTTTTACGGTCACAGATGGCGCCACTGACCCTCAAACCCTGACCTTTAAATTTTCCCCGAGTGTCGTTGGACAATATATGTCCAATGGCACAACCACTAACGAACAATGGTATGCGATTTGTACCTACCATGCCGGCGGTGAAAACTTTTATGGGACGTCTTCGACCGATACCGTAATTTATAAAAAAGCGCGGGCTACGAATGAAACACTCTCAGCTGCTGATATCCCTGTGACGGCAGCCGAGGAAACCGGTACAGAGGCTTCTGAAGGAGTAGAAGCAGTTTCTTCCGAGTGGGAAGGTTGGAGTATTTAAAGGACCTTTTGTGCGTGGTCAAAAAAGAAACGCCCTCCATTTTTTGAGGGCGTTTCTTTTTTGACCAAAGTTGATTGTTAAGTTATCCTATACTCGGTCAAGTGTTTGGTAGCCAAGAGACAAGTAGTTTTCAGGTTGACAGGAAAGTTATCATGATCGATATCGAGTTTTCTTCCGTCAGTAAAACCTACAATTCCGGTCTTTTTAAAAAAAATGTACGGGCAGTGAGTGATTTTTCTCTGGGAATTCAGCAGGGGGAAGTTTTTGGTCTGATCGGGCCGAATGGTGCTGGCAAGAGTACTACAATTCGGTTGTTGCTTGGACTTATTCGTCCTGATGCTGGAGATATTCTTTATAGGGGGCGTCCAATTAGGGAGGCTAGTCTCCAAAAGGACATGGGTTATTTGCCCGAATCCCCCTATCTGTATGATCATCTTACCTTGGATGAGCTTCTCTCTTTTTGTGGCAGGGTTTCCGGTCTGTCCTTTTCCGTGATTGAAAAGCGGGGGGGGGAGTTAATGGACAAGCTTGCCATAACGGGTGCACGTAATAGAGCTTTACGCACTTTTTCGAAAGGTATGCTGCAGCGGGCTGGAATCTGTTTTGCGTTGCTTCATGATCCAGCGGTTGTTATCCTAGATGAGCCAATGTCTGGCTTGGATCCTGTTGGTAGAAGGATGGTGTTTGAACTGGTTATGGATTTGCGGGAGCAAGGAAAAACGGTTTTTTTCTGTTCTCATATATTGAACGATGTTGAACGTCTCTGTGATCGAATCGGTATAATGAATAAGGGACGGTTACTTCATGTTGTTGATCGGGGCAGCATTGTCTCGAATGACGACGAGATAATTCACTTGCTGGTAGAGGCCCTTAACGATGCTCAGCATATTGCTCTTAAACCTTTATTGGGGTCTGTGAGAGAAATAAGGGATACCAGTATCCTATCTTTTCCTGCTGCCAACCTTTCCAGCGTTGCAGCCCGACTTGAGAGTTTAGGCGTTAAAATTTTAGGGAGTCGCGAAGAACGCTTGTCTCTCGAAGATTATTTCATGCAGGTAGTGGAGGCAGATCAATGACAAAACTTCTTGCCCTTGCACGGATCACTTTTTATGAGGGGATACGTAACAAGTCTGTTTTTGGTGTTATCCTTTTCTCCTTATTTATTTTTGGTCTGAACGTTGCTGTAGCTGGCTTTTTTATGCGTGATATTGATAAAGTTACTATTGATATGAACCTAAGTGCTTTGTCATTTGCCGGTTTGCTGTTGATATTTTTTATAGTCATTAATCTTATGGCTAAGGACATTGATAAAAAAACCGTTCATGTAGTACTGGCCAAGCCAATATCGAGAGTTCAGTATGTGTGGGGTAAATACCTAGGAGTTGTTCTTTTTATTGCTGTGTCTCTTGCAACTTTATTTTTAATTTCCTGTCTTACGGTATTGTTGGTGAAGGGACTTTATAGTGATTATTTTGAGGAATTTTCATGGACTGTTTTCTTCGTTGCCGCTATATTTGTTTTTGTTAAAAATGCTGTTCTTAGTGCGGTTGTTATTTTATTTAGTACAATTACGTCCAACTCTTTTATTACGCTTATTTTCTCTGTTTCTGTCTTTATTGTTGGGACGACCATTGAAGAGGTCCTTTTCTTCTTGAAATCAGCGCTTTCGGTCCAAGAGGTCGCTATTTCCCAAACATTGCGGACCGTTATAGAGTTTGTTTCCTATCTTGTTCCTAACCTTGCTGCATTTGATTATAAAACAGCAGCAGCGCATGGCCTGATGCCCACATTGAAGGAAATGGGTTTCTCCATAGGTTATGGTATCGTGTACATTGCTGTCCTCTTGTTTTTTTCCTCAATTCTGTTCTGCCGTCGAGAGTTCAACTGATGTGGCGCCCATTGATTTTGTCCCTTCTTTTGTTTTTTTCTGTATTCGCGCATACATTTGTATCAAGCCAACTGTGGGAAATCCGAGGGCAGGTGCGGCGCGATGAGTATTCTCGATATGTGCTCCCCCCAAAGGTTAATTCCATCTTGGCTTGTGGTTATAAAGGTCTTCTATCTGATTTTCTCTTTTTAAAGGCCGTTACATTTTTCGGTGAACGGCATATCTCAAAAAGGAACCTTGGTCAGTCAGATTGGAAATATTTGATATCCAGTCTCGATGTTGTAACCTATCTTGATCCATATTTTGAGGATGCGTATGTTTTTGCAGAGGGAAATCTAGCATGGGAGGGGAAAGTAGAGGAAGCCAATCGGCTTTTGGAAAAGGGGCGACGCTATCGTCCGTGGGATTGGCGAATCACTTATTACATCGGTTTCAATTACTTTTACTTCTTGCAGGACTATGAAAAAGGTGGGCAGTATGTGATGGAGGCTGCACGCACTCCAGGGAGTCACTCCTTTTTGTCTACTTTGGGTGCACGTTTGGCATATTATGGGGGAAAAAGCAAGACAGCGGTTCTCTTCCTCCGACAGATGATGTTAGAAACAAATGATTTGCGTCTCCGTGCTCGTTTGGGAAAAAGACTTATTGCTTTGGAAAGGGCAGTGGAGTTGGAGGCGATGATGGATGTTTTTAAAAATGAACAAGGGCGCCCACCTGAACGCATAGAAGAATTGATTTCATTTGGGTATGTCGACGCATTGCCTCCGGAGCCCTATGGGGGGCAATGGGTTATTCTAAAAAATGGCAGGGTTTTTAGTACCAGCAAATTTACGGATAGTAGGTAAAATATGGCACTCATTTTACTTGGTAGTTTTTGTTTTGGGGCAATTATTGGTTCTTTTTTAAACGTCTGTATTTACCGTATCCCGTCAGGTCAATCCATTGTAACTCCACCCTCGCATTGTTCTCGCTGTAGGTCTCCTATCCGCTGGTTTCAGAATATCCCGATTGTTAGCTATTTGTTTCTCAGGGGCCGATGTGCTTCATGTGGCGTGCGTATATCGATAAGGTACCCCTTGGTGGAAGGGTTAACCGGGTTATTGTTTCTATTTGTTTTTATGCAATTCGGTTTGACCTGGATCTCCGTGGTGTACTGGGTGCTGGTTGCGGCGCTGGTCGCCATCTCCTTCATCGATCTCGATCATCAGATCATCCCCGATGTTATCAGTCTGCCCGGGGTTCCGGCCGGTTTTCTGCTGACGTTTCTGGTGCCGTGGCTGTCCTGGCAGGATTCTTTGCTGGGGATTCTGATCGGGGGAGGAAGTCTGGCCTGCGTGGCGTGGATCTATTATCTTGTGACCCGCAACGAGGGCATGGGCATGGGGGATGTCAAGCTGCTGGCAATGCTCGGCGCCTTTATGGGATGGAAGGCTATTTTGCCGATTATTTTCATTGGTTCCGTGATCGGCTCTCTTGTCGGTGTTCCGCTGATGCTCATCAAGCGTGCCGATGGTAAATTGGCGATTCCCTTCGGCCCTTTTTTGTCCCTGGGGGCCATCGTCTTCCTGTTGTGGGGGGCGGATCTCATAAACTGGTACCTGTCTTTTTTGCCAAGATAGTTTTCATCCGGAGTTTCCGGATGGATACAAGATAGTTTTCGTTCGGCCCCTCCCTTGCCATCGGTGGCGGCATCGAACTGCGGGCTTGTTTGCGCGGCCTACCGATGTACGTCTCCGCGCAACGCCCTGGTTTTTATGCCACATCGAAAAACGGCTCGTTTCTCATCTGAAAACTGCGCTGTCCTTTGAACTGCGCTGTTTCAAATGCTTCGTCCAAAATCTTGGGTGAATTCCGGATATTTTGCACACCATCTAGTGTTTATCCTAACTGTTTGAATTTAAATGGTTATAAAGTTGTTTCTTTTGTTGACTATTTTTTAATGTTCCATATAATTGGGTGCACTTGTAATTAATTTTATTAATTTTTATTGACTGGCAGGTCGTTCCTTTTACAATCACGCAAGGTATCCTGATGCGTTTCTGCTGATGACAAAGACGGAGTTGCCGGATGAAGTTCGATTTTTCTGTTGATCCGGGGCTGATTAATTGTCTCGATTACCCGGTTTCCGGTGCGTCAAGGTTTTTCCCTTCATTATGTGGCACATTTGTTGCTCAAACAGTCACTCGATTGCTTGAAATTTAAACTTTTGAGTTGAGGTCGATCGATGTTCTTCTTGAATAAAAAAGATATTGTTGGCGTGGATATCGGGTCTCACTCCATTAAACTGGTGCAATTGCGCAGGGAGAAAAGCGGTTGGCATCTGGTCAATCTCGGCATGGCCCAACTGCCGCCCGAAACCATTGTCGACAATACCATTATGGATTCCGGCGCGGTGGTGGAGTGTCTACGGAATCTGGCGGAAAGCCAAGGCCTCAAGACAAAAAATGTCGCTTCGGCTGTTTCGGGAAATTCCGTCATTATAAGAAAGATCAAAATGCCCACCATGACGGAGGTCGAGGCCGAAGCCGCCATCGAGTGGGAGGCGGAGCAGTATATCCCTTTTGAAATTGCGGAAGTGAATCTCGATTTTCAGATCCTCGGGCCGGATTCCCAGGATCCCTCCAATATGGATGTGGTGCTGGTTGCCGCCAAGAAAGATTTCGTCAGTGAATACGTGGCGGTCTTCGATGAGGCCGGTTTTTCGCCACTGATTATGGATATTGACTGTTTTGCGTTGGAAAATGCCTACCAGGCCAATTATGATCAGGACGAGGAGGTGGTGGCCCTGGTGAATGTGGGGGCTTCGTCCATGAACATCAATATATTGAAGAACGGCACCTCGGTGTTTACCCGCGATATTCAGATAGGGGGCAATACCTTTAACCAGGAAATTCAGAAAAAACTGGGTCTTACCGGCCTCGAGGCGGAGAAAGTAAAACTGGGCGCCTCCTTGCCGGATATCGATTCAGCCGATATCGATAACGTTTTGAAGGAGACAATGGATCATCTTTCGCAGGAGATTCAGAGGTCTCTTGATTTTTATTCCGCCACATCGTCCGACGACAGGATTCAGAGGGTATATCTCTCCGGCGGGGTGGCGAAAACTGCGGGGTGTGTCGAAAGTCTTCAGCAGCGCCTGGGAGTTGACGTCGAGTTGCTGGATCCTTTTCGCCAGATTCATGTTGACGAAAAACATTTTGACATGGAATTCATTCATGCTGTCAGTCCTTTCTTTGCGTTGGGGGTGGGGCTGGCCACAAGGAGGTTGGGCGATAAATGATCCGCATTAATTTATTGCCGGTCAGAGAGGCACAGAAGCGCGCCAGAATTTTTACCCAGCTGGCAGTCGGCATCGCTGTCCTTGCCGTGACCGTGCTGGCGTGCGCCGGTCTCTATTTTGCCAAGGCGGCCCAGATCTCCCATAAAAAGGAGGATATCCGGACCGCGCAGCAGGAGATCAATCGCCTGAAGAAGGCGATTGGCGAAGTCGCTGACTTCAAAAAGAAGCAGGCCGAGCTGCAGGGCAAGCTGGATGTGCTGAACGATCTGAAGGCAAAGAAAAGTGGTCCGGTGCATCTGCTTGACGATCTCAGCAAAGTGCTGCCCTCCAAATTGTGGATCGAGTCCTTCAAGGAGTCCGGAGGCAAGATCAGCATCGATGGCGTGGGGCTGAATGAGGAGATGGTTGCCACTTTCCTGCGGGATCTGGAGGCGTCACCCTATTACAGAAATGTTGAACTGAAGGTGACCAAACAGACCAAAAAGAAGGATCTCAAGCTTCAGCAGTTTTCCATATCCTGTCAGGTTGAGACGCCACCAAGACTCGAAACGAAATAGGGGAATGAGATAATGGCCCTGGGGTTGGAAAAAATATCCAAGCTGAAACTCTATCAGCAACTGATTGTTTTGGGTGTCATTGTCCTGCTGGTTGCCGCGGCGTTTGTTTTCGGCGTTTATCGCCCTATGCTGCAGGAACTGAAGGACCTTGACAATGAATATGCCCGAGTGGAATCCAAACTGCTGGAAGATCAACGAATCGCCAGCAACCTTCCTGCTTTTCGGGCGGAATTTGAAAAGCTGCAGGCGCAACTCAATGAAGCTCTGGCCGAACTGCCCAATCAGAAGGAGATCCCATCGCTGCTGACCAGCATAGCCGGTCTCGCCCGCGAGGAAGGCCTGGATGTTTTGAGTTTCAAGCCCAAGGCGGAGCAGGTCAAGGGTTTTTACGCCGAGGTGCCCGTGGATCTGGAACTGCAGGGAGCCTATCATGAAGTTGCCATGTTCTTTTACAAAATAGGCAACCTTGCGCGTATCGTCAACATCAACAACCTTTACATGGACAAGGCCAGAATGGCGGCAGGGCGCAATGTCCTTTCCATCAAATGTCTTGCGACCACTTTCAGGTTTGTAGAGAACGCTCCGGAGCCTGGTAATCGGAAAGGAAAGAAAAGAAAATGAGTTTCCGCCGGTTTTTGTCAGTAGGGCTGCTTTGCTGTGCCTGGTTGGTTCTCGCTTTTGGCTGCCAGTCGAAGGAACAGACGGTTGACAAGCCCGTTGCGAAACAGGCCGTCAAAAAAAAGGTGGCCAGGAATGACATCGCCAGGCCTGGCGAAAAAATGCCATCGGAGGGATCCGCGCAGGAGCCTTATGTTTACAGTCCAGCCGGGCGCCGGGATCCCTTTATTGCCTTGCTCGAGGTCAAAAAAGCTATTCCTGTTGACGAAGGGCCCTTGACGCCTCTGCAGACCTTTGAAGTGGGACAACTGAGGCTCGCCGGAGTCGTGGTCGGACATGCCAGGCCGATCGCCATGGTTATGGTGCCGGGAGGAAAGTCCTACATCGTCAAAAAGGGGGATAAGGTCGGCAAGAATCATGGAACCGTCATCGCTATAAATGAACAAGGGGTTCTGGTAAGAGAGAGGTTTTATGATTTTGCCGGAGACATCCGGGAAAACGTTCAGCAGATCCCACTTCCCAAGCGGTCAGGAGTCGAATGATATGTACGCACGCGCGGAAAATTTAATCATTACAGGAGTGTGGCTGGCATTGTTCGGATTGTGTTTTGCCGGCCTGGCTGTCGCCGCCCAGCCTAACAGGGTTCAGAATGTGGTGCTGGATGGCAATGACGTGGTTATCGAAACCATGTTGCCGGTCGATGGGGAGTATGCCGTTTACGATTCAGTCGATCCGACGCGGATCGTCATCGATTTCTCCGAAGTGGCGATCGAAAATTCCGCTTTCCCGCCCCTGCCGGATTCTCACCCCTTCGTTCGTTCGTTTCGTGCTTCGTCCTTCGATTTGAGTTCCGGGCGGATGGGGCGCATCGAAATTCTGCTCGCGCAAGCTGCGGAGTACGATGTCGAATCCTTGAACAACGGTCTGCGGTTGCGTTTCCGTGGTGCCAAGGCCGTCTCCGACCCAGGCAGCAATATGCCTCTGGATGCAAGTGGTGACAGCCCGGCGGCCGCTGCTGATGATCCCGTCGTGGAAGTTCCCGAAGTGCTGGCTCCAGCATCGGTGATTGGCGCCGTGCAGGTTTCCGATGGCAGGGTAGCTCTGGTCGCTGACGGCGAAATTACCAATATCAAACATTTTTACCTCACCAATCCGACGCGCTTTGTTGTGGATGTCCATCAGATCAGGCCCGGGTTCGATCAACGTGCCTACGCTCTTTCGGGTGGATTTTCCAAACTTCGCGTTGGGGTTGAAAAAGACAAGCTGCGTTTTGTTTTTGATGCGGATAAAGGCGTTCGCCCGGAAGCCAGGCTTCTCAACCAGGGCAACGTGGTGCAGATCCAGTGGGGCAACGCGCCCACCGACGCGCCCCCAGTCAAACCTGTGGCGGAGGCGCCCGCACCTCTCAAGCGGGTCGAGATCAGCGCTGTTGAATTCCGCAGCAACCAGGGGCAATCGATTCTGACCGTCGCTCTTTCAGGACCGGCCAAAATTTATGCCCCTGAAAGACATGGCGAAATTGTCCGGTTCGGCGTCGGGAACGCAACCATCAGTCGCTCGCTGCGGCGCTCCATTGATGCTTCCGCTTTTCCGAGCGCGGTGCGGTTGGTGACTCCTTATCTTACGCGCAAAGATAACCGGCAGGATGTCTGGTTCGCCGTGGAATTCAAGGGGCAGGTGCCTTACGCTTTGCGGCAGGATGGCAATCGTCTGCTGTTTGTGGTTGATGATGGGCCGTATGCGGAGGCCGCACCCAGGTCTTTGGATAAACAGGTCATTCCCGTTGTTTCCGCCGGTCCCCTGCCCGCGCCGCAGGTTGGGGTTGAAATCCCGACGATCGAGAACGATGCCTTTGATTCGGAAATTGCCCCGGGTTATTTGCCCCGCTCCGTTGTCAGCCTGGCTGCTCCGGCGGGCAAGCCCCGCTATACCGGTCAGAAGGTAAGTCTAGCCTTTGATGACGCCAATATCAGGAACATTCTTCAGTTGATCGCGGAGGTAAGCAATCTCAACATCATTGCCAGTGACGATGTCAAGGGGACCATTACCCTGCGGTTGGTCGAAGTTCCCTGGGATCAGGCCCTGGACCTCATCATGGACATCAAGGACCTCGGCATGTTGCGCGAGGGCAATGTCGTGCGGGTGATGCCCCGTGAAAAAATCCGGCAGATGCAGGAAGAGCGGTTCAAGGCGGCCCGCACCAAGGAGGAACTGGAGGATCTGGTCACGGAAACCATGATAGTCAGTTACAGTGACATCAAAACCGTGGCCGAGCAACTGGCCAAACGCAAGACGGACCGTGGCAAGATCATCGAGGATACGCGCAACAAGAGGATTATCGTCACGGATATCCCCTCGGTGGTTGCGGAAATCAGGAACCTGGTCGCCTTGCTCGATGTTCCCGTAAAACAGGTGCTTATCGAAGCGCGTATCGTTGAAGCCAGCGCCACCTTTGCCCGGGATCTTGGCGTCAAGTGGGGCGCCTCCTACTCCAACGATCCCAGCGTCGCCGGCAATGACGGCAGCATAGGCCTCGGAGGCAGTTACCTGCTGGCCCCACCTACCGTCGGTGATGTAGCTTCCGCCGCAGGGCTTGCCAGTGGTTTGACCTTTGGCCGGGTGGGATTGGACAAAGCGGTTCTCGATCTGCGTATTTCCGCTCTGGAAAGCTCCGGACAGGGACGCATCATTTCCACGCCTCGTGTCACCACCATCAATGGCGAGGAAGCCGAAATATCGCAAGGCACCGAGATCCCCTACCAGTCCCTTGGCAGTGACGGCATGGCCAAGACCGAGTTTAAAAAAGCCGAGTTGAGTCTCAAGGTGACGCCCGAGATCAATCCCGATGGCAGCGTGATTCTGGAGATCGAGGCCAAAAACGACTCGCGTGGCGCTGCGGTCGTTACCGGTTCCGGATCTGCCATTGCCATCGATACCAAAAAGGCGGAAACGACGGTTCTGGTCAAGGACGGCGAAACGACGGTCATTGGCGGCATTTTCATTCAGGACAAACAGGAAAGCGAGGATGGTGTGCCGTTTCTCAGAAGCGTTCCCATCCTCGGACATCTGTTCAAGTCCAAGTCGGTCAGCGAAGAGCGCCGCGAACTGCTGGTGTTTATCACGCCGCGCATTTTAGACTAGCCAAAAACGCTCTAATTCGCTATTCTCTCCATCGTAAAAAACTAAAGGACAGGTGTTTAGCCTGTCCTTTTTTATCGTGGAGACAGGATGGATCAATGAACAGGTTGCGTTATCTGACCGCAGGTGAATCTCACGGTCCCGAGCTCACTGCCATTGTCGAAGGGTTGCCGGCTAATCTGGCTCTGGAAGAGCATGAAATCAATCGGGACCTGGCGCGCCGGCAACAGGGTTATGGTCGCGGCGGCCGCATGCAGATAGAAACAGACCAGGCACGTATTCTTTCCGGGGTGCGCTGGGGCAGGACGCTTGGTTCCCCTGTAACGCTTTCCATCCGCAATCGCGACTGGGAAAACTGGGGAAGGAAAATGTCCCCGGCGGCCGACGATTTTGTCGAGGGCATCGCCATTACCCACCCCCGGCCCGGTCATGCCGACCTCAGCGGGGTGATCAAATACCGCCAGCAGGATGCCCGTAACATTCTGGAGCGCTCCAGTGCCAGGGAAACCGCCGCCAGGGTGGCGGTCGGAGCGCTGTGCAAGAAACTTCTCGCCGAGCTGGGGGTTTCGGTTCTTGGTTATGTGACCGAAATTGGTGGTGTGGTCGCCGACAGCGTTCCGGAAGATTACCGGGAGCGCTTTGCCCTGAGCGAGGAATCGCCCTGCCGCACTTTTGATGGACAGGCCGAGCAGCGCATGATCGAGGCCATCGATCGGGCCCGGGAGCAGGGGGATTCCCTTGGTGGCGTGGTAGAAGTCGCGGTACTGGGAGCGCCGGTCGGGCTTGGCAGTTACGTTCAGTGGGACAGGCGCCTTGACGGGCGGCTGGCCTGGGCGATGATGAGCATTCAGGCTTTTAAAGGGGTGGAGATAGGCCTCGGATTCGAGGCGGCCAGGCGTCCCGGATCGCAGGTTCATGACGAAATTTACTGCCAGGCAGATGCCTTTATCCGCAACACCAACCGGGCCGGCGGCCTGGAGGGGGGAATGAGCAACGGCGCGCCGATCGTGGTGCGTGGCGCCATGAAACCCATCCCCACGCTTTACCGGCCGCTGCAGACAGTCGATTTCCGGTCCAAGGAGGCCTTTGCGGCGGTGGTGGAACGCTCCGATGTGTGCGCCGTGCCGGCGGCCGCGGTGGTTGCCGAGGCGGTGGTGGCCATTGAAATGGCCCAGGCCCTGCTGGAAAAGTTCGGCGGCGACGCCGTGGAGGAAGTTCAACAGAATCTTCAAGCCTACCGTGACTATGTCAAGGGGGTTTGACGGTATTGATTGCATGGGGTGCGAAAGCTTGAAATTGGAACGATTGAAATTGGGGCTTGGCGAGCGCAGTTATTCGATCTGGATCGACGGCGGCATCCTGTCCGATCTGTCGCAGGCTTTGGAGGAAGTGAAATTCCCCCGCAAAGTCGCTGTTGTGGCCAATCCCCGCGTTCAAGCCCTGTATGGCGGAGCGCTTGCCGACGCCCTGTGCGCCTGCGACCGCGAATATCATTACATCACCATAGCCGACGGTGAGCATTACAAGAACTGGTCCACGCTGCAGACCATTTATGATGCCCTTATCGCTCTCGATTTCGACCGCCATTGCGGACTGATCGCTCTGGGTGGGGGCGTGACCGGCGATATCAGCGGCTTTGCCGCCGCCACCTTTTTACGCGGCATCCCCTATATTCAGGTGCCGACAACCCTGCTGGCGCAGGTGGACAGTTCCGTCGGAGGTAAAACCGCCATCAATCATCCTCGGGGGAAAAATCTCATCGGCGCATTTTACCAGCCTCGCCATGTGCATATCGATGTGCATACCCTGCAGAGCCTCGATGCCAGGGAGTTTGCCGCAGGCATGGCGGAGGTCATCAAATACGGCGTCATCCGCGACCGAAGTTTTTTCGACTGGCTGCATAACCATCGGAAAGACCTGCGGAAACGGAAAGATCAGGCCCTGGTGGAGGCGGTAAAGAGGGCTTGTCAAATCAAGGCCAATATTGTAGAAATTGACGAAAAAGAGAGCGCTTTAAGGGCTATCCTCAATTTCGGACACACCTTCGGCCATGCGGTTGAGAGCCTGTCCGAATACCGTGTGTACCGGCACGGCGAGGCCGTTGCCATCGGGATGGTGGTTGCAGCCCGTATCTCGTGTCAGCTGGGGCTCTGTTCAGCCGATGACATCGACGCCATACGTGATCTTTTACGGGCTTTCGATCTTCCGGTTGATCCGCCCGACTATCCCCTGGATGCCTGGCTCGATGCCATGAAGCATGACAAGAAGGTACAAAGAGGTGTTTTGCGATTGGTCCTGAACAAGGGGGTGGGTGATTGCCTGGTGCGGGAGATTGCCGATCCCGCTCCGCTGTTTGCCGATGCCCTGAAAGAGCTCAAACCATCAAGGTGAAACGATGACAAAAGAACAGGCAACGCAATTGCTGGGAACAATCGCGGGGTATCTGGAAATTCTCCGGAAGGATCCGCATTCCACGACCTTTGTGCCGTTAAGCGACGCCTACCGGAACCTTGGCATGCTCGACGAGGCCTTGGCCATAGCGCGCCAGGGCATCGAGGCGCTGCCTTTTTTCAGTCCCGGCTATGTGGTGCTTGGTCGTGCGCAGATGCAGTGCGGCGCGCTCGAGAGTGCCGCCTGTTCCTTTGAAAGAGCCCTTCAAATCGACCCGGGCAGTGTGACCGCCCTGAAAAACATGGCCAAGCTGTGTGTTTTTCGTGGCCAGCGGGCCCGGGCTCTTGAATTGTACGAACGTGCCGCGGAACTTGCTCCGGAGGATCCGGTGCTGGCCAATCTGAAGGCATCCTTGCAGCCGGCTGCCGAAATGGCCTGCCATGCCACCTGCGAGACTGACGCCGCTGAACCGGAGCAGCAGGAACCGGTGTTTGCCACGGCCACGGTAGCCGAACTCTGTCTTCGTCAGGGTCACCTGGAGAAGGCGCATGCCATCTATCAGAACTTGCATCAGGCCAACCCTGCCGATGAAGCCATTCGCGAGCGCCTTGCGCATGTCGCGTCCCTGCTGGGGGCCGAAGCCCTAGACACGGCCGCGGAATCGACCTCGCATTCCGCCGGGACCGAATCTTCAGCGTCGGACGACGATGCGCCGCACGCTGTTGTTGCCACATTGCAGAAATGGTTGTTGGCCATCAAGGCAAGGAGGGAGCATGTTCAGAAGCATTCTGCGGGACATTGTTGAGCAAGCCGGCGGCGCTATCGGTTCGGCCCTGATGGGGTACGACGGCATCGCTATCGATCAGTATGAAAAACCCTGTGAAGGGATCGATTTGCAACTGGTCGCCGTTGAATATGCGAATGTGCTCAAGGAAGTCAGGAAAACGGTGGAAATTCTCGAAACCGGGGAAATGGAAGAGGTGGTGATCCGCACCGGGCGTTTTACCGTGCTGATTCGCGCCCTCAATGACGATTATTTCGTGACACTGACCCTGAAGCGCGATGGCAATTTCGGCAAGGCCCGCTATCTGCTGGCCAGGGAATCGGCCCGTTTGCGCGAGGCATTGGCGTAACGACGCCGATGCCATGGTTGCAATACCGATCATTTTTCCTTTCGGGATCTGGCCTTGCGGCTCGATTCCCTGTCAGATTTCGCGGCACTGTGCAGGTGCTTCTCTTCGGTTTTTTCTTTTTTCCGTGATATATGACAATAACGGTCGGGCGGCCATGCCCTGACGGTGGTCGATTGTGCCGGTGGCAGGCGATGATTCCGAACGAGCGGAGAGATTGAGTGCAAAGCGACTTTGTGGTAAAAAACAGAACGCAGAAGTTGCGGCAGCTGCTGCAACGCTTCGAGCTTGATGCCGCACTGCTCACCGGGCCGGCGAATCTGCGCTATTATGGCGGCTTCATCGGAACCGATGGCGCTTTGCTGGTCAACGGGAAAACGTCGGTCTTTCTGACCGATTCCCGATATACGAGCCAGGCCCGGCAGCAGGTGACGGCTGATCGCATGGTTGAATATCAGAGCAAAACCGGGGGGATCGCCGATCTTCTCGGCGAATTGGTCATAACTTCTTTGGGGTTTGACGCTGACAATCTCAGCTGCGCCCTGTTCGAGGAACTGCGGAGCAAGTGTCCAGGGGAATGCAACTGGCAATCTTTGCCCAGGGAATTCAAGGCACTGCGCGGCATCAAGGACCAGACGGAAATCGCGCTGATGAAGCAGGCGGCCCGTGTTGCCGCCGAGGCTTTCGAGGAAATCCGCCCGCTGGTCCGTCCCGGTGCCATGGAACAGGAACTGGCCCTTGCCCTCGAATTCGCCATGCGGCGTCGGGGCGCACAGGATCGCTCCTTTCCTTTTATTGTCGCCTCCGGGGAGCGTGGGGCTCTGCCGCATGGCGTGGCGTCCGAACGCCGCCTGCGGGACGGAGAGCTGGTAACCTTCGATTTTGGCGCCATCTGGCAGGGATACTGTTCCGATGAAACGGTGACGCTGGCTCTGGGAACAGCGGATGTCCGGTTGCGGGAAATCTACGATATCGTATTCGAGGCACAGCAGCGGGCGTTGGCCGCCATCCGGCCCGGTGTGTCGCTGGCCGAAATCGATGGTACGGCAAGGGCGTATATCGGCGAGCGGGGTTACGGAGCGTTTTTCGGCCATGGGCTTGGGCACGGAGTCGGCCTCGAGGTGCATGAGTATCCTGTCGTATCGCCGCGTTCGACCGATGTCGCTGCGGAGGGAATGGTGTTTACGGTCGAGCCGGGAGTATACGTTCCCGGACTGGGGGGCGTGCGACTGGAGGAAACGGTGCTTGTCACCACGTGTGGGTATGAGCTGCTGACCACCATCGGCAAGGATTACTCCGCCGTTATGGTGTAAGACGATCCAAACGTAGCGACAACTTATTTTTAAGTTCAAGTGCAAGGAGGCAAGTCCTTATGGATATCAAAGATCTGAGAAATCTGCTGAAGATGGTGACGAACACCGATATCACGGAATTTGAATGGGAGCAGGGGGAAGAACGCATCGTTATCAAGCGTGGCCAGGTTGCCGGCGGCATGCAGGCAGCGGCGCCTTCCATGGTCATGAGCGCTGCGGCCGTACCGGTCGCACCTGCCCCGGGCGCTGCCGTAGCCGTGACGCCTGCCCCGGCCGCTGAAGAGGAAGAGGGCTTTGAAACCATCGAGTCGCCCATCGTGGGCACCTTTTACCGGGCACCTTCGCCGGATTCCGATCCGTATGTGGAGGTCGGCAGCGTTATTGAAAAAGGGCAGACCCTGTGTATTGTCGAAGCCATGAAGCTCATGAACGAGATCGAATCCGAGTTCAAGTGCCGCATCGTGAAAATCCTCAAGGAAAATGCGCAACCCGTCGAATATGGGGAACCCCTGTTTCTGGTCGAGCCCCTTTAGTCACGGTCGACGCTGCGTTGTCCGCGAAGGGCAGCCAAAACTGCTGAATACGGCGCGAATGGCCGCCCGCACTTCAGGTCGATGGATATCCGACGTTGCGCCCCCAGGGCAATCCCCCGTCAGGGCGGGTTGCATCAGGAGTTTCTATTCCCATGTTTCATAAGATACTTATTGCCAATCGTGGCGAAATCGCCCTGCGCATCATCCGCGCCTGCAAGGAACTGGGCATCAAGACCGTCGCCGTGCACTCCGACGTGGACGGCGAGTCGCTGCATGTCAAGCTGGCCGATGAAAGCATCTGCATCGGTCCGGCGCCGAGCAGCGCCAGCTATCTGAACATCAAGGCGATCATCAGCGCCGCCGAGGTGACCGACGCCGAAGCCATTCACCCCGGCTACGGGTTTCTGGCGGAAAACAGTGAGTTCGCCGAGATCTGTGAAGAATGCGGCATCACCTTTATCGGGCCCACACCGGAAAACATGCGCCTGATGGGGGATAAAATCCGGGCCCGGCAAACCGTCACCAAGGCGGGGGTACCGATCCTGCCCGGAACCACTGAAGGCGTCGCCACCATCGAGCAGGCCCGCCAGGTTGCTGACGGGATCGGTTATCCCGTGATCATCAAGGCAACCGCTGGCGGCGGCGGACGCGGCATGAAGGTTGTGCATTCTCCCGCCTCGCTCGCCAATGCTTTTGCCGCCGCCCGTTCCGAAGCTCAGGCCGGTTTTGGCAATCCCGAGGTTTATATCGAGAAATACTGCGAAAATCCCCGGCATGTGGAAGTGCAGATCCTGGCCGATAAGCATGGCAATGTCATTCATCTGGGCGAGCGCGATTGTTCCATCCAGCGCCGGCATCAGAAACTTCTGGAAGAGGCCCCCTGTCCGGTCCTGACCGAGGAGCAGCGCCGGCGCATGGGTGAATGCGCTGTGGCCGCCGCCCGGTCGGTCAACTATTCCAGCGTCGGCACCATGGAGTTTCTGCTCGACGGCAAGGGGGATTTTTACTTCATGGAAATGAATACCCGCGTGCAGGTCGAGCACCCCGTCACCGAAATGGTGACCGGCGTGGATATCATCAAGGAACAGATCCGCAGCGCCGCCGGTCTGCCTCTGGCCTACAAACAATCCGATATCCATATCAAGGGCCATGCCATCGAGTGTCGTATCAATGCCGAGCACCCCTTTAAATTCACCCCCTCGCCGGGCAGGATCGAAGGATATCACACCCCGGGCGGACTCGGCGTGCGGGTCGACAGCGCTGTTTACGATCAGTACAAGGTCCTGCCCCATTACGATTCGCTGGTGGCCAAGCTGATCGTGCATGCCGATACCCGCGAGGAAGCCATCCGCCGCATGGCCCGGGCTCTTGACGAATACATCATCGGTGGCATCCGCACCACCATTCAGCTGCACAAGCGCATCATGCAGAACAAGGAATTCAAGGAAGGGGCCGTCAATACGGGGTTCATGGATCGGTTGGTGTTCTGACGCACCGTGGTTTGACGATCATCGGTACCACCAGGATGGACTGGCACGGGCCGGGCGCTTAGCCCGGCCTGCGTTTTTCGGCGCGCTACCGCACCATGGAGGTATGTCATGAGGTGTGTCTGGCTCACATTGATTCTGGTGCCGCTGACCTTCTGCTGTGCCGCGGCCCAATCCCCCGATATGGGGCCTTGGCCAGAGGGGGGCGCATCGGTACTGACGTTGCGCGATGTTTTGCGCCTGGCCCTGGAACGCAACCTCGACCTCAAGGCGCAGCAGTACGAGACCAGGGCCAGCGATGCCGAAATCAGCAAGGCCTACGGTCTGTATGATCCGGTTCTCGGTCTTGAATATGCCGAGGGCGAGAGCCGGCAGCGCCTTAACCTCCAGTTTTACAGCGCCCAATCCAGCGAAAGATACCGGCGGTTCAATCTCGGCCTCCGGCAGAAAATCCCCACCGGCGGCGATCTGTATCTTGATTTTACCAATCAGCGGGCCGACCAGCAGCCTGCTCCCGGCCTGAATCCCTACTACGAGGGTGCCGTCACCCTGAGTCTCGTGCAGCCGCTGCTCAAGGGATTCGGCGGCACGGTTACCGAGCAGAATATCCTGTTTGCTGTCAAGGGCCGCGATATGGCTATCGAGGATTTGCGTGAGAGCGCCTTTCGCGTGGTTGCCGATACGCGCGATGCTTTTTTCGAGGCACTGCGGCTGCGCGACAATGTGGGTTACCGGCAGGCCTCCGTGGCTCTGGCCGACAGTCTGCTGCGGGAAAACCGGGCTAGGGTTAAAGCCGGGGTGTTGCCCCGGGTCGACGAACTGGAGGCCGAATTCGGCCTCAAGCAGCGACAGCGGGATCTGCTTGACGCCGATCGGGAATATCTGGACGGATTGGACGCGCTGGCGTTGCTGCTCGATATCCAGGACGAAATCGCCCTGCCCGATGTGCCGCCAGGGATCCCGGATGCCGTTGCGGATGTGCAGCAGGGGGTCGCTCAGGCTCTGGCCAAACGTCCGGATGTGCAGCGGCGGATGCGCGATATCGAACGGCTGGAGCTGCAAAGCCGCATCGCTGGCAACGCGGTGCTGCCCGCGCTCGATCTGGCGGCCGCCTATGGGCACCGGGGGCTCGGGCAGGATTACAGCGACAATCTCCGGGATATCGGCTCGGACGATTTTCGCAACTGGGAAATAGGCTTGACCCTTTCCTATCCCCTTGGCAACCGCGAAGCCCGTCACGAATACCGGCGCAGTGAGTTTGAACGCAAGGGCCGCCAGGCGCAGCTCACACAGCTGAAAAACCGTGTCCGCACCGAGGTCCGGGCCGCCATCCGCCTGCTGGAGGTGAGCCGCAAGAAAATCGATGTCACAAGCAGCCAGCTGGCATTCGCCGAGGAAAAGCTGCGTACCCTGCTCAAGCGCAGGGAGGTGGGGCTGGCGACCACGCGCCAGGTTCTGGAAGGGGAGGAGGACCATGCCCTGGCCCAGACCGAGCAGGCGGCCGCCATGACCGATCTGCACAAGGCCGTAACAGGTTATTACAAGGTTACCGGCCAACTGCTTGAACGGGAGGGCGTGCGTTTCGTCGACACCTTCCACAATGAAGCGGCCTCGCTGCTCGATAGCGGCCGGCCATGAGTCTGCGCGTCGGGCACATTGCCTATGCCAACTGCGTCCCCTTTTTCCACCATCTGGAGGCTGCCGGCTTTCAGGGGGTCATTCGCCCCGGGGTGCCGGCGCAACTCAATGCCCTGCTGGCCGATGGCCGCATCGATCTGAGCCCCTCGTCCTCCTTCGAGTACGGAAGGCACTGGCGCCGCTACGGCCTTTTGCCGGATCTCTCCATCAGCGCCTGCGGGCCGGTGCGCAGTGTGCTGCTTTTTTCTTCCAGCCCTTTTGACAAACTCGCCGGAGTTCCCGTTGCCCTGACCGGCGAATCGGCCACCTCCATCAATCTTCTGAGACTGCTCTGCCTGGAATTTTACGGGTTTCCATTGCGTGAGATGACCGACTGCCGACAGCCGGTGGAGGAAATTATTGCCGCCGGAGGCTCGGGACTTCTCATCGGGGATCGGGCTCTCAAGGCCGCCATGCAGTCCGGCGCTGCTTATGTCCACGACCTCGGTGAGCTCTGGTGGCGTCACACCGGTCTGCCTTTCGTGTTCGCCCTGTGGATCGTACATCGCGATGCCATGCGGCGCAAAGCTTTGGAATTAAGGCAGTTCCAGCGGCAGTTACATGTTTCCCTGAACCGCGCCCTGTCCGACCTTCATCGTCTCGCACGCCAAAGCGCCGAGTCCTCCTGGCTCGGCATCGCGCAACTTGCAAACTACTGGCAAGCCATGTCCTACGAATTTACCGACTGGCACCGGCAGGGCCTTGAACGCTATTTTCATCTGGCCGTCAAACATCGCCTGCTGCCGGAAATGCCGCAATTTAACTTCGTTGCGTCCGTTTTATAGAGAGCGCCTTTTGAGTTGACGCTGACAGGTGAATCCACTAGTATGGCTGCGTTTTCCATGCCCGGGTGGCGGAACTGGCAGACGCAAGGGACTTAAAATCCCTCGGCCGTATGGCTGTACGGGTTCGACCCCCGTCCCGGGCACCATTTAATAATTTATACAATTCGATGAAGTACAATAAGCCCTCAGATAACGAGGGCTTTTGTTGTTTTAAGGTTCTATATTATCCAGGCAGATTCACTGTAATTCAGAAATTTTAGGGGTAGATTTTGGGGTCTGCATTGAGATAGATTAGAGGCGCTACCCCTAAAAGTTGGTCGGGTGCTGCGGCCTGACAAAAGTCGGGGTCTTGCAAGGGTTTTTTCCAGAGAGGAGGCAGGTATGGCCCGTAAAACGCTGCCGTTGACCGATACCCAGATCAGACAGGCAAAAGCCGCGGACAAGCCTCTGAAGCTGTTTGATGGCGGTGGCCTTTTTCTGCTTGTGGGTCCCAGAGGCAGCAAGGGCTGGCGCTTCAAGTACCGCTTCGCCGACAAGGAAAAGCTCATCTCTTTCGGCAACTACCCCAGCGTTTCCCTCGCCGATGCGCGCAAGGAGCGGGACCGGGCACGGGCATTGCTGGCCAAGGGTATAGAGCCCTCTCTGGCGAGAAAGACTGCCAGGCAGGAGGAGGCCGCCCGTCGGTTAAATACCTTCCGCAATCTGGCCACCGAATGGCACGGTAAGCAGAGCCACTTGGCGCCAACGACCCTGGCCATGACCTGGAGGCGCTTGGAGCTCGATGTCTTCCCCGCTTTTGGAAGTACTCCCGTGACGGAACTTACCCCTAGAATGATCCTGTTTGGAGTTCTGCGCCCTATGGAGAAACGGGGCGTCGTCGAGCTGGCACATCGAACCAAAAGCATCATCTCCCGTGTGCTTCGCTACGGCGTCGCGTGCGGTTACATTGAGCGGGATTTCACTGCCGATTTGCGCGGCGCCCTCCCTGCTTTTGAGCGGCAGCATCTGGCGGCCCTAACTGATCCGCAGCAGGTCGGGGCCTTGCTCAGGGCGCTCGATGGGTATGATGGTTCGTTGGTCATAAAGGCGGCCCTTTGTCTCCATCCATTGGTGGTGACCCGTCCCGGCGAGCTGCGGCATATGGAATGGACGGAAGTGGATTTTGCGGCTGGCATTTGGAACATCCCGGCGGGTCGGATGAAAATGAAAAGCCCGCACATCGTCCCGCTGTCACGCCAAGCTGCAGCGATTCTCCAGGACCTTCAGCTCTTGACCGGGGCCGGCCGGTTTGTTTTTCCCTCAGTGCGTTCCACGGCTCAGCCGATCAGCAACAACTCCCTCAATGCCGCCCTTCGCAGGATTGGGTACAGCACCGAGGAAATGACCTCGCATGGCTGGCGGGCGGTGTTTCGTACCCTGGCCGACGAAGTCCTCAAGGAGCGGGTAGATCTTATCGAGGCCCAATTGGCCCACCAGGTTCGGGATACCTTGGGGCGGGCATACAATCGGACCAGCTTTTTGCCCGAAAGGTGCAAATTGATGCAGCGCTGGGCCGATTACCTGGACGAGTTGAAGGCCTCGCAAAAGGTATCCTCTTTGTCCAGAGGGTAGATTTCTCGCTTCCAGCTCCAGTTCCCCTTTTCTGCCCTGTAATTTCCTATCCCCTGCGCCATTCCGAGTCCTTGCCGGACTCCGCGACAATGATCGTCCTATGTGCACAAGGACGAGATGTTCGCCGCCTAGCCCAAAAACGACAGCATCAGTTTTGGACTCAACCTTCCCCTCTGCCTGATTCATTCAATAAGAACAAAGGAGAATCACTGTCTGTCAATCATGTATGCAAAGGAGGAATGTTGTGTCGAGAAATCCATTACCGGAAACCGGCTACCTGCGCCTGAGCCAAATAATCGGTTCGCCCAATGCCGAGCCGCCGATACCGCCGATCATTCCAGTTTCGAGAAGTTCCTGGCTAGCCGGCTGCAAAAGCGGCCGGTTCCCGGCCCCCGTAAAGCTGGGGCCCCGGACAACGGTCTGGAAGGTTGTCGATATCCTGGCGCTCATCAATGGAAATTACCGTTCCACAAACGGTGACAACCGCTGTTCAGCGGAGGAATAAATGCCGGCTCCTGGGGACATCTACAACCCCTACCGGATGTTCCATGGCTGTTTCATTCCTAATGCGGTTCTGCGATGTCGTGACCTGTCCGCCAGGGCCAAATTGGTTTTTGGCCGGCTCTGCCAATATGCCGGGGAAAACGGCGAGGCCTATCCAAGTTACCGAGCCCTTGCCCAGGAAGTCGGGGTTGAACGGCGGCGGGCCATCAGTGCGGTCCGGGAACTGGAGAATTTCGGTCTGGTCAGGTCGGTGAGCCGCCGGCGCAAGGATGGGGGACTGGCATCCAATTTCTACCTATTCCTCTGGCACGGCATTTTCGAGGAACATCCGGAAATATTGCCCCCTGGTGTTCAAAAGGACACCAGGGGTGGTGATGTTGCGGACACTACCCCCAGGTGTCGATCTGGACACCAAGTAGTGCCGGAAAGAACACCCAAAGAGATTCAGACAAAAGAATCAGTTTTTGCAAAGACAACAATAGCAGTCATCCGCTCGCTATTGGCCGGAACACCCTTGCTCGCCGTAGCCGATCGGGAACTGCAAGCCCTGCAGCAACGACACGGGCAGGAGTTGCTGCAACTGGCCGCCGATATCGCCGCCGAGACCTGGCGCCGTGACCCCGACGAGATCCGCAACCCCGGCGGCTACCTGCAAGCCCTTTGCAGCTCCCTGATTGTTCCCGACTGGTATGAGCCGGCGGAACAGCGTCAAGCCAGGGCTTTGGCCAGGCAAGAGAAAAGACAAGCCGAAGTGCAGGCCCTTCAGGACGAAAAGGCTGAAGCCGAGCGGCAAGCAACTTTGCGGGAGGATCATTGGAGTTCCCTGTCTACCAAGGACCGTGAAAGGTTTCTTGCGATGGTCAAAGCCGCCTACCCGAATCTGCACCTGCCTGCTATAGCCATAACCGCCACGGCAAAGTCACTTGCCTGGGAAGAAAAGCCGTCTTTGGAACAACAATTTGGAGAGCATCATGACGGATTATAAAATCGCCGCACAAATGCTTGATCTTCCTGAAAAGCTGATCTGGAGAATGCATCGACAGGGGATTATCGCCAACCCGCTGCTCGACGAGGAATTGAAAGGCTTGATGATGATAAGTAACATCTGGCGCTCTACCTGGTTTCTGCGCATGGCTCTGGCCGGATTTTCCCAGGCCCGACGCAAGGAGCTTTTTCTCAAGCCGGAGCTGACCCGGGTCGAGCGCTACATCCTGAAGTGCTATCTTAATGCTCCCAAGGGGACACGGCTCCACACCAAGGGTATCATCGCGACGGTCGAGCATTACCTCCGAGTAAAGGTGACCCCGCAGCAGGTCAAACGCGTTCGCTCCATGGCCTACGAGATCCGCCGCGGCCGACGGCTCGATCCGGATGGTGGGTAGGGAAGGGGTGCTGGTCTCTGGAAATCGCGAAAAATTTTGTCTGGAAAAACGGCAAGTAAGAAAGAGGGGTTATTCTCTTTGGGAAAACTGAGCTAACTCTCTGGCAAGTGACCCAAGAAAAACCTTGTGAAACCCCAAGCATAGGTTTAGTCTAATGTTTTTATTGGGGACAGGCTTGCGGCCCCAAGGAGGGGATATGCTCAAGCTTGAAGATATCCGCAAGGATGCTCAGATTCGGGGCATTGAGGGCGATGAAATTGTTCGAGTGATAACCGTGGAGCCTGTCGGCGACAACGCGCTGACGATTTACTACAAGAACAGCCAGGGCCAACTGGGAGAGCAGATGTTGTTTCGCTCTGACGAAGGACGCCTTTCCCTGGCTACCGCCGGCCGACCGTGGTCTTTCGATGCCCCTGGTGCCGACTTCAAGCTTGGGCTGGAAGCGCACCGCATCAATTTAGCACACCTGTTCGATCCGATGATGGCGATCCATACCTCCAATGTAGAGCCACTGCCGCACCAGATCTCTGCCGTTTACGAAGCCATGTTGCCCAGGCAGCCGCTGCGATATGTATTGGCGGATGACCCAGGCGCCGGCAAGACGATCATGGCCGGCCTGTTCATTCGTGAAATGTTGATGCGCGCCGATGCCAAGCGGGTGCTGATCGTCGCCCCAGGCGGCTTGGTGGAGCAATGGCAGGACGAACTCTACGAAAAGTTTGGTCTCGATTTCGATATCTTCAGTCGAGAAGTCGATCAGACCTCCCGCACCGGCAACGCCTTCGAGGAAAAGGACCTGTTGATCGCCCGTCTCGACCAACTCTCCCGCAACGAGGATTTCCAGGAAAAGTTGCGGGCGACCGAATGGGATCTCATCGTCGTTGACGAAGCCCATAAGCTGTCAGCCAACTATTTTGGCAACAAGGTCAACAAAACCAAGCGCTTTCTCCTTGGCGAACTCCTTGGCCAGATCACCCGTCATTTCCTGCTCATGACCGCTACGCCTCACAATGGCAAGCAGGAAGATTTTCAGCTGTTCATGTCGTTGCTCGACAGTGATCGCTTTTATGGCAAGTTCCGGGACGGGGCGCACAAAGTCGATGTCTCCGACATGATGCGGCGGATGGTCAAGGAAGATCTGCTCAAGTTTGACGGTACCCCCCTGTTTCCCGAGCGGAAGGCCTACACCGTTCATTACGAGCTTTCCGATCTGGAAGCCAAGCTCTATGCGGACGTTACCGACTACGTTCGGGAGGAGATGAACCGGGCCGACCTACTGGAAGGAAAACGAAAAGGAACGGTCGGTTTTGCCCTGACCCAGCTGCAGCGTCGGCTGGCCTCCAGCCCTGAGGCGATCTACAAATCGCTCCAGCGCCGCCGCAAGCGGCTTGAGAGTCGCATGGAGGAGGAAAAACTCGTTCAGCGCGGTCACCATGTGGCAGAAACTCTCGAAAAATACGGCAATAACGATGCCCCTGACGATCTCGATGAGGCCTCTGAGGAAATGTCGGCGGAGCAGTACGAGGCCTGGGCCGACAAGGTCGTGGATCAGGCGACCGCTTCCCGAACCATTGAGGAACTGGCGCTTGAGATAGGCGCCCTCAAGCGCCTTGAAGATCAGGCTCGCCAGGTAGTCCTTTCCGGCCAGGACCGCAAGTGGGAGGAGTTGTCCCGATTGCTGCAGGATCAGCCGGAAATGCTCACCCCTGCCGGCAGCCGTCGCAAGCTGATTCTTTTTACCGAACACAAGGATACCCTGTACTACCTGCAGACCCGCATTGGCAACCTGTTGGGCAATGACGAGGCAGTGGTTACCATTCATGGTGGCACCAACCGTGATGCCCGGCGCCGAATCCAGGAGGAGTTCCGCAACAACCCCGACATCCTGATCCTGGTAGCCACCGATGCAGCAGGTGAAGGTGTAAACCTCCAAAATGCCAACCTGATGATGAACTACGACCTTCCCTGGAACCCCAACCGCATTGAGCAGCGCTTCGGCCGCATTCACCGTATAGGCCAAACCGAAGTTTGTCACCTATGGAACCTCGTGGCTTTGGGAACCCGGGAGGGGGAGGTCTTCAACAAGCTGTTCGAAAAACTCGAAGTCGAAAGAAATGCACTCGGCGGCCGGGTTTTCGATATCTTGGGGGAGGCCTTTGAAAATGTTTCCCTCAAGGATCTCCTCATCGAAGCTATCCGCTACGGCGAGAGCCAGGAGGTCCGGGCTAAACTACAGCAGGTCATCGAAGGTGCCTTGGATACCGGGCACCTCAAGGCGATTCTCGACCGCAGCGCCCTGTGCGAAGAGCACATGTCCATGGAGCAGCTCTTTGCTGTCAAAGAGGAGATGGAAAAGGCCGAGGCCCGCAAGCTCCAGCCCTACTTCATCCGAGCCTTCTTTTCCGAGGCGTTCAAACTGCTCGGCGGCGAACTGCGTGCCCGGGAGGCCGGTCGATACGAAATCCGCCACGTTCCGGCGGTCATCCGTGAGCGGGACCGGGTTGTCGGCGAGACGCGGACCCCGGTGTTGAAGAAGTATGAGCGGATCTGTTTCGAGAAAGAGCATATTCGGCTTCTTCATAAGCCCATGGCGGATCTGGTCCATCCTGGCCACCCCCTCATGCATGCCGCGACCGACCTGGTGCTTGAAGCCAATCGATCAAAGCTCAAGCAGGGGGCGATCCTGGTCGATCCCGCCGACGATACCACCGAGCCCAAGGTACTCTTCATGATCGACCACAGTGTTCGGGAAGCGTCTGGCTCAAACCCACGTAACGTGTCGCGCCGTTTGCAGTTCGTCACTATCGATCAGCATGGCCAGGCCAGCAATTCCGGCTGGGCACCCCACCTTGACCTGATCCCCATCGATTCGGTGGACCAGAAGCTGGCGGCGGATGTTCTGATGGCACCTTGGCTGAAAAGCAACTTGGAGATACTGGCTCTTGAATACGCCTCTCAGAAGCTGGTTCCTGACCACTACGACGAAATCAGGTGCCGGCGGGAGCGGCACATCGATAAGATCCTCATGGCCGTTAACGAACGACTGATTAAAGAGATCAATCATTGGTCGGATCGCTACATTAAGCTCTCCGAGGATGTCGCTGCCGGCAAGCAGCCACGTTTGCAGCCCGAAAATGCCAGACGGCGCGTCGAAGAACTCACCGCCAGACTGGAGCAGCGCAGAAAAGAACTGGAAGCAATGCGCAATGTGGTCTCCAGCACTCCGGTGGTAATCGGGGGCGCTTTGGTCATCCCGCAAGGACTTTTGGCCCACCGCAAGGGAGAGGCGACATTCTGCGCTGATGCCGCTGCGCGTTCGCGCATTGAGAACATCGCCATGGATGCCGTTATGGCCGCAGAGCGGGGCTTGGGGCATGAGGTTTTCGATGTTTCGGCTGAAAAGTGCGGCTGGGATGTTACTGCCCGGCCGCCGCTGAAAAATGGCAAGCTGCTGGATGACCGGCATATCGAAGTCAAAGGGCGGGCCAAGGGGCAGACTACCATTACCGTCAGCCGCAATGAAATCATCTACGGGCTCAATCAGGCCGATAAATTCCTGCTGGCCATAGTGCTGGTAGACGAAGACGGTAAGGTCAGTGGGCCACATTATGTCCTTAATCCTTTCAACCAGGAGCCTGATTTCGGTGTGGCCAGCATCAACTATGAATTGAAGGATTTGCTCTCCAGAGCGGTGTCTCCGGAAGGAACTGTTCATATATGACTCGCGAAGAAATCAACGGAAGCTTGGTCAGGAACGCTTTTGATTTTCTTGAGAAAGCGATAGCTGACTTTCCGGAATCGCCCAAATTTTCCGTAATACACTTCTATGCGGCGGTGGAGCTCATTTTAAAGTCGCGCCTTTTGCAGGAACATTGGGCACTGGTCGTTTCGAAGCCTCAGGAAGCGGATTGGGACAAATTTCTTACAGGTAATTTCCACTCCGTTGGGCTACGGGAGGCAAATAACAGACTCAAATCAATTGCGAAAGATGGGTTGGGGAAGGCCGCATTTGCTGCATTTGTTACACTCTCGAATCACCGCAATCGGCTGATGCATTTTTTCCATCCGGGTATCTCCGATAGCCCCGAACAATTAGAGACAATTGTTGCTGAGCAATCCATTGCCTGGCTTCATTTACATGATTTGCTTACCCAACAGTGGCATAGATTTTTCGGTGAATGGGGGCGGGAAATTCGAGCACTTGATTTTGCAATGAAGCGTCATAGTGCCTTTCTTCAGGTAAAGTTTGAAAAAATGCAGCCTGAGATTGATGAGGAAAAGGCTCATGGAATTGAATTTGTGGAATGTTCTGCGTGTGGTTTTGAAGCTGCAAGGAGAACTCATCTGCTGGGCCGGGTGTCGAAAGAAACGTGTTTAGTTTGTGATTATTCGCCTGAAGTGTTGGATCTCGAATGCCCTGACTGCGGGAATTTAGTTAAATTGGTTGGGGAGGGACGTGGGGACTGTGAAAATTGCGAGCGGAAGTTTGACCCTGAGGACCTTGCCGGCATTTTAATTGATGACGGTGCTGCCCATATTGCAGCAATGGATGGCGACGATCGATATGAGCCTGCAAACTGCGGATTTTGTGATGGGTACAATACCGTAATCTACTACGAAGGGAATTATCTTTGTATAAATTGTCTGGACCTCTCCGAGTCTTTGCACCAATGCGAATGGTGCCATGAAGGTAATACTGGAGATATGGAAAATAGTTATTTTGCGGGATGCAATCAGTGTGATGGTCGATCCGGTTGGGAAAGGGATGATTGATAGATGTCGGTAAAAGTACCCAAAAAACTCATCGAAGTGGCTCTGCCGCTCGACGATATCAATGCCGCTGCGGCGCGGGAGAAATCGATTCGCCATGGCCACCCTTCGACCCTGCACCTGTGGTGGGCACGGCGACCTCTAGCGGCGGCGAGGGCAGTGCTTTTTGCTCAGATGGTTAATGATCCTGGTGGAGAGCGAGGGTGGTTCAATGGCAAGACCAAGGCTCAAGCCGATCGGGAAAGGGAGGAGCTGTTTGACATCATCCGCGAGTTGGTGAAGTGGGAGAATACCACCAATGAGCGGGTGCTGGAGCGCGCCCGCGAGGCGATTCGCAAGAGTTGGCGGGAGACCTGCGAACTGAACAAGAAGCATCCCCAAGCGGCAAACCTGTTCAACCCCGACAAGCTCCCCGCCTTTCATGATCCCTTTGCCGGGGGCGGGGCGATACCCCTTGAGGCGCAGCAGTTGGGGCTGGAGGCATATGCCTCGGACCTCAACCCAGTTGCGGTTACGATCAACAAGGCAATGATCGAGATTCCGCCGAAATTCGCCGGGCAGGCGCCAGTGGGGCCGATTACTCCAGATAAAAAGCAGACCAGTATGCATGAAGACTGGTCTGGCGCCAGAGGACTTGCAGAGGATGTGCGACGGTACGGTACCTGGATGCGCGCCAAGGCGGAGAAACGCATAGGCCATTTATATCCCAAGATCGTGGTTACTTCAGAAATGGTGCTGGTGCGCCCCGACCTTAGGCCCTACCTCGGCCAACAGCTAACCGTCATCGCCTGGCTTTGGGCGCGCACAGTCAACAGCCCCAACCCGGCTTATTCCCATGTTGATGTGCCGCTTGCGTCAACCTTTGTACTCTCCAGCAAGAGAGGGAAAGAGGCGTATGTAGCGCCCGTGGTCGAGGGAGATAAATATCGTTTTACAATAAAGGTTGGTAAAGCCCCTGCCAAAGCAAAAACTGGAACAAAACTGACTCGAGGGGCGAATTTTCAATGCCTTGTGTCAGACTCGCCTATTGAGCCGATCTATATTTATGCCGAAGCCAACGCAGGTCGATTGGGCTCTCGATTGATGGCGATTGTGGCGGAAGGAAAAAGAGAGCGTGTTTATCTTGAACCAACTGATGATCAGGAACAGATTGCACGTAAAGCCATGCCTGAATGGAAACCGAATGTCGCGATGCCGGAAAATCCCCGCTGGTTCTCTCCTCCGTTGTATGGGCTGAAAACCTATGGAGACCTGTTTACTCCCCGCCAACTGGTTGCCTTGACAACCCTTTCCGGCCTTGTGCAGGAGGCCATTGAAATGGCGCGGACCGATGCCTTAGCTGCTGGCATGGGGGATGATTCTGTTGGGTTGGATGCTGGAGGCCGAGGCGCGACAGCATATGCACAGGCAGTGGGAGTGTACTTGGGTTTCACAGTTGATAGGGGTGCTGACTTCTGGTCGAATATCTGTGTTTGGGCGAATCAGCCGAAAAATGAGCTGGTTATGCATGTTTTTGGGCGACAAGCAATTCCTATGTCTTGGGATTTTGGTGAGGTCAATATATTTAGCAACTCTGGTGGAAATTATCTTAAATGCCTGGATTACATTTGTAAGGGGATCGAAAATTTGCCTGCCAAAGGGCCGAGCTTTGCAAGTCAGGAAGATGCTTCTATTCAACAGATTTCCCGAGATAAGTTGATTTCTACTGACCCGCCTTATTATGACAATATTGGTTATGCAGATCTTTCCGATTTTTTCTATGTCTGGTTGCGTCAGAGCCTGAAACCAATTTTCCCCGACCTTTATGCTACCCTGGCCGTTCCTAAAGCCGAGGAACTGGTCGCAACACCCTATCGCCACGGTGGTAAAGATAAGGCGGAAACTTTTTTTCTTAACGGCATGACCCGAGCTATCCATAACCTATCGAAACAAGCACATCCTGCTTTTCCTGTGACGATCTATTATGCGTTTAAACAATCTGATACTAAGCAAGATTCTGGGACCTCAAGCACTGGTTGGGAAACCTTTTTGGAAGCAGTGTTGCAGTCTGGTTTTTCCATTCTCGGTACATGGCCAATGCGAACTGAATTTTCCGGCCGTATGATAGGGAATGGCACAAACTCACTTGCCTCTAGCATTGTTCTCGTTTGCTCCAAGCGCACTTCCGACGATACAATCTCCCGCCGAAACTTCCAACGCGAACTGCGCGAACAGATGCCCGAGGCGCTGGAGACCATGATCGGCGGGCAGACCGGCGCAACGCCAATTGCCCCTGTGGATTTGGCTCAGGCCGCCATCGGGCCGGGGATGGCGATCTTCTCCCGATACGCGGCCGTGCTCGAAGCCGACGGTTCACCCATGAGTGTTCACAGCGCGCTGATTCTCATCAACAAGGAGATCACCGACTTCCTCACCCCCGATGCTGGCAACTACGACGCCGATACCTTGTTCTGCTCGGCCTGGTTCGACCAGTACGGCTGGAGTAAGGGCGCCTTCGGCGAGGCCGACGTCCTTGCCCGTGGCAAAGGCACGTCTGTTGACGGGGTCAAGGATGCCGGGGTCATCGAATCTGGCGGCGGCAAGGTGCGGCTGCTCAAGTGGTCGGAATACCCCGCCGGCTGGGACCCGGAAACCGATAACCGCACTCCGGTATGGGAATCACTGCACCAGTTGATCTGCGTGCTCAATCAAAAAGGCGAAGCCGACGCCGGGGCCCTGCTCGCCCGCATGCCCGAACGCGCCGAGCCGATGCGCCAGCTCGCCTATCACCTCTACACCCTGTGTGAGCGTAAGAAGTGGGCCGAGGAGGCCCGTGCCTACAACGAACTGATCACCTCGTGGCATGCTATTGTCACGGCCTCGCAGGGCGCTGGCGAGAAGGGAAGCCAGGCAGGTTTTGGTTTTTAAAAGGGGGATGCCATGAGAAACCAGAATGAAACCATTCGCAAAATGGTGAGCTACCTGAATAATCCCGAGAAGGACGGTGGTTTCTGGTTGCCCAATATCCAGCGGCCCTTCGTCTGGCGTGAAGACCAGATCGAACGCCTGTTCGATTCGATTATGCGGGAATATCCGATCAGCACTCTGCTGGTTTGGCGCACCAAGTCTCCTATCAAGCGCCGCAAGTTTATTGACAACTATAAACACGGGTTGCGGTTGTTTGATTTTTACGTTCCGGAAGATGACAAGAATAAACTTTTGGTCCTCGACGGACAGCAACGCCTGCAGAGCCTGTTCATTGGTTTGAAAGGGAGTTACGAAAAGAAGGAGATGTATTTCGATGTGTTAAGCGGCGATCTGGTCGCACCCGAGGATGTCCGCTATGGTTTCCGCTTTTTGGAGGGGGAGAAGGCTGGCTTTCCCTGGATCAAGTTTAAGGACTTGGTGTTCAGCAACGATATGCCCAACAAGGTAGCCGATGGCATTATTATCAAGGCGCAGCATCCCTTATCTGACCAGCAGAAAAATCGGATTATGGATAACGTCTGGAAAGTCTTTCAGACCTTTGCCCAGAACGAGGTCCTGACCTACCAGGAACTGGACAGTGTTGACAACCCCAAGGCCTACAGTGAAGATGATGTGGTGGAGATCTTCATCCGTGCCAACTCGGGCGGAACTAAGCTGGGTAAGTCGGATCTTCTCTTTTCATTGCTGATCGGCTCCTGGGAGGATGCCGACGAGCACATGGGAGAATTGCTCGACGAACTCAACCGCACCGGTTACGGATTCACCCGGGATTTCATATTGAAATCCTGCCTAACCCTGTTAGGAAAGGGAGCGCGCTACGACGTTCAAAAGTTCAGAGACGGAAGCACCAAGGAGTCCATCATCAGTCGCTGGAAGGATATCTCTGCGGCAATCCGAGACGTAAAGGATTTCCTTTATGGCAAGACATTTATACGCAGTGATCGAGCTTTGCCTTCTTACTTGGGCCTGATCCCTATCATCTATTTTCGCTTCAATTACCCCGACCAGTGGAAGTCGGTCAAAGGCCTCGACAACTACATCCTGAGGACCTTGATAACGGGCGCTTTCAGTGGCACTCCGGATAATCTGATCGACCGCTGTACAAAGGTGATCGACGATCTTAAGACTTTTGATGTCGGACAGCTTTTCGGGGTCATTAAGGCCGACGGTCGAAGTCTGGAAATTACACGGGACACTATTTTTGACTTGCAATACGGGTCCAAGGACATCCACCTGTTGTTTAACCTCTGGTATAGGGATTTCAACTATATCCCCGCATTTGTAAACAACCAGCCCCAGGTTGATCATATCTTTCCGCAATCCATTCTTAAAACAGTCAAGGAGATCAACCCCGAGACGGGAAAGCGGAACATGTTGCGCTATACCTACGATATCCGCGACCAATTGGCCAACTGCATGCTTCTGACAGCCCAGGAAAACGGTGCGGGCGGCAAAAGCGACACCCCGCCGGAAAAATGGTTCCAGGACAAATCGGCTGAGTATCTTGAGATGCACTTGATCCCGAAGGACCAGGAGCTTTGGAATTTGGAGAATTTTGAGAGATTTGTCGAAGAGCGGAAGCGGCTTATTCTCGAAAAATTCACCTACATGCTGGTAAAAGAGGAAGGGAGTGGCAGTAATGTCGATCAAGCCGTGGCGTGATATTGCCGTACCGCACCGGGACGTTCTAAAGGGTACTTTTCAGGAGGCGGAGTTCGCCGCCGATATTTCCCAGGTGCACCAAGGAAAGGCGCCTCCAGAATACCAGAATGCGGTGCAGTTTTTTGCTCGCACCTTCATTACTGAAGGGATGGCGCTGCTTCTCGACAGTGTGGTTAAGCGGTTGGCCGGGCTGGGCGGTGATCCGATCATCCAGCTGCAGACCGCTTTCGGTGGCGGTAAGACTCACTCAATGCTGGCGGCCTACCATCTGGCCAAAGGTGATTATCCCGCCAGTGAGCTGCACGGCGTACCTCCCATTATCGACGCGGCTGAAATCGGCGAGCTGCCCAAAGGGCGCACGGCGGTAATCGACGGGATCAACCTGAGTGTTTCCGAACCGAAGGCGCATGGTGCCATCCGCTGCCATACCTTGTGGGGAGAACTTGCCTGGCAACTGGGCGGCGAGGCGGGATACTCTCTTGTTAAATCCGCGGACGTATTGGGCACTTCGCCGGACAAGGATACCGTCATTGCTCTGCTTTCTCAGGCCGCTCCTTGTGTCATCCTGATGGATGAACTTGTGGCCTTTTACCGGCAGTTCCAGGATGGGCGCAGTTACCCCGCCGGCACTTTCGAAACCAACATGACTTTCATTCAGGCTCTTACCGAGAGTATAAAGTCGGTGCCGAAGGTGATCATGCTGGCCTCTCTGCCTGACTCACAGAATGCCGGTGAAGGCCGTGGTCAGGTGGTGCTGGCTGAGCTGGAGAGCTATTTCAGACGCCTTCACAAGATCTGGAAACCGGTCACCAAGGACGAGGCTTTTTCCATCGTCCGCCGCCGGCTGTTCGAGAAGATCGAGGATCAAAAAGCTCTCGATGAAACCTGCCGGGCCTTCAGTCAGTTTTATGTTTCCCATCAGGACGACCTTCCGGCCGACACCCAGGAGGGGCGTTATCTTGACCGCCTGAAACAGGCTTTCCCCATTCATCCGGAAATTTTTGACCGCCTCTACGAAGACTGGTCCACTCTGGCGGGTTTCCAACGTACCCGTGGGGTGCTGCAGTTGTTGGCGCAGGTGGTACACCGACTGTGGAAGGACGGTAACGCCGACTTGATGATCATGCCGGGGGCGTTACCACTCTATGACGCCACTGTGCGCAATAAATGCCTCGATTTCTTGCGTCAGGGGTGGGACCCCGTCATCGACCAGGATATAGATGGTGAATCCTCGAAACCGGCCTTTATCGAGACACAGGAAGCTCGCTTCGGTAAGATCCAGGCGGCCCGGCGCTGTGCCCGAACAGTCTTTCTTGGCAGCGCTCCGGCCACTGCCAGCAAGGCTACGAAGGGGATCGATCTGGAGCGGGTGCTGCTCGGGGTTGCCCAGCCGGACCAGCCGATTGGGCACTACAAGGATGCTCTGCGGCGCTTGGTGGATCGTTGTAACTACATCAACGTCGAGAATAACCGCTTCTGGTTCGACATCACCCCCAATCTGCGCAGGGAGATGGAAACCCGCAAGCAGCGCTTCACTGACGGTGAGGATATTCAGCCGCTTTTGCGGACCGAGATCGGAAAGGTGCTGGGCCGGGGGCAGTTGTTCGGTGGAGTCCATGTCTTTGCTCCCTCCATAGACGTACCCGACGAGGCAGGATCAGGGCCACGGCTTGTGGTGCTGCCGACCTCCGCGCCTTATAGCAAGAGCGCTGCACGTATGGCGGAGGAGGCTGCCGAGGATATCCTGCGTAACCGTGGCCCTCAGCCGCGTCAAAAGCAAAACCGCCTCCTCTTCTTGGCCCCTGATTACGACATGGTCAGCCGCCTGAAGGACCAAGCTCGCAGCTTTCTGGCCTGGAAGACCATCGTATCCGACATCGAAACGGAAAAACTCATCGTCGATACCATCCAGGTGCGCCAGGCCAAAAAGCAAAAGGATGAGGCGGAGCAGACCCTGTTGCGCCTGACCCGCGATACCTACCGCTGGATACTCTGTCCGAATCAGGAACTGGTCGGCGGAACGCCCAAGCCCCAGGTGAAGTGGGAGGCAGTAGCGGTAGTGACTGCCGGGAACGGTTTGGTTCAGCAGGTCGAAGCCCGAGTACGGGACGAGGAATGGATTATCGCCGAGTGGTCCCCGATCCACTTAGCCAACCTGCTGCGGAGTTTTTATTTCAAGGATGGTGCGACGGATGTCGGTGGGATGAAGGTGTGGCAGGACACCTGCAATTACCTCTATTTGCCCCGGCTCCTTAATCAAGAGGTGTTTGAGCGGGCTATAGCCCAAGGCATCGAGTCGGAGGACTTCTTCGGGGTTGCCTCCGGGAAAGAAGATGATAAGTACCTCGGCTTTGCCTTCGGTCGTCAAGCATTGCTTGCGCTAGATGGCAGTGCCCTGTTTATCGAAAAGGAGACCGCTGCCAGCTACAAAAAGGAGCTGCAGCCGCCTGCACCCCAGCTGGAGCCAGGTGGGGCACAGCCGCAGTCCACTTCTAGCAGAGGTGCTCAGTCCGGACCTGCCCCAGCAACTGGTGTCTCACCACCGCAGCCCTGGCCAGGTGGTGGGGCAATGCCGGTAAAATCACATTTCTACGGCACGGTCCAACTTAACCCGATCAAAGCCAAGATGGACTTCGCCACCATCGTTGATGAGGTGGTGCAGCAATTCACAAGCCGGGTGGATATCCAGGTTCGCATTTCCGTTGAAATCGAGGCCGTCAATCCAAAGGGGTTTGATGAATCCGTGCAACGGGCTGTTCGGGAGAATTGCAATGTCCTTAAGTTTTCCAGTGCGGAGTTTGAGGAGGAATAGGCATCAGAGGGGCCAAAAATGGCGCGCATTTGAGATTTGATTAACATGTTGTGTTAACTTCTATTTGACATGCTTTCGGTATGCTGATATCCTTTAAAACAAAGAAATTACAAAAGATCTGCTCACAGCAGAGGGAAATGCAGAAGCATCTTGGCCCTGGTATGGTTCGCAAGCTTAAACAGCGGATGATGGAGCTAAATGCTGCGGATTCTCTGGCTGATATATCCCATCTTCCTCCTCCCCGTTGTCATGAGCTGAGCGGCAATCGTGCCGGTCAGTTTTCTGTCGATTTAGAGCATCCCTACCGGCTGCTGTTTATTTGTGCTCATAATCCGGAACCTCGTGGAGAAGATGGCGGGATTGATCGAGGGCAGATTACAGAGATCGAGATTATCGAGATCTTGGATACGCACTGAAAGAGGTGCATCATGTGCAGTATGAAAGCGAAAAGACAGCATTATTTCGAACCTGATTATGCGGTGCCCCCGGGAGAAACCCTTTATGAAGTCATGGAATCTTTTGACATGACTCAAAAGGAATTGGCCAAGCGTCTTGGGCTGACCGAGCAAACCCTTATTCGGATTTTCAAAGGGGAGCAGCCTATTTCCTATGAAACCGCCAATCGGCTAGAACTCGTTACAAAGGTTCCCGCACGGTTCTGGAATAATTTGGAAGCAGAGTATCGGGAACAACTGGCCAAGATTGAGGAACGGGGACGGCTGGAGTCGAACATCGAATGGTTGAAAATCATCCCGACCAAGGAGTTGGTAGAGCGGGGATGGTTGGAAAATCACAAAGACAAAGTAGACCTGTTGCGGGAAACACTGGGTTTTTATGGCGTCAGCAGTGTTGATGCCTGGAAAAATATTTGGGAGGCACCTACTGTTGCGGCAAGGCGGTCAACCTGCTTTGAGTCCCGTCCGGGGGATGCCTCAGCCTGGATTCGCCTAGGAGAATTACAGGTCCAGAAGGTGGAGTGCCAAGCATTTGACAGGGCGCGGTTTAAAGAGGCGCTGGAAAAGATTCGCACGCTGACTCGTGAAAGGGCCGAGGTATTTGAGCCTGAGCTGAAAAGACTCTGTGCGGAAGCCGGCGTAGCGATTTCCCTGGTGCCTGAAATGAAGAAGGTTCCCTGGAATGGGGCAACCAAGTGGCTCAGTTCAAAAAAAGTTATGATCTTATTGAGCTTACGAGGAAAAGGGGAGGACAAGTTTTGGTTTTCCTTCTTCCATGAAGCCGGCCATGTTTTACATGATCACAAGAGGGACGTGCTCATAAATGACGGCAGCCATGATGACCCAAGAGAGAAGCGAGCAGACGATTTTGCATCTGAATTTTTGATACCCTCCAAGTACGACCAAGCAATCAAGGTGATTCGATCAAAAGCAGAAGTTGTTCATTGGGCCGATGAACTGGGCATCGCCCCTGGTATAGTGGCAGGTCGTTTCCAATATTTGACCGGGAAGTGGCACTTCTTTAAAGATCTGATCCGGAAACTTGAATGGAAGACAGCTGCATAAATAGGGAGCTATTGGTCAATGTCCCTTTCAATTCCGCCTGAAGTCGCCCGGCATCTCGGATACTATGTTTACCTTTACGTAGATCCTCGTACCGATAGACCTTTTTATGTTGGGAAAGGCCAAGGGGCGCGGATTCTCTCTCATTTGTCTGAAGAAGGAGAAACGGAAAAGGTCAAGACTATCGCCGAACTCAAAAGGCTTGGGCTGGAACCTAAACTCGATATTCTTGCCCATCAGCTGCCGGATGAGGAGACAGCCTTTCGCATCGAAACCGCTGTAATCGACGTCATGGGTCTGCAGTTCCTTTCCAATAGGGTACGAGGCTGGGGAAGTATTCGATCGGGACGTATGCCCCTTGCTCAACTGATCCCTTACTACGCGGCCAAACCGGTTGAGATTGCCGATCCCGTCATGTTGATCCGAGTGAATCGTAAGTATTGGCATGGCATGCCGGAACAGGATCTTTATGAGATAACCCGCGGTGTGTGGAAGGTCGGCCAGCGGCGTGAAAATGTGCAGTATGCCCTAGCAATTTTTGAAGGGGTTGTACGCGAAGTCTATAAGATCGATGCCTGGCATGAAGCAGGGACAACGCCCTATTCAACCCGAGAACCTGATGATGTACAACTTCCGGGGCGCTGGGAATTTACGGGTTCAATAGCTCTTCCCGAGATTAGAGAGCGCTACTTCGGATGCTCAGTAGCTGAATATCTCAGGGCTGGCGCCCAAAATCCTATCGCCTATGTCAATGTCTGAAGGGCTGAAGGTTCCCTGGCCCAGAAGAAACACGTGCTATGGTCACTGAAGATACGGGCACTCCCAGGCACGAGATGAAGGAAACGGCCCCAGGCACGCTGTTAACGCGTGAAGCACTTTACGCACTTGTTTGGGCCGAGCCCATGCTCACGGTCGCTGCTCGGTTCGAAGTATCCTCCAGCTATATGGCCAGAGTTTGCACCCTCCTCAACGTCCCAAGACCAGCACGCGGATACTGGGCCAAGCTGGCGGTCGGCAAGGCCCCGACGATACCTCTACTGCCTGTTGCCCATCCGGGCGATGAGCTGGTATGGTCCCGTGACGAACGCATCAAGGTGGCTAGGCCGCTACCCAGTCCGCCATCAAAAACCTTAAGGCGAAGATCAAAGAAAAAAGCGGATGGCCCTGCCCAACATCCATTGATCAATGGAGCAAAAAAGCTTTTTGAAGCCGGGCGTTTGTCCCGCGACGGCTATCTGAGACCCTCCAAAAGATTGTTGGTCGATCTGATTGTTACCAAGGCAACCTTGGATAAATCACTAGCGTTTGCTAACCAGTTGTTTTCGAAGCTTGAGGACTGGGGCCATCGCGTTGTTCTTTCGCCGAAAACAGAGAACTTTTATAGGGCTGCAGTTGATGTGCACGAAGTTCCAAGGAAAAAGAGAGGTTATGAGCATGATGATCTCTGGTGCCCTTATCGACGCACAGTCGTTTATGTCGGTACCGTTGCAATCGGATTGACGATTATCGAGATGTCTGAGGAGGTGGAGGTCCGTTACGTCGATGGCAAATACGTTCGAGAGAAGAATTACGTTCTGCCTAGGCGGCGCAGCTATGCGTTGGACCACTCCTGGACGACGAAGAAAGATTTTCCCACGGGCAGACTGCGCCTGCAGGCCTACTCACCTTACCCAAGGGCTGATTGGTGTAAATGCTGGCAGGAAACCATGTCCCGTGACCTGTGCAGTCAAATCAAAACCATAGTGAAAGAACTTGAAGCGTCGGCAGTGGAACTTGCCCGTTTGGTCGAAGAAGGAGAGCGCCAAGCTGAACTGGAACACCGTAAGTGGGAGGCCGAACAAGAAAAATTACGGCAGGAAGAAGCAAAATGCCGGAAGGCCCAAGCACTCAAGGACAGTAGAAAAGACCTGCTGGAAATTATTGCGGGCTGGGCAGAAGCAAATCGCATTGAGCAATTTTTCCAGGATGCTGAACGGCGGGCCGCTGACTTGGAGGGTGACGATAAGGTTAAGATGTTAGAGCGACTGAAACTCGCTCGGGAGTTAGTCGGCAGCATAGATGCCTTTGGCTTTTTCCTAACGTGGAGGTCGCCTGAAGAGCGGTGAACTCTAAAAGATTAACTTTTTGTGGAGCAGAAAACTTTTTCCCTGGCCTTCAGATGAGCTCCGGAGGGGGTAGGAAAGTTTTTTAGGGGTATGTATAGGGGTAGTTTTAAATATATAACCAAAAACAGTGGTGTCCCAACGTTAAATCAAAAAGTGTTCATAACTAACTGATATAAATAAACTATCGAGAAAAAATGGCTGTTATCGACTTGAAACAAAATCTGCTTCAGCATCATCCTGCGTGTGGTTGC
>Ga0265295_1000604_pt1 | contig 70947 bp, 53 predicted proteins | sample Munlansysbiofilm_FD_192503 | JGI IMG/M metagenome (GOLD analysis project Ga0265295, IMG submission 192503) | Leachate microbial communities from a municipal landfill in Southern Ontario, Canada - Methane capture system biofilm | ecosystem: Engineered > Solid waste > Landfill > Unclassified ...
GCCAAATACAATGCAAAATTCGACGATGTTTTTGAGATGCATCAGGCCGTTAACAGAAAACAGCCGCAGTATAGCGCTGTTACGCTCAAAAGGATCAAATGATGCGCATAACTGTCGGATGCTCCCGGTGGCACAGGCACACCGGAGGATTTGTGCCCTTCCGCTCCAGGAGAGGGCGTCAAGGCGTCGAGTGCCCTGGCGATCGATTTGGTGCGGTTGATTGTCTTGAGGCTTTCCCCGGTCAGATCGAAGGGGCGTGGCACATCGCCGGAGGGACGTGGTTTGCCCTCCACTATTTTTGCCACGATGCTTTTCTGGATACTGTTGTACCGATCCAGGGTCCGTTGGATCTCCAGGGGATTGCCGCGGTGGAAATAGGCCAGGGCAGGAGCAATGTTGCCGACGATCGAAATCGAGGGAATGAAGACCGGAATCCCGTCTTCCTCGTCGATTATTCTCAATATTCCCCGGTAAATACTGTTTTGATCCCGCACGCCTCTTTCAAGGGTGTCGCTCCGCCACAGGTCGGCGGGCGTTCGTTCCCTGGCCAATCCCACGATGGCTCCCGTGGTGAAACCGATACGAAAATCCGCAACCAGGGTCGTATAGAGGAAAGCGAATTCGGAGGAGAACAACTGGACGGGCTTGTTGCTGCCCGGAGGCATGTAAACGATGCCGTAGGCGTTCACCCCGTTCCTGAAACGGGCCAACAGAGTGATATACGAATTTTCTATGTTCAGGATATCAGAAATTTTTATTCTGGCCGATTCCATTGCAGTTCGGACTCCCGAAAAAATCGCCTGTCCCACCCGGTATCTGTCTCAAAAAAACGACTACCACATTTTTCCGCTCATGCCAATGCGAAATGCTTGATTATCGGAGCGGGAGAGCGCATCGGCAGGATATTCGGAGGCGATTCAGCCGCCCTCGCCCAGCAAGAACGACCAACTCGATTCGGGCGTTCGCAAAGCGCTCCGGTCCACCCAACAAATCAATACTCTCAATGGGTTCTGTTAACTCGCTATTCTATCGTACTCTCCATTGCACCCGTTTCTGCCGTCTCCACCGCCATTATTTTTTGCTGTTGACAAAAAGTCCATTCTCCAATAGTAGAAGCTAGATTTTACGCTATGAGGTTTTCCATCGGTCATTCCTTTTCCGTTTGAATCCGTACCGTGGTTTTTTTCGGAAAAATTCTGTTCAAATTGTCGGCCCCCGCACCACGGTATCGTGGCGGGGCGAAAGAAAAGAGGTTGCAGCAAAGGCAGAGAGAGTTGAAAGTTTTTCCGGAAAAATAACGATACAAGAAATCGTTCATCCCTTGCGGTATTACTTTGGTTTCCCTGCGGCAGTTCTTCGCGGGAACCGACTGAGGAAAATGGCTCAACTATGGCAGAAAGATCATCCAACGCAACGGCAATGTATCGTCACCAAGCGAGCCAAAAAAAAGACCGGCAAAAGAGCAGCTGTTAGCCCCTGTTCTTTTCCGGTCTTTTTTTTGTATAGGGGGAACCGGGTGCCCTTAAGTGGCATTCGGGCAACACAAACGCTTAAGACAGGAAAGAGGTGCACATTGGAAACGAACGCAAAAATGTTCTGGACAGGTCTATCACCCGACGAAGCAAGGGAAGCGCTTGTCAACAAAGACAAGTCGAAGAAAGACAAACGGATGACCCTCAAGGAGGCCGTCTCCCGTTTCGTCAAACCCGGCGATAACGTCGGTATCGGCGGCTTCGTCGATATCCGTCAACCAGTCGCCATCTGCCATGAAATGATCCGGCAGGGATTCAAGGACCTCACTCTCTCCTTTCAATCAGCAGGTATGGCCCCGGAACTGCTGGGCGGCGCCATGCTCGTTCGGCCCGATCACTGCTCGATCAAGCGGATCGAACTGGCCTACTGGGCACATGAAGCGTTTGGTCTGTCGCCGACATGGCGCTATCTGGCCGAGCGTGGCATGATCGAATTCGAGGATTGGAGCAACTACAACATGTCCGCCCGCTTCAAGGCCGGCGCCATGGGGCTGCCTTTCATTCCCACCCGCAGTCCGTTGGGCGGTGATATCAAAAATACCAGCCGCACCAAGATCATCGACTGCCCCTTCACCGGACGGCCCATCGCCCTGTTGCCCGCCAGCAATCCCAATGTGGGTTTGATCCATGTGCAGGCAGCCGACATGTACGGCAACTGCATTATCCGCGGCACCGACGCCACCTGTGCCGAAATCGCCATGGCGTCCGCCCACACCATCGTCACCTGCGAGCAACTCGTTTCCCACGAATTGATTACCAGCAATCCGAAAGATGTCATGATTCCGTTCCCGGCTGTCGACGCTGTCGTCCACGTGCCGTTTGGCGCCTATCCGGGTGCGTGCCGTCGGCATTATTATTTCAATGGCGACGCCATCCGTGGCTTCCTCGCGCTCATCGCTCCGATGGTCAAGGGCGGTTCCGCCGATGCACTGAAGGCCTGGTATGACGAAAATATCTTCGGCGTGGAGAGCTTCGAGGATTACATCGAGAAGTTCCCGACCAAGAAACTGCTGGCCGACCAACTTGCGGAAAACTATAACTGCGAGCGACTGGCGTAACACGGTGCGCGTCATTGAATCGGAATCATACGGAACCTTTGCGATAAGGAGTCATCATGACAGTATCAACGGATTATACCGCCCAAGAAATCATTGTCGTGGCGGGTGCAAAAATTCTCGAAGACAATAAAATCGTCTTTGTCGGGACCGGCCTCCCCATGGTGGCCTCGCTCCTGGCAATCCTCACCCACGCACCGGGACTGATCCCGGTCTTCGAAGCCGGCGCTGTCGGGCCGCCCCTCAAGCGTGGCCTGCCCATCTCGGTCGGCGACTCCAAGACCTTCACCGGCGCTTCCTACGTGAAGGGCCTGAACGGCGCCTTCGAGCTGACCCAGCGCGGCTTTGCCGATTTCGGTTTCATCGGCGGCGCCGAGGTGGATATGTACGGCAACCTCAACTCGACCATGATGGGTGACTTTCCGGAAAGCTACAGCAAGCCGAAAGTCCGTCTGCCCGGGTCCGGCGGAGCCAGCGATATGGCCGCCTCCTGTGATCGGACCATCCTCATCGTCCCGCACGACAAGAAGAAGTTCAACGAAAAGCTGTCCTACGTGACCAGCCCCGGGCATCTCGATGGGACCCCCGGCGCCCGCCAGAAAGCCGGCATGCAGGGCAAGGGCCCGTATCGGGTGATCACCACCAGGGGTATTTTCGACTTCGAGGAAAAGACGAAGAGAATGCGGATTCTGCATACCTTTCCCGGCGAAACGGTTGAATCCATTCAGGCCAACACCGGCTTTGAATTGCTGGTCGCCCCGGATGTCACGCAATTCGCACCTCCGACGACTGAAGAAGTTCGTCTGATCCGCGAAGTGGTCGATCCGAACGGTGCCTTCGTCAAACGCGTCGCCAAATAATCAGGACCATATTCGGCAGTGCCGCTTCCCGGCGGCACTGCCCCCCCTGTTTTCTTTTTTTCTGTGCAGGAGAGGAATTCATTTTTGACATTTTTAGCAGTATCTTGTACCGCATCCCGGCAATACAGACTCAGCCAGGCAATCAACACTTAAGAAAACAGATGATGCCCGTCGAGTGACCTTGACGGGCATGCGCACATTGAGCACATCCTGTTTCGGAGCGTTTTTCGAAAGCGACATCAACGTGAATTCTTTTTCGTATCCGATCAAACACTGACACAAAGGAGCTGATAGCATGAAAATTCTCAAAATCGATCATCTTGGCATCGCGGTCCCCAACCTGGAAGAGGGAAAGAAATTCTGGTCCGACGTCATGGGGCTCAAGCTGGAGGGCTCTGAGACCGTCGAGGAACAGAAGGTCACCACCGCTTTCCTGCCCGTCGGCGACAGCGAGGTCGAACTGCTGGTTTCCACGTCTCCGGATGGCCCGATTGCCAAATTCATCGAGAAAAATGGCGGCAAGGGAGGTTTCCAGCATGTGGCCTTCCGGGTGGAGAACATCGAGGAGGCCTTGAAGGAACTGCAAGAAAAAGGTGTGGCCTTGATCGACAAGACCCCGCGCATGGGCGCGGGCGGCGCCAAGATCGCCTTTCTCCATCCCAAGGCCACCGGCGGCGTGCTCGTCGAGATTTCCGAGCGCAATTGAGCAATGAGTCTCCCTGTTTTCGCGGCAACGAAAACAGGGACGGCTGATCGATTCTGGCGACGGCAGATCCGGCTCCAACGAGGGCCGGATATTGCCGTTCCGGTTTCTTTTTTTACGTGGGAATAATCCCTAAGGATAACAACAAGGAGTAAACGACATGGCAACTGGATATGAGCAATGGGTTGAATTGGCGACCAAGCAGATGAAGGGGAAATCCCCTGACACGCTGAATTGGAAGTCCCCCGAAGGTATCACCGTCAAACCGGTCTACGGCGAGGACGACATCAAGGGCCTGCCCACCATGGGCAGCTTCCCCGGCATGGCTCCCTATACCCGTGGGCCGATGGCCACCATGTATGCCGGCCGCCCCTGGACCATCCGTCAATACGCCGGCTTCTCCACCGCCAAGGCCTCCAACGAGTTCTATCGCAAAAACCTGGCCGCCGGTCAGAAGGGCCTGTCGGTCGCATTCAGCCTTTCCACCCACCGCGGCTACGACTCGGACAACCCCCGCGTTGCCGGTGATATCGGCAAGGCCGGTGTGGCCATCGACTCCATCGAGGACATGAAAATTCTCTTCGACGGCATCCCGCTGGATCAGATGTCCGTTTCCATGACCATGAACGGCGCGGTTATCCCGATTCTGGCCATGTGGATCGGTGCCGCCGAGGAATCCGGCGTCAAGCAGGAAGAGCTCACCGGTACCATCCAGAACGACATCCTCAAGGAGTACCTGACCCGGAACACCTACATCTATCCGCCGGAGCCCTCGATGCGGATCATCTCCGACATCATGGCATTTTGCTCCAAGAACATGCCGAAGTACAACACCATCTCCATCAGCGGCTACCACATCATGGAAGCCGGTGCCGACTCCGTGCTCCAGTGCGCTTTCACCCTGGCCGACGGCGTCGAGTACGTGCGCGCCGCCATCAAGGCCGGCATGGATGTCGACACCTTTGCCCCGCGCCTGTCCTTCTTCTTCGGCGTGGGCATGAACTTCTTCATGGAAATCGCCATGCTGCGTGCCGCCCGCTTCCTGTGGCACAAGCTGATGCAGCAGTTCAATCCGAAAAAGCCGCAGTCCTCCATGCTGCGGACCCACGTCCAGACCTCCGGTTGGTCGCTCACCGAGCAGGATCCGTACAACAACGTCATCCGCACCACCATCGAGGCCATGGCGGCAGCCCTCGGCGGCACCCAGTCGCTGCACACCAACTCGTTTGACGAGGCAGTGTGTCTGCCCACCGAGTTCTCCGCCCGTATCGCCCGCAACACCCAGATCATCATCCAGGAAGAATCGCAGATCTGCCGGGTGGCCGATCCGTTGGGCGGTTCCTACTATATCGAGTGGCTGACCAGCAAGATCGTGGAAGGCGCCGAGAAGATCATCAACGAGATCGAAGAGATGGGCGGCATGGCCAAGGCCATCGCCTCCGGCATGCCGAAGCTGCGCATCGAGGAGTCCGCCGCCCGCCGTCAGGCCCGCATCGATCAGGGCAAGGATGTCATCGTCGGCGTCAACAAGTACCGGCTCAAAGACGAGAAGCTCGATTTCGAAATCCTCGAGGTTCCGGATTCCGTCCGTCTCGAGCAGATCGACCGTATCAACCACATCAAGAAGACCCGCGACAACGCCAAGTGCCAGGCATGCCTCGAGGCCATCGCCAAGGCCGCCGGCGGCAATGGCAACCTCCTCGAGGTTGCCATCGAGGCCGCCAAAGCCAGAGCAACCGTTGGAGAAATTTCTGACGCCATGGAAAAAGTATTCGGCCGTTTCGTAGCCACCACCCAGTGTGTATCCGGCGCCTACTCCTCGGAGTACAGCGAGGCCAGTAGCGATTCCGCCCAGATCATCGAGGGGCTGCGCAAGCGGACCAACGACTTTTTGGCCAAGACCGGCCGTCGGCCGCGTATCCTCGTCACCAAGATGGGCCAGGATGGTCATGACCGCGGCATCAAGGTCGTTGCCTCCTCCTATGCCGACCTCGGATTCGACGTCGACATCAGCCCGATGTTCCAGACGCCGGACGAAGCCGCCAAGATGGCCATCGAGAACGACGTCCACATCGTCGGCGCCTCCTCGCTGGCCGCCGGTCACAAGACCCTGGTTCCCGAACTCATTCAGAAACTGAAGGAGAAGGGTGCGGCCGAAATCATGGTGGTCGCCGGTGGCGTTATCCCGCCGAGCGACTATCAATTCCTCTATGACGCCGGTTGCAAGGGCATCTACGGTCCGGGAACCCCGATCACCGAGTCCGCCGGCAAGGTCATGGACATGCTGGAGGAGAAATATTGTAAATAAGCAGTATTAAACAGTTCCGCATATTGGCACGATGGCAAACGGACGGACGACAATCCGTCCGTTTGCATGTTCGCATGACGAAACCCCTACCAACGGTCAGATATGCATAAAGATCCCAGTTACTACATCCAAGGCGTCCTGGACAACAATCGCCTGATGCTCGCCCGGACCATCACCCTGGTCGAAAGCATTCTTCCCTCGCATCAGGAAATTGCCAAACATGTCATCAATGAACTGCTTCCCTATACGGGCAAGGCGGTGCGTCTGGGGATCACCGGCGTACCGGGTGCCGGCAAGAGCACCTTCATCGAGAGTTTCGGCACCACGCTGACCACCCTTGGCCACAAGGTAGCTGTTCTGGCCATCGATCCCAGTTCCACCCGTAGCGGCGGCTCCATTCTCGGCGACAAGACGCGCATGGAACGGCTCGCGGTCAACGACATGGCCTTCATCCGCCCTTCCCCATCCGGCGGCAGCCTCGGCGGCGTTGCCCGGAAAACCCGCGAAACCATGCTGGTCTGCGAGGCGGCCGGCTTTGACGTCATCATCGTCGAGACCGTCGGCGTGGGGCAGTCGGAAACCACCGTCGCCTCGATGGTCGATTTCTTCCTCGTGCTCCAGATCGCCGGCGCTGGCGACGAGCTCCAGGGAATCAAGAAGGGCGTCCTGGAAGTGGCCGACGCCATTGTGGTCAACAAGGCCGACGGCGACAATATCAACCGCGCCAAGCTGGCGAAAAAACAATACGAAACCGCGCTCCATCTGGTCACGCCCTCCTCGCCCAACTGGGCTCCGCCGGTCATGACCTGCAGCGCCCTTGAGGAAAAAGGCCTGATGGATGTCTGGACCACGGTCAACAGTCATAAAAAAATCATGACCGCCTCCGGTGAATTGGAGAAAAAACGCCAGGATCAGGCCATGAGCTGGATGTGGTTCCTGGTCAACGAAGGACTGGAGCGCTGGTTTTACCAGCATGCCGAAATTCAGAAGCTGCTCCCCAACATCAAAAAACGGGTCGAGGAGGGCAAAATGGCGCCCACCCGGGCGGCCGACGAACTGGTCGCCATCCTCGGCAAAGATCTGCTTCTCTAAAAAGGCCGGCTCGCACATTCCGCTCGCTCTTTCGGGCCTTCCCCATCGGTTTTCCGGTCGGGAAGGCTTTTTTTCCACTCCAGCGCACTGCACCCCCATCCACGCCCATGGGGCCGGAACCGCGCTCCGCTCGGTTTGCCGCCGTGCGGACCGGCCGTCATAAAACCGCTTGACGCTCACCACGAGGGAGAGTATAAACGGCACACCGAAGATGCGGCCGATTGCCGGAAGCATGGGCGGCCACGCCGTTCATCCCCAGCCTTCATCCGTCGATGTGACCGTTTTCTTCGCGCATCCACATGCTCATCAGTGTGATAGCCGGGTCCTGGGCAATAAGGAACCACAAACCCCGTCAGGTCCGGAAGGAAGCAGCGGTAGTGACCCTCCTTATGTGCCCGGGGGTGCCCGGCTATCTTTTTTCTGCGATGAGTCCGCCGGTTGCCTGTTCGAAGAACCGGCGATCCATGCTCATAGCCTCCGACTCCTGACCGCCGGTATCCGCCGTGTCGTACCTTGTCCTCGCCAGAAAATCACGCCCGCAAACCTTCGCCGAGGTCGTGGGCCAGAAACCGGTGGTCCGTACCCTGCAAAATGCCCTCGCCCAGAACCGCGTCCCCCACGCCCTGATTTTCAGCGGTGTCCGCGGCACCGGCAAAACCACCCTGGCGAGGATCATGGCCAAGGCCCTGAACTGCGAACAGGGGCCGGCAATCGAACCGTGCAATGCCTGCCGGTCCTGCCGCGAGATCACCGAGGGGGCCAGCATCGATCTGCAGGAAGTGGACGGCGCCTCCAATCGCGGTATCCAGGAAATCCGCGAGTTGAAGGAAAAAATCCGCTTCATGCCCACCAACTCGCGCTTCAAGATCATCATCATCGACGAGGTGCACATGCTGACCACCGAGGCCTTCAACGCCCTGTTGAAGACCTTGGAGGAGCCGCCCGCCCACGTCTATTTCATGTTCGCCACCACCGAGTTGCACAAGGTGCCGGTGACCATCCTGTCGAGGTGCCAGCGGTACGAACTCAAGCGGGTCGGCCACCGGGAACTGGCCACGCATCTCCTGCGCCTGGCTGAGCAGGAAGGTGTGCGGATGGAACCGGAGGCGGTGGAGATGATCGTGCGCGAAGCAGGTGGCAGTGTCCGGGACGGGCTCAGTCTGCTCGACCAGATCTTCTCCTATTGCGGCCAGGACGTTCGCGCCTCGGAGGTGGTCGAGGTGCTCGGCCTGGTGGGCCACCAACTGGTTGCCGACGTGGCCACCGCCCTCTTAAACGGCGATCTGGGCACGGTCTATTCCCTGATCGACGCAATGTATGCCTACGGTTCGGACAGCCGGCGGTTCAGCAACGACCTCCTGGCCTGGTTCCGCGCCCTGGTGGTCTGCAAGGTCAGCCGGAATCCCGGCCAGATCCTTGCGGTCAGCGAGGAAGAACTGACCGAGTTGCTGCGCACCGCGGCGGCGCATTCCCTGGAGACACTGACCGCTTTGTTCGATCTGCTCCTCGGCGGCCTGGAAAAGGCGGCCTTTTCCCAGCAGCCGAGGCTGGCCCTGGAACTGGCCTGTATCCGCGCCGTCCAGTTCCGGGACGTCGTCCCGGTCGCCGACCTGATCGCCCGCCTGGACCGGATGCTGGACGGAACATTCGACGAAACCGCGACGACGGCCGTCTCCTCCCCTGCTCCCTCCCATGGACAGAGAACCGGAGGCGCCCCCACACCGGTCCCTTCGGCAGCGGCCATCCCTTCCCGAACCGAACCACAGGCGCCACCACCGGCCGCCGGCACAATCAAAGCGCCATCGTCGCCGCAGCAGGTTCGGCCCGCATCGTCTCTCCCTGGCGAAAATCCGCATCAGACAGCGGAAACCACACTCCCCGAGCCGACGGTTTCGGCGACATCCCCTGCTGCACCGCCACCATCTCCCGCACCGGCGGCCAGGCCGGACAGCGCGAGCCCGGCCTCCTCCCCTCCGGCGTCGACGAAAAGGCGCATCCGCCAGCACTGGAACGCCTTCCTCAAGTATGTGCGGGAGAGGCAACCCTGGGTCGCCGCTTCCCTGCAAATGGCCGATTCCGTGGATCATCGGGGCGAGGAACTGATCATCCGGTTTGCCGACAGCACTGACTGCACTTTGCTGAAACAGCGCAACACCGTCAACGACCTGACCGAATTCGTCCTCGATTTTTTCCAGGAAAACATGCGGATCCGTTTTGAAGTCCCCGGCTCCGATGCCTGCGCCGTCGATCCGGCCAACGGCCTGGCGCCTCTTCAGGAGCGTCGGGCCCTGGCCAACGATCCCCTGGTGTTGACCGCGCTGGATGTCTTCACCGGCCAGATCGCCGAAATCCGCGTTGGTCAGCGTTACCGGGCCACCGTCGCCCCGCCGCCGGCCCGGCAGCTCAGCGACGAGGAGCACAACGGCATCGACGACTGACGCGCGAAATGCCGATCACCCGCCACGGCGGCTCAACTTGTATCGAGGCTTTTGCCATGAACATGAATGAATTGATGAAACAGGCGCAGCAATTTCAGGAAAAACTGGCTGCGATACAGAACGATCTCGGCGACCGCCGGGTTTCCGGTTCCGCCGGTGCCGGCATGGTCGTGGCCACGCTCAACGGCCAGGGCGAACTGCTCGGCATCGCCATCGAACAGGCCCTGGCGCAGCCGGAAAACATCGACATGCTCCAGGACCTGGTGGTCGCGGCCGTCAACGACGGCCTCAACAAGGCCAAAGAACTGGGCAAATCGGAAATGGCGCGCTTGACCGGCGGCCTCAACATTCCGGGACTGTTCTAACATGCAGGTCATCCCCCCGGCTCTGGAGCGCCTGATCGGCGACCTGGCCAAACTGCCCGGTATCGGCCGCAAGTCCGCCACCCGCCTCGCCCTGTACATCCTGCGCCGACCGATGGCCGAAGCCAGGACTCTGGCGGACGACCTAATGACCCTGCACGAAACCATCCACCTCTGCCACCGCTGCTTCACCTTCTCCGAAACCGATCCCTGCGCCATTTGCGGCAATCCCGGCCGCAACCCCCGCCTGGTGTGCGTGGTCGAGGAGCCCGGCGATCAGATCGCCATCGAGAAAACCGGCGCCTTCCGCGGTGTCTACCACATCCTCCACGGGGTGATCGCCCCCATGGACGGTATCGGTCCGGCGGAGTTGAAAATGCGCGAACTGTGGCAGCGGGTTGCCTCCGGCGAGGTCGACGAGGTCCTGATCGCCACCAGCTCGACCGTGCCGGGCGAGGCGACCGCCTCATATCTCGCCGAAATGCTCAAGGACAGCCACGTCCGCCTCAGCCGCCTGGCCTGCGGCATTCCCATGGGCATGGACATCAAGTACGCCGACGAGCACACCCTGGCCAAGGCCATCGAATCCCGCCAGGACCTCAAAGACCTGTCCTGAGCGTCCCGTTTCTCGGCGGCGCATGACTGCGTAACCGTGCCCGAGGGCACGGCTGTCTCGCTTCAGCTTGACGATCCGGGAAGCGAACCGCCGAACCGACATGCGTCCCGACCAATCTGCCGGCGTTGGCAAGACATAACGCCAGGCACGTTTAATCGATTAATATCAAAGAAGAAAATGGCACAATTGGCTGGCATCGGGAACAAGAACAAGGCAACCCTGGTTGGGCTGATTGCAATTCTGCTCTGGAGTTCTATCGTTGGCCTGATACGGAGCGTCAGCGAGAACCTCGGGCCGATAGGCGGTGCGGCGATGATCTATACGGTCGCATCAGTTCTCCTGTTCTTGACTGTCGGACTCACCAAACTCAAGGAATTTCCCCGTAATTATCTCATATTAGGGAGCGTTCTGTTCGTTTCGTATGAGTTGTGTTTATCGTTATCCATTGGATACGCGAACAACGGACGACAAGCTATCGAAGTCGGAATGGTTAACTATCTGTGGCCTACATTTACAATGATTGCCGCAATCCTGTTCAACAATCAAAAAGTAACTGTTCTGATTTTTCCAGGCGTACTTATTTCAATGTTTGGTATTTGCTTCGTTTTAAGCGGAGACCATGGGTTGGATTTTCTGATGATGATGGAAAATATCAAAGATAATCCCTTGAGCTATGGCTTGGCTTTTGTCGGTGCTCTCATCTGGGCGGCGTACTCTATTATTACCGCAAAGATTGCGGATGGGAAAAATGGTGTCACCTTGTTTTTTATGTTCGTCTCTGTTGCCCTTTGGATCAACTATCTGTTGACAGGTGGCGGTACCATCGCGTTCAACGTTCAGACGATCATTGCACTTGCATTGGCCGCGTCGGCAATGGGTTTTGGCTATGCCGCCTGGAATGTCGGCATTCTGTACGGGAACGTCACGATACTGGCGGGGGCATCTTACTTCACCCCGGTTTTCTCCGCGGCGCTGGCGGCCCTGGTTCTGCATACTCCTCTTTCGCTTTCATTCTGGCATGGAACAGCTATGGTTTGCGCGGGATCGATCCTGTGTTGGCTGGCAACGCGCGGGAGACGATAAGTTCTTGAGCGATTGCCAGATGTTGCTCCTCTTGCCGCCCCGGCATTCATGGTCACGAAGCCGAGCTGCCGATACCAATCCCGCCAGGCCCGCGGGGATTTTTTCTGAACATCCCTGTTTTCCGTCGACACGGCTCGCTCCGCTGCCCGCGTATTCCGCGGGGCGTGGCATTATTTTGCCTGAAACGTTGACGTTTTTTCGATTGTCGCGTACAAATTTTTCTGCGGACCTTGTCCGTCAACGGCGACAGTCGCGGATACGGCGCGCCTTCCCCCGGCCCGCGCCGGCTGGTCGGCAACGCCTGCAACCTGAAAGGAGATCGCGATGATTCATCTGGTCGAAACCGATATCACCACCATGCGGGTCGATGCCATTGTCAACGCCGCCAACGAAACGCTTTTGGGCGGCGGCGGGGTCGACGGTGCCATCCACCGGGCCGCCGGACCGGAACTGCTGGCGGAATGCCGGGCCATCGGCGGATGCACAACCGGCCAGGCGGTTCTCACCAAGGGCTATAACCTGCCGGCCAGATTCGTGCTCCATGCCGTGGGGCCCGTCTGGCGGGGCGGCAACCAGAACGAGCCGGCGCTCCTGGCCAGTTGCTATCGCCGCTGCCTGGAGTTGGCGATCCAGCACGACATCCAATCCATGGCCTTCCCGGCGATCAGTTGCGGCGCCTACGGCTTTCCCCTGGACGAGGCGGCGGATATCGCCGTCGACACCATCCAGTCCTTTCTGAACCGCACCGGCAAACCCAAGGACGTCTATATCGTCTGTTTCCAATCCAGGGTCAAATTCGCCTTTGCCCAGGCCATCCGCGGCCTGGAGGAATAAAGGCGGACGCCATGAACATCTCTGACCATGGTGCCGGCACGGCTTCTCCCTGTCATGATCTCTTCACCTACGGTTCGCTGATGTGCGGCGACATCATGACCGAAGTGGCGGGCGCGCAACTGCGGGCCACTCCGGCCGTGCTGCCGGGCTACCGCCGTTTTCTCGTGCGGGGTGAACAGTATCCGGGCGTGGTCCCCGACCGTGGCGGCACGGTGGCCGGATTGGTTTATCACGGCATCGACGAGGCGGGATGGGCTCGGCTCGATCGCTTCGAGGGCGAGTTGTACGACCGCAGGCCGGTCACCGTGCGCTACGAAAACGGCAGCGGGGCCATGGTCGACTGTTACGTGTTCCGGCCCGAATTCGCGTCCCGGCTCACGGAGATCGAATGGGAGTACACCGCGTTTCTCCGCGACGGCAAGGCACTGTTTCAACAGCAGTATCGCGGTTTCAAGGCGATCGACTGACCCGGCCGGCAAGCGGCCGCCGCCGGGATCGCCGTTGTTTTCATCCAGGCAAGGAGTTGCCATGCGCATAGGAATCGATATCGGCGGCACCCACACCGACGGGGTGCTCGTCGACGGCAGCCGGCTGATCGCTGCGGCCAAGGCCCCTACCCACCACGACAATCTGCTGGAATCGATCAACCAGGTTGTGCAGGCGGTCCTCGTCGACCAGGACCCGGTCCGGGTGCGGACCGTCAACCTGAGCACCACCCTGACTACCAACGCCATCATCACCGGCAAGACCGAGCCGGTGGGCATGCTGGTGGCGGCCGGGCCCGGTATCGCCCCGAAACACTACCGCATCGGCGACCATTACCACATCATCTACGGCAGCCTCGATCACCTGGGCACGGAAACCTTGGCCCTGGACGAGCAGGATCTGGAAGAGGCCATCGCCGCCTGCCGGGAACAGGGCGTGACCTGCTTTGGCGTGGCCTCCAAGTTCTCGCCGCGCAACCCGGCCCACGAAAACCGGATGGTCGAGGCCCTGGCCGGCACGGCCGATTTCATCTCCTGCGGCCACCTGGTTTCCGGCCAGCTCAACTTCGGGCGCCGCATCCACACGCTCTACTACAACTCCGCGGTCTGGCGGACCTTCCGCGCCTTTACCGCCGCCCTGACCGCCAGCCTCAAGGGATTCCGGCTCGAGGCCGAAGTGAACATCCTCAAGGCCGATGGCGGCACCATGCCGCTGGCCCGGGCTCAGGAGATGCCGGTGCAGTCGATCTTTTCCGGCCCGGCGGCCTCGGTCATGGGCATCCTCGCCACCTGCCCGGCGGACCAGGACCTGCTCATGCTCGACATCGGCGGCACCACCTCGGATATCGCCCTCTTTGCCGGCGGCGAGCCGCTGCTGGAACGGGAGGGCATCGCCATCCAGGAGCGCCCCACCCTGGTGCGGGCCATCCACGTCGAATCGATCGGCATTGGAGGCGATTCCCTCATCCAGATCACGGACGGCCAAATCACCACCGGCCCGCAGCGGCTCGGCCCCTGCATGGCCGCCGGCGGGCCGGCACCGAGCCTGATGGATGCGCTCAATGTGGCGGGCATGGCCGCCTTCGGCGATGTCGACCGTTCCCGTCAGGGGCTGGCAGCCTTGGCCGCCGACAATCAGATGGCACCCGAACAGCTGGCCCGGCAGGCGATCGAGGCGGCCCTCGATGCCCTGACAACGAAGATCGATGCCCTGATCCGGACGGTCAACACCAAGCCGGTCTACACCATCCACGAAATTCTCACGGACCGGGCAATCGCCCCTGCCCGGTTGATCGCCATCGGCGGCCCGGCGGCGGTGTTCAGGGATCTGCTCGCCGACCGCCTGGGGATGGAGGTGATGGTACCGCCGCTGCACGGGGTGACCAACGCCATCGGCGCGGCCCTGACCCGCACCACCAGTCACCTCGCCCTCACCGCCGACACCGCCCGCGGCCGCCTGTCCGTGCCGATGCTCGGCATCTTCCGTCCGGTCGCCAGGGGATTCAGCCTCCAGGACGCCACCGCCGAAGCCAGGAAACTGCTCGCCGCCGATCTGGCCGAAACCGGCGTGACCATGGCTGCCGACGAAATCCAGATCACCCAGGCCGACGCCTTCAACATGGTGGACGGCGGCTACACCAGCGGCAAGAATATCCGGGTGGTGGCCCAGGTGCGGCCGGCGGTGATCGCCCGGCTGGACGACACGCCGACGACGGTCCGGATTGCCGGTTCGCCGTGAATCCGGCCTCCTCCACCTCCGCATTTCCTCATCGCACAGGTCATCCCATGCTGAAAGCCACCACATCCCTCGGCGTCATCTTCTTTCCGGCCTTTGACTGGGCCATCTCGCCCACCCATCCCGAACGGGAGGAACGGCTGCTCTACACCCAGGACCAGTTCCGGGAGGAAGGGCTGTTCGACATCGAGGGCATCAGCGAACACCGCCCGCTGTTCGCCACCGACCAGGACATCATGCGGGCCCATTTCTGCTTTCCGTCCGTGGAGGCGATCTGCACCGAATCGCACCGCATCTCGGCCGGCGGCGCCATCCAGGCCGCCCGGCTGGTCCTGGAGGGGGAAACCCGGCGCGCCTTCGCCTTGGTCCGCCCACCCGGCCACCATGCCATGAAGGTGGTGCACGGCAACCGCGGCTTCTGCAACATCAACATCGAGGCAGTGATGATCGAGTGGATCCGCGAGCGCTACGGCCGCAAGCGGATCGCCATCGTCGACACCGACTGCCACCACGGCGACGGCACCCAGGACGTCTACTGGCACGACCCGGACGTGCTGTTCATCTCCCTGCACCAGGACGGCCGCACCCTCTACCCCGGCAGCGGCTTTCCCTACGAGAACGGCGGCCCCCGCGCCCTGGGCAAGACCATCAACCTGCCCCTGCCGCCGCGCACCTCGGACGAGGGCTATCTCTACGCCATCGAACAGGTTGTGCTGCCGATTCTGGCCGATTTCAAGCCCGACCTGGTCATCAATTCCGCCGGCCAGGACAACCACTACTCCGACCCGATCACCAACATGCAGTTCTCGGCCCAGGGCTACGCCCGGCTCAACGAGCTGCTCAAGCCGGACATCGCGGTGCTGGAAGGCGGCTATTCGATCAAGGGGGCCCTGCCCTACGTCAACCTGGGCATCTGCCTGGCCATGGCCGGCTGCGAGTATTCGGGGGTGCGCGAGCCGGACTACAACAGCGCCGCCCTGCGCGAATCGCCCGAGACCATGGAGACCATCAGGCAGACCTGCGGTTACGTGCTCGACACCTACTTCCACCCGCCCATGGGCGATTTCGAGAAAGAGGGCGACTCGTTCATCCGCGAGCGCAAGATCTACTACGACACCGACGGCATTCTGGAAAAGCAGCGGGAAGAACTGAAGGACTGCGACCAGTGCCGCGGCCTGCGGCTGATCAAGACCAGCTCCAGCCATCTCCTCCCCTGCCTGGGCGTCGAACTGCCCATCGACTGCTGCCCGGCCTGCGAGCGCGAAGGCTACGAGGCCTTTGCCCGTTCGGGCAAGGAGTTTCTCGTGAGCCAGCTTCTCGACCAGAAAAACAAGCAGTTCCGCTACCTGCCCAAGAAATGAGGGAGAATACCGAGATGCGTCCGGATTGAAGTCTGTTTTCTTGTTTTCCTTCGTTGCGCCAACGTCACCACTCTCGCCGCCCCTCGTTGATCCGCCATGTCGAAACCCCTGGACGCCGTCCTCAACCGTATCCTCACCTCCGCCCAACTGCCGACCCTGCCGGCCACGGCCGTCCGGCTGCTGGAGCTGACCGCCCGGGACGACACCACGTTTCCCGACATCGTCGACTGCATCACCCGGGACGTGGCGCTCTCCGCCAAGATCCTCAAGGCCGCCAACTCCTCCTTCTACAGTTTCCAGCGACGGATCGTCTCGATCAACCAGGCGGTGGCGCTGCTGGGCACCAATGCGGTGCGGAGCCTGGTGCTGAACTTCACCTTCCTGTCCCTGGGCGAACAGCCCGACAACAGCCTGTTCAACCTCGAACTGTTCTGGGAACGTTCCCTGGTGGGTGCCACCGCGGCCAAACTGCTCGCCGCCCAGGTGCCCGGGATCGATGCCGACGAGCTGTTCACCATCGGTCTCCTGCAAAACATCGGTCAACTGATTTTTGCCGTGACCATGCCGTCCCGCTACAACCACATTCTGGAGCAGTTGGCGGTCAACGGCCAGGACGCCGTCGAAACGGCGCTGGAAGAGGAGGTGCTTGCCCTGGCCCACACCGATTCGGGGGCCGAAGTGGCCAAGGTCTGGGGCCTGCCCCCCGTCATTCTGGCGGCCATCCGCCACCATCACGATCCCGACGCCTATGCCGACGGCAACCCGCACGAGCGGGTGATCGTCAACATTGTCTTCCTGTCCGACCTGGTCACCAGAATCTTCTACTCCTGCGCCCCCGAACGCCATTACAGAAAACTCCTCGACGCGGCCGGCCGCCTGCCCGGGCTCGACGATCCGGCACTCAAGAACATTCTCGCCGTCATCCACCGCGAGATCGACAGGGCGGCCCATTCCTTCGAGGTGCGGGTCAATCCGGTGCGGCCGGTCCCGGAAATCCTCCAGGAAGCCAACATCCGGCTCAGCCTGCTCCACCTCAGCTACGAGGAGATGAACCGGGAGCTGATCCGGGCCAAACAGGAACTGGAATCGGTCCGGCGGCGGTTGACCGAGAGAAACCTGCTCCTGGAACGACTGGCCAATATCGACGGTCTCACCGAAATTCACAATCACCGCTATTTCCAGACCTTTCTCCAATCCGAAATCAACCGCGCCCGCCGCAACCGGGGCTCCCTCTCCCTGCTGCTGGCGGACATCGACCACTTCAAGCAGTTCAACGACGTCTACGGCCATCAGACCGGCGATTTCATCCTCAAGGAACTGTGTCTGGTCGCCAAGAACATGCTCCGGGAATACGATCTGATGGCCCGGTACGGCGGCGAGGAATTCGCCTTCGTTCTGCCGGAAACCTCGGCCGACACGGCCATGGAGGTGGCGAACCGCCTCCATCGCGCCATCGCCGACCACGATTTCTTCGACGGCCAACGCCATTACCGCGTGAGCATCAGTCTCGGCGTGACCAGCGCCGTGCCCGCCGGCGTCGACGGATTCAACCGGAACGACTTCATCGGCCAGGCCGATCAGGCGCTCTACACCGCGAAAAACAAGGGCAGAAACCAAGTGGTTCTGTACCAGCCCCGGACCCGGCCGGCGGCATGAACGCATGATGAGCGGTCAGGCGCCCGGCCACCAGTAAACCACCCCATCCGCGATGCGAACGATACTGACCCTTCTGGCTATCTTCCTGGCCGGCGCCGCCGGTGCGAGTCTCTCCTTCCACGGCCCTGTGCCCGGTCTTCTGGCCGGCGCGGTGGCCTATCTCCTGATCGAGGTGGTCGCCCTGCGCCGCCGGATCAACAGGCTGGAGACGTCGCTTGCGCAGATACCCCGGCCGGAGCGGCAAACGCCGCCACCGGAATCGGCGCAGGCGTCCTGGCGAGAAGAGCGAGCCGACGATCGTGTCCAGCCGTCCGCCGTGTCCCTGGAACCGCTGCCCGGAGAGCAAACGGCGGCCCCGGCGGATGCCGCACCCGCGGCGGTCCCCCCGATGCCCCCCTCAGACCGCGTGCCCGACCTGCTTGCCCGGCTGTTGCATTGGCTTACCGGCGGCAATCCGGTCCTCAAGGCCGGCATCGTGGTGCTGTTTTTCGGCGTGGCCTTTCTTCTGAACTACGCGGCCCAGCGCAACCTGCTCCCCATCGAACTGCGGCTCGCCGGCGTGGCCGCCGGCGCCCTCGTCCTGCTGCTGCTCGGCTGGCGATTGCGGCACGGGCACGCCCTGTACGGCCTGGGTCTGGAGGGGGCCGGTATCGGCATTCTCTACCTGGTGGTCTTTGCCTCGGCCAAAGTCTACCACCTGCTGCCTCTTCCGCTGGCCCTGGCGGTGATGATCGGGCTGGTCGGACTGTCCTGCGCCCTGGCCGTCCTCCAGAATGCCAGGGGACTGGCCGTTGCCGGCTCGGTCGGCGGTTTTCTCGCGCCGGTTCTGATGTCCTCCGGCGGCGGCAGCCATGTGCTCCTCTTCTCGTACTATGCCTTCCTGAACGGCGGCATCCTCGCCATCGCCTGGTTCAAGGCCTGGCGGGAGCTGCATCTCACCGGCTTCGTCTTCACCTTCGGCGTGGCCGCCCTCTGGGGCACCTCGGCCTACATTCCCGCCCATTTCGCCACCACCGAACCCTTTCTCATCCTGTTTTTCGTGATGTACTGCCTGATCGCCGTGCTGTTCGCCCATCGTCAACCCCTACACCTGCGCGGCGTTATCGACGGCCCCTTGGTGTTCGGCCTGCCGATCGTGGCCAGCGGCCTCCAGGCCTGCCTGGTCATCGATGTCCGCCATGGCCTCGCGTTCAGCGCCCTGGCGCTGGGCGGCTGGTACCTCGGCCTGGCGCGCCTGCTGTGGAACCGGATGGGGGCGGGCATGCGGTTGCTGACCGAGGCCTTTCTCGCCCTAGGCGTGGTTTTCGCCAGCCTCGCCATTCCACTGGGGCTCGATCCCCATTGGACCACCGCGGCCTGGGCCCTCGAGGGCGCCGCCCTGGTGTGGGTCGGGATTCGGCAGCATCGGCGGTCGGCCCGGATCTTCGGCCTGCTGCTGCAACTGGGAGCGGCGCTCGCCTTCATCGACTCGCCGGCGAACTCCGGCGCCATTCTCTTCGCCAACCGGTTGTTCCTCGGCTGCGGCCTGCTGGCGGCGGCGGGGATACTCTCGGCGTACTGGCTGGACCGACATCAGGGACGGCCATTCGACTGGGAAGGGCCTGCAGCCCGGGTTCTCCTGGCCTGGGGATTGGCCTGGTGGCATGTGGGCGGGTTCGCGGACCTGGACCGCCATGTCGACGGGCAGGCGCTCTTCCCGGTCTTTCTCCTGTTCTCGGGCACCACCGCGGCGGGCTTGGGCGCGGCTGCCCGCTGGTTCAGGTGGTCCCGGCTCTTCACCGCGCTCCTGCTCCTGCTGCCCCTCATGCTGCTCGCTTTCTGCGCCCAGGCCATGGACTGGCACGGCAATCCGCTGCTGACGGGCTGGGGCTGGCTGGCCTGGCCGCTGGCCATGGCGCTTCAGTACGGCCTGCTCTTCCGCTTTCAGGACGACCTGCCCCGGAATATCCTCCCCCTCTGGCACCAACTCACCCTGTGGCTGCTGCTGGCCGTTGTCACCGTGGAGGCCGCATGGCGGGTCGACCACCTGCCGGGCCTCGCCGGGACATGGTCGCTGGCCTGCTGGGGCCTTGTGCCGGTCGCGTTCCTTTCGCTCCTCGAATGGCAAGGAGACCGCCTCGTCTGGCCGGTGGCCCGTTTCGCCCGGGCCTACCACGGCATCGGCACCGACGTGCCCCTGGCGCTCCTGTTGCTGTGGCTGTTCGCCTCCCTTGCCGTGAGCGGCGATCCGGTCCCCCTGCCCTACCTGCCCCTGTGCAATCCGCTGGAGCTGGCCGAACTGGCCATTCTCCTGCTGGCCGCGTTCCGGGGCGTCCGGGCGGCCCGGAAAGGCAACGCACCGCACTGGTGGCTCCTGGCGGTGGCCGCCCTGGCGTTTTTCTGGCTGAACGCGGTCGTCGGCCGGAGCGTCCACTTCTTTGCCGGGGTGCCCTACCGTCTCGACGCCCTGTTCGCCTCGTCGATCATGCAGGCGGGCATCGCCGCGCTGTGGTCGGTGCTCGCCCTGGCCCTGACCATCCGGGGCGCCCGAAGGGGACACCGTCCCCTCTGGCTGGGCGGCGCCGGCCTGCTCGGCCTGACGGTGATCAAACTCTTTCTCGTCGATCTTTCGGGCACCGGCGCCATCGGCCGCATCGTCTCCTTCCTGGTGGTCGGCCTGCTGATGCTGGTGATCGGCTTTTTCGCCCCCCTGCCTCCCCGCGCCAAGGAACCGTCGCCATGAACCGTGCCGTGCCCGCTTGCCTGTGTCTTTTCGCCCTCGTTTGTCCGTCGTGGGCCGCCGCCCTCGTTCCGAACGACTTTGCCGCCGGTTTCGTGCTTCCGGGGGCCGATGGTACGGGCATCCACGTGGTCGAATTGCCGCCGGCCGTCTACGAGAAGGCGCAACGCCCGGATCTCGCCGATGTCCGGGTGTTCAACGGTGCCGGCGAGGCCGTGCCCCACGTGGTGCGCGGAGTTGCCGGGGAGGACCGGGCAATCCGGCGGGCCGTGCCCTTCTTTCCCTTGCCCGGCGTCCGCTCGGCGCAGACCGGCGACCTGTCGCTCCGGGTTGCCCTGCAGCCGGACGGCACGGTGCTCGCGGTGGACGCCGGCACCAGGACCCCGGCCCCTCCGGCCGGCTCGTATCTGCTCGACACCGCCCGGTGGAACGGCACCGGCCCCTCGGCGCTCGAACTGCACTGGCGCAGCCCGTCCACCGGCCTCCTGACCCTGTCCCTGATGCACAGCAGCGACCTGGTGCACTGGTCGCCCCTGGTCGACCGGGTGGTGCTGGCCGATCTCAGCTACCAGGGCAGCCAGGTCGTTGCCCGCCGCATTTCGCTCCCCGGCAAGCCGCTACCGTATATTCGCCTGGATTGCATCGACTGCCGGGAGCCTTTGCTCCTGCGGGAGGTCGTCGGTCTCACCGGTCCGCCCGTTGCCGACGAAGAGTGGCAATGGGCGCGGCTTCGGGCGGACCGGGCCACGGAGGAGCAGGGGCAACGCATCATCGCCTATCGCCTGGAGGCAAAAATGGCGGTGACGGCCGTGCAACTGCGGTTTCCCACGGCCAATTCCCTGCTTCGGGCCGTCATCGAGGCCCGCTCCGCGAACGACGGTCCCTGGCGGCAGGTGGTCCGGGCCGACTTCTATCGTCTTGACCGGGAAGGCACGCCCCTGGTCAATCCACCGGCGACCTGCCCGCCGATCCCGGCTCCGGAGTGGCGCATCCGGGTCGTCGCCGATCATGCCGGCCTGGAGGGCAAGGGACCCCTGCCGGAACTGGACCTCGGCTGGCGCCGGCAAGAGATCCTTTTCCTCGGCCGGGGACAGGGACCGTACCTCCTGGCCTTCGGCAGCGCCAGGGCCGCCGGGGCCGATTCCGGCCAGGACACCCTGGTGCTGGCCGCGTTGCGGCAGACCGGCACCGAAGCCCATGTCCGGCGGATCGTGCCGGGCGCGCCGGTCTCCCTCGGCGGCGACCGGGCGTTACAGCCGGATGCCGCCGCCTCCTGGCAGCAGATCCTGCTGTGGCTGGTCCTCGTCGCCGGAGTGGGCCTTCTTGCCGTCATGGCGCGAAAACTCCTGCGCGAGTTGCCCGCCCGGACCGACTGAATGCCGCCGATCGCCGTGGACCCGCCCTATCCCTTCGCGTCCAGCACCTCCCGGATCTTGGCCGCCAGATCCTCCGTCGAGAAGGGTTTCGCCAGAAAACTGACGCCCTCGTCCAGGACATGCCGGTGCGCGATGACGTTGGCCGTATAGCCCGACACAAACAGCACCTTGACCGACGGACAGAAGAATTGGATCTCCCTCGCCAGCTCCCTGCCGTTCATCTCCGGCATGATGACGTCGGTGATCAGCAACCGGATGTCCCTGGCATGCCACCGGGCCAGTTGCAGGGCCTGTCTCGGTGAGGTTGCGGCCAGCACGGCGTAGCCCAGATATTCGAGGATGTTCCGGTTGAGCGTCAGAATCGTCTCGTCGTCCTCCACCACCAGGACCGTTTCGTTGCGCCCGGCGAGGTGCACGTCCGGCGGCGCGGTTTCGTCATCCCGTGCCGCCGATCCCTCGGCCCGCGGCAGATACAGGCGGAAGGTCGTGCCTTCGCCCGGTTCGCTGTACACATTGACGAACCCGTTGTTCTGCCTGACAATGCCGTACACGGTGGCCAGGCCGAGGCCGGTCCCCTCGCCCATGCCCTTGGTGGTGAAGAACGGCTCGAAAATCTTGTCGAGGATATCCTTTTCGATGCCGCAGCCGGTGTCGCTCACCGCCAGCAGGACGAAATCACCGGGGATGAAGCCGGCGCGTTCGGCGCAATAGGCGGCGTCGAAGGTCACCGTGCCCGTTTCGATGGTGATCTTGCCGCCGCGGTTCTTCATCGCATCGCGGGCATTGACGCACAAATTCGCCAGGAGCTGATCCACCTGCGACGGGTCCATGAGCACCGGCCACAGATCCTTCCCCGGCAGCCACTGCAACTCGATGTTTTCGCCGATGAGCCGTTGCAGCATTTTCAGCATGCCGCCCATGGTCCCGTTCAGGTCGAGCATCTTGGGAGCGATGGTCTGCTTGCGGGCAAAGGCGAGCAATTGCCGGGTGATCTCCGCCGAACGCCTGGCCGCCGAAACGATCTCCCGAAGGCTCGCATACACCGGGTCCGCCTGCCCCACCTTCCGGGAGGCGAGTTCCGCGTAACCGAGGATGACGCTGAGCATGTTGTTGAAATCGTGGGCAACTCCTCCGGCCAGCTGGCCCACGGACTCCATCTTCTGCGACTGGTTCAGCTGTTCGCGCAGCCTGTCCCGTTCCTCCTCGGCCGCTCTGCGCTCGGTGATGTCGCGGACCACGGCCGACATCCCCTCCGGGATTCCCTCGTTGTTCACGATGAGAAAGGTGCGCAGCTCGACGGGAAAGACCGTGCCGTCCCGGCGCCGGTACTCCTTTTCATAGAGGCTCGAGCAGCCCTCGTGCATGAGCTGCTTCCTGATGTGTTCCTTTTCAAAGGCCAGCCACTGCCCGGGGGTGATGTCGCGCACGTTCATCCGCTTGAGTTCGTCGACCGAATAGCCCAGCATGGCCCCGTAGGCATCGTTGCATTCCCGGAGGTTGCCGCGCAGGTCGGTGACCACGAAGGCATCCATCATGCTGCGGTACAGCGTCCGGTACCGCCGCTCGCTGGCCAGCAGCGCCTCCTCCACCGTTTTCTGCTCGGCGAGCCGCCAGATGTCCTCGGCGATCTGCACGATGATGTCGGCGTCCTTTTCCGTGAACGGCTCCTGCTTGTCCGCCGCCCCGAGAACCGCAACGACCCGGTTGTTTCTGAGCACGGGCGCCAGCACGTCCCGGACGGTCCCGAATCGGCGCGTCCCGCCGTTGGCCGCCCGGCTCGGTGCCGGTTGTTCGCGGATGACCGGCCGTTCGTGGTGGAGGATGTCCGGCCAGTGCCCGTCCGGCCCGCTGATGTCCTCGAATGCCGCCCATGAACCGGTATGGCCCGCTGCCGTTTCCTTCGGGGTCGGGAGCCGCCGGATGGCCAGCGTTCTCCGCTCCGGCTCGGCGGTCTGGAGGAACACCAGGGGGCTGGTCACCAACAGCGCCGTCTCGTGCAGGGCCTTGATCAGGAATTCGTCCAGGCTGTGCGTCTCGGCATATTCCCGCAGGTGCAGCCGGGTACCGACAAGTCGATGCATCCTGCGCTCCTCCATCTGGTCGCGAAAAATCAGCACGGCGCCGATGGCCGCTCCCCGGGTATCGAACATCGACGCAATCGACACCATCACCGCCCGTTCGGCGCCGTTGCGGGTCCGCAACAGGACCTGGCTGTATCCCTCCACCAGGCCGCCCCCCTCCGGGACGAAAGGAACCTGTTCCTCCCGCGCCGGCAGGGTTGTCCCCGCCACCGTGGGAAAGACCTCGGTCAGGGCGCGGCCGCAGGCGGTCTCGTGCGTCCAGCCGGTGAGGGCCTCTGCCATGGCGTTGAACAGTTCGATCCGGCCGGAACCGTCGGTGACGATGATGCCGTCGCCGATGGCCTGCAAGGTGATCCGGTGGCGTTCCAGGCTGTGGCGCAGCCGGGCCTCGGTTTCGTACAGGGCCTTGTAGTACGCCTTCTGCCTGTATTGCCAGGCAAACAGGCCCAGGCCGCCGCCGCCCACCGTCAGGACGGCGAAGGCCAGCATGAGCAGGGCGGCCCGAAAGCGCCAGACGCCGAAGATCTCGGCCGCTTCTTCCCTGACGATGACCACCCAGTCGGAATCGGGAACCGGCGCGATGGCCGCCAGCGAGGCGATCCCGCGGTCGTCCGGTCCCTCGACGACACCGACATGGCCGGCGAGAGCCGTGGCCGCGAGCGAACCGGGTATAGCTGCCGGCGGGCCGCCGCCTTCGCCGCTCCGCCGCACCAGCAGCGCTTCCATGGTCGGGGTCGGCGTGACCCGGAACCTGAGCATGGAAGACACCCCCTGGGCACCCTCATAGACCATCACCGCCGCGCCCACGGGAAAACGGGGCGGGCGCTCCGCGCTGAACAACGGCACCACCAGCTCGATCCGGGGTTCCGGGACGGCGGGATCGGCGGGCACTTCCACCAGCACGGGCTGTTCCCGGTGAAAAGCCGCGGCAAGGGCGGCCCCCCGCTCCCGTCGTTCGTCGCCCCGGCCGCCGAGGCGGATGCGACCGTCGCCGTCGACCAGCAACAGATCGGCACAGACGCCCTGCTGCTGGATGGGACGCAGGAGACGCGACAGCGTTTCCGTCCGGCCCTGGTCCGGAGCGCTCAGCAGCCGCACGGCCTCTTCCCGCACGACAGGGTTTTCGGTCAGCAGAAGCGCGTCGCGCAGCCGAGTCGCCCGCCAATCCGCCAACTGGTTCGCCTTGAGAAGGGCGACGGCTTCCAGCTGCCGCTCCGCCCGCACCTTGGCGGAGTTCCTTTCGGCGTGATAAAACCACCAGCCGCAGGCCAGCAGGACGACCAGGGGCAGCAGGACCACCACCGCCCTGACGACGGCGGCCAGCATACGTTTCGGGACCGTCATCGGCAAAACCCCGATGCGTCAGATCTTGAACCCATCGACGATCTCCTTCAAGGTCGCCGCCAGCTTTTGCAGATCCGCGGCACTGGTCTTCACCAGTTGGCTGCTCGCGGAAATCTCGCTGGAGGCCGTGTTGACCGTGGTGATGTCCTTGGTGATCGAGGCCGCCACCGCCGAACTCTGGCTGACGTTTTCGTTCACCTCGCTCATGCCCTGCGATGCCTGGGCAATGTTATTGGCGATTTCCTGCGTTGCCGAACTCTGTTCGTCGACCGCCGTCGAGATCACGGTGACGATCTCGTTGATATTGTGAATGACCTGCGAGATGTGCTTGATTTCCTCGACCGTGGTGCCGGTGGTCGACTGCATCTCCCCGATCTGATTCTTGATGTCGAGGGTGGCGGCGGCGGTCTGCTTGGCCAGTTCCTTGATCTCGTTGGCCACCACGGCAAACCCCTTGCCGGCCTCCCCGGCCCTGGCGGCCTCGATGGTGGCATTGAGCGCCAGCAGGTTGGTCTGTTCGGAGATCTCGGTGATCGCCTCGGTGACCCTGCCGATCGCCTGGGCCGCCCTGCCCAGCTCCGCCATCTTGGCCGAGGTCGAATTGGCCTGTTCCACGGCGGCCAGGGAAATGGCGTGCGCCTTCTGGGCATTGTCGGCGATCTCGCTGATGGTCGCCGTCATCTCCTCGGCGGCGCTCGCCACCATGGAGGTGTTGGTGGTCGACTGTTCCATGGCGGCGGCCACGTTGTTGAGGTTGACGGTCATCTCCTCGGCGGCGGCGGCCACGCTGTCGGCCCGCCGGGACGTATCCTCGGAATTGGTGGAGAGATCGGCCGCCACCTTGGCCAGGTCGTTGGAGGAGGCGTCGATGGAGCGGGTGTTCTCGGCAATCCTGCCCACGATGTCCTGGAGTTTCTCGATGAAGAGGTTGAACCAGCGCGCCAGCTCGCCGATCTCGTCCCTGGAGTTGACGCGCAACCGCATGGTCAGGTCGCCCTCCCCCTCGGCGATGTCCTCCAGCCCGGCCACCGCCCGTTTCAGCGGCACGGTGATGCTGCGGGAGAACAGGAGCACCCCGCCGCAGACCAGGGCCACAGTGACCAGGGTGATCAGCAGGATGGAGGTGCGGATGGAACGGGTCGAGGCCAGGAACTCGGCCGCATCCTGGGTCACCGCGATGCTCCACCCCTTGATGGCGACCGGGGCGTATCCCGCGATCTTCGGCACGCCGGTGAACACGTAATCCTGGGCGCCCTTGCCGCCGGCCACCATCTCCCTGGTAATGGCCTCCATGCCGGCCAGGGTCTTGAGATCCAGCTTCTGCTCCAACTCCTTCTTGGGATGGGCGATGATGAGGCCGTTCTGGTCGCACATGAAGGCGTAGCCGGTGGAACCGACCTTCACCGACGACACGTGGCTGATCAGCGGCTGTGCCTTGAGCGACAGGCCGAAAACCCCGAGGAACTCGCCGGCATAGGAAAAGATGGGCGCGCAGAGGACGTAGATGACATCGCCGGTCACCTTGGAGAAGACGATGTCGCCGATCACCGCCTTGCCGCTGCTCTTGGCCTTCTGGAAATACGCCATGTCCGCCAGGTTGACGCCCTTGTACTCCTCGCCGCCCGCCAGTTCGCCGGTGTACATGTAGCCCTTGTCATCGGTGACGAATATGCCGAGATAGCTCTCGTCCAACTGCTTGAACTTGGCCTTCATCTGCTGCCGCAGGGTGGCGATGTCCGCGGCCGCGCCGCTCAGGCCCAACTCCTTCACCTTCTGCCCGATCAGCCGGACATTGGTGTCGACGGCGTGGGCGGAGGCGGTTTTTGCCTGGGCGTCGAGGGTCGAGGAGATGACCAGCGCCAGTTTTTCCGCCTGGGACGCGGCATTGTCGCGGGAAATGGCGGTCAGGGCGGTGGCCGATTTGGAGACCGCCAGGAAACCCACCACCATGAGTGGAATAACAACCGCAAGACACCCACCTGCAATCAGCCGAAAACCAATCGATCGAATGTTCATTGTTCCTCCTTGTTCGTGTTTATTCCTGCGTTCACTGCACGTCTCACATCCTTCCAGTTTCTTCCCCCGTCCCGGGAACCGGACCGGCGTCGACAAAGGCGAGAAAATCGTCGACCGGCAACGGCCCGCTGTAGACATACCCCTGGATCTGTTCGCAGCGGTACCGCCTGAGCCATTCGAGCTGCGCCTCGGACTCGACCCCCTCGGCCACCACGTCGATGCCGAGATTGTGCGCCATGAGCATGATCGTCTCCACCAACTGGGCGTCGCTGGGATCGTCCGGCAGGTCGCGGATGAAGGAGCGGTCTATCTTCAAGGTCCGGATCGGGAACCGCTTGAGATAGGAGAGCGAGGAATAGCCGGTGCCGAAATCGTCGATGGCGATGCCGATGCCGATCTGCACCAATCTGTTGAGGGTTTTCACCGTGTTCGCCAGGTTGGTCATCATGGCGGTCTCGGTGATTTCCAGTTCGAGCCGCGATCCCGCGATTCCGTATTTCAGCAGCATGGCGGCAATCCGCTCCACCAGGTTGCCCTGGATGAATTGGAGCGGCGACAGGTTGACCGCGATGGTGAGATCCGCGCGCCCGCGGGCGCCGAGAGCGTTGAGCACCTGGCAGGCGTATTCCAGGATCTGTTCGCCCAGGGGAACGATCAGGCCGGTCTCCTCCGCCAGGGGAATGAATTCGTTCGGGTTGACGATGCTGCCGTCCTTTTTCCGCCAGCGCACCAGGGCCTCGGCCCCGACGACCGTGTTGGCGGAGGGGTTGCATTTCGGCTGGAAGAACACGATGAACTCCCGGTCCAGCACGGCCTGGCGGAGATCGTGTTCCATCTGCTGCCGCGTGGAGATGCGCTCGCTCAGCTCAGAGGTGAACAGGCAGTAGTTGTTTTTGCCCCGGGCCTTGGCCTGATACATGGCGATGTCGGCATGCTTGGTCAGGGTGCCGGGGTCGCCGCCGTCATCGGGATAGAACGCCACCCCTATGCTCACGGTGACGAACAGGTCGCTGCCGGCAACGGTGAACGGCAGGGCGAAACTGTGGAGCAGCCGCTTGACCAGCTCGATCACCACCGACTCCGAGGCCACCGCGGCCACCAGGACGAGGAACTCGTCGCCTCCCAGGCGGGCCACGGTGTCTTCCTCCCGCAGGTTCGCCGCCAGGCGGTTGGCCACCTGCAAAAGAAGCCTGTCGCCCCACTCGTGGCCCAGCGTGTCGTTCACGTTCTTGAAATTGTCGAGATCCAGGAACAGCACCGCCAGCTTGGTGCCGCCCCGCTTGACATGGGCGATGGAGACCTTGATCCGGTCAAAGGCCAGCAGGCGGTTGGGCAAGCCGGTGAGGGCGTCGTGATAGGCCTGGTGGGCGATGTGCTCCTCCTGCCGTTTCATCTCGGTGACGTCGTGAAAAACGCCCACGTAATGGCTGCGCCAGCCCGCCTGATCGTCGATGGCGCTGATGCTGAGGACCTGCGGATACACCTCGCCCGACTTGCGCCGGTTCCACATCTCGCCGGTCCATCGCCCCTTGTCCAGCAGGGCCTGCCAAAGGTACTCGTAGAACTCCCGGCCATGCCGCCCCGACTGCAACACCCGGCAGTTGCTCCCCCGGACCTCGTCGGCGGCATAGCCGGTGATTTCGGTGAAGGCGCGATTGACGGCGAGAATGTTCGCATCCGCGTCGGTGATGACGATCCCCTCCAGGGCATGCTCGACCGCCTGGCGGTAGATGAGCAACTGCTGCTCGGTCTGGATCCGCTCCCTGATCTCGGCGAGCACCTTGAGATTCGATTGCCGGAGCCGGTCGAGGTGGGCGTTGAAGTGGCGACCGAGAAGACCGATTTCGCCCAGGGCTTGCTCGTCGGCGACCACATCGACTCTGTCCTCGGTGGCGCCTTGCATCTGCCGGGTCAGGCGGGAAAGGGGGGCGGTGATCATCGAGCCGAGGGAGAGACTCAACCAGACCGTGCAGACCAGGGCACCCGCGACCGTCAGGCAGATGATCCAGCCGAGCCTGACCAGGGGCGCGAGCATTTCATCGACGTAGACCGTCGAGGCCACGATCCACTGCAGGGCGGGGATGTAGTCGAAGAAGACTATTTTTTTCTTGCGCTCGCTGGTTTCCTGATCCTCCCACTCATAAAAGAACGCGCCTTTTTTCAGCGCGACAATGCGCGCGAACACCGACGTGATCATCTCGTTCTCAAAGGTGCGGACATTGCCCTTGAGCCAGGGGTGCAGGAGAAGCTCGCCGCCGGTGCTGACGATGAAGGCGTAGCCGGTTTCGCCGAACCGGTGCGATTTCAGGCCCAGGCGGAGGTCGTTGACCAGAAAGCCCAGGTCCTGCCGGTCGCACGAGACCGAAACGATCCAGTCCCACGGGGCGAAATGCAGCATGTACAGGGCTCTCGGCCGGGGCCGGGGGTCGCCCGCGTCCTGCCATTCGTCTTCGAGATAGCCGTTTTTCCGCAGCATCTGCTGCCGGACAACCCGGTGTGTCGACAGATCGGCCCGCCGAAGGGCCGGTTCGGGATGGACCTGCACGATGCCCCGGCTCGACAGGGCGGAGACGACGACATGGCCGCCACCGCCGGACTGCCGGAGCAGCAGTTCCTCGCCCCGCGTCCGTGCCTCGGCGGCGTCGAGCCGGCCCGACCGCACCTGTTGTTCCAGGCCGTCCAGCAAGGCGAGGTTGACCTCGGCCAGCGTCCGCAGGTGGTTGCGGACCGCCATGGCGGCGGCGTGTTCGACGACATCCCTGACCGAGGTGGTGGCGATGGCCAGCTTGTCCATCATGGTGCGCTGCACCATGTCGGCAACAAGGGCGTAAATGACCGCGCCGGACACGATGAGGGTCATTGCGACGGCCGCGGAAAAAACGCCGGCCAGGTGGTATTTGATGGACCAACGCCGGGGCAGGATCGACATCGGCGGAATCCGTCAGTACGGGCAGGCGGGGAAAATGCCGGCAACGGCGGAACGGCCGGGGGCAGCGGCTTGCCGGTTCACGTCAACGCTGCGTCCAACCGCGCCGAACGCGGCGGCAGGGACGCCGGGAGAACGGTCGGCATCGGCCGGCCGCGTACCCGTGCCGCTCTGTCCCCCTGGTCCGCTACCGGCATGCATCACACCCTTGCCCTCCCCTCGGAACATTCGGCCGCCCTGTGCCGTTGCGGACAAGACCGCCGACAAAAACGAATAATCGTACCCGTATAGCAGAAAGCGTGCCGATAAAATAAACAATGATTCCGGATCATTGATAAGCAGGGGCAGCGGAAGTTGTCCACAGAAGGACACCATGTCCAAATCCGGACAAAATCCAAACCTCAGTAAAACAGCTTTCGCGTGGTCCTGAGCAGCCGGGCGGCTGCCGATTTGTTGTTGCCGGTCCGTTGCAGCGCCCACTCCAGCAGCCGGTGCACCACCGCTTCATGGGAGAATTCATCGGCGGTGAATTCGAAATGCAGGGTGATTGTGTCGGAGGCGGCACCGGCAGGCGGGGCGGCCTGCTGCTGGAGACGGAGCTGTTCGGGCTGAATCGGGCCGCCGTTGTTGACAATCGTGGCATATTCCAGGCAGTTGCGCAGTTCACGCACATTCCCCGGCCAGTCGTGCCGCATGAGCAGGTCAATGGCCGCGTTGGACAGTCCAGCCGGGGTCTTGCCCTGGTCATGGCGAAAGGCGTCGAGAAAATGGTCGACCAGGCCGGGAATGTCCGCCCTGCGCTGGCGCAAGGGGGGCAAGGTCAGGGGAAAGACATTGAGCCGGTAAAAGAGGTCGGTGCGGAACCGCCCCTGCCGGGACAGCTCCTTCAAGTCGCGATGGGTGGCCACGATGATCCTGAAGTCCGCGGCCTGCGGCAGATCGGATCCCACGCTTTCAAACACCTTTTCTTCAAGCACCCGGAGCAGTTTCGCCTGGAGGGCAAGGGGCATGTCGCCGATCTCGTCAAGGAACAGGGTGCCGCCGAGCGCGCGGCGGCACTTGCCTTCCCGCGGACTGTCCGCGCCGGTGAACGCCCCCTTGACATGGCCGAACAGCTCGCTTTCGAGAAACGGCTCGGGAATGGCGGCGCAGTTCACGGGAATGAAGGCGGCGGCAGCGCAGCCGGAAGCGATGTGGATGGCCCTGGCCAGCACCTCCTTGCCGGTGCCGCTTTCGCCGTAAATGGCCACCGTGGTCCGCGGGAAGGAGGCCACCTGATGGGCGGCGTTCAGCACGGCGCCCATGGCCGGCGTGACCGATTTGATGTTCTGAAAGCTGAACTGCTCGTTGAACAGGCTCTCCATCTGGTCGCAGCGTTGCCGCAGGCGGAGGCTTTCCAGATGCCGGCCGATGGTCAGCAGCAGCTCGTCGCGGTGGATCGGCTTGAGCAGGTAGTCGTCCGCGCCCTCCTTCATGGCGGCCACGGCGGTTTCGACGCTCCCGTGGGCGGTGAGCACCAGAAAGGGGAGCCGGGGCACGCGGCGGTGCACCTCGCGCAGCAGGGTCACCCCATCCATCTCCGGCATGACCAGATCGGAAAGCACCAGGTCGATGCCGGTCCGCTCCAGCATTGCCAGCGCTTCCCCGCCGTTGGCGGCGCTGTGGACCGCATAGCCGGCATCCCTGAGGTACGTCTCCAGCAGGAAACGGAAACTGGGCTTGTCGTCGACAATCAGAATGGTGGCCGCGGGCGCCTTCACGGTGATCCTCCCCGTCAGACGCCGGCTTCGGCGCAGCGGCCGGCGGCCCGCAATCGCGCCACCAGGGCGCGGAGTTCCGAAAACGGAAGAAACGGCGCTTGAACGTACAGACTCGCGGCGAGTTCGGCCGGGCGCTTGTCCTGCAGTGAGCCGCAAAGACCCTTCAGGCTGTGGGCCACCGCCTGGCAGAGATCGCGGTCCTCGGCCAGGAGCGCCCGGTCGAGGCGGTCGAGTTCCCGGACCATGTCTTCGCGGAGCAGGCCGAGATACATGTTCATCCGCACCGGATCGGGACCGAGACCGGCACGCACGTTGTCGGCCGGCGCCGGCGGGGATCCTTCCTCCGGGGTAGCCGGCAGCCCTTGGGGCGGCTCCGATTTGCGGCAATGGGTCTCCAGGCTGCGCGCGAGCAGCCGGGGATCGAGCGGCTTGAACAGGACGGCCTGCATGCCGGCCGCCAGGCACCGCTCCGTGGTCGTCGTCTCGGTATCGGCGGTGAAGGCGACGACCGGCGTCCGCTCCCGGTGCGCCGACCGTTCCTCCTCCCGCAGGCGGCGGGTCAGCTCGATTCCGTCCATATCCGGCATCCGGATGTCGAGCACCACGGCGTCATAGCGGTGCCGGCTCAGCAGATCCAGGGCGTGTCGGGCCGTTGCCGCCTCGGTGACCGCATGCCCCCACAGCCGGAGCGTATCGCGGAGGTGGAGCCGGTTGTAGACATTGTCTTCCACCACCAGCAGGGCGAGCGACCCCACCGATGCGACCTCGACTTCCCGGCCCTGCGGCGGCACGGCCGGCAGGAAGGGGAGTTCCACCGTGAAGCAGCTGCCCCGGCCGAACCGGCTGGCCACCTCGATGCGGCCGTGCATCAGCTCCACCAGCCGCCGGACGATCGCCAGCCCCAGCCCGCTGCCGCCATATTTGCGGGCCGTGCCCGGATCGAGCTGCAGAAAGGGCTGAAACAGCAGTTCATGACCGGACTCGTCGATGCCGATGCCGGTGTCCCTGACCTCCAGGCGGACCATCAGGCCGCCCTCCTGCTCCGCCGGCCCCGCCCCCCGCACGGTCAGGCACACCTCCCCGGTTTCGGTGAACTTGATGGCGTTGCTGAGCAGGTTGGCCACGACCTGGCGGAAGCGGATGGGATCGCCACTGACCCAGGCCGGCACACTGGCCTCCCTGTGCACCAGGAAAGCGAGCTGCTTGCGGGCGGCGATCGGCGCGTACTGCCAATGCAGCAGGTCGATGGCGTCCGGCAAGTTGAACGGAATGCTCTCGAGATGGAGCTGGCCGGCCTCGGCCTTGGACGTGTCGAGGATATTGTTGACCAGATCCATCAGCAACCGGGAGGACTGGTCGAGGATGTCGACGTATTCCTTCAGCCGGGCGACATCGGTTGTCTGCCGCGCCAGGGCGCTGAAGCCGACCATCGCATTCAGCGGCGTGCGGATCTCGTGGCTGATCATGGCCAAAAACTCGGATTTGGCCTTGTTCGCCTTTTCCGCCGCCTCGCGGGCCGCGTCCAGTTCGACCTGGTACCGCTTGAGTTCGGTGATGTCGATGGCGTTGCCGACGAACCATTCGATGGAACCGGCTTCGTTGTGGCAGGGATTCAGACTGGAAAAGTGCCAGCGGACGGAGCCGTCCCGATGGATGACGCGATTCTCGATGCCGCCGGCAACCTCGGCGTCCGTCAGCAGTTTCCGCTGAAAGGCCGCGCATGCCGGCACGTCCTCCGGATGGACGATCACCCGGAAATGCTTGCCGACAATGAACTCGGGCGCATAGCCGAGCAGTCTGGTGAAGCTGGGCGACACATAGGTCACCACCCCGTCGGGCCGGATGGTGTAGATGATGCCGTGGCTGTCGCGCACCAGGGAACGGTACATTTCCCGCGTTGCCCGCAACTCCCGTTCGGCGCGCTTTTCCTCGGTGATATCCTGGACAATGAAGACGGTGGCTTCGGGGAGGCCGACCCGGTCAAACAGCGGCGCCGCCATGATCCGGCAGTCGCTGCCGAAGGGAAGAAACCGCGTCTCGCGGGTGCACGGTTTCTCCTGGTTGAGAAGGTCGTGCAGGAAATCCGTGTCAGGGGACAGGGCGGTACCGCAGAGCAGTTCGCAGCAGCAGCGGCCGAGCGCTTGCCGCCGGGTGATGCCGAGGCAGTCGACAAAGGTCTGGTTGACCCGGGTGATGCGCTGTTGGGTATCCACCACGAACAGCATGCTGGGCGAGGCGTCGATGATCCTCTCCAAGTTCCGTTCCGAGGCCTCGGCGGCGAGCCATCCTTCCTCGGCCTGCCGATACCATTGCGCCAGCAGCCGGTTGGTGCAAAAGGATTCCCGGCGGGAGCGCTGCCAGTTGGTGGAGACCACCCAGCCGATCAGGTTGGCGAAGCTGTAGGCGCTCACCACCGACAGGGACGTCATAGACCCCACGGCCACTTTCTTGGCAAAGAATATGGTCAGGCTGCCCAGGCTGAACAGCAGGGGCGGCACGGCCCGCAACAGGGCCCGGCTCGGCTGGAGGGCGTACAGGCCGATGATGACCACCGGTTCGACGATTACATGTCCGATATAGGTCTCGGGCCGGGAAAGGGTGATCAGGTTACCGGCGATGGCGCAGGCGATCGCCCAGAGAAAGGACCAGCGGTCGAATCGGGCGGGATCGTCGGTCCGCCGGACAACCGCGATGGTCCACAGCGACAGGCCGATCAGCGCAAACCGCAGGCCGAGAATCCAGGGAAAGGCGGCGGTGCCCCGCAGAAACAGGTGATCGGCCCGCAGCCAGAGCAGATTGAAGCCCACCCCCACGCTGAGCAGGAGCACCAGTATCCGGACATCGGTCCGGAGGAAATGGAGTCGGCACTGCCTGCCGTCTCCCGGGGAGGCGGAGTCGAGCAGGGGGGAGAACCTGGCGATTTCGTTCTTCAAACCATTCACTCGGGCAAACTCCGACCGTTGTGCTCTCGGCGATGGGCATCCGCACGTCCCTTGGGCCACCGCGCCAGCGGCAAATGGCCTAAAATAGTCGGGCCAAGCAACAATGCAAGGACTTATTTCGTCCCGATCCATTGCGGGCAATCCCGGAATTTTATCGGGATACCCCGCTCGGTTGCGCACACTCCCACCCCGTTCCACTCCCGACCGCACCGATACCGCGGCCGGCCGGCGGCCATGGCATGGATACGCATTTGTAATAACAAAAAATCATTACGAACAAAAATGAAATGCGCTGCCGGAACCGTTGCAATCACTGACTTCTTGACTTTGGTTGCCAAGCCGCCGACCGAGCGTCACTCCGGCGGGGTCCGGCGCCAAAGGGACATTGTGGTACGACAATTGCTTCAGGGGCGAGATGAACACATACTCCCTTCAGGTTCTCTCGACATATCGATCCAGCATGCATACCAACGATGCCGCAACGAGACAGAATGCCGCAACCGTGTACCGGCACCTTTTCGACAACGCGGTGGAGGGGATTTTCCTCACCACGCCGGACGGTCGCTACCTCGATGTCAATCCGGCCCTGGCCAGGATTTACGGCTTCACCTCGACCAACGACCTGGTCGCGCATTTCAAGGACATCAAGCGGCAGCTCTATGTCGAGCCCAAGCGCCGCGACGAGTTTGTCCGCCTGCTGGAGCGGGACGACAAGGTGATCGGCTTTGAATCCAGGGTGCGCAAAAAGGACGGCGAGGTGATCTGGATCACCGAGAATGCCCGCGCCGTGTACGGCGACAACGGCCTTGTCAGCTACTACGAGGGCACGGTGATGGACATCACCGACCGCAAGCGGACCGAGTCCGATCTCGAAGTGCAACGGGCCTATTTCTCGCAGCTTTTCGCCAATTCCCCCCAGGCCATCGTCATCATCGACACCCGCCGCAACGTGGTGAACTGCAACCGGGGCTTCGAGAAACTGTTCGGATACCGGGCCGTGGACATCATCGGCTTCGGCATGCGCGCCCTGATCGTCCCCGAGGAACTGCTGGCCGAATGCGAAACCCTGCGCAACGCGATCCTTGCCGGCGAAACCGTCCAGTGCGAGACCGGCCGCCGCCACCGCGACGGTACCCTGATCCCGGTGGACATGATCGGTTTTCCCATCCGGGTCGGCGGGACGATCAACGGCATCATCTACATCTATCAGGACATTTCCGAACGGAAATCGTTCGAGGCCCAGATCACCCACCAGGCCTTCCACGACGCCCTCACCGGCCTGCCCAACCGCACCCTGTTCGGCGAGCGGCTCGAACGGGCCCTGGAACGGTCGCGGCGGCGGCCGGAACTGTTCTATGCGGTGCTGATGATCGATCTCAACAAATTCAAGGCGGTCAACGACCACCTGGGGCATGCGGCCGGCGACCAGTTGCTGATCGAGGTCGGCAAGCGGCTGTCGGGCTGCGTCCGCGCCGTCGACACCGTGGCCCGCCTGGGGGGCGACGAGTTCGCCATCATCCTGGAAGAATTTTCCACCGCCACCGAGGTGCGCAAGGTGACGCGGCGCATGCACACCATCCTCTGCCGCCCCTTCTCGCTGCTGGGCAACGATGTCACCCCCGGCGCCTCCATCGGCATCGTGCCCAGAATCGACGGCTACACCTCGGCCGAGGACGTGCTCCGCGACGCCGACATCGCCATGTACAAGGCCAAGCAGCAGGGCAAGGGCATGGTGCTGTTCGACAAGCGCATGCACCAGGAACTGGTCGAGTCGATCAACCTCGAAGCCGAGCTGCGGGAGCTGCTGACCAAGAACAACTGCGCCGACCTCACGCTTCATTATCAGCCCATCGTCAATGTGGCCGACGAGCGGCTGGTGGGCTTCGAGGCCCTGATCCGCTGGGACCATCCCCTGCGCGGCATGATCCCGCCCGACCGCTTCATCCCGCTGGCCGAGGAAACGGGACTGATCGTCGACCTGGGCAAATGGGTGATCAGCGAGGCCTGCAGTCAACTGAAAAAGTGGCAGGAATCCCTGATCGCCGCCCGCGACCTGACCATGAGCGTCAACGTTTCCTGCCGCCAGTTCGTCAAACCCGGCCTGGTCGAGCACGTGGCCGAGATGCTGCAACAGAACCGGCTGACGCCCTCCTGCCTCAAGATCGAGGTCACCGAATCGGTGCTCATGCACGATGTCAGCCGCACGGTCACCGAACTCAACCGGCTGCGCGGCCTCGGAGTGCAGATCGCCATCGACGATTTCGGCACCGGCTATTCCTCCCTTTCCTATCTGCGCCGCATGCCGATCGATCATCTCAAGATCGACCGTTCCTTCATCAGCGGTTTCGACCACACCCGGGAAAACGACCAGATCGTGCAATCGATCATCTCCCTGGCCCGCAGCCTGGGCTTGACCGTCATCGCCGAGGGGGTGGAAAACCGCGAGCAGCTCGACCGGCTGCGGGCGCTCAACTGCGACAAGGCCCAGGGATTCATGTTTTCCCGGCCCGTGGACGACCGACGGGCCCTGGAACTGATTCGGCAATTCCGCCTCGACTGACACTCGTCCCATCCCGGAACACCCATCCCATGTTCAATATCCTGCGTACTGCTGAAAAAAAACGGCGGGCGGAATGCGCCCGCGCCATCGCCGACGATCTGGCCGGCCGTTGGGATCTGGCCCGCTCCTTCACCCTGCCGGGAACCGGGCCGGCCAATCTGCTGACCGACGCGCTCGACCGGATGTTCGGCCGGCTTCGGTCCTTCGTGCTCGACCTCACCCGCCGCAACATCGAAACCGCGACCGTGGCCCCGCTGACCCATGCCATTGCCGGCAAGGTCAAGCATTCCTCGGAAGCGCTCTCCCGCAGGGCCGAACAGATCGAAGGCACTTGCCGCCGGCTGGCCGAGGGCATCGGCGCCTCCGCCGACAGCGCCAATCACGCCCTGGACCAATCGGCCCTGATCGTCGACGAGATCGGCCGGAGCGGCACTCTCACCGATCAGGCCCTGGAGCGGATGCACACCATGGAGCAGGACGTCGACCGGCTGACCGAGGCCATCGCCCAGTTGGACCGGCAGTCGCGTTCCATCGGTTCGATCATCGAAACCATTTCCGACATCGCCGACCACACCGGCCTGCTTTCCCTCAACGCCTTCATCGAGGCGGCACGGGCCGGGGCGCACGGCGCCGGCTTCGGGGTCATCGCCCACGAAATCCGGCAGCTTTCCCAGGAGACCTCCAGGGCGGCCCAGGAGGTCAAGGATTCGCTGCTGGCGATCAGCGAGCTGATCGGGGAAACCGTCGGCGCGGTGGCACGGGTGCAGGATGGCGTCGCCTCGAGCGTGCAGGGCAACCGCGACGCCTCGGCCGCCCTGCAGCAGGTCAGCCGGGAACACCGGCGGTTCCACCATCAATTGGAATCGGTGATCAGCGCAGTGGCGGACCAGAAACAGGCGGTGGCCCTGTTCGCCGACGATCTGGCGCGGATCACCGCCATCGGCAGGGAGGGGGAAAGCGACAGCGGCAAGCTGGCGGAACTGGCGGAAAAGGTCAAAACCCTCACCGAACAGCAACTGTTGGCCACCGGCCTCTTCATTCTGCCCCAGTACCGCAAGGCCGAGGCGGCCGTGATCGCCGCGGCCGAGGATGCGGATATCCGCGCCCCCGGCGGTCGCACCGATCAGGCCCTGCAGCGCCATCTGCAGCGCCTGTCGTACCTCGAACTGATGTACCTGACCGACGCCGCCGGCGTGCAGATTTCAAGCAACGTCCAGCGCCGGGGCACGGCCGCCGCCTGCGATCAGGGTTCCAGGGGAAAAAACTGGAGCCGCAAGGATTGGTTCCGCAAGGTGCGGGACACGGGGACGTCCTATATCTCGGACATCTACAAATCGGACGCCACCAACACCTTCTGCCTCACCATCTCGGTGCCGGTGTACCGGGACGGCACATGGGTCGGCGTCCTCGGCGCGGACATCAACTTCGAGGATCTGCTCACCATTTAACTCCCGCCGCTTGCCATTTCTCGCCGACACGGGCGACCGTGACCGTCAAGCCATCACCCTATCTGGTGCCGCACCTCTGCCCGGCTGATCGGGATCGACCGATTCCCGGCTTTTCCGCCATCCGCTGTGCGGCAATCGCCCCCCAGCCGCCCGCCCTGGCCTCGTGCGAACCCATCGCCGCGATCATCTTCCGCCGGGTCCTGTTCCGGCAATCCCCGTCATGACTGTAACTCGGCGGCTGTCCGCCGATCATCGCCGCCGACGTGCCCTTCGCCATGACACCCCCTCCGGCGGTGTGAAGTACCGGCCAATCTGCGGCGTTCCGCGTGCCACCGACGTCGATCCCGTTGGGTGTCCGCCTGTTTTGTCTATTCTTTTTCCAGGGCTAGACGTTGACGGTCTGTTGCCCCGATGATAGGGTAGGTTCTCCAAGGGCTTTTCTTTTCAGGGCCTGCTCGTACTCCTTGCGCTTCCGTACAATCTCCTGCTTGATCAGTCGCCGCAGGGGGCTGCGTGAAGCCGGCCCGAAACACTCGTCAACCCGAAGACCGAGATATCCGGCGATGCCTTCGCGTATATGCCGGTTTTCCCTCGTTCCCTTGACGGTCTTCTGTACCGAGTGCATGTTGCAGCCGAGTTGCTCCGCAAGTTCGCGCATGAGGACACCGCGCAGCTTGAAAAGGTGTTGCAGGTCGTTCATGGAAATCGCCCTTTACTGATGCAATCAAAACAGTTGGAAATGCGGTCAGGGAGAGAGTGTCGACCATCCCGTCGCCGTGGTCCTGGTGACGGCCCCCAACCCGGTGCTCGTTGCCGTCGGTTCAGCCATCGAGCATATCGTTCGACTCCTCGGCGGGGACGACTTGGTCACACGTTCCGCGCCACGGGCGACGGGGCGGAACCATGCGTTGGAAGGGGGCGCCTCTTCTTGTCCGTGTTGCTCACATTGCGGAAAAACAGGACTCGCTCGCCTGCATGCTGAAAAAGACGAGCCGTTTGATGCGAGGAACATCCTCCTTGTGTCCGGCGCTTTTCAAAAGACGGAAACAGGGGCGACATTGGTGCGGATACGCCCATCGGACAGGGATTGACGGTAACCTGCCGAGCAGTTGCCAACTGCCACAATGCAGTCCTTTTTCACCCTGCTCCGGCTAAATTTTCAGTTTTGATAGCCATTTGATACATCTGCCATGAATTATTTGCAAGGAAAAATTAAGTTGCCGTGACAAGAATAGACCTTGGTATCGACTTCTCTCGGGTGAGGGAACGAATCGAATGTGAAATGAAGGGGTTGAAGCCATCAAAATGGGCTGAGAAAGTCGGGGTCTCGCGGAACGTCGTGGCAAATATCCATGGGGGCACCCAGCAGAAGCCCTCGCTCGAATACATAGCAGCTGTATCGAGGTCGACCGGCCGGTCAATGAATTATCTGCTCTGGGGGGAGGAAGAAGAGGAGGAAGGGAGCGGCGTGGGGGTGATGCCCGCCGTGGCGTCAGCACGCACGGCAACCGTCCTCGATCCGCTTGGCATAGCGCGGAGCATGGAACTGCTCGCAAAAATCTATGCGGCCGACGACGCGGTGTACATCAGGGCGATCAGCGCCAATCTCATGGCCTTTGCCGATGCCGTGGAAACCAAGGCCAGGGCCAACGATCTGGAAAACAGGATGCGGGAAATGGAAAAGGACCTGGCCGACATGAAAGGCTTCCTCGCCAAACTGAAACAGGAGGAGGCGAGTGAAAAAGCCCGCCTCAGGGGACAGTCATCCGGAAAGAGGGCCGCGTGATCTATGTCCGCTTCTAACACTCTGTCGACGAACCGCCAGAGGATGTCCGGGGCGGTCGGCGCGGCTTCCGTTCCCCTGCGGGCGGGGCGGGCTCCATCTGTTTTCCCGCATGGCGGCACCGGCCGCGACACATCCGCCGGCGCAGGAGAACGGTCGGAAACAACCATCAGGCATACGTCCGTGGGGCGGACGCATGCTTAGAAATACACATCCCGGGTTTTGCCGCTCCGGATGGCATTGACGTTGCGCCGGGCCTTTTCGCGGTGTTCCGCCTTGGGCACCTTGTCCAGTTCCCGGTCCACGAGGGCATACCCGACCTCCTTGACCGCGGGCGAGGCGTAATCCTCCAGGTACTCCGAGAGGGTCATCAGGGCGTTGGGGTGGCAGACGTTTTTGATCTGGCCGCTTTTGGCCAGGGCCATGAAGCGATCACCGGTGCGGCCGGAACGGTAGCAGGCCGTGCACCAGGAGGGAACCAGCCCCTCGGACATGAGCCAGGCGATGATTTCATCGGCCGAACGCTCGTCGTTCTTGGCAAACTGGGCGGTCAGGTTCGGGTCCGTCTCGCCGGTTTCACGGCGGCGCTTTTCCGCCATGTAGCCACCGACCCCGACGGCGCTGCAGGCGCTCATCTGGGTGACGCCGCAGTCGAGCAGGTCTTTGCGCATGGCGGCGCTCTCGCGGGTGGAGATGATGATACCGGTGTAGGGCACGGCCAGGCGAAGCACGGCGACGATTTTCCTGAAGGTCGCATCGTCGGGGATGTTGGGGTAGACCGTGCTCAGGTCCACTCCTTCCGCCGGGCGGATTCGCGGCACCGAAATGGTGTGAAAGCCGACGCCGTAGGTCTGCTCGAGATGCTCGTTGTGAATCACCATGGCCAGGGCCTCGAACAGCGGGTCGTGCAGGCCGAAGAGCACCCCTGCGCCGACATCGTCGATGCCGGCACTCATGGCCCGGTCAAACGCGGTGGTGTGATACCAGTAGTCCCGTTTGGGGCCGGCCAGGTGAAACTTCTCGTAGGTCGGCTGGTGGTAGGTTTCCTGGAAAAGGATATAGGTGCCGATCCCCACCTCCTTGAGCTTGCGGTAATTTTCAACCGTGGTCGCGGCAATGTTGACGTTGACCCGCCGGATTTCGCCGGACAGGTCCGCCTGGGTCCGGTAGATGGTGCGCAGGCAGTCGAGGATATAGTCGATGGGGCAGTTGACATCGTCCTCGCCGGCCTCGAGCGCAATCCGCTTATGGCCCATGGACACGATCTCGATGATCTCGTCGCGGACCTCGTCCTGGGTCAACTTACGGCGCCGGAAACCGTGGCAGTCGTTGTAGGCGCAGTAGGCGCAGCGATTGACGCAGTAATCGCTGACATAGAGCGGCGCAAACATGACGATGCGGTTGCCGTATATGGCCTCCTTGATGGTCCGGGCCACCCGGAACAGCCGGGGCAGGTGCCTGTTGTCCATCTTGAGCAGACTGGCCACCTCGAGGTGGCTCAGACCGGCAAAGCGGGATGCCTTGTCGAGAATGGCATCGATGGCGCTGTCCGGTGTGGCAGCCGCCTGGGAGAGGATGGCATCGATTGCCGTCGGTCGGATGAATTCGGTTGTATTCAAGGTGATTTTCGACATGGTGGACCTCCCGCTGACCGGCAGGCGGCCATGTCGACCGCCTGCCGTTAAAAACATCTGCAAACAATAGGCCCGGAACCCCCTGCCGACAAGAGGCCGGGACACGAAGCGTACCCGGGGGCTCGGCCCCGCTTCTAGGACGCGCTTGTCGCGGCCTGCCGGTCGTGGGCCGGGAAAACATCGAAATTTTCCACGATGAAGAGGTAGAGCAGGATGCCTGCCGAAATCAGCCCCAGACTCAGGAACAACTCGGCCATCGAGGGGAAATAACCGGTACCGGCCGCCTCGGCCATGCCGGTGAAGACCACGTTGCCCCGGTTCAGCGCCACCCCCAGCACCATGAGCACGGCGTTGCGCACGATCATGGTCTTGGTCATCTCCCTGCCGCGCAGCTTGCAGCTCCAGAAGAAGAACAGCGGCAGGAGACAGCCGACCACCAGTTCCAGCAGGCACATCAGGCTGACCGTGTCCAGGGCGAACAGGGCGGACAGCTGTCCCCGGATCGTCAGATCCGCGATCCGGAGGACCGCGTAGAAGGTCATCACGTAGCCCGACCATTTGGCGAGGAAGGTCATGGCCGGGGCATCCCAGTCGTGGCGGAAGAAGCGGCCGGCCAGGGCGGTCTCGCAGGTCACCATCGCAGGGCCGACGGCCACCGCGGAAGAGTAGTAGAGGATCGGCAGGAGCATGGTCCACCACAGCTCGTTGAGCTTGCCCAGGGTCAGCACGTACATCGAGCCGAGCGAACTCTGGTGCATGGTCGACAGGGCGATGCCGCCGATGACCAGCGGTGCGGTCAGGCGGGTGAAGAAAGAGGAAATCTTTTGCATGCCCAGCCCCTTGAACAGCACCGGCGCGAATTCGCAGGTGAGCACGATGGTGTAGAGCAGCACGCACATGTACAGCTCGAACATCACCGAATGCTCGCCCCAACTGAAGATGGGATGCCACCAGCCGTACCAGCGGCCGAGATCCATGAGCAGGCCGAAGCCGACCAGGCAGTACCCCAGCCAGGCGGTGAGGATGGCGGGCTTGACCACGGACTTGACCTTTTTCACGCCGAGCACGTAGTAGATGCCGGCGGTAGTGAAGCCGCCGGCGGCCAGGGCCACGCCCAGCTTGACGTCGATGAAGATCCACAGCCCCCAGGGCCAGGCGTCGGTGAGATTGGTCATCTGCAGCCCGTTCACCAGGCGATAGGCGACGATACCGAGGAAGATCACGGAAAAACCGATCAAAACCAGCCGGAACGGGGTCATGCGGAAAGTGATTCGAGTACCGTTGATTGTCATGCCTGCGGCCCTCCCGTGGTGTCCTGTTTGCCCTCAGCCGCGCCGTTGCGGCGCTTGTTGATGAAATAGATGCCGGAGAGAATCGCGGTCCAGCCGAGCAGAATGGCCGGCAGCTTGCTCAGGATCTGCCAGGTGTAGGCCGGCAGCGATTCCTGCGGCACCGAGGTTTTGAAACCGAGCCTGTCGAACGGCTGGTCCGAAAGGTACAGCCAGGCCGTGCCGCCGACCTCGGTTTCGCCAAAGACATGGTTGACATACAGCTGGCCGTTGTCGGCTATCCGCCGATGGGCTTCCCGGACCAGGGCATCGCGGTCGCCGAACTGCATCACCTGGTTCGGGCAGACCGCGATACAGGCGGGCTGCTCGCCCGCGACCACCCGGGTGAAGCACATCTGGCACTTGGAAACCTTGGGAAAGCTCTTGTCCCATTCGTACTTGGGGATGTTGAACGGGCAGGCCACCATGCAGTAACGGCAGCCGACGCAGAGATCGGGATGATAGACCACGGGGCCTTCCGGGGTCCGGCGCAGCGCCCCGACCAGGCAGGAGGAGGCGCAGGCCGGATCGACGCAGTGCAGGCACTGCTTCTTGGCAAAACGCCAGGCCGCGTCGCCGTTTCCGTCGGTGACGTCGTGCTTGCTGACCACGGTCCAGTTGATGTCCACCAGTTGGGCGGCCTCGCCCACGGTGGGTTTGTTGACTTCATCGTATTTCTTTTCGTTCCACAGCTTGCAGGCCACGGTGCAGGCCCCGCAGCCGAAGCATTTGGTCATGTCGACCAGCACTCCCTTGGACATATTCGTCTCCTCGCGATCCGGCTTACGCTTTGTTTTTTGCGGTCAGTTGGCCGCTACGGTCGGTGTAGGTGGTGTGCAGCAGACGGTGCGCCATATCGCCGTTGGGCTTGCCCAGATAATCGGCGTAGAGATCCGCCACCTCCTTGTTCTCGTGGCTCAGCCGCTTCTTGGCGAGTTTGGCGTCAATGGTGTAGATGGAGTGCAATCGTTCCTTGCGGACCCAATCGCTGGGCGGCACCGACGTCTTGGGCTGGCCGCCGCCGCTGAGGCAGCCGCCGGGACAGGCCATGAATTCGATGAAATGGTAGCGCGGCGGCCGGCCGGCCTGCTTGTCGGCCCGAATCTGGTCGAGCAGTTGGCGGGCGTTGGCCAGGCCCTGGGAGACCGCGACCCGGAGTTCGCCGAATCCGGGCACCGTGAGCGACGCCTCCTTGACGCCCTGGAGACCGCGCACGGCGCTGAGATTGTACAGGGACTCGGGCGGATTCTCTCCGGTCAGCAGGAAGTAGCCGGACCGTATGGCCGCTTCCATGACCCCGCCGGAAGCGGCGAAGATCACCGCGGCGCCGGTCCCCTCGCCCATGAGCGAATCGTAGGGCTGGGGATCGAGCTTGACGAAGTCTATCCCCTTGCCCTTGATCATCCGGGCCAGTTCCCGGGTGGTGAGCACAAAGTCGACGTCCCGCATTCCGGGGTCGCCGGCCATCACCCCGGCACTGTTCATCTCGCTGCGCGATGCCTCGAATTTCTTGGCGGTACAGGGCATGATCGCCACGCTGACAATCTGCCTGGGATCGATCCCCTTCTTTTTGGCATAATACGTTTTGGCCACCGCCCCGAGCATCTGCTGCGGTGATTTGCAGGTGGACATGTTTTCCAACAGGTCCGGATAGAAATACTCGCAGAATTTGACCCACCCCGGCGAGCAGGAGGAAAACTGCGGCAGGGCAGTCGGAGCGTGACCGTGGCCGCTTTCGCCGTGCCCGCCGGCAGCCGCCCTGATCCGGTTGACCAGTTCGGTGCCCTCCTCCATGATGGTGAGGTCTGCACTGAAATTGGTGTCGAACACCCGGTCGAATCCCAGCAGCTTGAGGGCCGCCACCATCTTGCCCTCGACGATGGAACCGGCGGGCATGCCGAATTCCTCGCCGATGGCGATACGGGTGGCCGGCGCGGTCTGGACGATCACATGCAGCCTGGTATCGCCGATCACCCGCAGGACCTTGGCGATGTCGTCGCGCTCGCTGATGGCGCCGGTGGGACACCACAGGGCGCACTGGCCGCAGTTGATGCAGGTGATGTCGTTCTTGATCGGCAGGCCGTAGAAGCCTTCCACGCTCTGAACATGTTTGCAGGCCTCGGTGCACTGGCCGCAGAGGATGCACTTGCGGTCGTCCCGGACGATCGAGGGGTTGTGCGGGTCGATGGGAACCCGGCCGCGCACCTGCACCGGCCAGGAACCGGGGGCGTTGTACTGCTGCGGGGTCCACCCTTCCCCGCCGGAGGGCTTGCCCGCGTCCTTGCAGCCCGACAGCGTCGTCAGGGCGCCGGCCATACCGGCCGCGCCCAGCCCTTTGAGGAAAAACCGCCGGGAACACGACGGCCCGTTCTTGCTCTTGGTCTTCATATCGTCCATATCCTTCGCTGAAATGATCCCATGGTCGTCCGGGCCGTGCCGGCTTTTGCCTTTTCCCGCCTCTCGTCCGCGCGACAGGTTGTGCTCTGATCGCAGCGAGACAGGAATCGGCACCGAACGATCCCCCCTTCCTCCGCACGCCCTTTTCACCCCACCGGCCTTCCGGTTTTTCAGGAAACCGATACTGATTCATCCTGCGCCCGCGGTACCACACAATACCTATATAGAGAATTAATTCTCTATATATATTTTAGAAAAATCTCATTGATTTGTCAATTTTATTTAAAGATTCAATTTGAGAATTTTTAGGAAATTTTTTGCAAAACCAGGCGGGTAAAAATCGGGTGCGACGAGGGGATGTCGTCAGCGGCGAGTACCGACGATCCGACCAAGGGGCGCGGGGTCGTTGCCGACCGGTCGGTCAGCGGTACGACGGATTGGCAAGAGGGGCGGAAGGAGCGATTGCGGTCAGATGAACCGGACCGAGGTGGCGTTCAGGTATTTTTCTTCGAGTAGGGAGACGATACGGCGCACAATGTTGCGCCGCAGATCGAGTTCCTGGGGGGTGTTGGGGTCCTGGTGCGCTTCGTTGATCCTGGTGCCGACGATGAAATGGATGATGTCGCTGCGCAACATCAGCCGCACGATATCGCCCGCCGGATTGGCCGGCAACCGGTCGACCGTGGTCCCGGCCGCCAGGAGTTGGGCCACATGGGCCAGGGTGAGCGCGCCCTCGGTGATCAGGTCGACCCCCTCCATGGTGGCCGGAGGGGGCATGCCGGTATCGGCCCGGCTGAGATCGACGGTGATCGGCCGGTGCAGAACGCGGCCGACGATGGTGGCGGTGGTGCCGCCGCAAATAATTTTCCGGCCGGGAAAGGTCAGGGCGGCCTGGGCGAGTTCGAAATCGCGCTGGGGCACGAAGGGCGGTCCGGTCATGATCAGCAACTGCCGCGGGACCCGGAAATGCATCACGACGCAACTGATGTCGTCGCGGGCGCAACCGCCGTCGTTGGCCAGGGCCCGGTCCATCAGTGTTTTTGCCAGCCGGCGGGAAGAGATTTCGGGGGCGGTTTTGATCAGCTCCCGGATATACGCCACGGTCTGCTCGCGGGTCCAGCCCAAGGGCATGGCGGCTTGCCCCATGCCCGACTGGGTGATCCCGTCGGAACAACAGACGAGCCGGTCGCCGATTTCCAGAACCAGCCGGCCGTGGTAGATCAACCGCTCCTTCCATCGCTCCAGCGTGATCACCGAGCGCTCCAGCTCGATTTCCTCCGCGCCCCGGAGCAGCGCCAGGGCCGGATTGCCGTGTTCGATGAAGCGCAGGGAACCGTGTTCGTCGAGATCGAGCAGGGTGAACGTCGAGTAGCTGATCTTGCGCACCTCGCAGATGGGCAGGGTGTCCATGATCGAATGGGCCCAACTGCGGGTATCCGTGCGGGTGGAGGCGAATTTGAGGGCCATGGCGGCCGTGAGATTGGCCAGCACCGATGCCTTGACCCCGGATCCCAATCCGTCGGAGAGAACCGCCAGAACCCGCCCCTCCTCCTTGATCCGATGGGACAGGACCACATCGCCGCAAATCGATTGGCGATGCTTGCTGCACTGGGCATGGTCGACATCGATGAAGGCGTTGTCAGTCACCCTCCCCTCCCCCCTCCCCGTCGTCGATCTTGGCCGGGGAGAACGACTCGATGATGCTGTTCAGGGTCACCTCGGATTCGGCGGCGTTCTCCCCCAGGAGATAGGCGATCTTCTGCACCGTGGCCAGATTCTTCTGGATGACCTCGCGCGCCCGCCGGATCACCTGTTCCTTCTGGACCGACGGCCGGGTGATGTCCTGGAGGATGGCGCCGACAACGGCATGCGGTTCGATGGTGAAGATCGACAGATGGAGGATGGTGTCGAGGAAGCGGATATCCCGGTCAAGGATATCCATGTCGTTCTTCAGCACGTTGGCGAACAGGGAATGAAAGGGCAGGAGTTCCACCAGGGAGCGTCCTTCCGGTTCCGCCGGGGATGCGGCCGGATGCTGGTGATTGACGATGGCGATGAAGGCCTCGTTGCATTCGAGCACCCGCAGGTCGCTGTCGACGATCACCACCGCCGAAGGCATCTTGTGCATGAGTACATTGGCCTTCTTGAAGGCCAACTGCCGCATCCAGGAAACGCACATCGACCGCTCCGCCCGCTGCGCGATCAGGGCCTTGCCGAATTCCCGGCAGGAATCGTAACCGCAGCCGCCGCAGTTCAGCTCGTCTTCACGCGACCGCTTGCCGATCGAGCGCAGCACCTCGGTGATCCGGGTCTCCGAAATCTCCGGCCGGCGGTGGGTCAGCGGTTCGATCCGCCTGCGTATGTCGAACATGGGCTGGCGGGGTACCGGTTGCCCTTCCGGAAAGCGGGCGGAGCGCAGCACCCGGTGGCGCTTGCCCACGGTGTTCCCCCGTTGGCTGACCTTGGGGCCGTTGATGCAGCCGCCTTCGCAGGCAAGAAGTTCGAGAAACAGGCCCTGCTCCGAGACGAGATCCTCCAAACCATCCAGGGCGTTTCCCACCGCGGCCAGGCCGGAGAAACTCATGAAGGCGGCGTCATCGATGCCGCAGTGGGCCCGGATGCCGGCGATCATGCCGCCATCCACCGGATACAGCACCCCTTCCTCAGCCGCAGAGGGGACGAAGCGATCCTCCTCGCCCGGCGCCAAGGTTCCGGGATCGATCCGCTCGGCCGCGAACCAGAGGCGCAGATCCTCGAAGGTCAGGGCGATGTCGAGCAGATCGGGATGGTCGTCGGCCTCCACTTTCTTGGCAATACAGGGACCTATGAACACGATGGCGATGGCCGGGCCGAAATGGCGGCGAAGCAGCGCGCAATGGGCCAGGAGCGGCGAAAGCAGGCCGGTGACCGCCTCGGCCAGGTGCGGCCGGTGTTTCTGGATGAAGGCCACCACGGTCGGACAGGCCGAACTGATGAGGATTTGCCCCGGCTGCTGACGCAGGCTCTGGCCGACATGGGCGCTGACCTGTTGGGCGCCGAGGGCGGTTTCCGAGACCCCGGCGAAACCGAGCCGACGGAGGGCGGCAGTCAGTTGGCCGGCGCTGAGATCGGGAAACTCGGTCACCCAGGAAGGGGCGAGGGAGACGTAGGTCCGGGGCGGCAGCGTCACGAGTTGGCGGGCCCGGGCCAGGTCGTTGCGCACATGCTTGGCGGCATTGGGGCAGATCGAGACGCAGGCCCCGCAGTACACGCACATTTCCGGGACGATGGTGGCATAGGCATCCTGCACCCGGATGGCCTTGACCGGGCAATGGCGCACACATTTATAGCAGTCCTGGCACTCGTGCTTCTCGGTATAGATCGGCGGGCGTTTATCCATGGGGCTCCTCCCGGAGGACCGCCAGATGGTGGCGGAGCAATTCGTCGAAGCAGGAGGCCTGCACATTGGAATAGAGGGTGGTGCCGATGGTGACGTGCGGCCCCCGGGTGCATTGATTCTCGCAGAGATGGCCGGAAATGTCGGGGATCAGGCCGGCGGCCTCGACGCATTGGCGCATGGTCTCGATGGCCGGGCCGTTGTTGCCGCGGCTGTAGCAGGAACTGCCCATGCAGACGGCGATCTTCAGGGTGGCCGGATGTTCCCGCGAGGGCGCTGCCGGCCGTCGCCTCCTGCCGCCCTGGCCGCTGCCGACGAATCGCCCCAGGGAGGCGATCTGGGACCGGATCTGGCGATCGCACGCCTCGGCGACCTCGATCCGGTCGGCCTTGCCGGGGTAGATGGCGTACATTTCGCGATACTGCGGCGGCGTCAGATTCGGCATGATCACATTGGCGCCCCGCCGCAGCGCCAGTTCGCGGCCCAGACCGGCATGCATCACCGCCACCGCGGTAGTGGCGGGAATATGGGCATCCGGGCGGAGGATGCGGGCCAGGGCCACGACCTTGCAGGTCATCTCGACGGTCGGCGGTACCTGGTTGTCGGTCGGCAGGGGCGACCGTGCCCGCCAGAGCGGCGTCTCCGGGTGGGCGATGAAGGGACCGATGCCGATCATGTCGAGGTCGAGGTCGCGAAACAGCAGGATATCGTCGGCCAGGCTCTCGTAGCTTTGCCCGGGAATGCCGACCATGACGCCGCCGCCGGTTTCATAGCCCAGGGCCCGCAGGCGGCGGAGGATGGCGATCCGGTCGGACACCGTGCCGCCGTGATCGGGATGGATGACCTGGTACAGCGCCCGATCCGACGTTTCGAAACGCAGCAGATAGCGGTCCGCGCCGGCCTCCCGCCAGGCAGCCAGCTCGTTCTCGGTACGCTCTCCCAGGCTGAGGGTCAGGGCCAACGGCGTCGCCGCCTTGATCCGGCGAATGAGCCCGGCCAGCCAGTGGCCCTCGACGCCGTAGTCCTCGCCGGACTGGAGCACCAGGGTGCCGTAGCCCATCTGGACCGCCTGGAGCGCGCAACGATAGATGTCCTCCTCGGTCAGCCGGTAGCGGCGGACCGTCCGGTTGGCGGCGCGCAGCCCGCAGTAGTGGCAGGAGCGGGCGCAATGGTTGGAGATCTCCACCAGGCCGCGCAGGTGAACGGCATCGCCCACCCACTCTTCCCGCGTCCGGTCCGCCCGTTGCCAGAGTTCGCTCAGCTCAAGGGCATCGTCGCAGCGCAGCCAATGGAGCAGTTCCCGCCGGTCCATGCTCACCTGCCTCCGTTGTGTGCGGGCGCCAGTGAACGGAGCAGTTCCAGGGCCGCGGGAAAGGGACTGAGCGCGCGGGCGAAAATGCCCAGGCTGTAGGCGATGGCCAGGCCGTAATTGGTGACCGGCACCCCTGCTTCGCGGCAGCGGGCGATGCGGCCGAGCACTTCGCGGCGGTTGAGCATGCAGGAGCCGCATTGGATCGCCAACCGGTACTCGTGCAGATCGTCGGGAAAATCATGGCCCTGGACATGGGTGAACGCCAGTTGCCCGCCAACGAATTGGGTGAGCCAGCGGGGGATCTTGACCCGGCCGATGTCCTCGCCAATGGGATGATGGGCGCAGGCCTCGGCGATCAGCACCCGATCGCCAGGCTGAAGCCGCTCGATGGCCAGCGCGCCGGCCACCTGAGTGAGCAAATCGCCCTTGCTGCGGGAAAACAGGATGGAAAAGCTGGTGAGCCGCACGTCGGCGGGCACATCGGCGACCACCTTGAGAAAGGCCTGCGAGTCGGTCACCACCAGCTTGGGCGGACGGGCGAGCGCAGAGAGGGCGTGGCGCAACTCCCGTTCCTTCACCACCAGGCACAGGGAATCGCCGTCGAGGAGGTCGCGGATGGTCTGCACCTGGGGCAGGATCAACCGCCCCCTGGGCGCCTCCTTGTCGATGGGCACCACCAGCACCGCGGTCTCCCCGGGGCCGACCAGATCGGAGACGATGGCCGGGTTGTCGATGAAATCGGCCGGTGCCCGCTCGACGATCCGTTGCTGCACCGCGCCGATTCCCGTCCCGTTGACGGCGGCGGTGTGCACCAGCGGGATCGATCTGGCCGCCAGGTCGGCGACCAGCGCATCGGACGCACGCCCCTGGTCGGCCTTGTTCATCACCACCACCACCGGAATCAGGCGCCGGGTCAGTTCCTCCAGCAAATCGGCCTCGAAGCCGCCCCATTCGCCGCAGGCACTGACGATGATGCCCAGATCGGTCCGCTCGAAGACCGCCCTGGTCCGGGCGATGCGCATCGCTCCCAGGGCGCCGGTATCGTCGATTCCGGCGGTATCGATGAAGAGCACCGGCCCGAGCGGCAGCAGCTCCATCGGTTTTTCCACCGGGTCGGTGGTGGTGCCGGCACAGGCCGAAACAATGGCCACCTGCTGGCGGGTCATGGCGTTGAGCAGGCTCGACTTGCCAACGTTGCGGCGACCGAACAGGCCGATGTGCAGGCGCAGGCCCTTGGGTGCGGATTGACTCATATCATTGATCCGGGTCAGACGGGGAAGGGACGAAACCGAGGCGGCAGACGGCGGTGGCGCTGGTGCATTGGTCAAACTGCTCATCGCTGATCCCGGCCTCGACCCGGGCCAGTTCGCGGATGGAGACGCCGGTGCGGGCAGCCGTTGCCGCCAGTTCGGCCGCCCGCTCGTGGCCGATGACCGGCACCAGGGCGGTGACCGTGGCCGTGGCATTGGCGACCTGCCGGGCGCAGCGGGCCGCATCCACCTCGATGCCCTCGATACAATGGCGGCAGAGAATGTCGTCGGCCCGTCCCAGCAGATCGAGATTGTCCAGGAGGGTCCGGGCCACCAGCGGCAGGAAGGGGTTCAGATCGAGATTGCCCGAAGCGCAGGCCAGGGTCAGGGCCGCATCGTTGCCGATCGCCAGCATCGCGACTTGGCTGACGGCCTCGGGAATCACCGGATTGACCTTGCCGGGCATGATCGACGAACCGGCCTGGCGCCGGGGCAGGCGCAGCTCGGCAATCCCGGCGTCCGGGCCGGAACCGAGGAACCGCAGGTCCGTGCAGATCTTGAGCAGATTGGAGGCGTGGGCCTTGAGTATCCCCGACACCTCGACAAAGACATCGGCGTTCTGGGTGGCTTCCACCAGGTTCTCCGCCCGGGCCAGGCCCAGTCCGGTCAGTTGACGCAGCGTTTCGGTGACTTCGAAGATGTAGCGGCGCGGCGCGGCCAGGCCGGTGCCGACGGCGGTGCCGCCGAGATTGACCACCCGCAGCCGTTCGTGGCACTTGGCGATGCGCCAACGGTCGCGGTTGATCGCCTCGGCATAGGCGCCGAAGGTGCGGCCGGCGGTGGTCAGTACCGCGTCCTGCAGCTCGGTCCGGGCCACCTTGACCACATGGGCCCAGCGCTGTTCCTGCCGCTGGAAGGCCTCCTGGAGGGCCAGCACCCGCTGTTCCAAACGGGCCAGCAGGTGCAGCGCGGCAACCCGCAGGGCGGTGGGGAAGACATCGTTGGTCGACTGGTGCCGGTTGAGGTCGTCCAGGGGACTGACCCGTCCGTAGTCGCCCCTGTCGCGGCCGAGCAGCTCCAAGGCCCGGTTGGCCAACACCTCGTTGACATTCATGTTGGCGCTGGTGCCGGCCCCGCCCTGCAGGTCGTCTACGATCAGCCACTCGCCAAGCCCGCCCTCGGCCATCTCCCGGCAGGCGGCCAGGATGGCGTCGGCCTTTGCCGGATCGTCGCGCCACGCGCCCAACCGCTGGTTGGTTTGGGCAGCCGCCAGCTTGACCAGTCCGAGGGCGCGGATCAGGGCGGGATGGAGCGGCCGGCCGGACAGGGGGAAATTCTCCACCGCCCGCAGAGTGTGGATGCCCCACAGGCTGTCGCCGGGAACCTCGCGCTGGCCGAGGCTATCGGACTCCGTTCGGGTCTGGCACATAAGGCTTCCTCTGGATAGAAGCGGAAAGGGAGAAAAAAACGACCGATACGATCAGGGTACTGTATGTCCGTTGGGATTCGCGGCCAAGGGAAAAGAAACCGTCTTGCTGTCGATGCCATGCAAACGTTGCTCCGTGGCACGGCAGTCTGTCGCGAGAACCGCCATGCCCCGGAGCAACGGGAAAGGAAAATGCTCCCGCCGGTAACAGGGACGCAAACCGGCGGGAGCGGGGGATGCCTCGTTCAGCGGGCGCCGGCCTCGACCGACGGAGACGACACCTGGGCCAGTTCGGCGTGGATGGCCTGCACGACCGTGTCGAGCGTCGCCTGGGAAATGATCGTTTCGCCGACCGCCACATTGGGTCCTTCGCCGCAGCGTTCGAAGCAGAAGGAGGCCTGGACCTGGACCCTGTCGTCGAGATCGTTGGCCTCGACATGCTTCATCAGGCCCTGGATGATCGCCTGCGAGTTGCGCAAAAAACAGCCTGTTCCCGCGCACACCCGGACAATCAACGGCCCTTCGCCCGATTCCTTGGCCCTGGCAAGGGCATGGTCTTCCGCGCCGGCGCGCCGGCGATGATGATAATGGGTGTGGAGCAGCCGATGCGATTCGCGGCTGGCCGGCTCGCCGAGGAATTTCTGATAGCATTCGGTGACGAAGTGGTTCTCCTGGGAACAGTGGAGATCGAGCAGCCGGTCGGTGTTGTACAGCGCCTCGGCGCGGGCACGGCGGCGCTGGGCGATATCGCGTCCCACCGGTTGGCCGGCGCCGCCGATACAGCCGCCGGGGCAGGCCATGACCTCAACCAGATCAACCAGCAGGGTGCCGGCAAGGATGCGCTGCATCGTCTCGCGCGCCTTGCCCAGGCCGTGGACAATGGCCAGCTTCAGCTCGATGCCGCCGACCTCCGTCCGGATCACGCGCAGGGAATCCTCGCCACGTATTTCCTCACATTCCGGATCCACCGGATTCTGGCCGGTGAGTTTGCCCACCGCGTAGCGCAGCACCGCCTCGGTGACCCCGCCGGAGTTGCCGAAGATCACCCCGGCGCCGGTTTTGAAACCCATGGGCATATCGAAGCTCGCCGGGTTGAGCTTGTTCAGGCTCAGGCCCGATTCTTCGATCATCCGGGCCAACTCCTGGGTGGTGAGCACGTAATCCACGTCCGGGATGCCGGCTGTCCGAAACTCCGGCCTTCTCGCCTCGAACTTCTTCGCCGTGCAGGGCATGATCGACACCATGACGATGTCCTTGCGCTCCCGGCCCAGCTGGGCCGGCAACGTGTGCTTGACCATGGAGCCCATCATCTGCTGCGGCGACCGGCAGGAACTGAGATTGCCCAGGAGTTGCGGGAAATACTGCTCGGCGAACTTGACCCAGCCCGGACAGCAACTGGTGAACAGCGGCAGCCGCTCGCCATTGCTTTTGCGGGCAATGAACTCGTTCGCCTCCTCAACCACGGTGAGATCGGCGGTAAAACTGGTGTCGTAGACGATGTCGAACCCCATCCGCTTCATCGCCGCCACCACCTGACCGGTGGTGTTGAGGCCGTATTCGCTGCCGAACTGCTCGCCGATGGCGACCCGGACCGCCGGAGCGATCTGGGCGACCACCACGGTGCCGGGATCGTAGATCGCCTGCCATACCGCCTCGATCTCCGAGGCCGGAGCCAGGGCGCCCGTGGGACAGACCGAGGCGCACTGGCCGCAGTTGACGCATTCGCCGGCTCCCAGATCCCGGCCGAAGGCGGGCAGCACCGCGGCATCATGGCCCCGATGGGCGAAATCGATAGCGCCCACGGACTGGATTTCGTCGCAGAAGCGCACGCAATCGCCGCAAAGCACGCACTTGTTGGGATCGCGGATCAGGGACGGACTCGAGGCATCGACCGGTTTCGGCTGGTGGATGGAACGGTAGCGGATGGTGGTAATGCCCAGCCGACGGGCGATATCCTGGAGCTGGCACGAGCCGCTGCGCACGCAACTGGTGCATTCCCGGTCGTGGTTGGCCAGGAGCAGTTCAACGGCAATCTTGCGGATTTCCCGCAGTTCCTGGGTGTTCGTGCGGACCACCAGCCCCGGCTCGGGCGGCGTGGAGCACGCGCCGAGAATGCCGCGCCCGTCGACATCGACCAGGCAGAGGCGGCAGGCGCCATAGACACTCAGGTCGGAATGGTAACAGAAGGTGGGCAAATCGATACCGACCTTGCGGACCAGTTCCAGCAGGTTCTTCTCGCCGTCGATCGCCACGGGGCGGCCATCGATGGTCAATGTGGCGGCTTGTCGCTTGATCATGCGCGTCCTCCCGGCAGTCCATCGACGGCGCCGAATTTGCAGGACTGTGCACACGCCCCGCATTTGATGCATTTTTCCTGATCGATCACATGCGGCTGCTTCAACGCACCGTCAATGGCTTCGACCGGGCATTTTTTGGCGCACTTGCCGCAGCCCTTGCACTTTTCCGCGTTGATCCACGGCTTGAGCAGGGCCGTGCACTGGCCGGCCGGACAGACCTTGTCCCGGACGTGCGCCTCGTATTCCTCCGGAAAATGGCGCAGGGTCGACAGGACCGGGTTGGGCGCGGTCTTGCCCAGGCCGCAAAGCGAACCCTTCTGCACCGCCAGGGCGAGTTCCTTCAAAAGCGGCAGGGTCCTCTCGTCCGCCCGGCCCTCGATGATGTCGTCCATCAGGACGAGCATCTGCCGGGTGCCCTCGCGACAGAGCACGCACTTGCCGCAACTTTCGCGCTGGGTGAACTCCATGAAAAACCGGGCCACCGACACCATGCAGGTATCCCGGTTCATGGCCACGAGACCGCCGCTCCCCACCATGGCGCCGACACCGCGCAACGAGTCGAAATCCATGGGCAGGTCGAGGTGTTCCCGGGTCAGGCAGCCGCCGGACGGGCCGCCGATCTGGACCGCCTTGAACCCGGCCGGATCGATGCTGCCATCGCTCCCGGTGATCCCGCCGCCAATGTTGTGGACAATCTCCCGCAACGTGGTACCAAAAGGCACCTCGATCAGGCCGGTGTTGGCGACGTGGCCGGTGAGGGCAAAGGTCTTGGTGCCGGGGGAACCGGCGGTGCCCAGTGCACGGAAGCGCGCCGCCCCCTGCCGGATGATGCGAACCGCATGGGCCAGGGTCTCGACGTTGTTGATGATGGTCGGCTTCCCCCAGAGGCCGCTTTGGGCGGGAAACGGCGGCTTGGGCCGGGGCATGCCCCGCTGGCCCTCGATCGAGGCGATCATCGCCGTTTCCTCGCCGCAGACAAAAGCCCCCGCCCCCTCCATGATCTCGCAACTGAGGGAGCATCCCGTCCCGAAGACGTTCGCGCCCAACAGGCCGCGTTCAGTGGCGTCCCTGACCGCGCGGCGCATCCGCTGCACGGCCAGGGGGTACTCTGCCCGCACGTACACCAGCGTTTCGTCGGCACCGATGGCCCGGGCGGCGATCATCAGTCCTTCGATGACGCTGTGGGGATTGCCTTCCATGACGCTGCGGTTCATGAAGGCGCCGGGATCGCCCTCGTCGGCGTTGCAGATGACGTATTTCTTTTCGCCGGCCTGCCGCCGGGCCGCCTCCCATTTACGGCCGGTGGGAAAACCGCCGCCGCCCCTGCCCCTCAAGCCGGATTCGACCATCTCCGCACAGATCGATTCGGGGCTCATCTCCAGAAACGCCTTTCTTGCCGCCCGGTAGCCGCCATTGCGGATGTATTCGTCGATGTTTTCCGGGTCGATGGTGCCGCAGTCGCCGAGGACGAATCGCTGCTGGCGCGTATAAAACGGTATGTCGTCCGTGCCCCTGCAGGCATGGCCGTTGCCCGGTTCCGTATAGAGCAGCCGTTCGACCACACCGTCCGCAACCAGGCTGGTCGTGATGATGTCGTCGACATCGGCCGGCTTGACCCGGGTGTAGAGAATATTCTCCGGAAAAATTGTCACCAGCGGACCCATCTGGCAAAATCCCTGGCAGCCGCTGCGCGTGACGGCGGTTTTGCCGTGATTGTCGTTTTCCGCCCGCAACTCGAGAACGACGGGTAGATTTTTGTCCGCCATCTCCTGCTGAAACGCGGCATAGACCTTCATCGCCCCATTGGCCATGCAACCGGTGCCCGCACAGATGACGACCCGACGCTGCGCCCCCATCAGCATATTTGCAACGGGCAGTTCATGTGGCTGCGTGTTCATGCCTGCACCTTTTCCTGTTGCTCGATCTCGTCGATGAGGCGGATGGCCGCCTCGGGGGTCATCTGACCATGCACCTCTTCGTTGATGACCACCACCGGCGCCAGGCCGCAGGCGCCGAGGCAGGCGACGGTTTCCACGGTGAAGAGCATGTCTTCCGTTGTCATGCGTTTGGCGGACAGGCCCAAACGCCGGCAAATCGCCTCGAGAATGGGGATCGAACGCTTGACATGGCAGGCGGTGCCGTCGCACAGCCGGATGCAGTATTTGCCTTTGGGTTCGAGGGCAAAGTGGGAATAAAAGGTGGCGACGCCGAACACCCGGGCCGGGGGGATGTCGAGACCGGTGGCGACGTAGGTGAGCACATCTTCGGGCAGATACCGGTATTCCTCCTGGACGGCCTGAAGGATCGGGATCAATCGCTGCGGCTGCCTGCCGTTCTGCTCAAGGATGACGCCGACCTTTTCATAGCGGCGGGCCGGGGATTGCAGGTGCGTTGCTGCCAGTTCACATGCATTCATGGTTTGGATACTCCTTTCGCCCGGGATTGGGCCAGTTTTCGTGTCATCTTCTGCGATAGCACCGCAAGCGAGCAATACAAATCCTCATTGGTCACAAGAACGCGCTCCGGCACCTCGATCTTTGCCGGCGCAAAATTCCAGATGGCCAAAACGCCGCCCTCGACGAGCAGGTTTGCCGCCTGTTGGGCTTCGGAGGCGGGAACGGTGATGATGCCGAAGCGAACCTTCATGCGCCGCATCAAGTTGGGCAACTTGCTGACATGGCGAACATGCTTGTCGTGAATGACCCGATGGCACTTATTGGGATCGACATCGAAGGCGGCAACGATCTGCAGGCCGCACTCGGCAAAACCGGCATACCCCATCAACGCCTCGCCCAGGCTGCCGGCACCGACGAGAAATGCCTCGATGGTGTTATCCCAGCCGAGAAAGCGCTCGATGGCGCAGATCAGGTCGTGAACGTCATAGCCGATCTTGGGTCTGCCCACGGTCCCGGTCATTTCAATATCCTTGCGGATCTGAGTGGGATCGAGCTTCAATTCGGTCCCGATCATGGTACAGGACACACCGGTGCGACCGCCGTCACGCAACTGTTTCAACAGGCGATAATAGAGAGGCAAACGACGCAGGGTCGGCTCCGGGATGCTTCTGGCCGGTTCCTTGACGGAGTGCACCTCTGGCTCATTCATACCCCTCCCCCCTTCGGATCGTTAGCGAGAATCGAATATCGATTAAACGGACGCCGAAACATACCGAGCAACTCCTTATCGAGAATTAATTCTCGATATTTATTATCCTACAATGTTCTTTACATGTCAACATATATAAACGATAGGCGACAGGCTGATTTATAATTTTCATAATAAATAACAATAAGTTGTGCATAAATCAAAATGTCTTCGACAATGCCCGAGCAAAAAAGAAGCGATAAAAAAGAAAGCCCAACGTGTAATGATGGGCATGCGTAGAAATTGGCATGGACTGACCGATGGGGTCCGCAAACTGCCGCCGGAGTCGATGGGATATTGCGCCCGGCCGGTCAGCAGTCTGGCGGATGCGGATTGGTCCCGGAGACGTTGTCGGGAAAATCGGTAAAAATGCCGGTTGTGCCGGCCGCGAACAACTGGCGCTGGCGGACCGGGTCGTTGACCGTGAAGACATTGACGTGCAAGCCGGCGGCACGCACGGCCCGGATGACGGCAGAGTCGGCGAGCGCGTCGGATGGATGGTAGGCGCAGACTCCAAGGGAGCGGAGCGAGTCGATCAGGTCGGACGGATGCCGCCCCTCCTGCAGGGCGGCGGTGGCGATTGCCGGGGCGAGCCCGCGGCAGAAACGCAGCAGGGAATGGTTGAACGAGGAAAGGAGCACCAGCGCCCCTGCCCGCGCCCGCGCGACCTCGCGCACCACCGCGGTCGCCAGTTGCTCGTTGAGACGGGCATTCTCCAAGTCCTTCAGCTCGATATTCAGCGGCATCCGGTGGAACACGGCCCAGGCCAGGACCTCCCGCAGGCTGGCAATGCGCTGGGGCAGCATGGTACGCAGGCGGCCGCGATCCGCGATGCCGTCCGTGAGCGTGCCAAAGGGATCGGCCTGCAGAAACCATGAGCCCGCATCGAGCCGCCGCAACTGGTCCAGGCGCCAGTCGCAGACCGCCAGGCTGGTCAGCCCCAATCCGGCTGCCACCTGCGCGGCATTGCTGATTCGGGTCAGCAAGCGGTCGTGAACAACCACGGCCACTCCGTCGCGGCTCAGACGGACATCGAGTTCGATCATGCCGCAGCGGCCCAGGCTGGCACCGAACGCGGCCAGGGTATTTTCCGGAAAACAGGCGCGAAAGCCCCGATGGGCGATGATGAGCGGGCCGGGGGCAAGCCGGTCGAAGAATCGGCAAGATGAATCGGGTTGCCCGGTCATCGCAACTGGCCTTTTCCGGTGGGCGATTACTGCACGATCAGGGTGCGCCGGGCCAAGGCGCCGTCCTCGCCGGCAATCAGCAGATTGGCCAGTTCGTTGCGGTCATCGGCCCTGGGCGGGAAATGGGCATGGAGCAGGGCGCCGACCTCCTCGATCACCTGGCACAGGGCCTCGCCGGCGCGATCTTCCCTGATCCCGGTCACCAGGGTATCGACGAACCCCTGCCAGACCTGCGGCTCGAGCCGCTCGTTGATGCCCCGATCCCCCAAAATCCAGACGCGGCGTTCCAGCACCGAGACGTAGATCAGCACGCCGGTCGCATCACGGGTGGCCTGCAATCCTTCGCGGTAAAACCGGTTGACGGCCGCCCGCTCCACCTCGGCCGCCGCCCGCCGCTCGCTGATGAACGGCCGCAGCAGAAACGGGACGCGCATCAGCAGCCGGGCCAGGGGAAAGAAGAGCAGGAGAAAGGCAAGGAAAAGCCAGAGGAGCTGGTCCTGCCACCACAGCAGGGACCCGGTGGTCACGGCGGCGATCAGGGCGGCAGGCAGCGAAAGGACGGCAGCGCCGGTGAGAACCGCCTCGGGGTAGGCGTGGCTGGCCGAGACCACCATGGGTACGATCTCGCCGGTGGTGCGCCGCTCCGCCTCCTCGACCGTCCGGGCAATCCGTTCCTGCTCGTCTGCGGTCAGAAACCGTTGGGCCAATGTCTGCATGGTCACCATCCTCCCGAGGCACCGCCGCCGCCAAAGCCGCCACCCCCGCCACTGAAGCCTCCGCCGCCGAAACCACCGCCTCCACCAAAGCCGCCACCGAAACCCGGATCGGAAAAGATCCCGCCGGAAGAAGAGCCGTGCCGGCCGCCGCCGGCAGCCAAAAGACTGGCCACCAGGGCGCCCAGCACGCCGACCGGCACCAGAACCAGCAGCATCAGCCCGCTGAAAAGCCCGGCAAAGAGCGTTGCCCCCAGGAGAGGGGCGAAGGCGCCGCCCAGGCCGGCTGCCAGCGGCTTGACCCGGTGGAAGAGATTGCCGATCATCATCAGGCCGAAGAGCAGAATCAGCAGAAAGGGCCCGTAATCACGATCGCCGCCCCGCTGCTCCAGGCCGCCCTTGCCGGCATATTCGCCCCTGACCGCCGCCACCATGGCCGTGACCCCGTCGATCACCCCCTGGTCGAAATCGCCCCGCTTGAAAGCGGGCACGATCCTCTCCCGGATAATCCGGCCGGCCACCAGATCGGTCAGGCTGCCTTCCAGGCCATAGCCCGTCTCGATCCGAATCTTGCGGTCGCCCGCCGCGATCAGCAGCAGGGCGCCGTTGTCCAGCCCCTTCTGGCCGATCTTCCAGGTCTCGGCCACCTTGAGCGAGTAGTCCTCCAGCGCCTCGTCCTCCAGGCTGGGGATGGTGAGCACCACGATCTGGGTCGATTCGCTGCGGGCCAACTCCTGCAGCGACTGTTCGAGCAGTTGGACCGTGCCGGCGGAAAGGATCCGGGCGGTATCGTTGACCCTGGCGGCCAGCGGCGGCACTTCCAGCGCCCTGGCCGGGGCAGCGGCACCGCCCGCCAGCAGCAGCACCAGCGCCCACACGGCCGGAAGCAGGCCGAACAAACGCGCCATCATCCCGGTCACCGGGTCTGGAAATCGACCTTGGGCACTTCCCTGGCCTCAGGAGCGGCCTTGTAATACTCCTTGCGCTCCAGATGGAGGAGCAGGCGGTTGGTCAGGCTCTCGGGAAAGGCGCGGATGGCGCTGTTGAAAACTTCCACCGCCTGATTGTAGCGCTGGCGGGCCACGTTGATCCGGTTTTCCGTGCCTTCGAGCTGGTTCTGCAGGTCGAGGAAGTTCTGGTTGGCCTTGAGATCCGGATACTGTTCCGCCACCACCATCAACCGGGCCAGGGCCGAGCCCACGCTCCCCTGTGCCTCCTGGAACTGCTGCATGGCCGCCGCATTCCCCAGATCCTTGGTGGACAGCTGAATGGATGTGGCCTTGGCGCGGGCATTGATCACCGCCTCCAGGGTCTCCCGCTCATGGCTGGCATACCCCTTGACGGTTGCCACCAGGTTGGGGATCAGATCGGCCCGGCGCTGCAGGTTGGACTCGATATCGCCCCAGGCCTTGAACACCGCCTCTTCCTTGCTCTGCAAGGCGTTGTAGCCGCAGCCGGACACCAGAACCAGAAGTGAAAAAATGGCCACCAGTTGGTGCAGTCGTGTTTTCATAGTCCCCTCCTTGGCAAGAAATTAGAGAAAAATCACGCGATGCGTGCCGTATGCCGGCACTCCCGTTCGAGAATCCACTGCACGGCCGCGGCGAGATCCTCGGCCACATGGGCGGGCTGGATCGCCTGGCCGGGACCGATATAGCAAAGATCGCCCCGGCCATAGCCGGTCAGCACCAGCAGTGAGGTGGCCCCGGCGGCCGCGCCGCAGCGCAGGTCCGACCAGCGATCGCCGACCATGTAGGAACGGGCGAGATCGAGCCCCAGTTCGCGGGCCGCCTGTTCGAGCAGGCCGGTCTTGGGCTTGCGACAGGAACAGTTCAAACGATAGCGCTCGTCCTTGGCCTCGGGATGGTGCGGGCACACATACAGCCCGTCGAGCCGGGCACCGGCCAGGGCCAGCAGGCGATGCATTTCCGCGTGAACCGCATCGAGCAGCGATTCGGGAAAGTAGCCACGGGCAAGGCCCGACTGATTGGTGACCACCACCACCGGCAAATCGTGCTCGTTGAGGCGGCGGATCGCCTCGCCCACCCCCGGCAGCAGATGGAAGCGGCTCAGATGGTTGATATAGCCCATCTGCTCGTTGATGGTGCCGTCCCGGTCGAGGAAGATGGCCGGCCGCAGGCGTCTCTGACGCTCTTCCTCCTGATGCCCGGCCATCACGCCTCCTCCAGGATGCGCAGAACGGCCCGGCCGACCTCGTCGCTGTCAATCAGCTTCATGCAGCGGAAGTGCTTTTCCGGGCACTGGCTTTTTTTGCAGGGACTGCACGGCAGCGGCTTGCGGATCACCACCGCGTTGTCCGCAAGCGGCCCGGTGGCGATATGGTCGGTGGAGCCGAAAATGGCCACCAGCGGCGTGTGCAGGGCCGCGGCCACGTGCATCAGGCCGGAATCGTTGGTGACAAAGGCATCGCACTCGCCGATCAGGGCCATGGCTTCGATCAGGCTGGTGGCACCGGTGAGGTCGATCATCCGCGCGGCCGCCTCGGCGCCGGCAAACCCCTTGACCGCCACGGCGGTCTCGCGGTCGGCCATGCTGCCGAAAATCAGGATGCGGCAGCCGCTCCGGCGGCAGAGTATGCGGGCCAATTCGCCGAATTTGTCCGCCGGCCATCGTTTGGCCGGGCCAAAGGCCGCGCCGGGATTGAAGCCGATCACTGGCATGCTGCCCGTCTGCGTGCCGGTGAGTTCGCTGATCCGGTGTTTGGCCGCATCGACCTCCTCGCCGGGGATGAACAGCTCCAGTTCGTTTCCCCCGGTCTGCAACCCCAGGCCGAGCAGGATCCGCTGGTAATAATTTACCTCATGTTTTTTATTCAACTCGTTGATTTTATGAACTCCATGGGTAAGCAGCAGACCGCGGCCGTCGGTGGTGTAACCGCCACGCACCGGAATGCCGGCCAGCATGGTGATCAGGGCCGCCTCAAAGGCGTTCTGCAGGAGGATGGCGCAGTCGAACTGCTCCTGGCGCAGTTCGCCCGCCAGTTGCAGCATGCCCTTCACCCCCTGGTGGCGTCCCTTCTTGTCGTAGAGGATCAGCCGGTCCACCCGAGGGCTGTAGCGGAACACATCGCCCACCCAGGGATGGACCAGCATGGCGATCTCGCTCTCCGGAAAATTCTCGCGGATGCTGCGCACCGCCGGCGTGGTCATCACCCCATCGCCGATCCAGTTGGTCGAGCGGACCAGAATCTTTTGCGGATGCTGCGGCCAGGGCTTCACGACATCTTTCCTCCGGCATCTACTGCGGCCAGCAGACCGGCCAGCCGCTCCATGGCAAAGCCGATGGTCGCATCCTGGCTCAGGGCGATCTCATAGTTGGCGATGGCCGCCTCGCGTTCGCCCAGTTGCTCCAGGTTGAGGGCAAGGTTGGCATAGTCGATGGCCGAGGCCGGATTGAGCTCGGTCGCCCGGCGAAATGCATGGACCGCCTCGCCATGGCGGCCGGTCTTGTAGCAGCAGACCCCCAGGGTGTTGTGAATGTCCGGCCGCTCCTCGTCGCAGTCCAGCCCCTGCCTGAGCACCGCGATGGCCTCGTCGTACCGGGCGAGGTCGCGCAGGCAGGAGCCCTGGTACGAGTAGAGGTAGGGCAGATCTTCCGGCGCCGGCTGCAAACCCATGGCCTGGTCGAAGCAGGCCAGGGCCGCGTCCGCCCTTCCCTGTTCGTACAGGTGGCGGCCCCGGTAGAAATGGAGATAGTAGGCATCCGGCAGCACCGCCTGCATGGCGGCCAGCTTGGCGTCCAGCTCCTCGCCTGCGAGGAGGTCGGCCGCCAGCTTGGCGGCGAACAGGGCCGCGTTGCCGCCCATGGCCCGTTCGCGGAAATGGGCGCCGGGGATGATGGTGTACACCGCCGGGATGCCCAGTTCCGGATGGGTGGTGTCGACCACCAGCACGTCCAGGTTCTGGCGGCGGAGCGCGGCCACGCAGTTGTTCACCTCCCGAAAGATGTCGTCATCCTGGAGATCGGCCATCTCATTCAGGCCGATGGTGCGGTCGCTTGCCACCACATAGTCGACCTCGTCCAGGCTGAGCGGTTTGGGCAGGCCGCTGGCCACGTAGTTGGAGCCGCTGTTGAAATCGCCGGCCAGTTGCGCCACCTCGGTGAGGGCGCGGATCAGGGCCTTGGTGGCGCCGGGCGTGGTGCCGGCGGTGTAGACGATCTCGCTCAACCGGGGAAAAGTGGCCGGGTCCCAAGCCAGGGCACCGACGGTGGGGATACCGGTGTCGAGGGAGAAATCGCGGAGATGAACCTCGATGCCGTTGCGGCGGAACTTGGCCAGCAACTCCTGGGCCACCGGATCGGCGATCGAGGCGGGATCGATGGCCGGGGTCACGATCCGGTCGCGGGTGATCAGGGCGCAGACATGGCGCTCCACCACCTCACTGATGCCCTGCAGCACCGCCTCCTCGTAGGTATTGCCGGCCGACGGTCCGTTGAATTCGTTGATGGCATAAAACCAGGAAAAGGGCACCAAAAGCGGGGTGGCGTCGGCCAGCCGCAGGGCCCAGGTCCAGCGCAGGGGCAGACCGGCCAGCAGTTGCCGCAACCGTTCGGGCGGCAGCGAGGCGTCGTGCACCGACTGCAACAAAGACTCGATCGGCAAAACCGGATACCCCTCCGATTCCATGGCAGCGTAGTCGCCGATGAGGAAATTGTCCGCCTCGCGGAGAAAACTGAAAAAGCTGAACCGCTCCCCCAACTCCATGCAGGCGCTGGCCCGCGACTGCTCGGGAGTCGAGCCCTTGCCCATCTGTTTCTTGTTGCCGATGATCCGCAGCGCATCCTCGCCGCACACGGAAAAATACACGGGAATGTCGAGCCGGCCGTTGTCGATACGCCGGATATCCTTGAGCACGTCGAGACGGCTGGCCCGCAGCCGGTTCTGGAATCGGGCCACGGTCTCCTCAGGGGTGCAGGCCTTGTCCTGATCGTAAGTGTAGTGTTTCGGGCATGGTCCCAAGGCGATGATCTTCTTCTGCATAACTCCTGTCCTATAAAAAAACGGTGGAACAATCTCCGTTCCTTGCCGCCTGTCTTCCCGCTTGCTCTTCTCCGATGTCATGCGGCCAAACGTGCGGCCACGCGGTCCAGCCGCTGCCGCCACGACATCCCCTGCGGCACGAGCGTCAACCGTCTGGCCGCAGGCGGCTCCTGCTCGATTCGGATCTCGAGTCGCTCGGCCGGGGTCAGCGTACCGAGCAGCTCAGGCCATTCGACTACGCAGACGCCCGGCCGGTCGAAGAAATCGAGCAGCCCGGCATCCTCGACATCCTCCTGCCGGTCGAGCCGGTACAGATCCATGTGCACCATTGGCAGCCGGCCTGTGTACTCGTGTACCAGCGCGAACGACGGACTGGACACGTACTGGTCGTCGCCGACATCCAAGGCCCGGGCGAGCGCCTGCGTCAGGGTGGTCTTGCCGGCCCCGAGGTCTCCCGACAGCAACAACACGTCGCCTGGAGCCAGCACCTCGGCAAGGACCGCGGCCAAGGGGGCAAGGTCCTCAGGGCCGGCGCAGGTCACCGCCAGTGCCCCGGCTGTGCCCCGCGTCCCGCCATGTTGTCCGTCTTCTTCTGAGGTTGTCATCCGATAGCCGTATCCCACGTTGTATCCCTGGCCGCCTTTCTCTACCACAGGCCGGGCCCATTATGAAGCCGAAAGTGCAGAAAGCGCCACCGGCACCCGCGCCCCGGCAATGCGGCTCCATGGGAACAACCAGACCGCCGCGGCTATTTGTGATACTTTTGCCCGTCCCTGATGGTGCAGGCCCGGTACAACTGCTCCAGCAGGATCAGCCGGGTCATCTCGTGGGTGAAGGTCAGCCTTGAGAGCGACACCACCAGGTCGGCCCTAGTCAGCACCGAACCGTGCAGGCCCAGATGCCCGCCGATCAGGAAACAAATGGTCGCAATTCCCCGTTCCTCCCACCGGGTCAGCAAAACGGCCAACTCCTCGGAATCAAGCGATGTTCCACCCGGATCGAGCGCCACGCACAAACCGGCTGCGGCGGCCTGTTCCAGGAGCTGCGCTGCCTCGGCCGCCTTGATCACCTCGTCCGCATCGCGGCGGCCATGCCGCTCCCGCAGTACCGGCAGGGCCACCGGAATGAAGCGGCCGAGCCGGTTGGCATAGTCGCGGATGCCGGCATCGAGGTACGACTCCCTGGTTTTGCCGACCAGGGGGATGAGCAGTTTCATGCCGCGAATTTCTCCGCATCGCCCTGGGCCTGCAATACCCGAAATATCCGGCAGAAGTCGACGTATTCCATCCCTTGGACGAATCCTGGGCAGGAGGCGGTGATTGTCCGGTAGTTGTCCTCGTCGGCCAGCATGCTCGGATGGAGCGGCCATTGCCGGCATCGCCAGGGGCGGCCTTCATGCACGGTGCAGCCGCGCTCCGTATGGTAGAAGATGCAGTGACCGTCGCGGGTCTGCATCTGCACCACCTGACCGGTGATCCGCCAGTAGCGCTCAGCCACCTCCTCACGGCTCATCTCCAGGGCCGCGATCATCCGTTCCTGGTCCCGCTGGTCGAGAGACACCGTGGTCTCGCCGTGGCAGCAGAAGCCGCAGCAGGTGCAGGCGAAGATATCGCTCACCTGGAATGGTTGTTGTCTTTCTTCATTCATGGCTCAAGTTTAGGGGTTGGTCTTGCCACGAAAGGATCGAAAGCCAACCTCTTGGAATAATATCATTTTAACGTGAAAAGCCTTTTGCTTTCCGATACATTGGATTTGCGAAAATCATTAATGATATCAAAAAGAAAAGGCTCAAATGGACCATACTCAATACTACCAGGAGCAACAAGAGGCAAAACGACTGCATGACCGGATTTCTTCCTTTCTGGACGATTTCAGGGTCGGCACCCTGCCGGCTGGCAGCGGTATCCGCAAATTGCGGAGAACAAAGCCCCTGGCGGTGTTCACTGCCATCTTTGTTTTGCCGTTTGGCGGGTTCAACTTTTCCCGAGGCATAGTCCAGAACCGGGAGTTGGGCTTCCAGAAGGACAGTGCCTACGAGTTCCTGAAGAATCCCCGGTACAACTGGCGAACATTTCTGCTGGGCCTGGTGACGGTGGTGGTTCGCTTCATGGACGTGCTGACCAACGAGCAGCGGGAGAAGGTGCTGATCATCGATGACAGCACCTATGACCGGTCCCGCTCCAAGAAAGTTGAGTTGCTCGCCTGGATACACGACCACAACGCCAACCGGAGTTTGAAAGGATTCAAGCTTATGACTCTGGGCTGGTCGGATGGGGTAAGCTTCCTGCCGCTTGACTTCATCCTCTGCTCCTCGTCCAAGGCAAGCAAGCGGTTGCAGGGGATCAGGAAAGAGGTGGACAAGCGGTGCTGCGGCTACAAACGCAGACTGGAGGCCATGGCCAAATCCACCCAGCACCTGGAAACCATGGTGAAACTGGTGCTGGCGCGGGGCATTCGGGCCGACTACCTCCTGATGGACAGCTGGTTTGCGTTCCCCGCCCTGCTCGCCACCCTGGGCAGGCATCTGCCGGTGATCTGCATGGGCAAGGACATACCCAAGGTGTTTTACCAGCATCAGGGACAATGGCTGACGCTGCGCCGGCTGTTCACCAAGCTGAAGAAGCGGCCGGGTAAGGCCAGGATTCTGGCCAGCGTGACAGTGGCAACCAAAAAGGAACAGAAGGTCAGGATCGTTTTTATCCGTCACCGCCATAAACGCCAGGGGCTGGCCATCCTCTCCACCAAGATCGATCTGGCCGACGAGGAAATCGTCCGCATCTACGGCAAGCGGTGGGATATCGAGGTGTTCTTCAAGATGACGAAACACTACCTCAACCTCGAACGGGAGACCCAACTGCGGGATTTTGACGGGATCATCGGCCATGTCACCATTGTCATGAGCCGTTATGTCTTCCTGGCCTTCGAGCAACGCTGTCATGATGATCCCCGTACCCTTGGCTCGCTCTTTTACGCCTGCAGCGAAGAGCAACGGGATCTGAGCCTGGTTGGGGCCATGCAGCGGCTCCTGAGCTTGGCATTGGACAAAGTCAGGGCTGCCGGCGTCGTTGTCGAAGATGCAGTCCTCGCCATTGTTGATGCTGCCATGGGCTTTGCCGTTGATATGCTGCAGACAGGAAAAAGATTGACCCACGTAACAAACCTAATAACGGCAAGTTAAAGCAAGTGTAGAGTAGAGCGCTAATGAACAACACTTTTCAGACCTTATACAGGCGCCCCGCCGCACGCGGCTACTACGCGTCTGAAAAGTCGCTTGCTCCATCAGCGCCCCCTCGTCAAACCGGACGTGCGATTTTCCCGCATCCGGCTTACCTGCTCTCTTCACATCAACACTATCGCGGGGGGAGCCAATATTCACAGTCGGATCAGCCCCAAGTGCTTATAGAGAAATCCGTACCATGTCATCCCATTCGGTGGACGAACAGGACGCTGGCTCCTACGTTTCAGATGCTTAACCAACCGGTGACGCAGAAAATAGTTGAGGCCTTGAAACCGCGCCCCCTGATGGAAGCGACCAAAATAGGTACCCCATCCTTTCACCTGCCTGTTGACCCTGGTCACCAACTCCGCTATCGGGACATACGTCCTCTGGGCATTGATCAATCCGCGAAGGGCCTCACGCTCTCGGGCACAAGCCTTCCTGCTCGGTTCAACGCTGAGATACCTCTTCGTTTCATCATACAAACCCGTTTTATAGCGGAAGGTATAGCCCAGAAAGTCAAAGCTTTCCCCGTCTCGCCCAAGATTACGGATGCTGGTTTTGTCACGATTGATCGTCAACCCCAGCCACCCTTCCACCGTATCCTCGACCCAACGGACAAGGCGAGGCCCGATGAATTTCGCCAGAATGACGAAATCATCCGCATAGCGGATGATATGCGCCCTGGCAAACCAGGCTGGGCCATCCAGTGCGAAGAACTTCTTTTCAAGCCAATGCAGGTACAGGTTCGCAAGCAGAGGAGAGATGACTCCCCCTTGTGGCGTTCCCTCTTTGCGTTTCCCCTGTGGCAGATTGCTCGAGCCACTGGATTCTTGAATCGGTGCCTTCAACCACATGCGGATCAATCGGAGAACACTCCGGTCGGACACCCGCATTTCGACGCATGCCAGCAACTTATCGTGCGGAATCGTGTCGAAGTAGGCCTTCAGGTCAGCATCATAAACGGCGGTATTCCCTTTGCTGACCAGCCCTTTGATGGCCGCCAATGCATCATGGGCAGATCGTTTCGGACGGAATCCATAGGAACTCTCCAGGAAATCGGCCTCAAAGATCGGCTCCAAAATCAGCTTTGCTGCCGTCTGGACCACTCGGTCGCGAATCGTTGGAATGCCCAAAGGGCGCTCCCCGCCATTCGCTTTGGGGATCATCACCCGCCGTACCGCCTGCGGTTTGTAGCGCTTCTCTTTCAGGGCCTTTTGAATCTCTTCAAGAAACACGCGTTCGCCATTGGGAGCAGTTCGTATCTCGCCGATACTCACTCCGTCCACACCTGGTGCGCCCCCGTTACGGACCACCAGAGCCCAGGCCGCCGCAAGCACGTCCTGCCGATAGATTCGGTCATACAATGCATAAAACCGAAACTTCGGCTCCCGCTTCGCTTTGATGTACAGCTTCTTCCTCAGTATGAAGAGAGGTTCGGGAAACCCTTGCCAGTTTTCCTCAAATGCAGGGGGCAACAACAGGGCTTTCTCTTCCGTAGTGGTCTTCATCAGACAAGCGGATCTCCTCTTCCAAGTACAAAGCATGACAACAGTAAGGCCCCTTCACTCCACGGGCGTTACCCCGCT